>Ga0115559_1002488_pt1 | contig 11722 bp, 9 predicted proteins | sample COGITO_mtgs_1105_3_FD_87281 | JGI IMG/M metagenome (GOLD analysis project Ga0115559, IMG submission 87281) | Pelagic marine microbial communities from North Sea - COGITO_mtgs_110506 | ecosystem: Environmental > Aquatic > Marine > Epipelagic | place: Germany:Helgoland, sampling site Kabeltonne... | reverse complement strand
TCTGCGACTCTAAAACCAAAGCGCTTGGAAATAATGCCGGGGAGCAATAGCATGGCGGGCGTCAACAACAGGGTGAGCACAGTGGAAACCACCAGGCCATTGACAATAGCACTGGCCAGCGGCTGCCACCAGGAGGCAACCATGCCACCTAGTGTGTAGCTGCGATTAACCAGATCAATACTCAGACCATTAGCCAGGGGTAACAGACCGACAATGGTGGTGACACTGGTCAGCATTACCGGCCTAAAGCGCGATCTCGCAGCATTGTAAACCGCCTCTGCAGCAGACAGCTGGCTATTGCTGCGCCGCAAATAATTATAGGTATCGATCAAAACAATATTGTTGTTCACCACAATACCGGCCAGCGCCACAATACCCACGCCGGTCAAAATAGTGCTAAAGGTCGCCTGTGCTATAAGCAGTCCAAGCAGCACTCCGGCTGTAGACATAACCACCGAGAACAGAATAAGTGCCGCCTGGTAGAAGCTATTAAATTGCATCACCAGCATAATCAGCATCACCGACATCGCCAGGGTAAAGGCTGTGGACAGAAACTCTGCCGCCTTAGCCTGCTCTTCATTGGCTCCACGGAAAGCAATATTGACCGATGAATCAAATTTCTGGGTTGCCAGCCATTCAGCAATCTGGCGAGTTTGATCATCTGGTAGATAACCAGCTTCAGAGTTAGCCAAAACAAATACTGTTTCTGCCATATCGATCCGCTGAATCGCATCGACTCTAGGCTTGGCGACACGCTGGCTGAAACTGCCTATTGGCACTGCACCGCTGGGCGTATTAACGCGCAAACTGTCAATGGAAGCCAGCTGTCTATCCTGCTCTGGGTAGCGCAGGCGAATTTCAATTTCATCATCTGCATCATCGGGACGGAATTCACCAATCATCACTCCACCAGTGATCATCTGAACCATATTGCCCACGTCAGCTACATTGACTCCCAGCATAGCTGCGCGGGAACGATCCACATCGATCTCCCACTGGATGCCAGCCAGAGGCAAGGTGTCCTGCAAATCTCGGACTCCCTCAACATTATCGGCAATCCACTGTCGAATCTGACCAGCTACCCTATACATGGCCTGACGGTCAGAGGAAGAGAGCTGAATCTGAATATCTTTGCCTACAGGGGGCCCAGTTTCCATTTCCATGGCACTCACATAGACGCCTGGCAGGGATTTGGTACGCTGACGAATTTCCTCAAAAATCTCGGCACTGCCCCGAGTGCGTTCTTCGCGAGGATAAAGTTCGACCAAAAATGAACTGATTTCATCGCGACTTACATCAGAGCCAAACAGCACCATGCTGCCGCCCTTGGCATAGCCATAGAGCTGATCGACGCCATCCACGTCGGCGACAATATCCTGCACCTGAAAGGTAATTTTTCTCTGCTCTTCTATGGACAGATTGCCCTGTGCGCGCACACTGGCCATGCCATACTGGCTCTCAATCGGAGCAAAAAACTCCTGGCCTGCATTAAATTTTCCATAGAGATTAAAGATACCCACTAGCAGCATCAGAGCGATAATAGCGGATATAGCTGGAGCGCGAATAACTGGCCGCAAAATACTCAGATAGGCATTTTCAAGTGGCTGGAAAAAAGTCGTGGCTGACTCCTCTGAGCGGTGATCCTCGGGGAGCTGTTTGCGCTGCCCACGCCTGCGCGCCAGAACAATACCTAGGGTAGGCGCAAAAATCAGTGCGTAGGTAAGTGACCAGGCCAGTACCGCAAACACGGTAATCGGCAGGTAGGACATAAAGTCACCAGACACTCCCGGCCAAAACAATAGCGGCAAAAAGGCTGCCAATGTGGTTCCTGTGGAGGCAATTACTGGTATCGCCATACGCCTGACCGCAGAAATATAGGCCTCGCGGGTGGGCAGCCCAGCAGCAGCCTGAGTGTTGGCAAACTCCACCACCACAATGGCGCCATCAATCAACATGCCCAGCGACAGTAGCAGCCCAAACATAACCATAAAGTTAAAGCTGTAACCCAGCATATTAATAAAAATAAGCGAACCCAAAAGACAGAAGGGTATGCCGAAGCCAACCAACAGCCCAGATTTCACTCCCAGTGTAGCCACCACTAGCATCAGCACCAGACACATGGCGGTAATAATATTTCCCTGCAACTCCTCTACCATCTGGTTGGTGAATACCGAGGAATCAAACACATAGCCTATATCCATATCAGCACTGAATTTGTCTCGAGACTCGCCTATCACAGCGCGAGAGGCTTCTACGGTTTTGATCAGATTGGCGTTGAGACGCTTGCGCACCTCAATGGCAATAGCCTTTTTACCATTGATAAAACTGTAACCTGTAGCATCTTTAAAGGTACGTTTTATCGAAGCTACATCGCCCAGGGTAATAGAACCCTCTGCACTGTGACGCACAGGCAGGGCTCGAATATCCTCAGCGGTTTCAATTAATGCCGGGACCTTGATGCCAAAACGACCCTGGGCCGCGTCCATCTCTCCAGCGGGAATCAACAGATTATTGACTGTGACCGCGCGAATCAGCTCGTCTACGCGCAAGCCGTACTGCTCCAGTCGAGCCGGATCCACTACAACATCTACCACCTCATCTCTGTGGCCGGATACATCTGCTTCGAGCACGTCGGGAAGCATTTCCAGTTCCCGCTGATAGTATTTAGCTGCCGCATAGAGCTCTCGCTCGGCCACATTGTCCCCGGAAAAGGTGATAACAATAGTGGGTTCTGGGCTCGGGCTCAGCTCATTAACTATGGGTTCTTTGGTGTCCTGGGGGAATTCCGCCTTGGCGCGATCCACGGCTTCACGCACCTCGGCCACTATCTCTTTGATATTGTCCGCCACCTCAAACTCAGCGGTTACAACAACCATACTCTCCTGGGCTGTCGCCTGGACTTCTTCCAGACCATCCAGAGTTTTCAATTCTTTTTCTATTGGGCGGATCAGCAGGCGAGCCCCATCTTCAGGGGAAATGCCATCATGCCGCACCATAATCATCACTACAGGGAGAGTGACATTGGGGTTCATCTCCACCGGCATGGACAGTCTTGACCCAGCACCCGCAAACAGGATCAGCAACATAATAGACAGTGTTGCTCTGGAGTGATCTACGACAAAACCAAGAAATTTCATAAGCGATTAGGGCCCGGATGGCAACGTTGGGTTAATTTAAAGGACTGACCTGATAGGAAGGATTGACCAGCTCACCTTCAATAATGTAGTTCTGACCCACTACCACCAGAATCACCTCAGCGTCCAGCCCGGTCACCCAAATACCAGTCGGGGCCTCACCTACAGCTGTAACCCTCACCGATTCAACCAGACTTTCCTGGCTCAGTATCCGTACCGCTGTCTCGCCTTCATCATCCAGCAGTACACTGCTGGCGGGAATCAGATGGGCCGGTATGGCCTGAGCTAATATATTTAATCGTGCGGAGATGCCCGCTCTGACTGCCTGATTTGGATTGGGCATGGTGGCTTCCACTCTATAGCCCTTGGTTGCCCGATCCGCCTGATAGGCCAGATATGAGATCACGGCTCCCTGATAGTCTTGCCCTGCAATATTGACCAGGGCACTGTCACCCAGCGCCAGACGGCCTATCTCAGTTTCAGCTACCAGGGCCTCAACTTTCAGGGGACTCAGTTCAACCACCCGGGCACAGAGCTGGCCGGGCATTATAAGGTCGCCTATCTCAACGGGCCTTGACTCAACAATGCCATCAAATGGAGCCTTTATCTGCAGGTGCTGAACGTCGAGACGGGCGCGTTCCAAGTTAGTCCTTGCGGTAGCCTGAGTGGCTTTAGCTTGGGAGATAGCCAATTCAGACTGATAGCCTGCACTTTTTAACCTGAGTGCGCCGCGATAGGCTATATTTGCATTCTCCAGAGAGGCCTCGGCCTGAGCCAGGCGCAGATGGCGGTCCTCTGCATCAATCTGACAGATTCCCTGTCCGGCGGTGACATAACTGCCCTCTTCGGCCAATGTGGCGGAAATCTTACCAGAGACCTGAGCTAGCACCTGAACATCTCTATTGGCCTTGGTTTTGGCGCGCAGAGAAATAATGGGCCTGAACACCTGCTCAACAGAGTTTACCACCTGCACCTTGGTCAATGTGCTCGCCACCTCCGAGGACAAAGTCCCCGATGGCTCAGTAGTGCGCAGCAGACCGCTAAAAAACCATACTAATAGGGCCAGAGCGAAGATAAGCGCAAGACGGAGATTATTGTTCACAGCTAGCTGCCTTTGGTAAGTAGTTAAAGTTTTTCAGCCTGTTTTACGGGTCGGCTAGGCTAGTAGTTTACTTGGTTTTGAGCCCTTCTGTTACGAAAAATGCGGATGTCTGGTATTGCTGAACCAAGATATTTTGGCATTTATAACGCCAATCGAATGGGGTTTCTCACTCTAAGCAATTAACAAATCTATACTGTAAATGTGATGGTGCGCACAAAGGGCGCAATAGACTGGGTATAGAGTCGATATTTTTTTCAATCGGCGCTTGCACAGAGGTTAAGCCAGCCCAAAATAGCTTGCGAAAGTTAGGAAAAGGACTGTTTCAGCAACTCTTTTACCCCTCGACCTGAGTGCTGGAATATTTAGTAACCAGGAAAGGAACTATCCTAATGAACATTTATAGTCATGCTCAATTGAATCGGTCTACTGGAGCAGTTGGTCTCAGACAGCTTTTCGGCACTATAGCTGGGTTGATGTTGTCTTTGCTATTAATCTTCTCCAGTGGCGCACAGGCTGAGCTAAAACTTAACGGCAGTGCTATTTACCAGGATCTTGGCAAGCAGCAGTTTGTAGCTGCACTTTTTGTTGATGATCTGAGTAACAATGCCAATAGCATCCAACTGCAACAGAGCCCCAAGCGCATGGAGGTTAGGATTATCAATGACTACTCCAAGCGCCGCTGGCTCAATCTGTGGATGCAGAGTATCTCTATCAACAATGACCGCGAGAGCTTTTCGGGCTCGGCACAGGAGGTCATTGATATTATGCGCGCTCCCAAGTCTGCACCAAAAAGAGGCGATGTGATCGAGTACCTATTCGACCCCGAGCTGGGCACCTCGGTGCGCTTTAATGGCACAGAACTGATCGCCAATTACCCTCCGGAAGTCTTTAATATTCTATTGCGCACCCGGATTGGCCCCATACCCCCTTCAACCGCGTTTAAGGCCCAGCTTTTAGGTGACAACATAGATATGGATGCTTATGAGCTACTCAATGATATTCAGCCCCAGAGCAGCAGAATAGCACTGGCAGCTTCATGGATGGCACCTGCTCCAGAGGTTGCTTCTTCGCAGCCTGAAGCTGAGTTAGCCCCAGAGTTAGCCCTAGAGGTGCCCAAAGAGAACCCAGAGGCAGAAGCTGAGATGGCAGCAGCTGAGACCACAGAGACTGACGCCGCCAACCAGCTAGAGACTGAGAAAACAGACTTGGCAAGCAGCGTACAGGCAACAGCCCAGGCAAAAGCCGAGCCACTAACCGACAGCCCAGGGGCAGAACAGGAAGAGGAGATTGCAGACTTTAATCTGTCAGAAGCCCTGGCCCAGCGAGACTACACCCCACTGGTGGTGGCACAGATTTACAAGGCTATCAGGTACCCCAATCGCGCCGCAGATAAGAATCAGCAAGGCACTGTGCGTATTGGAGTCACTATTAATCGCTCAGGCAAATTGGTCAGCGCCATAACTACCCAGGAATCCAAATATCGACTGCTCAATCAGGCTGCACTGAAGGCTGTCAAGAAAGCCGCGCCATTTCCAGAGTTACCAGAAGAAATGAAGGCTGATAGCTTTGAGGTAAATTTGCCGATCACCTTTAGATTGCAGTAACAGTCTACAACCTGCTGCCAATAGACAGAGGATAGCGGATTTTAGTCATTCAGACTGGTCAAGTTTTGATCAACTGGCTATAATCCGCCACCTCCAACAGCCACGCAATCTAATGGAATCTTTGAAATGAGCTACAACGACATACCGGCCGGTAAAGACCTGCCAAACGATATCAATGTTATTATTGAAATTCCCGCCAATCACGACCCGATCAAATATGAGGTAGACAAAGACAGCGATGCTATATTTGTAGATCGTTTTGTGGCCACGCCTATGTTTTACCCAGCCAACTACGGCTATGTGCCCCAGACTCTGTCTGAAGATGGCGATCCTCTGGATGTGCTGGTAGTTACCCCTTACCCAGTCATGCCCGGCGCAGTGATTCGCAGCCGTTTAGTGGGCGTTCTCAATATGAGCGACGAATCTGGTGTTGACGCTAAACTGCTGGCCGTCCCCCACAGCAAGCTGACTAAAATCTATGACCATGTTCAGGAAGCCACTGATCTTCCAGAACTGCTGATTGCTCAGATCGGTCACTACTTTGAGAACTACAAAGCGCTAGAGCCCGGCAAATGGGTAAAAGTGGAAGGCTGGGACAATGCAGATGCAGCCCGTGCCGAAGTTATGGCCTCCAGAGAGCGCTATCTGGCTGAATAATTCAGATCTTGCGAGATAATATAAAAAAACCCAGCATTGGCTGGGTTTTTTATTGTTCCCTATATGCTCCTCAATAGCTCGAAAGCTCGAAAGTTCGAAAGCTCCGAGAGCCTGTTAGCTGTCCTGGAGATCCGCAAATAATAGATTGCTGTTCAGACCATGCTTGCGCAGCACATCCCCCAGTCGACGCAGAGCATCCACCTGGATTTGCCGCACACGCTCGCGGGTGAGACCAATCTCGCGTCCCACCTGCTCCAGAGTCTCCTCCTGGTGGTTTTGCAGGCCAAAGCGCCTGATCAATACCTCGCGCTGTTTCTCCGGTAGCTGCTCCAGCCATTCATTGAGAGCAGTGGTTAGGTTCTCGCCCTCAATTTGATTTTCCGGGCTAAACCCATGGTCGTCGGCAATGGTCTCAACCAGAGTTTTCTCTTTGTCTGCCACAGGCACATCTATTGATGAGATACGCTCGCTCAAACTAAGAATTTTAAGCACATCGGCCACTGGTTTACCCACTTCCTCGGCAATTTCCTCCGGCGTCGGCACATGATCGAGGCGCTGGGCCAGTGTCCTTGAGGCGCGCAGATAGACATTGAGCTCTTTGACCACATGAACTGGCAGGCGAATGGTTCTAGTTTGATTCATAAGTGCCCGCTCAATGGTCTGACGGATCCACCAGGTGGCGTAGGTCGAAAAGCGATAACCCAGTTCCGGGTCAAATTTTTCCACCGCCCTCATTAGCCCTAGATTGCCCTCCTCGATAAGATCGAGAAGCTCAAGGCCCCGATTGACATAGCGTCTAGAGATTTTCACCACCAGCCGCAAATTGCTCTCAATCATCCTGTGTCGCGAAGCTTCACAGCCTTTTTGAAACTTGCGGGCGTAGTAAACCTCTTCGTCGGCCGTCAGCAACGGCGCAAAGCCAATTTCTTTTAAATAAAGACTTGTTGCATCAATGACTTGATGACTTATCTCAGGTGTGTCTTCCTTGTTATCAGTAGCTTGAGCTGACTGATCTAAAATAAACGCTTCATCCATCACGTTCGCATCCCTTTTGCACGATCTTCCAAATATTTAGCAGCTAATCCCGCCGCTAACCTAGAACCTTAGTTCACAAACTTATCTCTCTCTCCCCCAATTTCAAACTTCAGTTTTTATTTTTTACTGTTAATTTTTATCTGGATTTACTCTTATTGAGCTTCCGACTAATTCAGTTTTACTCTATATAGCTAGATGGATTTACCGGGTACCCATCTTTTCTAATTTCAAAGTATAACGTTTCCTTAGACCCCAATTTTGAGATTGTTTCCGTACTTTTTACAGATTGTCCCTCTTTTACCAATATTTTGTCATTGTGCGCATAGGCGCTAAGAAGGATTTCACTGTGCTTAATGATAACCAGCTTACCATATCCACGCAAACCGTCACCTGCATAGACCACAGTTCCAGGCGCTGCAGGGCGGACATCTGGGCCCATATTAGACTTAATGCTCAGGCCTTTGCGCAGATCTTTGGGGCTGTACCCCTCAACAACACTGCCTTTAACCGGCCACTGCCAAACCAGATTTTTGCTGAAAACCATGGGCTTGGACGCCGATGTTGGCTCCGCAGCGGGCCTAGAACTGCTGACCCTGCTCGGAGTCGACGAACTAGCAGGCCGCGAATTTAATTTTACACCTTTGGTATTGAGCGATAGAACCTGACCTTTGCGAATTCTATAGGGCTGACTGATACCATTTGCCCTGGCTAATAGGCGAACATCTTTATCATAGCGCCAGGCAATTGAATACAGAGTATCGCCGGTGGTCACCTGATGCTTAGAAATACGAGTGCTTGGAGGTTGTTCGCGGCTGACTATAGGTGCTGAATAGTTAGAACAGCCCGCAACTAGCAAGGCGAATATCAGCAGTAGAATTTGAGTCGGTCGCATTAAATTAGTCTCCCCCTGGAGCCTGTTGCCTATATTTGACGCCAATATACTCCAGCCCTAAAACCAGAACCAGCCCCAAACTCAAGGCAATAACACAGAGAAGCGTTAAGGGGTCCTGACCCACAGCGCGACTAAACTCCCCGGGCAGTAGGTTTTCTGATGCCAACACAATAACCTTGCCTGACTGACTAATTACTGACTCAGTGACCAGTTTCCAGGGCCAGATAACATTGAGGCTACCCACTAAAAATCCACACATGGTAGCTATCACCATGGTATGGAAGCGGCTTAATAGCCAGGTTAAAAAGCGGCTGAACAGCATTAGCCCCAGCACTCCGCCAGAGGCGAATACCAGCAGTATATCCAGCTGGAAATTTGCGATCGCAGTTATAAATACAGGGTATAAACCCAGCAGCACAAGAATAAAAGAACCTGATATACCGGGCAAAATCATGGCGCAGAGAGCAATGCTGCCGGCAAAAAACATGGTGATATGGTTGCCCTCGAGAGCTACTGCAGGCGCGATAGAGATGCCATAGGCAATAACCACCCCCAGCGCAAACATCAGCTGGTCTATTTTGCGTCTGGGCGGGTTCTGGCGCAGCAGGTAAATCACCGAGCCTATAATCAGGCCCGTAAAAAAAGACCAGAGCGGCAGTGGATGCTCCGCCAACAGAAACTGCATCACCCTAGCCAAAGAAAACAGACTGGTCAGAATACCGGCGATAAGAACCGCGAGAAAATTACCGTTAATATGGACCCAGGCGGCAGCAACACCCTCAGATCTCAGTAATTTTAAAGCCTGAAGATTAACCGAGGTGATACTTCTGAGTAGTTCGGCGTAAATACCGCTGACAAAGGCGATTGTGCCTCCGGATACACCTGGCACTACATCGGCGGCGCCCATGGCTAGACCTTTTAAAAACAGCAGTGCCTGCTGTGCAAAATTTCTCATGCTAATACCCTGAACCCTTCCATAAAACCAACCAGCCTCAGTGAAAAACTAGCGAGAGAGCCCGCCCAATAGCGGTACAAATTTAACCTGCTCGACAATCTCTTCATCAAATTCAGAGGAATCCCCCAGTCGGCGGAGTACACGAAGATCCTGAGAGACACCATTGCCCACCGGAATCACCAGAATACCCTCTGGAGCCATCTGGTGAAGCAGCTCCTCGGGCACGGTCTGCGGGGCCGCCGTAGTAATAATACCATCGTAGGGCGCATGCCTGTCCCAGCCGAAGCTGCCATCGGACAACTCTGCCTTGATATTGCTCAGGCCCAGCTTGCGAAAACGCTCTTTAGCCTTTTTAAGCAATGGTTCAATACGCTCGACCGTACACACCTCAGTGACTAATTGCGACAGAATAGTGGTCTGATACCCAGAGCCTGTGCCTATTTCCAACACCTTTTTAAGGGGGCCACCACTGAGTAGAATCTCAGTCATGCGCGCTACTATATAGGGCTGGGAGAGAGTTTGGGAGAAGCCTATGGGCAGTGCGGTGTCCTCGTAGGCGCGGTGAGATAGAGCCTCATCGAGGAAAATATGACGCGGGGTCATGCGAATAACATCCAGCACTGGTTGACTACTGATGCCCTGATCCACAAGACGCTGAATCAGCCTCTCTCTGGTTCGCTGGGAGGTCATGCCAATACCAGCCAGTTCGATCGAGTTCACCCAATGCTCCTGTGTTGAGTTCTGCCTGTAAAGACCGAGAAATTAAGCGCCCTGGAGTGGCCTGTAGCCACTGCATCAAGACTGCCATAATATATCACAGGGCGTTAAATTCGGGGCGGAATAATTCAGCTATTTCTCTGAGTAATGCAGTGGCATAGGCGCCGGCAGGCAGGCTGAAGGAAAGCTGCAACTGGCCCTGCTGCAGCCATGTCCAGTGTAAGTTTTCCGGCCTGAGTATCAGATTGCGGCGCTCCTGTTTTAAACCCGCGTGCTCAAGGGCATAGCACCAGCTCTGCCAGTCGGCTAAAACAGCTGTTTCAATCTCAACAACCGCAGCACTGGTGTTTGAGCGGCCACGGCCCCAGAGAGCAGCAGTCTCGTCCCCCTCAATAGAGGCAGACAGGTTGTTTATTTCGATTCGCCGCTCCACTAAAAGGTTAAACAGCCATGATCTGGCTGCGGACAGATAGATACCGGTTCCACGCCTATTACCTTTGAGTCGATCCGCCTCTATTAGTCTCTGTGCCTCATGCAGATTATTACCGCTGTGACCAAAACGCTGTTCTGCAAAGTAATTGGGCACACCCAGTTGCTGGATAAGGCTAAGCCGCTCCTCCAGTAAGTCAGGGGAGGGGCTAAAGTCGCGCAGCACAATATTAAACTGATTGCCCGAATGCATACCCCGGCGCAGTTTCTTGTGGTACCTATGGGCTGAAATAATCTCAAAATCACTATGGGCCAACTCTGAGAGCTGCAGTTCGCGACCGGGCAGATGCAGGCTAAACCATTGGGTGGTGACCGCAAACCGATCTTTGAGCCCACAGAAACCAATATCACTGCGCTTAAGACCAGCAAGCTGGGCTAAAAGCCCCGCCACCCATTGGCTATTCTGATCACGTTTGCGAACATGCAGTAGTAGATGCTCGCCCTGGCCACTGGGCTGCCAGCCTGATATTTCATCAACCTGAAAGTCTTCTGGGCAGCTGCGAAATAATGCCGACCCCAGGGGCGCACCGTGCAGACGCGGCATTTGATGGAAGTCGAAATGGTCTGATTTAATGGACCTAGGCTCCCTGAGCAGAGGCGACAGGCTGCAGCAGAACCACCGCATGACAGGCGATACCCTCCTCGCGGCCGGTAAAACCCAATTTTTCTGTGGTGGTGGCTTTTATATTTATATGGTCGCCTGCACAGCTGAGATCAGCGGCCAAATTGAGGCGCATATTATGCAGATGGGGTGCCATTTTTGGGCTCTGGGCAACAATGGTTATATCTGCATTAGCCAGTGCATAGCCCTTTGCAGTCATCATAGCCACAACAGTGGCCAGCAAATCGCGACTGTTGCTATTTTTGTAGACCGGGTCGGTGTCGGGAAAGTGCTGACCAATATCACCCAGGGCAAGGGCACCCAGCAGGCCATCAATCAGGGCGTGAATAAGTACATCCCCATCGGAATGAGCAATAAAAGCCCGCTGATAGGGAATACTGACTCCCCCCAGTATAAGAGCACTGCCCTCGCCAAAAGCGTGGACATCGTAACCATGACCTATGCGCATTGATTATTCTCCGCTATCAGTCTGTGACAATAAATCATGCCTCGGCCTCCTGATTTTTCATGATGGC
>Ga0115559_1002483_pt1 | contig 11737 bp, 10 predicted proteins | sample COGITO_mtgs_1105_3_FD_87281 | JGI IMG/M metagenome (GOLD analysis project Ga0115559, IMG submission 87281) | Pelagic marine microbial communities from North Sea - COGITO_mtgs_110506 | ecosystem: Environmental > Aquatic > Marine > Epipelagic | place: Germany:Helgoland, sampling site Kabeltonne... | reverse complement strand
CGTGCCCATGCATAGGCCTGCGCCATCGGAATCACCCGAACCTCGAGCTCCTCGTGCTCATCCCAGTCCGTAACACCAAAGTCTTCGACCAACTCAAAAAAGACGTAGCTACAGCGATTCTCCATCATCGCCGGGTTCGGCTCGTTCTCTCCGATGAGGATGCCTTTTGTTTTGGGAACAAATCCCGTCTCCTCACGCATTTCCCGCTCAGCAGCCACAAGCACATCTTCACCCGCTTCCCGACACCCTGAAGGAAACTCCCACGTCAACTCCTCAGAGCCAAATCGAAATTGCCGGACGAGCACAAACTCCCTTGAAGCCGTCAATCCGATCGCAACCACCCAATCCTTGGGTTTGATCACGAAAAAATCGTCTTCAATATCCCGTTTCGGATGACGTAACCGCCGGCGCTCAACCTTAAAGATGCGACAATCCGCATGCACCTCCCGCTCAACAGGAAGCCAATTCAACGGCAGATTGTCCGACATAAAACGGAGGCACCCTAATTTTTGGGAATAATAATTTCTTGGCCCAAATGCATCCGGCGCGGATCAACCGAAGGATTCGCCGCCATCAACGCACTCAATGGCACCCCATGCCTTTTAGCAATCCCACTCATCGTATCACCAGAAACCACAAGGTAAGTACCCTCGGAAACCAATGACCTCGCTTCTTTTGTATCCGATGCATCGGAAGCAGTCGCAACACTCGCTCCTTTGGTACTTGCCGCAACGCGACTCGTCCCCATCGATTCCAATTTCGTAGCCAACTCGCCAAGCTTCTCGCGATTCGCCGAAATTTCTGCAGACACCTGATCAAAAGCTTTTTGCGATTGCTCATTAACCGCCTGATCTTGTCGCTGAAGCCGCACAATCGACGTTCCCATCGAGCCAAGACGTCCATTAATATCGTCAACCTTTGCACTTAAATCAGTGCCCAAGGATTTCAGCCGCTCGGCATTCGGGTCGGGACGATCTGCCACCATTTTCTGGTATTCCGACAACGCCTTCGACGACTGCGTCGCCATATACATTCCCGCCAGACCAAAAATAATCCCAATCACACTAACAATCAAAGCAATCAGCGGTAGAATCCCTGCTCCACGCGATTCGCTACTTGTAAGATCTTCAGGCTCAAGACCAGTTGAGTGCACTTCCAAATCATCCATATTCGGGAAAAAATACCCTGAAACCCTTCTCAGGCAATACAATAGATTTCATTAGATCGATTTGCAGTTGACTTCCCCCTCAGATAAGTCCTTTTTTTCGCCTTTCCAATGCTGAAAACCCTTTCAGCATTATATGGAACGGGGCGTGGCGCAGTCTGGCTAGCGCATCTGCTTTGGGAGCAGAGGGTCGCAGGTTCGAATCCTGTCGCCCCGACCATTTTCTAATCGGCATTGCCGATTTTAAAATGTCGCTTAAGCGACAGAGATGAGAACCGGCGAAACAAGCAGGCTTCGACGGAGCATTTTTAGCAACAATCGTTGCGTCTCGAAAAATGCGAAGATAGCACCGCAATCCCACCTGTCCTCCCGCAGTTCGAAGAACAAAAGCGGATCGCCCCGACTATTTGATACCCAGAGACAACGGGAGAAGAACCCAATTTACTCCGAATGATCCGGCGTCCATGGGATTAATTGACACTGACAATGTGATCCTGAACATGATGTCTTTTTGCTCAAACTTTTAATTTTGTTGGGCATAGAGCATGTAGATCACCAATGAGCGAACTCAACAGACCGCCATTGATTTCGGTCATGGCTTTTATGTGGCCGATGTTCGCTTCAGCTGCTGTCTGATGGGCTTGCGGCGAGCCGACCCTTAAAACTCCCCCCAAGGCACTTTTTTGCGGGGCCCTTGGGCCAGGGCTTCTTCCGATTAGCTGGCCACCAGCGCTTCCCTAGCTCGCGGCATGGAACCGATCGATGACCGCTTCGATTTTCCTCACGGATTTCATTCAGGAAACTCAGATCGGTCGGATACCGGATTTCCACTGGCGTACAGGGCGCATCGATCAGCAGTGTACCCGAGTTCTTCGGAAGCTCTTTGTCATCCGGCGGCGAACCTTTACGGCTCCGTCAACTTCATCTATGATACGCGAGTTGATACGACGGTGGTGTTCCTATGTGAATCGACTGCGGAATTGGACGATCATCGAAGGATCAAAGAGCGGCTCTTTTCGAAACTCATGCAAACCCAACAAACACTAAACTCGCTCATCTGTAGAACCGTCTCTTCATCGGTAACACCTAAGCGTTCTGTAATCACAAATGCACCGCAGACGATCCGTCCCGACCGGTGCAAGGTTCTTACTGTAACAGCGTTCCTCCTGACCCCAAGACATCAGGCCCGCCTGCTTCATCCCACGATTGGATGAACCCAATTTGCCTCAGAAGACAGATAAAAATCTGCGAACTCTATTTGGCTTAGGTCTGTTTTCAGCATCAATAGTACAAGGATTTTAAACACAAGCTAACCAAATCCATGCACTTGTCCAACCCGCTTTGAACGAGCCCTACCCTTATCACAATCCTCATCAATCCTTTTTTTCTAACAAATGCCCCAATTCATCCTTCATCCCAACATCCCATCCCTCTGGAATATCGCCTCTAACCATACGCAACAATCCTCTCGCAATGAACGCCTGATCCGATCCCTCACGCACGGAATCCTCCCACTTCTCAATCGCTCGATCCGGGAACCCTGCATGCCAAAATATTAACCCCAAAATCATATCAACTTGATAATCGCCCTCGTCAAATGAACGGCCCTCCATCATCGAAAACTGCGCAGACCAATCCCCATATAGAGACCGCCCAACAGTCTCAGAACCCGTCATCAAATTGAAATAAGCAATCAGGTAGATTCGACAGGCATCAAGGCGCTCTGGATTCTCTTCCATCACCGTTTTTGCCATTTCCGCAGCAAGCACATCATCACCGCTCTCCAATCCAGCACCCGCAAGCAACATTCGGTCCTGAATATAGGTCGATTTATCCCCAGCCGATTGAAACGATGAAAAAGTAATCCATCCTGCGAGCAACATGGCAACTCCCGTAAAAACAACCTTTCTGACAATCCCCGTATACTTGAATTTTCGCCAAATTCCAGTCAAAAAGCCCCCAGCAAAAATGGCTAACAGCGCATGGATCGGAATTCGAAACCGAGCACTTGCATAAAATAATAAAAGCGACAATCCATAACAAACACCCACCCCCATGAGTATGACAATTTTTCGCTTATGCGTATCTGTCCATCCAAGGGATAAACCACCAACCCCGAGGACAAGCATCCACCCAAATGAAAGTGGATTCCAACTTAGCAGTCCATTCCTCGCAGCATGAAACGAATAGGTCTTATTGTTGTATTGCTCAAAATCATTGAGTGTGTAGTAGGATTTCAGCAACAATAGCTCAACCCACTGCAGAGGTTGTCTCTTGATCGTTTCAAAAAAACGATTACGCCAATGGGCGTTCATTTCATCAATTACATAAGGCGGCAAAGCCTTCGCCTCGAGCCCATAGCGAATTTCAGACTCTGCCCGTGCAGGATTCTTCGAGTCAAGACGATCACTCACAATATACTTTTGCTTAAAATACTTTCCATTCGCATCGGTTTCGTTCGCTGCGTAAAGATTGTAAGCCCCCTGCCAAGGCATCCACTCCCAATTCCCGCTCTGCCTAAACCCCATCAGCGATTGTACTAACATTGGAACGATCAAACCAACAAAGAAAACGAACACCAATGGCATTCGGCCACCACTAGCCTCTGATTTTTCATAGCCGAAGAATGTGGCGAGAAGAACAGCTGGGAGCACAAATAGAAAATGGGGCCTTACCACAAACGAAATCCCCAAAATAAATCCCCCAAAGAGAACACTTTTAAAACGACTTTTTCCCGAAAAACAAAACAAGACGCTAAGCCCGGCAAGGGCAAAAAATAGCCCTAATCCAACATCAAGCACATCCACTGTAAAAAATACTACAACCGGATTTAGCCCGAATAAGAGACCACTTAAAATCCCCGAACGCCCATTTCGCCAGACAAGCTGGGATAACCGCATAACCAGCGCCGTATTCAGCAAATGAAGGATTACCCCAAGTAGTAAAGCAACCGATACAACCTGACCGTAATTAAGGCCGATTCGAAAAAACAAGGATAACAACAATGGATAGCCCATGGCCCGATAAAAGGGCTCTACAGAGAGCGATCCTCGACTCAAATCAAAAGCTAACTCAAGCAACTCGCGGGAATCAAGCTGTGGCGCCAGTCCAAGTGGAGACATCCCAAACAGAAAACCATAGGCTACTGAATACACCGCCGTACACAGTAAAATAACCGTTGCACCTCTCTGAACTTTCATTGGTCGCATCATCCTAAACGCCGCAGTTGAAGAACCTCCTGACCTGACCATGAATCAATCAGTGAATTCACCACGAAAACCAAGCACCGACTCCAACCGGACCGATCAAAATTATGGATTTGTTTCAGCATTCAGCATGTCTGTATCCTTAATTCCCGAAATTTTTAAAACCCGAGCTTCTCGAAATACCGTCAGGGCATAACTTTCCACTAACTCGACTTCAAAATAGGTTTCAAGATCCGTCCCATGCTGAGGGATCCAATCGCCCTTGTCCCCATCTTTCTTTAAAATCTGATACACATAAACGGCATCGTATGATCTCTCCTCTTTCAACCTTCGCTCGAAAAATGGGATATTATCCGACAGTGCACCAATTGAAATCGACGGTACTCTTTTTAATGCCGTCACAAAAGGATAGGGCGATACCATGAGAATATTTTCGTTCGCCCTTGTATCCACAAAATCGAGCAAATGGTTGACCTCTATCTTGGGAGTATACGCATCAGTGTAAGAATGCACCTGCATCCGGGAAAAGGAAATTATCCAAAAGTAGATGAGCCCTAAGGCGAAGTACCACTTCCACTCTAATCGATCCCGCAAAATCCCCCAACCAAAGATACCAATCAGTGCCAAGCTAGTCAGGATGAAGTAAATTCCCCGCTCCCAGAGCGCAACATCATCAAAGGCTTCTAGGTGAATGAATAATCCCGCAATCCCTGTAAAAACAAATGCAATTGAATACATCTTCAATGAACGACTCATCGCCCAAGGAATAATCAAGCCCAACCCCACTAAAAAGGGGAGACTCAACCGGGCCGTGATATAATCATCAAAATAACCCCAGTTGAACGTCATCAAAAAAATGAAAAGCCCCCCGAGTCCTAACAACCAAATACCACCAAGGACATTCGCATTTCGCTCGCTTTCACTGTAGGTTTTCTTGATCCAAAAACGATTCACCATCAACGAAATGATCGTTAAAATGGCGGCCAACCCCGCAATCGCAACCAAGTAACTATTCGTTCCGGTTCGACCACTCGCTAATCCGAAAAAATAACTGACCGCCCCTTCTAGATTATCACCCATATACGCGAGTGAAAAGGGTTCTTTCCGATTAAAAGCACCGACTTGCCATACATTGCCCAGCTCCACTCGCACCTGTTGATGAATCAGGGGCAGCAACATCATCAACGGAGAAAACATCACGACGATCGGGATCTCAACCTGCCGCCTCCGCCACCAACCAAAGGCAATGACGATTCCAAAGGGAACAATCCAGTAAGGCCCTTCGTAGCGCGTATTACTAATCAAAACCAAAGTAATCACCAAAGCGCTTAAATACTTACTTTCCTCAGGGTGTTCATACCACTTAAAAGACCAATAAAGCGCACTTAAAACCAAGGTGATACTTAAAAAATCAAATCCTCCTGAATTAGCTAAATGCGGAACCAAGGGAACCGTCATCACACAAAGTGCCGCATACCAGCCTCCACGAGATCCCCCTCCCAGTCGTGTCCCCAACTGGATGACCAACAACCAAAACAATGGGACTAATAGTGCGTTGAGCCAAAATCCATTACTGATCCGAAAACCAGTAAGGTCATGCAAGATCGATACTAAAAAGGGATAGAGCAACGGACGTTTATCTACAATCCCGTCCAAATACTGATAAGCCCCCTCCAGACTAAGGCCTCGCCCTGGATATAAGGCCAGCCGATCCAAATGCATCGAAGAACTCACGGAGATCAACAAGGGCTCATCCATGACGATCTTAAAGTCCATCCCTTCAACACTCCAAGTTATCAGAGACAATAGGAGCAACCCGAACAGCAGTACGCACCGATCACGATTCCAACCACTCCGTATGCTGGGCCATTCAATTGCTTTCTTCAGCGTCCAAAAACAAATCCCGGTAATTGTAAATATCGCAAAATATCCAAAATTACCGATCAAATATTCCGCCGGGAAAGAGGGTATCTGGAATGCCCCTACAAGAACGAGCACACTGAGAATCAATAAAGTAGCAATACGGCCAATCGTTGATTTCATAAACAAAACACTTAAATAAAATGACTATCCTCCTGATGATTCAGTCCAAGAGCTGATAACAGGGATAAATTGACTGGCCTGCTGCATAAAAGGCAAAGAAAAAGCGCGCTTGGTTTAGAAGCGCGCTTTTGAAAAAAGTTGAAAACTGAAATGACCGCAACAACCTAGAAAGTGTAGGTTACTGTAATGTCATTTGCTGTAATAACAACAGAGCTGGCACTTTGGCCAATGGTCAACGTCGTGTAAACCTCACCCGCAACTGGAGAAATCGTTTGGATGTGTTTTCCAGTACCAACGAGGTCCGTGTAGGTTGCTTGTGTCACACCATTGTCCAACATGTACTGTTGAGCAGCTGATGCGAATTGACGAAGATTGTTCGTAATCGCCTTTTCTTGCGATGTTTGACGAACCTTTTGGAACGCCGGAATCGCCATAGCAGCCAACAGGCCGATGATGACCACAACGATCATGATTTCTACGAGGGTAAAACCTTTTTTACTTTTATGATTCATAATATACCTTTTCTGCAGATTAATAATTTATAATATTCATCTCTATTAGAGATTCACCATGTCTATCAGAGCAAAACCATCCAGCAAGCAAAAAGCATTCACCCTATTTGATTTTTACAAATCATTAAAATCCCCTCCGCTTGGCTCCGCCTCGGCAAAAACCATACGCCCTCCGGCCGAAGGTAAAATACTGTTTACCTTCACCACAATCGAACTCCCCAGATACTGCCCCCCATCACTCACGACAACCATGGACCCGTCCGACAAGTAACCAATGCCTTGTCCCGCCTCACGCCCTTCTTTCACCATTTCCACTTCAATACTATCCCCCACAACCAATTCACTCCGCAGTGATTTTTCCAAATTATATATATTGAGCCATTCAACATGGTGAAACTCAGCAACCTGAGCTAAATTAAAATCCGTGGTCAGCACCTTTGCTTTCAACGACTGCGCCAAAAAAACCAGTTTGGCGTCCACCCGATCACGATCTTCCACCGTCGATTCATCCACCCGTAAATCCAGATGTTTCATCGCCCGGAGCTCTCTCAATGCCTCCAACCCTTTGCGACCTCGAGCCCGACGCTTCGGATCCGATGAATCCGCAATCCGGTGCAATTCATTCAGGACAAAGCGCGGGATGACCAATGCATGCCCCAAAAACTTGCTTTCGCAAATCCCCACAATACGCCCGTCGATCAACGCACTCGAATCGACAACCGCTAGGGGGACATCGACTCCGTGCGGAACAAATCGGACATACGGAATGACCAGATTAAACTCGTCCTTCCCTCTTAACGCCACAACCGCCCCCAGATACATGAGAATAATAAATACCGCGATCCGCGCTAAAAACAAATTCTGGACCAGAATCACATTCGATTCACGCTCACTCGCAAAGGGAAATTCAAAAATCGGCGATGTCGTTATCAAAAATGCCCCAAGCCAACCCACAAATAAACCAAAGGTTATTGCCGACAGTCCACGGAGCGAAAAGCCCTTGAGGAGCACATCGGTCAAAATAACCAGAACCCCTATAGAACTTCCAATAAATACCGCACGCCATCGATAGTCATCCCACTCTGGCACAACCAGCGCAGTCAGGTAGCTACCGCAAACGCAAAGTATAAGGAAAAAGATGCGTATAATCCGAATCGAATAACTCATTAGAATCGAAAAGGACATCGGACCGGATATCCATTTTCAGGAATAAAATGAGTCCTTCATTTTAAAAGGTCAACGCCCCATAACATTCGCCGACTAAACTTCAGGAGGTATTCTCAGATGAGGTAAATACCTATTCACAATCATTCCTCTTTACCCAAAGGCTTTATCACCTTTTTCGCCCAATCTCCCAACATTTCAAGCTCATCGTAAAAGAGTTCACTCGTGCGAAACGCCCCCGGCCTTAAATCAAAGTCCATATCCTTGAGTCGTTCCTCCCCACTCGCGACTTCCCCTCCCTCGCCATCATAAAGGGTCCAGCTAAAAGACATTCGCGGATAATAATTCGGACGCACATAGCGAATATCATCACCATTTGAATTACGCCATGGCTCAACTTCGCCCGCTAAATCAATATCCGTGATCGTTAATTTTAACCGAAATCCTTTAGGAATTAAACTTTCATGGTTAGCGAAATATCGATGAACCCGTTTCGCAAAAATCCGTCCCGTTTTCGCCTCTCCCATTCCCGAGTATTCAAAGTCGGTAAATCCCGCCACCTTCACATACTCCAGCTCAACCACTTCGGCAGGCTTATCCTCAGCCTGTAGCTCCATTCCGGTCATCCCTAACCCGATTCCGACCAAAAACAATAGGTTCCATTTCTTCATATCTTTACTCATTACGCTCACCGCCAGAGAAAAGATGCAAAAAACACCGCGATCATTCAACTACTTTAAACGATCAACGACCGAAGCCCAACGCTCATCAGGAATCGTCGCCCCGACAACTTGCACGATCTCCGCTCCAAGCACCGAGCCAAAACGCCCGCAATCCGCCAGATTTCTTCCCCGTAGCCAGCCATACAAAAACCCCGAGGCCCACAAATCACCCGCACCCGTTGTATCAATCGCCTGAACCCCGCGAATCGGATCCACTCGAATCAGTTCATCCCCATCCGAAATCAACGAGCCTTCAGCCCCCAATTTGACAACGCCCACCTCGCACCAATCGCCAAGCTGCTTCGCCATCGCTTCAAAGGGAACCTCCACCCCAAATAATTGGCGACATTCATCTTCATTCCCAAAGACAACGGTCACATATGTTTTCAGGATCTCAGGCAGATAATCTTTCGAGGCTTCAACCACTTCAAACGAAGCCAAATCCAAACTGATCGTACACCCTGCATCCCGGGCTCCATTCAAAACCGCCATCATCAGGTCCCGATTAAAAAGTAGATAACCTTCGATATGCGCATGGCGCACGCCACGAAACATTTCGACTCCGATTTCATCAGGTCTCAAGGTCATTGCCGCCCCCAAGTCAGTCCGCATCGTCCGACTCGAATCCGGTGTGATCAGTGACAGACAGCGTCCATTGGCCACGTCCCCGACCACAAATCGACTCCCGTCACCACCCATCGCCTCAAATGCACTGCGATAGTAAGCACCGCCGTCGTCATTCCCGATCTTACCTAAAAAACTCGTTTTCACACCCAGTCGCGCCGCCGTAAATGCCGTGTTTCCAGCCGACCCGCCGGGCACTTGCACACTATTACCCGGCAATTGCCCGATCAGTCCCTGAATCCCTTCCGCCGAGACGAGGACCATCCCTCCTTTATCACCGTCAATGCCTTCAATAAAGGCATCATCCACATGGGCCAATGTATCAATAATCGGCGATCCAACGCCCAACAATTCAATCGTTTTTTCCATAACTAAAATCAATCAACACTTTTAACGACTACGTTGAAACCCCTAAATTCGTCACTAAAATAGGTTCATTGTTCACTTCAATGACAATTGCATAATTCCCTTCGCGCTCAAACAGAACATTTCGCATCTCATTGATCAGGTTAATCTTATGCAGGGGACTTTGGGATTCAAACTTCCGGCTGATCACTTCTTTCGTCTCCGTCACATTCGGCCCGATCAAGACCTTCAGCTCATGCGCCCCCGAGGGCACATCCGTCAGAGTTAAAAACCAGATCATCCGCCCATGCGTTACCGGAAACTCCCGAGCCCGTATATTCGAAAAACAGCCCAATAAATAATGCTTACCGGTCGCCGGATCAATGTGCACCGCGTCACATATTTGCCAGCAGAGAATTTGTGGTTTTACCGAACTCATCCCCAACCTTTCCCCTCAATCCACAAAAATAGCAAAAGCAAACGTCCCCACTACTCATCTTTTTTAATCCTTCTGTTCACCAAACACCGATCACTCGCTAAATATCTCCCTTCTGTCTTGATTCCCCTGCGGACCTCAACGATTGTCACAATCTCAATGCAACACCGTTACGACGTCATCGTCATTGGCAGCGGAATTGCCGGCCTTAGCTTCGCCCTCAAAATGGCAGCCAAAGACCGTCGCGTCTGCATATTGACTAAAAAGCACCGCGCCGAAAGCAATACCAACTACGCTCAAGGCGGGATCGCTGCCGTCACTTCCCAAACCGACGACCTCGAACTTCACCTCAAGGATACCCTCGATGCCGGTGATGGACTGTGCGATGAAATCGTCGTTCGTACCATCCTCAGCGAGGGCCCCGAACGCATTCAGGAACTCATTGCCCTCGGCGTCGACTTTTCCCAGCTCGACGATGGCCGGGTCTCCCTCCACCGCGAGGGCGGTCACTCCAAGCGACGCATTCTCCACGTTAAAGATATTACGGGAAAAGCCATTGAGGAGGCCCTTCTCCACGCGATCGAGAGTTCTCCACTCATCGACATGCGCGAACATTCCCTCGCCATCGACCTCATCACCAATCGCAAACTCGCCCAAGCCGGCTATCCCGTCGATCAGTCCGACAACCGTATCATCGGCCTCTACGCCCTCAATCCCGAAAACCGCACCGTCGAGGTCTTCCAAGCCCCTGTCGTCATGCTCGCCACCGGCGGCGTCGGCCAAGTCTACCTCTACTCGACCAATCCGCCCATCGCCACTGGTGATGGAATCGCCATGGCCTATCGGGCTGGGGCCGAGATCCAAAATCTCGAACACATCCAATTTCATCCCACCGCCCTCTACACCACCACGAGTAATCGCTTCCTCATCTCCGAAGCCGTTCGCGGTGAAGGTGCCTACCTTCGCAATCGCAATGGTGATCGTTTCATGGCCGGCTATGATGACCGCCTCGAACTCGCACCCCGCGATATCGTCGCCCGCGCCATCGATAGTGAAATGAAAAAATCCGGTGCCCCGCACGTCTGGCTCGACATCACCCACCAAAGTGAGGAAAGCCTCCGCGAACGCTTTCCCAACATCTTTGAGGCCTGTTCCCGCCATGGAATCAATATGGCCAAAGACTTCATTCCGGTCGTCCCCGCCATGCACTATCTCTGCGGCGGCGTGCACACCGACCTCAACGCCGCTACCGACATCCCCGGGCTCTACGCCTGTGGTGAAGTAGCCTGCACTGGCCTCCACGGAGCCAATCGACTCGCCAGCAACTCTCTCCTCGAAGCCGTTGTCATGGCTCACCGAGGAGCCGAATCGATCGAGGCATATCTCAAAACCAACCCAACCCGCTACGACACCCTTCCCGAGTGGGTCGAGGGCAATCTCTCCGACTCGGACGAACGCGTCGTCATCTCCCACAATTGGGACGAACTCAAACGCGCGATGTGGGACTACGTCGGCATCGT
>Ga0115559_1002472_pt1 | contig 11778 bp, 12 predicted proteins | sample COGITO_mtgs_1105_3_FD_87281 | JGI IMG/M metagenome (GOLD analysis project Ga0115559, IMG submission 87281) | Pelagic marine microbial communities from North Sea - COGITO_mtgs_110506 | ecosystem: Environmental > Aquatic > Marine > Epipelagic | place: Germany:Helgoland, sampling site Kabeltonne... | reverse complement strand
TGCCGTGATGCGATTGCTGGGAATGAAAAAGCGGCGAACGAATTCCGAGAAGGTAATGATAAAGCGATCAATTCCTTTATCGGACCCATCATGAAGGCAAGCCGAGGACAGGCGAATCCACAAAAAATTCAGGAGCTATTGAGAAAATTGCTTTCGGCAGGGTGAGGAGCTGTTTTGGGATGCTTTTTTATTGAGCCGAGAAAACTGGATTATTCGATCTCTTGCAATGCTTGCTTCACCATTGGGTCTCGGAAAAGCTTTCCAATTATATGCTCAAAAGATTGGAGTACGGTTTTGGCGTTGCCTGATTGGAATTTTGCGTCGCCGATCCCTGAGGTGTCACTAGATTGAGATTGGGCAATAAGAGAACCTGCTTCATCATAGACGGATAATACTAAATTGTGATGCAGAGTAATTTGCATCATGACGTCCGATTTCCATTCAAGGACATTGAGAACGATGACCCGTTTCAGCTCATTCTTTTGTGCCGAGAGGGTAATGGTTTCTGGGTCATTTTCTAAGAGGTCAAGACGTGTGACCGCAAATCCCTTGTTGGTTAAACCCTGAGCGATCGATTTTTCAAAGTCGTCGACCATGGGTTCTCCGCTTGTCGTGGTTACATTGAAAGGATTTGCAAATCCGCCTCGTTGTAATCCCACGAAATTAGGATTTTTATCATTAGAAAGGATGTAAGGTCTGGAATCCTTAACCGATAAGCCGACGGCAGCATCTCCTGTTACCGTCATTGGTATATTTTGTATATTGTAGTCGTATTTATTTCCGATGGCACATCCCGAAAAGAAAGTGATTGTGAATAAGGAAATTAGAAGGGCCGCGATTTTTTTCATCATGAAAATAGCTATAACTTGAAATTGTTGGTCTGTATCAATTGAAAACGATCAATAGAAATGCAATAGGATTAGATGCCACAAGGCCGATTCTTTTAAATTGGAGATCGGTATCGGGTCCTGAGGAGTTCTGGATAAGTCTGCAGAATGAGCAAAGTCAGAAAAAATGAGCAGATAGATGAATCAAAATCTTGTTTTAGATGAGGAAAATTCCCTATTGATTGGGATATATTAGGATTTAAATGAATCTGGCATCAGGGTTGCTCATGGTTATCTCGCAGTAGCGCCGAAATGCTTTCGGGCTGGCTTCGTTTTAATTCTAATCAGATTCAATAAGATGACCCAAGTTTTCTCAAAATTGACTAAAATGACTGCTCGCTTAGGCGCAGTCGCCGTAGCAACCGTTCTCGGATCCGCTGTTCTTTCGGGCGCAGACACCGTGAAAGTCGGCATTCTCCACTCCTTGAGTGGGACGATGGCGATCAGTGAAACATCGCTTCGGGATATCCTTCTCTTTACCTTTGATGAAATCAACGCAAGTGGTGGAGTTCTCGGTAAGCAGATCGAACCAGTAGTGGTTGATGGGGCTTCGGACTGGCCGTTGTTCGCGGAGAAAGCTGAGCAATTATTGGCACAAGATAAAGTGGCCGTGACTTTTGGCTGTTGGACATCGGTGAGCCGTAAATCGGTTCTCCCTGTGTTTGAAAAATACAACGGACTGTTGTTCTACCCAGTTCAGTATGAAGGTGAAGAATTGTCGAAAAACATTTTTTACACAGCTGAAGCGGTTGGACAGCAAGCAATTCCAGCAGTTGATTATCTGCTGGACGAAGGGATCAACAGGTTTTACTTGATCGGAACCGATTATGTGTATCCACAAACAACCAATCTTGTCTTGCTGGAATATCTGTTGTCTAAGGGTATTCCAATCGAAAACATCGGTGGTGGTTTGCGTAAGGATGCTTCTGGAAAGGTTATCTCGGCTGGTAAATACACACCATTTAGTCACACGGACTATCAGCAAATCGTTTCTGAGATTAAAGACTTTGCTGCTGCTGGAAATGCAGCTGTGTTGAACACGGTGAACGGGGACTCGAATGTTTCTTTCTTTAAGGAAATTGCTGCTTCAGGTCTTACATCTGAAGATTGCCCCATCGTATCTTACAGCCTTTCTGAAGATGAATTCCGTAGTTTGCCTACCGCTGACCTCGTAGGACACCTCGGATGTTGGACTTACTTCATGTCGTTGGATACGCCAGCGAACAAGAAGTTCATCAAGAATTTCAATACTTGGTTGAAGAAGACCAAGGTTGCAGGTGTTGCCAAAGAAGGTCGTGTGACCTGTTCACCGATGGTGCTTTCTTATGATGGTGTTTATTTGTGGAAGAAGGCCGTTGAAAAGGCCGGTACTTTCGATGTGGCTGCGGTTACGGCTGCACTTGAAAGTGGTATTTCGTTTGATGGTCCAGGAGGTACGATAACCTCACAGAAGAATCACCACTTTGCGAAAAATGTTTATATCGGTGAAATTCTCGAAGACGGACAGTTCGAAGTGTTGAAGTCTTTTGACAATGTTTATGGAGAGCCGTTCCTGAAGGGAACGTTTAGTAAGTAATAGGCCGCAGGCTGACTTGGTTTTAAGTTGTGTCCGGTGGTCATTTATCACCGGACACACTTTTTTAAACCTTACGATTCGCACGCGTTGAGTGAAGACGCATACTGACTATGAAACGATTGTTGTGCTACTTTTTATTGGCTGGGCTGTGTCCGCTCGGTTTGATTGCTGAACGGGATGCTCGTTTAATTCTCTATGATTTGATCACGGAGAAAAGCGATTTTTCGCAAATGGAATTACTGGATGAGTTGAGTGATGCAGGTGATCCGTTTATTGCAGAGTTTTATGAGCAATGGAGAGCTGGAGGTGTCTTTCTCTCCAATCAGAGTGAATGGCCGCTCGTCTATTTTAGAACGGGTGATAGTTATACTGAGTTGAGGACGGGTGATGTAACCACGTTAAATGACGGAAATATCGATGGTCTGGAAAAGGCTCGGGCATCGCGAGGATTACGAAAGTTATTAAAACCGATTTTAGATACGATTGGACTATCGGCAAAGGACCCGAGTGTGCGGGTTGATGCTGCGTTCAAACTAGGAATGGGACAAGATCCTGAATACCTACCGATTTTAAAAAACAAGCTTGAGACTGAAAAGGACAGCCGAGTGAAAAGGGCCATCGAGGAAGCTTATTTGATCAGTTTACTTGGAAATACCGAAGACGCTCAGATTGTGCTCGAATCGGTTAAGCGATTGGGTGAATTGAATTCGGTTCGTTCCCGGGATATTATTTTAAAAATAGGAGCGAAGATCGATGCGACTGGTGAGGATCCCCATGGGATATCCGCAGCTGTAAAGAAATCGATCATATCGATTGAATCCCACGAAACGATTGTCGATTTCTTTGAGAATCTATCACGAGGCTTGAGCACCGGTTCGGTTCTACTGATCGTATCCTTTGGATTGGCGATCACATTTGGACTGATGGGAATCATCAATATGGCCCATGGTGAGTTTATCGCCCTTGGGGGGTACACTTGCTATGTGGTGCAAGGGATTTTTGCGAGTGTGTTTGGAGTGCATTCGGCAGGATTTCAGTGGTTCTTTATTGTCTCCTTGCCGGTGAGTTTTTTTGTCGCGGGTGGGGTTGGATTTCTCTTTGAAAAATCATTTATTCGATTTTTATACCGTCGGCCCTTGGAATCGCTTTTGGCGACTTGGGGCTTATCGATGGTCATGCAGCAATCGTTTCGGCTTTGGTTTGGTGCGGCCAATGTCTCTGTGGAAACGCCAAACTTTCTCTCCGGTAACTATGAATTAGCGGGTATCGGAATGAGCTACTCCCGGGTGTTTGTGATATTCTTAGCGATCTTTATTGCGATAGGGACATGGGCGCTTTTGACCAAAACAAACCTAGGGCTCTATATACGTGCGGTGATGCAAAATCGGAGCATGGCCTCGAGTATTGGAATCCCGGTGGATCGGGTTAATAGTATGACCTTTTCGTTGGGGTGTGGCTTAGCGGCCATCGCTGGAGCGGCTTTATCGCAGATCGGTAATGTAGGCCCCTCAATGGGACAGGACTACATCGTGAAATCGTTCATGGTTGTGGTGGTCGGTGGGGTTGGAAATCTTTTAGGAGCAGGCGTCAGTGCGATGGGCATTGGAACGATCGACCAATTCCTACAGCCAAGACTGGGACCAGTGATGGGAACCATCATTGTATTTGCGGGAATAATACTTTTCCTGCAATGGAGACCGTCCGGTTTGTTCGCAACCAAATCTCGGAGCTTGGAGGATTAAGATGCAAATATTTGATAATAAAAAAGAGGTAGGAGGCTATCTCCTGGTTGCTTCAGTTTTGCTATTGGTTTTGCCAATGCTGAATACATTCTTGGCGGAGGGAGATTTCTTACACGTTTCCTCCTTCCAGTTGTCGTTGTGGGGCAAATACATTTGCTATGCAGTACTGGCGATGAGTCTCAATTTTTTGTGGGGCTATACGGGATTGTTGTGTTTGTGTCAGAGCTTGTTTTTTGCTTTGGGCGGTTATGCCTTTGGGATGTATCTGATGCTCAATGTTGGAGTGGATCCGGTTTACAATAGTGCGCTGCCCGACTTTATGGACTTTATGGGGTTCACTGAATTACCGGTTCATTGGAAGCCCTTTCATAGTTTTCTCTTTACGGCTGGTGCGGTTTTGTGGGTTCCTGGATTGGTCGCATTCATCTTTGGATTCTTGGCCTTTCGATCGCGGATCAAAGGTGTTTACTTTTCGATTCTGACCCAGGCCTTGACCTATGCGGCGGCACTCTTGTTTTACCGAAATGAATTTACCTTTGGTGGGAATAATGGGTTTACCGATTTTAAGAAAATTCTAGGTGCGGAGATGAATGATCCGTCGACGCAGCGATGGTTATTTATCGGTAGTGCTGCCCTCATGTTATTGGTCTATGTTTTCTTGTCCTGGATCATTAAAACAAAATTCGGGAAGGTGCAGCAGGCGATTCGAGATAGCGAGGCGCGGGTGCGATTTTCGGGTTATTCGACGACGAGTTATAAGCTGCTCATCTTTACGGTGTCGGCGATGATCGCGGGAGCGGCGGGAGCGTTCTATGTGCCTCAAGTGGGGATTATTAACCCGGGTGAAATGACGGCAGCGAAGTCGCTCGACGTGGTTGTTTGGGTGGCGCTGGGTGGACGGGGCACGAAATTCGGGCCCGTGATTGGTGCCCTTATAGTTAACGTCTTGAAGAGCTTTGCGACGCGGGCTTATCCCGATAGCTGGCTGATTATTCTGGGGCTGATCTTTATCTTTGTCGTGCTCTTTATGCCGAACGGTGTTGTTGGATTACCCGCACAGATTAAGGGCTGGATAGCCTATTACAAAAGCAAAACAGCTTCAACAGCACTACCCAAAGGAGTGGCTTAACTATGACACATGATCCACTATACCGCGATACGAATTTGGTCCTATCGGTGGAAGGCGTTGATAAATCATTTGATGGATTCAAGGCAATCAATGATCTGAACTTCTATTTAAAAGAAGGCGAATTGCATACGGTGATTGGACCGAACGGGGCGGGTAAGAGCACCTTTATGGATTTGATTACGGCGCGAACCCGTCCGGACAAAGGTTCGATCATCTTTCACCAAAAAGATGGACATGACATCGATTTAACGAAGGTCCGTGAGTATCATGTGAGTCGCCTTGGGATTAGTCGTAAGTTTCAAAACCCAGCGGTCTATCGATCGCACTCGGTTTACGATAATATATTGCTTTCGCTTGATGAAGATCGGAGCCCTTGGAAAAATTTGTTTTTCCGGGAGGAGAAGAAGCACCGGGATAAGATCATGGATGTATTGGAAACGATTCGGATGGATCGCTTTAAAGACACGATTGCGGGATCCTTGTCACATGGACAAAAGCAGTGGCTGGAAATTGGAATGCTATTGGCTCAAGATCCCAAGATTATGTTGGTCGACGAACCGGCGGCGGGGATGAGTGATGAAGAGACGGAGCGAACGGGAGAGTTACTGCTCAGCTTGGAAGGTAAGCATAGTATCATGGTGATTGAGCATGATATGGAGTTCGTGCGTCAGATTGCTCGACGGGTTACCGTTTTGCATCAAGGTCATGTATTGAAAGAAGGCAGTTTCGAAGCGGTGAAAGCAGATGAACAAGTGATTGAAGTCTATCTCGGACGTCAGTCGAGAAAACACTAGGACAGAACGATGAGTGAACAAACAGAAGCCGTTTTAGAGCAACCGATTGAACAAAGGGAAGCCGCATTGGTTCAGATGTCTGGAGTTTCTTCGGGCTATGATGAATCCTTGATTTTGCGAGGGATTGACTTGGAAGTGGCTCCCAATCAGGTAATCGCTCTGTTGGGTCGTAATGGAGTGGGCAAGACAACCCTGCTGCGCACATTGATGGGTTTGGTGAAGACGACCCAAGGAACGATCGAATTTGACGGGAAGATGATACACCATTTGGCGGCGGATAAACGGGCGCGATTGGGCATTGGGTATGTGCCTCAGGGGCGGGATATCTTTTCGTCACTTACGGTCTGGGAAAATTTGAAAGTGAGTTTGGCTGTTTGCGGTGAGCGAGATGAATCTCGGATTGAAGCGGTTTATGAGCTGTTCCCTGTTTTGAAGGAAATGCTTAATCGCCGAGGTGGGGTTTTGAGTGGAGGACAGCAGCAGCAGCTGGCGATTGCCCGAGCGTTATTGTTGAAGCCCAAGCTATTGATTTTGGATGAGCCGACGGAAGGGATTCAACCCTCGATCATTGACCAGATTGAGGATGCGATACAGTTGATTAAAACGAAATACGATATGAGCATTATTCTGGTTGAACAGTATCTTGATTTTGCGAAAACGGCGAGTGATCGGTTTTATATCTTGGACCGAGGCCTCGTAGTGCAAAAAGGACCGACTGATGATCTCACGGATGACTTGATTGCACGCTATTTAACTGTCTAGATCTGAACAATGCACCTGACCCCACGAGAACGCGAAAAATTAATGATAGTGGTTGCGGCGGATTTAGCCCGGCGGCGACAGCAACGCGGACTGAAATTGAATTACCCGGAGTCGGTCGCAATTATCAGCTACGAAATTATGGAAGGGGCTCGTGATGGCAAGACGGTTGCGCAGATGATGGATGAAGGGACGCGGATTCTCAAAGCTGAAGACGTGATGGAAGGGGTTCCTGAAATGATCCATGAAGTTCAGGTCGAAGCGACATTTCCTGATGGCACTAAACTGGTTACTGTTCACAATCCGATCCAATGATACCCGGCGAAATTATCCCCAAAAACGATGGCTCATTCATTCTTGCAAATGAAGGTTTGAAAACGTGTTCACTGGTTGTTCGGCATCAGGGTGATCGCCCCGTGCAGATCGGGAGTCATTTTCATTTTTATGAAGTGAATACGGCCTTGGCATTTGATCGGGAAGCAGCCCGAGGGATGCGATTGAACATTGCCTCGGGGACGGCGGTTCGGTTTGAGCCGGGCGATGAAAAAGAAGTGGAGCTGGTGGCCTTAGCGGGAGCGCGTGAAGTGTATGGGCTGAATGGATTGATCAACGGGAAACTGGATTAAGGAACATAGGGATGAGTTTAAAACTAACACGGAAACAGTATGTGGATATTTATGGTCCGACGACCGGTGATCAGGTTCGATTGGGCGATACCGAATTGTTTATTGAGGTAGAACGTGACTTGATTGCGGAAGCGGCTGGTTATGGGAATGAGATTAAATTTGGAGGGGGGAAGGTTATTCGAGACGGGATGGGTCAATCATCGACCGCGACATCCACTGAAGCCCTTGATTTGGTGATTACGAATGCGACGATTCTCGATGCGCAGTTGGGGGTGATTAAGGCGGATATTGGTATTCGCGGGGGTCGCATTGTTGGGATTGGACATGGAGGGAATCCGGGGATTCAAAGTGGAATTGGTTCGGCTTACGTTGATCCGACTACGGGTAAAGTGGACCCGATGATTGTTGGGGCCTCGACCGAAGTGATTGCGGCTGAAGGGGAGATTGTAACGACCGGTGGGATTGATGCCCATATTCACTTTATTTGTCCGCAACAGATTGACGAAGCCCTCGCGAGTGGAGTGACCACGATGCTTGGAGGCGGAACAGGGCCGGCGGCGGGAACGAATGCGACGACGTGTACCCCGGGACCTTGGAATATATCCCGCATGTTGGAGGCTGCGGATGAATATTCGATGAATTTGGGCTTTTTTGGGAAAGGGAATTGTTCGACGAAAGCACCACTGATTGAGCAAGTTGAGGCGGGTGTGATTGGGTTGAAGCTGCACGAAGACTGGGGGACTCATGCGGGGGCGATTGATGCCTGTTTGAGTGTCGCCGATGAGACGGATGTGCAGGTGGCGATTCATACGGATACGTTGAACGAAAGTGGATTTGTTGAGCGGACGCTCGAAGCAATCGGAGGGCGGACGATACACACCTTTCACTCGGAAGGTGCGGGCGGCGGTCATGCTCCGGACATTATACGAGTGTGTCAGTATCCCAATATATTGCCGTCATCGACGAATCCGACGCGTCCCTTCACGGTGAATACCTTGGATGAGCATTTGGACATGTTGATGGTTTGCCATCACTTGGATGCGAAGATTCCGGAGGATGTCGCTTTTGCGGAATCGCGGATTCGGCCCCAAACGATAGCGGCGGAAGATATTTTGCACGACCTCGGCGCGTTTTCGATGATATCGAGTGATAGCCAGGCGATGGGGCGGGTTGGCGAAGTGATTTGTCGAACCTGGCAGACGGCGCATAAAATGAAGCTACAGTTTGGAAAATTGGATCCGGCAGGGAATAGCCCAGCGGATAATTTCCGAGTACTGCGCTATATTGCCAAATATACGATCAATCCGGCGATTAGTCATGGAATCTCGGAAGATGTAGGCTCATTGGCGGTGGGCAAATTTGCGGATATCGTATTGTGGAAACCAGCATTTTTTGGGATTAAGCCGGAGGTCGTTTTGAAAGGCGGGATGATCGCCTTGGCTAATATGGGAGATCCGAATGCATCAATCCCCACGCCACAGCCGATGTTTTATCGACCACAGTTTGCGGCTCATGGCCGGGCGCGGCTACAGACGAGTTTAACCTTTGTCAGTGAACTGAGTATGCAGAGTGGCAGTGTGGCTCGATTGGGCTTGGGTAAACGCTTGGCGGTTGCGCGGAATTGTCGGACGATTGGGAAAAAGGATATGCTGCACAATGCGGCGATGCCGAAAATTGAAGTGAATCCGGAGACCTATGTGGTTAAAGCGGATGGCAAAATTTTAACCTGTGAACCATTGGCCGTATTGCCATTGGCTCAGCGCTATTTTCTCTTTTAAAAGCGATGCCGATCATTACGGAAATTTCAGCGAAGCGAGCGAGCGATCTGCCAATTGTTTGGGTCAAAGTAGATCGGCATACCTTGGAGAAACGGCGCTGGCGAGTTCAGGCCGAAGATGGCGTCGATATTGCGGTCGATTTGGGGGTACCCTGTTCGCATGGCGACATCCTCGGCGAGATCGAGGGAAAAACCTATGTCGTTGAGCAGGCACCGGAAGCGATTATTATAATCCCATTGAGTTCACATCCAATGGAAGCGGCTCGGCTTGGGTGGTTTTTGGGCAATCAACATTTACCGGTTGAGATTGAAAACGGAACGATACGATTGGTCGCGAATGCACATTTGAAAGGACTGTTGGAACGGCAGGGCATTGGGTTTCAACTAACGGAAGGAGTGATCGCACCCGATCCACATTCAAAGGGTGGGCACCATCACCATTCACATGAATGATGCCTATGGATGCTTCAGCTCAGGGCGGATCGTGGATTGCGCGTTATCAACAACTCTTTGATACGGCCTTGCCGACGGGAGCTTACGCGCATTCACAGGGAATTGAAGGGCTGATACAGGCTGGAGAGATTGAGACAGACACCGATTTAGTTTCGTTTATCAAAACGGAAGTAGCGGAATTACTCATACAGGTCGAATATCCACTTTATCGACTTACTTATGAAACAGTGGAATCCGGTCAGTATGAACGACTACTCGAATGGGATCGATTGTCGCGGGCAACGAAAGGAACCTATGAGCTTCGTAAATCGGCCTCGGACGTGGGCAAGCAAACCTATCGATTGTTTGAGGGCATATTTAAACAAAGCGAACAAACGGAAACAATTCGATTGATCCAGCACTGTAGTGAATTTTTTGAGACCTATCAAATCGGAGTGGTCTCGGCGATGCTCGCTGAAGCGATGAAGGTTCCCTTGGATGCGGCGCTGATTGGCTACGGACAGCAATTGATCAGCGGGATGGTGCTTCCCTCGATTAAATTGCTCAATATTGGGCCGATGCGGGTGCAGGGGATTCTGTTTGAATTGAATGGTTCGTTGGAGGTGTGGAAGAAAGAGAGCTTGACGGTTGACGTTCATGAGATTGGTTCGGTGGCTCCGCGTTGGGATATCGCATCGAGCAATCATCAGTTTGCGGAACGACGTCTTTTTATTTCTTAGAATTTATGGATAATCGGAAACCAGTCATTGTTGGAATTGGAGGACCCGTGGGGTCGGGGAAGTCGACCCTCGCGTTGACGCTGTGCCGACTTTTTCGGGAACACTGCGAAATGGCGGTGATCACGAATGACATTTATACGCGGGAAGATGCGAAGATGTTGGTGCGACATTCTGCGTTGCCGGAAGCGCGCATTATGGGAGTGGAGACCGGAGGTTGCCCGCATACAGCTATTCGGGATGATATATCGATGAACCTGCAGGCGATCGAGGAAATGAAGGACCGTTTTGGCAACCTTGATGTGATTTTATTGGAAAGCGGAGGAGATAATTTAACGGCTACCTTTTCGCCGGAGTTGGTTGATGTATTTATCTATGTGATTGATGTGACGGAAGGGGATGACATTCCACGAAAAGGCGGACCAGCGATTGAGCACAGTGATCTGTTGTTAATCAATAAAGTGACCCTCGCTCCCTATGTTGAAGCGGATACGGATTTGATGAGGCGGGATACGGAAGCAAAGCGGGGAACGAGGCCGTATGTGTTTTCGGATTTGAAAACGGGAGCAGGATTGACGGAAATCGAAGCGTGGTTTCGTCATTATGTCTTATTTGAGGACCTACAGGATTAAACGATGGCCTTGGATACATTAGAACCGAAAACACCGGAACGCTTTAAAGGCCTTCTTGATCTGGGATTTTCGACGAATGCGGAAGGGAAGACGCGATTAACGCGGAGAATGCGGAGCGGACTGTTTCATTTGAGTAAGGAGTATTTGGATGGGGAGCAACTGGTTGTTCAGGTGCTTAATCCGACGGCAGGGATTTTTGAAGGTGATGTCTTGGAGAGCCGAGTGAATGTGGGTGCAGGGGCGAATGTCTGTCTCTTGTCTCCCTCATCGAATCAGGTCTATAGTATGCCGGATGGAGGCGAAGGGATCAGTCGTCAACGATTCATGATCGAGGAGAACGGAGCATTGACCGTATTGCCGAAATGGACGGTTTTACATCAAGGAGCCCGGTTTAGGCAGGAAACGGTAATTCATTTAGAAAAAGGTGCACGATTGTTTTTCGTTGAAATGCTGTCCGCTGGGCGAAAACACCACGGTGAATTTTTAGAATACGAATCCTATGAGTCTAGTTTGGCCATATATCGGGAAGGTATCTTGTCCTTTAAGGAGATTGTCCGATCAGGGAAGGAGTGGAACTGCTGGATATGGAAGGGCAGGGAAGGTCATTTCGCCTACATTGTGACCCTTTATTTGTCGATGGCCTCGCTGGGAGACCAATTGACCGAACGATTTGTGGAGATGGAAAGG
>Ga0115559_1002471_pt1 | contig 11786 bp, 9 predicted proteins | sample COGITO_mtgs_1105_3_FD_87281 | JGI IMG/M metagenome (GOLD analysis project Ga0115559, IMG submission 87281) | Pelagic marine microbial communities from North Sea - COGITO_mtgs_110506 | ecosystem: Environmental > Aquatic > Marine > Epipelagic | place: Germany:Helgoland, sampling site Kabeltonne... | reverse complement strand
GAATTGAAAAAAAAGGGTTCCAAAAAAGATCAGTAAGACTTGATAGATTGGAAATACGATTAAAATTCGCAGGAACCAGTAGAGGGCATCTCCCAAAATAACCCCTTCAAAAGCGCTCTTTTCAACCCCCACAAAATCCAATAAGGGTTTGGCTATTTTAACCGATGAAGATCCAGTAATTGCAAAAACAACAAAAATAATAACGAGCTGTAAATTTGATTCTATTGCCCATTTATCTTTTAAGCGATTGAAATATACCATTAAATAAGTATTGCTGCTATTTGTTGAGCTAACTCTTCTCCAATACGATCTTGAGCTTCTCCAGTTGCAGCACCAATATGTGGGGTAAGTGAAACTTTGGAGTGCATCAAGACTTGCATTGCAGGCTTTGGTTCTTCTTCAAAAGTATCTAAACCAGCAAAAGATAGTTTCCCGCTGTCAAGTGCCTTTAGTAAAGCTACCTCGTCAATTACACCTCCTCGAGCTGCGTTGACAATGGCAGCGCCATCTTTCATCTGATTGAATTCTTTTGCTCCAATTACATAATCTTTTTGTGCCGGTACATGAAGGCTTACAAAATCAGATTCAGCTAATAGTGATTCTTGCGATTGAATTTTAATGTCAACATCAACCGTTTGACCGTCAAAGAGGGCAACTTGTACTGTAGCAGATTCCATAAACTTATCGGCAGCAATGACACGCATTCCAACACCGAGAGCAATCTTAGCAACTTCTTGACCAATACGACCAAAACCTATGATTCCAATCGTTTTTCCACGAAGTTCAATTCCTTTAGCATAAGCTTTTTTCAAACCCTTGAAATTAGATTCTCCTTCTAAAGGCATGTTGCGGTTGGAGTCGTGTAAAAAACGAACTCCACCATAAAGATGAGCAAACACCAATTCTGCAACCGAAGCCGAAGAAGAGGCGGGTGTATTGATTACATTCAATCCTTTTTCGCGAGCATAGGCAACATCGATGTTATCCATTCCAACACCACCTCTTCCAATGATTTTTAAAGAAGGACATGAGTCAACCAACTCTTTACGCGCAGTGGTTGCGCTTCGGACCAGTAAAACGGTTACCTCATTCTCGTTGATATAAGAAATTAGTTGTTCTTGTGCTACGTTGGTTGTGATCACCTCAAAGCCTTTGGCTTCTAGGGCATCAATTCCACTTTGAGATATTCCGTCGTTTGCGAGTACTTTCATGTATGTATTTTAAAGAGTTTGTTCGAATTTTTGCATTACGTCAACCAAAAGTTGTGCACTTTCTAGGGGAAGTGCATTGTAGATAGAAGCACGGTATCCGCCAACAGATCGGTGTCCTTTAAGACCACTTATACCTGCCTCATTCCATAAAGCGTCAAAAGCTGCTCCGTCTACTCCTTCTGCAAGATTGAAGGTAGCATTCATATACGAACGGTCTTCTTTTGCAGCAAAACCTTCGAAGGCTGAATTGCGATCAATTTCGTTGTATATAAGGGCTGCTTTTGCTTGGTTGTGTTTTTCAATATGCGCCAATCCACCATTTTCCTGCAACCATTCTAAGGTTAGCATGGAGGTGTATATCGGAAATACAGCTGGTGTATTGAACATGCTGTCGCTATTTAATTGTACTTGGTAGTCCATCATCGATGGGATGACACGATTAACTTTTCCAAGAATGTCTTCTTTAACAATAATTAAAGTAGCTCCGGATGGCCCCATGTTTTTTTGAGCTCCAGCATAAAAGAGATCAAATTTTGAATAGTCAAATTGTCTAGAAAAAATATCGGAACTCATATCGGCAACAAGAGGGACATTGGTTTCAGGAATCTCCTGAAATTGAGTTCCAAAAATAGTATTGTTGGTGGTGATGTGTAAATAGTCTAGGTCAGAAGGAATTTCGTGGCCTTTGGGGATGAAATTGAAATTTTGATCTTTAGAAGATGCAACTTCAACTACTTCTCCGAAAAGTTTAGCCTCTTTTATGGCCTTATTTGACCAAGCTCCTGTATTGATATAGCCCGCTTTTTTATCTAATAAATTGTAGGCAGCCATCAGGAATTGCATACTAGCTCCCCCTTGAAGAAATAAGGCTTTATACCCTTTGTCTTTGAGGCCAGTAAGTTCTAGTGCCAACTCTTGCGCACGTTCCATAACAGCAATAAACTCTTTACTTCTGTGCGATATCTCAATAAGTGAAAGGCCCATTCCGTTGAAGTCTAAAACCGCTTCGGAAGCCTTTTTCATTACTGAAGCAGGGAGGATGGAGGGACCTGCACTAAAATTATGCTTTTTCATATTTTTTATTAAGGTGCAAATATCTGTATTACCCATTAAAAAACGCTATATAAATGTGCATTTTTTAAATGAATTTTTAACATTCTACGTTAATATGTTTAAAAAATCTAATGTATTTTTTCCATCTGCATAATCCCAGAGTTGAGGCAGTTGGGCTTTACCAAAAGCAAAGTGACCGGCTGTGTTTTGATTGGAGCTAATGCATTGAATCAAATCCTGATCCTCGATTAACTTTTTTTCTAGCATTTGCGCATCCTCGTAATATTCATAATGCAGGCATGCTACTGGGGAAGTATAGGAGGCATCTTCTTTGAGCATAAAAAAACCATTGTCTAGTAAATCAAAAAGACTCATTAGATATACCGCCTTGTTGTAATCGTAATTATTTGCATACTTAGCCGAATCCATTAGACTGGCATACGGATAAAGTGCACCAAAAATTAAATTTAAATCATAGTCTTTGGGGACAAATATTTTGGAGGTACTTCTACAACCCAAGCCAAAGTACTGAACGATATCTGAGGCTAAAGCTTGGAGTTCCTCCTGGGTTTCGTTTCCATCCAAAATGGCAACACCATTTCTGTTGGAACGAATCAGGTTAGGGACTTTTGAAAAATAATACTCAAAATAACGCGCAGCATTATTACTACCCGTAGCGATGACCGCGTCAAAATCGGTAAAGCGCTCTTTTGTAAATTCCACAAAGCTGGTAAAACGGGGTTCGAATTCTTCTAATTTCTGAATCAGAAAAGCGATCAACAATGGATCGGAAGAAGAACATTTAACCAAGGCTTTGTTTCCACTCAATAAAACACTCAATACATCGTGAAAACCAACCAAAGGAATGTTTCCAGCTAGGACCAAACCAACAGTTTTCGGAGCTGTATGATCAAAAGAATAGGGGAGTAGCCACTGGGTTAAATCTTTTTTGTTGAGCAATTGGCCCCAGGCTGCAAAAGCGTGTAAAACGTTTTCTTTAGAAAACCATCCGTTCTTACTTTTGGCGTGCTTTATTGTTTCGAACAAACGATCGTAAGTCGGATCTTCGGGATTGATGTTTCTTAGGAAGTCGCCCAAGCGATCGAATGCAAATATTCGTTGTTCTAGTTGGATCATTATTTGTAGGATAAACTTTTAGGTCTTACTTTTGTGGCAAATTTAACTAAAGAATTCCTACTATGGCTATTATTATTACAGATGAGTGCATTAATTGCGGAGCCTGTGAACCGGAATGCCCGAATACGGCTATTTATGAAGGAGCAGATGATTGGCGTTATAAGGACGGGACTTCTTTGAGTGGTAAGGTTATTCTTCCAGACGGAAAGGAAGTGGACGCAGATGAAGTACAAGAGCCTGTATCCGACGAATTGTATTATATCGTACCCGATAAGTGTACGGAGTGTAAAGGCTTTCATGATGAACCTCAATGCGCGGCTGTTTGCCCCGTAGATTGTTGTGTTCCCGATGATGAACATGTAGAAACCGAAGAAGTATTACTTGGGAAGCAGCGTTTTATGCATCCGGAATAAAGTACGGTTTCGGTTCAAGAAGAATAAATAAGTTCAATTATTTTCATAAAAAAAGGCTACTCCGTTAGGAGTAGCCTTTTTAGCTTTGTAGTCTTATTTTTACAATAGACTAGAACTTGTAGTTCAACGATAAGTTAAACATAGTCCCTAATTGACTGAAGTGGTAACCATCATAAGTCATTCGAGAATAACGTTGGTTAAATGTAATTAGATTGGACTGATTTTTAACTGCAGCAGCATCAGCTAATAAAGCGTCTCCTGCAGCGTTTTTAGAAATGAAACTCCATTCCGGTAAAACGTTAAACAGGTTGTTTATATTAAGTGCTAGAGTCGTTTTTTCAGAAACACTGTAGTTGATAGCTAAGTCTGTAACCATTTTTGGAGTAAACTCCGTGAAAATGTTATTATCAAGACCTTGTTGTTGGAAAGTAGTTTTCCCGAAATAGGTGTTGTTTAAAGACAAACCAATCTTATTGATTGTATAATCAGCACCTAAGATCCATTTAGTTTTTGGTCTAGAAGTAAAGAATAAAGCTTCTTGGGTTTCATTTACAACTGACTGTCCAGCATTTGCAACGAGTGTAGTGTTTTTAACAGCACCATCACGTTCGTTTTGAATGGTATAGTTACCAGACAAGTTTAAATCAAGTTCACCTGCACCTAAAGCAATATCCTTGTAAGAAAGTACTACATCAATTCCCGATGTTTTGGTGTCAATTGCATTAGAAAAGAAACTAACGTCACTAAGGTTATTTTCACTTAAAAGAACGTCTAAGGGGTTAGATGCAGTTCCAGTTGCTCCAATTTCAGTACCCAATACGATACGGTCTTGTACTGCAATGTTGTAGTAGTCAAATGTATAGCTAAACTTGGTACCCATTTTACCACCAAAACCGATGGTAAAGTTATTAGATGTTTCAGCATCTAAAGGATCAATACCTAATAATTTCGCTTGTGTAGACACGTTACTGATTAAACCACCCACTTGAATTCCTTGTCCAGGAACAAAGCTATATTGTGCTTTTTGAGTATAGATCTGGTGTAGAGTTGGTGCTCTAAATCCAGTTGAAACCGATCCTCTAAGTATAAGCGCATCGCTTACTTTGTAACGAGAACTGAATTTATAAACAAATGCATTACCGAAATCAGAATAGTTTTCCGATCTGATAGTACCACTTAATAAAAAGATATCCGATACATCGTAGTCTAAACTAAAGTAACCACCAATGTTGTAACGGTTGAATTTTCCAGAGTTTTGAGGAGAAGCTCCTGCAAATGAATCCGCACCACCACCTTCGTAAGAAGCAAGCTCACCAGCAATTACTTCAAATGTTTCTGTTCTAAACTCAGCACCAATACCGATACTAACTTTATCAGAAAGAATTTTTGAAATATCGATGTTTCCAAGGTTGTGAGAAAACTTAGTTCCTCCTGGATCGAACGATTGCTGACTGTTACTTCTGTACTTTTCAGCACCTTCAGTAATTTCACCGTCATCTACAGATCCATTGCCGTTAGCATCAACCCAAGTAGAAGGAGAGTATACTACATTTCTGTTGTGAGACTGATTTACCTTATACGTTTGGAGGTTTCCACCCGTTGTAAAACTTGCGTCAATATTCCATTCGTTAATAGTTGATCTAAATCCTACAGTAGCGTTATAATCACTTAATAAACCTTCAAATGTTGGAACATAACCATCATAGCTACCTCCTGGACCATTTGGAAAGAAGTCAGCTAAGTAAGGGAAAGAAGCCTCTGTTCTCCAGTAAGGCGTTCTGTAGTTTGCAAAACTGTTTACAGATTTGTAAACGTATGCAGCATCACCGTATAATTCTGTATTATCGCTCAAGTTATAACCGAAGTTTACTGCAAATTTAGCCGCAGCAGTTTCTGGAGATCCATTGATATTCCCTGCATCTGGTCTTCTAGACAAAAAGGACTGTACATCAGAAAGACTAGCTCCAAAATCACCAGCTTCACCAGCAGCATCAACAGTACCGGGTCTGTTTGCAAGGTTTACTTTAGATAAGTCAATTGTATAATTCACAAATCCATTATCAGCACCAATACTAGTTCCGTTATTTACTGCTACACCGAACATTTCACCATCGCCTTCAGAAGTAATTCCTGTACGTACAGTAGCAGAACCTGAATTTGGAGTGTCTTTAAGTATGATGTTCATTACACCAGCAATTGCATCCGATCCGTATTGTGCAGATGCACCATCTCGTAAAATCTCAACACGCTTGATTGCGTCTGTTGGAATTGCAGAAATATCAGCACCTGTTTCTCCACGTCCTGGTGAGGTTTGTGTGTACAATAATGCACTTAGGTTTTTACGTTTTCCGTTTATAAGAATCAAAGTTCTTGAAGGTCCCATGTTTCTAATTTCATAAGGATCTAATAAAGAAGTCGCATCATTTACGGGAGTTTGTACCGTGTTGAATGATGGAATTCTGTACTGAAGTGCCTTATCGAAAGTAGCTTGACCCGTCATAGCAAGATCCGAAGAAGAAACTACATCAATAGGTAATGCAGTATCTACATTACTTCTGGGTGCTGTTCTACTCCCTGTTAAAACAACTTCACTTAATTGTTGACTGTCAGCCAAGACTACGTCAAGATTGCTTTGCCCACTATAATTAACTTCTGAAGTGCCACATCCAACATAGCTGAATATTAATACTGCTCCATCGTTAACATCCAAAGAGTACGCCCCGTCGAAATCTGAAACAGTTCCGTTGGTTGTACCTTTTTCTACAATGTTAGCCCCAGGCACTACGTCCCCGTTGCTGTCTATTACTAAACCTGATACTGATGTTTGTGCGAAGGCTATTCCAACGGTACAAAACAACAATAAACTTAAAATGTGTTTTTTCATATTTATATATATAATTAATAATGGCCCAAATCAAAGACAATTAAATCCACATGCAAACACATCTGTTAACAATTTCTTAACATTTCATATGTGCAACCCATTTATCATCAGCATAGAATCCAATTTAAGATAAGTCTTATAAGGGATGAATGCACTTATGTACAATCCGAAATAGTTTTTATTTTAAAAACTGAGGGAAGAATATTGTTTCAAACATTAATTTTTCGTGTTTTATATATTAGACAGATACTAGAGATTGTATATTCGCAAAAAAAATATTAATGAAAGCAGGAATAGTAGGATTACCCAACGTAGGTAAATCGACCCTTTTTAATTGTCTATCCAATGCAAAAGCACAAAGCGCAAACTTCCCGTTTTGTACTATTGAGCCCAATATTGGCGTAGTGAATGTTCCAGATCCACGTTTAGAAAAGCTTGCAGAACTTGTAGTACCCGAAAAAGTACTTCCAGCAACAGTCGAAATTGTTGATATTGCTGGACTGGTAAAAGGAGCTAGTAAAGGAGAGGGTTTGGGAAATCAATTTCTAGCTACTATTCGTGAAACAGACGCCATAATTCATGTATTGCGTTGTTTTGATAATGATAATATCATTCATGTTGAAGGTTCGGTAGACCCCATCCGTGATAAGGAAATCATTGATATTGAGTTACAATTCAAAGATCTAGAAACAGTAGAAAAACGCTTGGAGAAAGTAAATCGTGCTGCACGAACAGGGGACAAAGATGCTCAGAAATTACAAGCTGTTTTATTGCAAATAAAAGAAGGCTTAGAGCAATCTAAAAATGTGCGTTCACTCGATTTTTCAGAGAAAGAACGCGAAGAAGTAATCACCGAACTTCAATTGATTACCGACAAGCCGGTATTGTATGTGTGTAATGTGTCTGAAGAAGCAGCTGCTTCCGGGAATGCGTATGTTGATCAAGTAAAAGCCTTAGTTGCTGAAGAAGATGCAGAAGTCTTGGTTTTGGCAATCAGTGTTGAAGCAGATATTAACGAATTGGAAACCTATGAAGAGCGAAAACTTTTCTTAGACGACCTTGGTCTTGAAGAGCCGGGTGCTGCAAAATTGATTCGCAAAGCATATCAACTACTCAAACAACACACTTATTTTACTGCTGGCGAGAAAGAAGTTCGCGCTTGGACGATTAATTTGGGGGCTACTGCACCTCAAGCTGCCGGGGTGATTCATACCGATTTTGAAAAAGGCTTTATCCGTGCCGAAGTAATTTCGTACGAAGATTATACCACCTATGAAACGGAGACCAAGGTGAAAGAAGCCGGACGCATGCGTGTTGAAGGTAAAGAATACACCGTAGTTGACGGAGATGTAATGCATTTCCGATTTAATGTTTAACAAGCTTTATTAAAAATTTATTATGGCATCAACAGTATATATTTTTGGCCAAATGGCTGTCAAGAGTTACGAGGATTATTTTACACAGTACGGTTCTCCTTTTTTACCCATACTCGAAAAGTTTCAAGGCACTTTATTAGCGGCTACTAAAAATGGAAGAACCCTAGAAGGTGAGCCTTTTGGGAATTGGACCGTTTTAATGCAGTTTCCCTCTAAGGAAATGGCTTATGGTTTTGTTACTTCAGAAGAATATGCTCCCCTTATGGAGTTGCGTGTGAATCAGCTTACAGATGGCGCACATGCAGTACTCATTCCAGGAGAGCTTGCAGCGATGGAATAAATTCCTGTGAATTTTTTTCTATTCTATTGAAATACTTAAATTGAGTTTTAAAACATTCCCCATGAGAAAAACAGCAGTTACCCTAGTTCTTGTACTTTGTGCTAAATTCGCTTTAGCACAAAATACGATCCCAACCATTGAGATCGCAACGGTTGAAAAACACCTCTACACCCTAGCTTCTGATGCAATGGAAGGCCGAAAAGCGGGCACCCCAGGGATTGAAAAAGCAGCACAATATATAGAAACTGTTTTTGAGGATATTGGCTTGACGACCTATAACGTCCTTCCGACCTATCGCCAAAACTTTAAGGCAACGGGCTTGGACCTTTTTAATGTCATTGGTGTTTTAGAAGGAAAGAGTAAAAAAAACGAATTTGTAGTTATTTCTGCACACTATGATCATCTTGGTGTGAAAAAAGAAGGAACGGGTGACTTGATTTATAATGGAGCAGACGACGATGCTTCAGGAACAACAGCTGTATTGACCTTAGCACAATACTTTAAAGAATTGGATACCAACGAACGCACCCTTATTTTTGTAGCGTTTACCGCAGAAGAAATGGGCTTGTTGGGTTCTAGATACTTTGGTGAGGATGTAGATGCTTCTCAATTCATCGCTGGCATCAATATCGAGATGATTGGTAAAAATTCCAGTTATGGACCTAATACGGCATGGCTCACCGGTTTTGATCGTTCTGATTTTGGAACCATCATTCAAAAAAACTTAACAGGAACTTCCTATACCGTCCATCCTGACCCTTATCCTGAACAAAACCTCTTTTTTAGATCTGATAACGCTAGTTTAGCACAACTGGGCATACCCTCCCATACCTTTTCTACGGTTCCGATTGATGTAGATGTACATTATCATCAAGTTTCGGACGAAGCCGCAACACTCGACATGGAAATCATTACCCAAACCATTCGGGCTATTGCCCTCGGAACCCAGTCAATTATTAGTGGAGCAGATACCCCAACACGCGTTGTGTTGCGGAAGGGCGAGGGGAGGAGAAAATAAGCTTAGCTTACTTCTTCAATATATTTTTCTTATATTTGAGAAAACAGTTTCCAAACACTGTTTTTTTTGTGCTTAACCTACGATTCAATACCGATCGTTTTATTGTACTGCTTAAGGCTCTTAAGCTATTTTCTTTAGTTCTATCGATTCGAGGAAGGGATTTTGGGCGAGATGTTTTTAATTCTAAACCAAGAAAAATTGCTGGACTTTCAGTTTTTAAAGCAGTTAAAATCCTAGCGCTGAAGCTTTTTATTGAGATGTAGTTCAATAACTTTTCAAGTTTGTTCTCTTGTTTACAAACAAAGCTAGGTTTATCATGAGACTGCCAGGGCAAAATCAAAAGATTGCATAAGCTGTATAATAAATTATCTATGTTTTAGTACTTTCACGGCATGCAACAAGAAAAGGCACTAGCGATACTTAAGTCTGGGAAAAACACATTTCTTACTGGTTCTGCTGGAACGGGTAAAACCTTTGTTTTGAACCAATACATTTCGTATTTAAAAGAGCGAAAAATCACAGTTGCTGTAACGGCATCTACTGGTATTGCTGCAACCCATATGAATGGGATGACCATTCACTCTTGGTCGGGCATTGGCGTAAAGGAGTTTGTTTCTCAAGCCGATTTAGTGAATATGCGATCCAAAAAATACCTTAAAACACATCTCGAAAAAGTTACCGTTTTGATTATCGATGAAGTTTCGATGTTGCACTTAAACCAACTCAATGCGGTAGATGTGGTTTTGCGCTATTTCCAAGACCCTTTACATCCATTTGGAGGGGTGCAAATTATTCTCTGTGGGGATTTTTTTCAACTCCCACCCATTGGAAGTCAAGGCGAGACCAGTAAAGAGAAATTTGCATTCATGTCCGAAGCTTGGTCAATGGCCGGTATGTATGTCTGCTACCTCACCGAGCAATACAGACAAAGTGATAATGATCTGAATTTAATTTTAAATGAAATAAGGACAGGAAAGATTTCAGAAAAAAGCTACCACAAGCTTCAGGGAGCTACTAAAAACAGTTTGAAGGCTGCGGAAGAACCTACAAAACTCTATACCCATAACACTGATGTTGACAGGATAAACGCAGAACAGCTGGCTAAACTACCGGGTGTAACAAAATCGTTTAAAGCAAAAACATCGGGTAATAAAAAGTTAATTGAAACCCTGAAAAAATCAGTTTTGGCAGGAGAAAATCTCGCTTTTAAAATTGGTGCAAAAGTAATGTTTGTTAAAAATGATAAAGAGAAACGCTACGTAAACGGTTCGTTGGGCACTGTAATCGGGTTTAGTGATGCGGGTGTTCCGTCCGTTAAATTATTGAATGGGCGAACTATTTTTGCTGAAAAAGAAGATTGGAGTATTGCAGATGATAGCGGTAAAACGTTAGCAAATTACAATCAAATACCCCTGCGTTTGGCTTGGGCAATTACGGTGCATAAATGCCAGGGAATGACCTTGGATGCAGCTGAAATTGATTTATCCAAAACATTTGAAATGGGTCAAGGTTATGTTGCTCTTTCTCGTTTAAAAAAACTAGAAAGCCTAAAGCTAAAAGGCCTGAATGAAATGGCTTTACAGGTTGATGGATTGGCGCATAAAGCAGACTTGCGTTTTCAAGAGCTTTCAGAAGACGCAGATAATGCATTTAAATTAGAAGAACTCGAGCTTCTTGCTAAAAAATTTCTCCGAGATAACGGAGGATTAATTAATAAAAAAGAAATTATCAAAAACAAGAAGAAGCTAAAAGAGAAGGCTCAAGGGAAACAATCGACTTTCGAAGTTACCTTATTGCATTTGAAGCAACAAAAAAGTTTAAAAGAGATTGCAGAAATCAGAGGCTTAACCTTGGGTACTATTTCAGGGCACTTAATTAAAATTAGAAAAGACCATCCGGAGGAAGATTTAAATTTCTACAAGCCCAAAAGCACGCTCCTTAAAAAACTGAAAGTCGTTTACGATAAACAACCCAAAAACGCGCCCATTAGTTTAAATGTGATTTACATTAAATTAGGCGGCTCTGTTAGCTATGACGACATCAAATTAGCCCTCGCATTCATCCAAGATTGATTAGTTGAGTCTCTTTAAAACATCCTCCACAGAACACCCACCCGGAATCCATAATGCATCTTGATACCGCTTAAACCAAGTCATTTGTCTTTTGGCGTAGCGCCGTGTATTCTTTTTAATTTCCTCTAGGGTCGTTTTTCTGTCTAAAATCCCATCGAAATGGGAGAACCATTCTCGGTAACCTAAAGTTTGCAAGCTCTTCGAACCGTTTCCTTGTGACTAAGGTGTGCAAGGTTTTAAGGGCTGCTTTGAACTGCTCTAAGGAAGACGTACAAGTTTTTG
>Ga0115559_1002448_pt1 | contig 11844 bp, 12 predicted proteins | sample COGITO_mtgs_1105_3_FD_87281 | JGI IMG/M metagenome (GOLD analysis project Ga0115559, IMG submission 87281) | Pelagic marine microbial communities from North Sea - COGITO_mtgs_110506 | ecosystem: Environmental > Aquatic > Marine > Epipelagic | place: Germany:Helgoland, sampling site Kabeltonne... | reverse complement strand
GGGGTGATTGCCGCCTTTGCCATAAAGTCTGTTTCACTTTCGAAAAACTCGAATTTCTTATTTGAGATGCCCTTCTTTTGAATAAGATCAACCACTTGCCGCGCAGTTATCTTCCCAGGGTTAGTCACATTATAGAGACCAAATGGCACCCGTTTTTCCCAACAAGCAAAGGTGCTGGCCACAAATTCGCCAAGATGCGAAATCGAATTGGTAGCATCTAGTAAGCGATCATAGCGCAACAACTTTGAAACATAATTACGTGGCCCATCGCGATGATCGAAAGGAATACGTAGTCGCCAAATGTAGACATCATCAAGTCCCTTCAATACCTCTTCCCCGAGGGCCTTAGTCCCCGAATAATAAGAGCAGTTGTTTTGCCTAAAGGTGAAATTCGGCTCGTCCTTTTCAGTAAACCCACTGCCGTCAGGGCGGCTACCTGTATAAATGCATCCACTAGAGACATGCCCCCAAGGAACACCTGCCTCAGAACAAGCCTCTGCGATCCTCCCAGGGAGCACTCCATTACCAAACAGGCAATTTGCTTTATCAGACTCACAAGCATCCACATTTGGTTTGCCAGTATAGCCTGCGCAATTGATCAGAAAATCAACATTCTGATCCACTAAAAACTTCCGAAGAATTGACTCATTGCTGTAGTCCAAGTCCTTTCTTGAAAGGCTCAGAAAATCGATATTTTTCTTTGTCAACAAATGCCTGTATGCACTGCCAACGTAACCGCTTCCACCTAGTATAATAATCATGCCGCGCTAAAGTTGTTTGTTAATAATGTTCAATAAGTATTTACCATATCCCGACTTAGAGTAACGATCAGCATGCTCAAGTAGTTTATCCTTGGAAATAAAACCAGATCGATACGCAACCTCTTCGATACATCCTATTTTCGTACTTTGTCGTTCTTCAATCACTCGAACAAAAGTAGAAGCCTCATTTAGCGAGGTAAACGTTCCGGTATCCAACCAGGCTATTCCACGATTAAATACCCCTACTTTCAGTTTTTTACGTTCTAAATAGACTTGATTCACTGCTGTAATTTCGTATTCCCCCCGCGTCGAGGGTTTGATCGTTTCCGCGATGCCGACGACGTCATTATCGTAAAAATAGAGCCCTGGGACCGCGTAATTCGACTTGGGCTTGATCGGTTTTTCTTCAATCGAAATGGCATTCTTATTTTTATCGAATTCAACCACCCCATAACGCTCCGGATCGTGTACGGGAGCTGCAAAGATCACCGCACCATCCGGATCAGTGTGACGGCGGACCAACTCTCCAAATCCTGATCCATAGAAAATGTTATCGCCCAAAACAAGGGCTACTTTATCAGCTCCAATGAAGGTTTTACCCAAAACGAATGCCTGAGCTAACCCATTCGGTTTTTCTTGGACCGTGTATTCAAATCGGCAACCAAGTTCAGATCCATCCCCCAACAAGCGCTTGAATGCGGCCTGATCCTCTGGGGTCGTAATGATCAAAATTTCTCTGATCCCCGCCAACATCAAAACCGAGAGCGGATAATAGATCATCGGCTTGTCGTAAATCGGCATGAGCTGTTTGGAAACGGCCAATGTGATCGGGTGGAGGCGAGAGCCGGCACCGCCGGCGAGTATGATACCTTTCATAATTTTAGTAGTCAGGGGGCTGTAGTCAGGAGACGCGAGACGGGATTTAGGAAACTGGGGTATCGTGAGTCAGGCTTTTAATATCCATTGCTCAGAATGATTGAGCATGGATCCGAGTAGACGTCCGATCTGCAAGTTGGTTGCAACTAAAGCTTCGTGTTGTGAATCGCTAATGTAACCACAGTCGCGAGCAAAATCCAAGGATGTTTCGGTTTCACTATTCTCACCGTCACAGTCAGTTAACTTACTTATAAAATGTGCCTCATAGCGCCGTTTTGCCCAAGCCTCACGTAAATTCATAGGGACTGAACGTGACGAGCGGCGTATCTGCGAAATAAGTGCAAATTTCTCCTCTGAAGGAAAGGCTTTAGAGAGTTCAAATATGTCCATCGCAAGTCCATAGGACAACTGATACGCCTTCAATTCTTTCGCATTTTTCACAGCCATAATTCAGGAGTCGGGAATCAGAATTCGGTAGGCAACTAACTAGGAAATACATCCAATTACAACCAGATTCTTGTGACACTGAGTTGTTACCTGTCACCCGTTACCTGTCACCCGTTACCTGTCACCAGTCCTCAATCACCTATCCTGCCCTAGGCGCTCTAATCGGTAGACTCCACTGAAGATGCGTTCGCACCATTCCTGGTTTTCGAGATACCATAAAACCGTCTTCCGAAATCCACTTTCAAAGTCTTCCTTCGGCTCCCAATTGAGCTCCTTCTTGATCTTCGTTGCATCAATCGCATAGCGCATATCATGCCCTGGCCTATCTGTCACAAAAGTAATCTGCTTCTCATACCGTTCCCGCCCTGGTTTCAATTCATCCATCAACCGACAGAGTGTCCGAACCAAATCGATATTCTTCCGCTCATTGTTGCCCCCTATATTATAGGTCTCACCGACACGACCCTTGGTCAAAACCGCATACAGTGCTTCAGCGTGGTCCTTCACATAGAGCCAATCTCGGATATTTTCGCCTTTTCCATACACCGGAATTGCTTCGCCTCGAAGGCATTTTAAGAGAACTACTGGGATCAGTTTTTCCGGAAATTGATTTGGTCCGTAATTATTTGAACAGTTCGTCACCAACACGGGCAACCCATAGGTATCTTGCCACGCTCGCGCCAAATGATCTGAAGCCGCCTTGCTCGCGGAGTAAGGCGAATGGGGGTCATAACGCGTCGTCTCGGAAAACCCTGCAGCATCGGGAGCAAGCGAGCCATAAACCTCATCCGTAGACACATGTAAAAAACGGAATGTTTCTTTTTTCTCCCCTTCCAGCGATCGCCAATACCGAAGAGCTTCCTGCAAGAGATTGAACGTCCCAACCACATTTGTTTGCACGAACTGCCCAGGACCATCAATCGATCGGTCCACATGGCTTTCCGCCGCAAGGTGCATGACCGCGTCCGGTTGATAATTCACAAAGACCTCGTGTAACGCCTCTAGATCACAAATATCCAACGGTTCAAACTGATAGTTCGAATCACTTTCGAGGTCAGTCAGCGATTCAACGTTTCCTGCATAGGTGAGTTTATCAATATTCAATACCGAATCACCTTTTTCTTTAATGAGCAATCGAATCAAATTGGATCCAATAAATCCACAGCCTCCTGTTACTAAAATTTTCATAATTTCCTTAGGTTGAACAATCCGACAATCCAGAAAAGCACAAAGCTTCTATAATCGTCTCCATCAATGACAATTCCTCTAAGTCTGATAAGGGTGTGATGGACGAAATTCGAATTAAAAATTGTTCCGAACGCAGATCAGCACCATATGTAAAGGGAGCACTGAGTATCTGTTTCACTCTGGTCAATCCCGCGGTGAAATCAAATTGATAGGTTTTTCCACCTAATAGATGCCAGTAGATCACATTAATTCGCTTACTATTTGCATCAAACCATCGCCAATTGCCTTTCTGGGTTCGATCAGCAAATGGGATTAATTTAGCATCTTTTTTAACCCAGCCATTTCCTACCCAACAAGAATCCGGAGTATGCCCGTTCATCAATCGAGGTGGCATTACCCCTGGAGCCCAATATGCAATATATACTTCAAACGATTCATTTCCCTTCGTATATCTCCGGTAAACAAAGTCTGTTAATCTCAAAATTTCATGGGCTTTGTCATCCAAACTCTCTGTATTTCCCAGTGGAAGGTCTTCGTATTCCCAACCATATCCTTCTCCCGTCGGTAATACTTCGGCAAGCGGTTCCTTCAACCTTGGCTCCGGATATGGTCTAAATATTGACCAAGCGAGAATCGCTACAACCACAAGTATGGTAACCACCATTATTCCGATAAATGCCTTGTGGACCGCTTTCATTTTAATCCAGCAAAATATTGAATCGTTTTCTCTAACCCTGCTTCCAAATCAATCGTAGGATTCCATCCCAACTTCTCTTGAGCTAGACTAATATCCGGTTTCCGCTGCAAGGGATCATCTGATGGCAATGGTTGATAAATAATCTTTGATTTCGATCCGGTTAATTCGATCACTTTCTCCGCGAGCTGGAGTATCGTAAACTCCCCTGGATTACCAATATTCACTGGCCCCGTAATCTCATCCTGAGTCATCAATCGAACAAAACCTTCGATCAAATCATCACAGTAACAAAAGGAACGCGTCTGCGATCCATCCCCATACACCGTAATATCATTCCCCGCCAACGCTTGCACAATAAAATTACTCACGACCCGTCCGTCATTCGGTAACATCCGAGGGCCATAAGTATTAAAAATCCGAACAACCCGGATATCCACCCCATTTTCCCGATGATAGTCAAAGAAGAGGGTTTCCGCAACCCGCTTCCCTTCATCATAACACGCCCGTATCCCTATCGGATTCACACACCCTCGGTAGGACTCCGGCTGCGGATGAACTTCCGGATCTCCATAAACTTCCGAGGTACTCGCTTGGAAAATCCGAGCATTCACTCGCTTGGCCAATCCAAGGCAATTAATCGCTCCCATCACCGAGGTCTTTGTCGTCTTGATCGGATTGTATTGATAATGAACCGGCGAAGCTGGACAGGCTAAATTAAATATCCAATCAACTTCCACCTTGAACGGATCGATCACATCGTGACGCATTAATTCGAAATTCGGGTTCCCTATCAGATGTGCGATATTTGCCCGCCGTCCAGTAAAGAAATTATCCAAGCAGATCACTTCATGCCCATCATTGATCAAGCGATCACATAAATGAGATCCTAAAAACCCGGCTCCACCAGTAACTAGAATACGTTTCATGATTTTTTATTTAGAAGTAATGAGCGTTGGGCAAGCCCTAGGTAGAAATATTAGCCGAGGCTCAAACAAAACAAACTTCGGGTTATTTAGCCCTCCCGTCGATGAAATACAGAAATAGAGATTAATCGCGGGAGCAATTCAAGCAGCAAGGTATATAAAACTGCTTTCTAAGTCACAAAGGATGACTGAAAGTGAGATAGAGAAAAATGGTTGAAGGATTTGTAGATTTAGCTGGATTAAGCGTTGGAATAGCTTTGTGCCCCTGTGCCTCCGTGAGAGAAAATCAGAGCCAAGGGGAATAGCCTCACCTCTGGTGCACTACCTAACCTTATCTGAGAGAAAGAGAAATTGGCTCTCACAAAGGTGCTAAGGCACAAAGCGATTGTTCACTGACACACAGAAGTGCTACGGGTAGTCCGACGGAGTCACCCCCTCCACCCTTCCTCATCTTCGTGCCCATTCGTGCTATTCTTTGTTCCATTACCAGTCAGATCGATTCGAGTTTCCCCGCTACGGCAATTGCACTCCTTCCCAAAACGATCCGCCGCGCTCGCTTTACAGGGTCAAGCTTCGAACCAAATCACGATTCTCAAGATACCACTCCACGGTTTTCTGAAAACCTTCCTCTGGCATAACAACTGGTTCCCATCCCAATAGGTTAGCTGCCTTATCAATCACCGCTTGAGTATTTTTCATATCTGCACTGTGAAAAGGCTTGTAGTCAATCTTTGCTTTTTTACCCAAGTGTAATTCAAAGGCTTCAATCATCTCATTAATCGAAATAGGCCGATTGCCACCTCCCAAATTAATAATTTCAAAGCCCACCTTTTTAAGTGCTGCTATCGTTCCTGAGGCAATATCATCAATATAAGTGAAATCCCGTGTTTGCGACCCGTCACCAAATAATTCAATCGGCGTCCCTTCATCGATCCATCGCAGAAAACGGATGGGTGACATATCAGGCCGCCCCGCTGGACCATAAACCGTGAAGTAGCGAACAACCGAAACATCGATTCCATAAAGATGATGCCACGTATACGCCATCACTTCCGCCGCTTTTTTCGAAGACGCATATGGAGAGATCGGTTCGTTTACTGGTGCGGTCTCAACAAAAGGTAATGGCTGCCCCGCATACAAAGATGAGGTCGAGGCCAAGACATACTTGGAAACACCATACTCCCGAATCATTTCCAACAGATTCAGACTCCCCATTACATTCGTTCGGTAATAAACAAAGGGGTCTTCAATACTCGCCCGAACCCCTGCTCTCGCCGCCAAATTGATCACCGCATCAAAAGCGAACTCGCCTTTGAATATTTGCGCCAACCCCTCTTTATCCTCAATGTCTAGTTTCTCAAAACAAAATCGAGGAAACCTCTTCAGTTGCTCTAGTCGCCACTCTTTCAACCGAACATCATAGTAGCCATTCAAATTATCAATTCCAACAACCTCATGTCCAGCCGCACATAAAAGCTCTACCGTCTTCCATCCAACAAACCCGGCTGCCCCTGTAAGTAAAATCTTCATTAGTTTAAGTTTTTTGATTTCAAAATGATGGTCTTAATCGAGTTTCGTTGTCATTTCTTTGGCTCAGACTTGTCTCTCACAAAGGCACAAAGGCACGAAGCTGCTCATCTGGTTGTCTAAAATAGAGCTATTATTCTCTGCTTTGTCTGAAGTAAACGAGTAGTTTTTTCCATCCTACCTTTGTGCCTTAGTGCTTTGTAAGACATTTTCAGTGGTTTAGAGATCAATGTTCCCTTTTGCTCTGGTTTGTCCCTCACGGAGGCGCAAAGCCACAAAGCTTTTGCTCGGATTATCTGATGAGTCATTCGTGTCTGCCCGTTTTGAACACTCGATCCAGTTGAGCTAAAGTATCAACCAATCCACCCTGACCTTGGCTATAACCAATCCATTCATATTAACTAAGGTTGAAGTAATTTTCTCGCCCTTGCTCCTTTATGATGCGGGTCAGATATTGTCGGTCGATTTCATCTTTTTCGCGAACCGTCTGTTTCGTCTTTAGCAACAACGCCGCCGAAGCAAAAGGTATTCGAACTCCCTCGATTTCACGCCAGTCAATCTCGGACTCCGCCAGACTGAAATCAATTCCACAGGCCGATCCCATAAGATCGACCACAACTTCGTCGGCAACTCGAACCACACCATATTCTTCAATATCAGTATCCTTGACCTCCCTCACCGCATTATCGGGTAAAATAGCGAGTGCTTCTCGCAGGCGGGCAATGTTATCCGCCGCCCGATCCACCAACAAATCGATGTTTTCGGTTGCGCGATTAAAACCATGCACAACCATGGCTATGCCTCCAATCACGATATACCGGACACCTGCTTGGTTAAGCGAGCCACAAATCCTTAATAGATCGCTTGACTCAGGATCTCTCGACTTAAGATCCCCGTCCATAGTGGATGCCACGTGAGATTCGTTGCCCCTGACGCAGGGGCTTCAAGCTACGCTGCAAACGGTCAAATCGCACCCATATCGTCTCGGTCGATTCCCTAGCAAGCTGCCGGCGACCCTTGAGCGTTTTGACGCTAAGTTCTGAGTCAGAGGATTTCATAAATTGTCGTTCCAGCCAAACTGGTTTGTTTACAAGCTCAAACGAGATCAGGCGAAAAAGCGAGCACAACTGGCACGCCTCATCGTGCGGAGCCCAACCTCATGTTATTACAAAGAATGCCTGACTGGTCACCAAAGTCAAAATGGATTTGCACCGGATTTCTGATCAACCTTCGCGTCTCGGCGTCTTTGCGCGAGAAAACAAACAGAGCACAAGCAAAACCACTATTTAAAATCAGAGCCCAAGCCCTTTGTGCCTTAGCGCCTTCGTGAGAGACAAACCAGAGCACAAGCTCTCCGCGATCCCTGCGTCTCCGCGCGATAATAATCCAGAGCAAAAGCCACCTATCTCCAATCAACCGAAAACCACCGTTTTGTTGTCATAACTTAAAACCCGATGCTGGAGATGCCACCTCACGGCCTGAGACAATACCTGACGTTCAATATCCCGGCCAAGCCGAATAAGATCTTCAACACTGTGCCGATGGCTCACGGGCTCCACCGCTTGGTGTATGATCGGGCCATCATCCAATACTGCTGTCGCATAATGCGCTGTCGCCCCGATCAGCTTAACCCCTCTTGAATGAGCCTGATGATAGGGTTTGGCTCCTGCAAAGGCGGGTAAGAAGCTGTGATGAATATTAATTACAGGACATCCCACCTGATTCAAAAAACGATCCGACAAAATCTGCATGTATCTTGCCATTACGACTAAATCAACGTTTAATGAAGAAATCCACTCAAGCTGGGACGCTTCATCGACATCCTTCGTTTTTGACTGGATTGGGATACACCGAAAAGGAATCCCTCGGCGCTCAACTTCAATTTCAAAATCAGGATGATTCGAAAGGACTCCAACGATATCACAGGGCATATCACCTGCCTCATAACGAAGAAGGAAATCAAAAAAACAATGACTTGCTTTCGACACCATCAACAAAACCCGCGGTTTTCGACACGATTGTTTTAAGGAAACGTTCATTCCCAACAGATCGGCAAACTCTGGAAATGCCTTGGCATCACGCGCCAACTGACCCTCAGGCGGAACCCACTCAATCCGTTGAAAAAACACCCCACTCCGTTCATCACGATGCTGATCCGCATGAATAATATTTCCACCGCGTTCAAATATCCAATTCGAAGTCCGTGCAACCAAACCAGGCTTGTCCGGGCCATACAGTAGCGCAATTAAATGAGAATTCGTAACCACCGGTAACATCTTTATCTAGCAAAATGGATCATTAAGGAAACTTGAGAGTTAGGATAGCTTCGGGCCTTTGTGTCTTCGCGAGACAATAATCAGTAATAGGTGTGTAAGCTTGTTGATTCTGTTCTAAATAGAAAAGGACTCTCACAAAGGCACTAAGGCACCAAGAATAACTGAAACAGAGAGCGAAAAAGTGTTTGAGGTAGTCATTAGTTGCACAATGGACAAATCGAGCAAAAGCTTCGTGCTTTTGTGAGAAAATAAAACAGAACATAAGTATCCAAATAATCAAATTAATCTGGCCTTGAGAAAATAATCCAAACAACGCCCATATAAATTGATCATTTCCAAAAAACTGTGAAAATCTCGTTTCATCAATATTCCTTATACACTTTGTCTCGAAGGTGTCCAACGCTTCGCACGTTGAAACTTGTCGGCCAAAACAATAGCCTGCGCATTCCACTCTAATTTCTCACGAAAGCTTAGGCCACGATCCAAAAGACGACGGGTTTGCTCGACTTCTTCCCACGTTTGAGCAGAAAATTCTTTCCCAAAACCTTTCATCATATTTGATCATTCAATTGGTCAAGCTCTTCTAGATCAAGCAAATCACGAGGACGTCCTGCATCACGCTTTAACCGACGAAGATGCGTCAATCCAATTATAGGAATATTGAGCTGAGGGCTAATTTCATATTCCACTCGGGCTGAATACATTTCAGAAAAGGAAATGGGTTCTTCTACAAAGATATCCACGGGACAATCCACATATCGATCACTGATAATTTGAAAAACCAGCATCCCTTTTTCCATTTTCCAGACATGACGGTTTTCAGAGTTGGTAAAGTCCATAAGCTGAACAGGCACCGTTGGGCGATATCCAAGCTTTTGAAATACGGTTAATACTAAAGTCGGGTTGTCTCCATCCAGAGCGATAACAAGATCCAGATCACGAGTCATACGTACATAACCATGTGCCATAACCGCAACCCCACCCACCACCAAATAACGGGCATTTGCGGCATTCAGCGCTTTAAAAATCACCTCTAAATGAATCGGTTTCATTGAGATTCTTTAATCAAAAAGTTGAGAATTAAACACTACGAACCTCTTCTCTTGCATACACCTCTTTAAATTCCGCATAAGTGCGTTCAATTCCTTCCCTCAAACCAATCACCGATTCCCATCCGTGCGACTTCAATAATGCTGTATTCGTTTTCTTTCGTGGAGTTCCGTCGGGTTTACTCAAATCATGCTCAAGCGTTCCATCAAATCCAACAACGCCTTTGACCAAGCGAGCCAATTCACCAATCGAGATTTCCTCGCTCGATCCAACATTTACCCAATCCGGCGGATTTTCCAGCTCAAGCAAATGAAATAACCCTTCCGCCAAATCATCGACATGTAAAAATTCCCGCAGCGCATTTCCAGTTCCCCATATAATCACCGAGCGATCTCCTCTTAACTTTGCCTCATGGAATCGACGTATCAATGCAGGTAATACATGCGAGTTTTCTGGATGATAATTATCACCAGGACCGTAAAGATTCGTCGGCATCGCCGAGTGATAAAGCACTCCATATTGCTGACGATAATATTGACACATTTTCAACCCGGCAATTTTCGCCAATGCATAAGCCTCATTCGTTTCCTCCAATGGTGAACTGAGTAAAGAATCTTCGACGATTGGTTGTGGAGCCATTCGCGGATAAATACAGGTACTCCCTAAAAAAAGAAACCGCTGAACTCCATTTCGATAAGCACTATCTATCAGATTTATCTCCATTCGCAGATTTTCATGTAAAAACGCCGCTGGATAGGTACTGTTGGCCAAAATTCCTCCAACTTTCGCCGCAGCCATGACAATCACCCCCGGCTTTTCCTTTTCCAGAAAAGCATTCACTGCCACCGCATCCATCAGATCAAGCTCATCTCGCCCTGCCGTAATGATGTGAGAAAATCCTTCTCGCTCAAGCAAGCGAACCAAAGCACTGCCAACCATTCCTCGGTGTCCCGCAATGAAGACACGGCTTTTTCGATCTAATTTTTTTTTCATTTTGAACCTGAAATCTAATTTCGTCTCTAGAATCCCCACTTAATCGCAAAAACTTATCTACCCTCGTTTCGCTTTTTCAAAATCAGATTTCACCATGATTTCACAAAGCTTCTCCGCTTTCGTTTCCGCAACCCAACCAAGCTTTTCCTTTGCCTTGTTCGCATTGCCAAGGAGTTCTTCAACTTCCGCCGGACGGAAATATCGTGGATTCACTTCAACCAGAACACGGCCTGTTTTCGCATCAATCCCTTTTTCATCAATTCCAGTTCCAGCAAATTCAAGTTCGATGCCTACATGCCTGAAGGACCATCGAACAAAATCACGAACCGTATGCATCTCCCCGGTTGCTAAGACAAAATCTTCCGGCTCATCATGCTGTAATATCCGCCACATACCTTCCGTATATTCCGGAGCATAGCCCCAGTCTCGCTGTGCATCCATATTCCCCAAGAGTAACTTGTCCTGTTTACCTAAGGCTATATTCGCGGCAGCCATCGTAATCTTTCGTGTCACAAAGGTCTCTCCTCGTCGTGGTGACTCATGATTGAACAAAATTCCATTCACCGCAAAAAGGTCATACGATTCCCGATAATTAACCACGATCCAATACGCGTATTGCTTCGCTACCGCATAGGGAGATCGCGGATAAAAGGGTGTCGTTTCACTCTGGGGAACTTCCTGTACTTTCCCATAGAGCTCTGAGGTCGAGGCCTGATAAAAACGGGTCTTATCCTTTAACCCGACTTCCTTAATCGCATCCAGAAACCGCATCGTACCGATGCCATCCACATCAGCCGTGTATTCGGGGACCTCAAATGAAACCTGAACATGACTTTGTGCCCCTAAATTGTAAATCTCATCGGGGGCCGTTTTTTCCAGTATTCGATTCAAATTCGAGGAATCAGTCAGATCGCCATAGTGTAAAAATAGCTTTTGCCCATGAACCGTCGGGTCATTGTACAAATGGTCAATACGCGAGGTATTAAAACTGCTCGATCGGCGGATCATTCCGTGAACCGTGTAGCCTTTTTCCAATAATTGCTCTGCTAGATACGAGCCATCTTGCCCCGTGATCCCTGTTAATAATGCAACTTTACTCATGATCT
>Ga0115559_1002443_pt1 | contig 11857 bp, 9 predicted proteins | sample COGITO_mtgs_1105_3_FD_87281 | JGI IMG/M metagenome (GOLD analysis project Ga0115559, IMG submission 87281) | Pelagic marine microbial communities from North Sea - COGITO_mtgs_110506 | ecosystem: Environmental > Aquatic > Marine > Epipelagic | place: Germany:Helgoland, sampling site Kabeltonne... | reverse complement strand
GTATTATTACTCTTGTCACCTGTAGGGTTAACTTGGCCTCTACCTCTGTTAGCACCTACATAAATAGGATACTTAATGAAATGAACATTCTTATTCTCTGCTGGGTTAGGAGCTAAGATAGGAAAAACTACTTTCTGGTTTTCATTTCCAGGAATAGGACCTACTACTAAAATATTGTTTTTAGAATCACTATAAGGAGATATTACAAGTCCTTTTGTCTTTGCTTGTAATTCTTCAGAAATTCTATCCTTTGGAGCTAACTTAAAGCCTTCAGGTAAAATTACAACAGCACCCACATTTAACGGTCCTCTTGTTCCATCACCAGTTACTTGTTTTAATGAAAGATCATAAGGGATCTCTACAGTTACTTCGAATACACTGTCAGGTAAAACACCCTGAGGCACCTCGATTTCTACAGGTTTTTGTGCAAGGTGACAATTTGCACAAACAATTCTACCAGTAGCTTCTCTAGGGTTTTCATATGCTTGTTGAGCATAAACAGGAAACGCATTAGATGCTGCAGGTTGTATTAAGGTAATTGACATACTAGCTGCCAATAAAAAAAATTTTAGTGTCTTGTTTAAATTTACTAAATAGTTATTTTCCATTTTCTTTAATCTAATTTTCGAAGTAAGTGTTTTTAAATTTTCTATACCTTTATCTGATAAATTATATGCCTTTGAAAATTCTAAAAAGTAGAATTAAATTTAAAAGATATAATTTTCTCTTAGTATAGTCTAATTAAAAATAGATAAAAAAATAATAAGGATTATTTTTTATCTTGTGTACTATATTGTATTTTAACCTAAAAATTCTTTTGATAATTAATATTTTGTCTACTTCCTTCGATTAAAACTACGATTCCGGCTCCACCAAAATATAGAACTAAAACAATAGATGACATTAATATTTGAGTTAAGGGGTCAACAGAAGGCGTAAGAACAGCACCTACAACTGTAGAACCTAGAATAACATAACGCCAAACAGAAAACATCGTATTCCCAGATACTATTTTTAAGAGACCAAGCATCACTTGAATAACAGGAAGTTGAAAAGCTATAGCTGTACTAAACAACAATACAATAATGAATTCAAAATATTGTTCAAACGACCAAAAAGGTTCTACAACTTCTGAACCATAACTAATGAAAAAATTCAAAGCAGCTGGAACTAAAACAAAATATCCAAATACTAATCCACCTAAAAAAAGAACTAAAGAACCCAAAACAACAGGTAAAATTGTTTTTCGTTCAGTTTTTGTCATTCCAGGTAAAACAAAAAGTATTAATTGATAAATGATAAAAGGACTACTAATTAAAATGCCACTATAAGCAGCTACTTTTATTGATGCAAAAAAATATTCGCCAGGAGCAAATTGTAAAAATTTAATACCAGTAGCAGGCTCTTGGAGAATTTTTACAATATTTTTTATGCTAAATAGACATGTACATACCATTACAACTAATAAACTTAGCGACCATACACCACGTTGACGTACTTCTTCAAGATGCTCTGATAATGACATCTCTGCTTCACTTTGTTGAAAGTTTATAGAATAAGGAATAATGGAATTATTACTTCTTTGAGTTAACATTATGATATTAGTTTAAATTTCTATATCAATATTAATATATAAATACTATTAACGAACTAATTATTTTCTAATGTCACAATAAAATGAAAGGAAAATACGAGTACATAAAAAAGATAGTTTCTTTTATGAGTTGAAACTCTAAAGAAACTATCTTTTTTATTTTATTTAAGATGCAGAAGCTTGAACTCTTGCACGTGCTTTACGCAAGTTTTGAGTAGCTTCTATTCTTTCTTTGCTAGAAGTAGCTTCATTAAATAATAAAGTCATTTCTTCTAACTCTTTTTGAGCTTGATCTTTGTCGATCTTAGAGCCTTATTCGGCACCGTTTACTAGAATAGTTAATTCATCATTTTCTACTTCAGCAAAACCACCCATAAGAACAATCGGAGTCCAATCTTTATCAATACGTACTCGCATAACTCCAATATCTAAAGCTGTTAATAAAGGAGCATGACCACGTAAGATACCAAGCTGTCCAGTACTACTTGGAAGAATTACTTCTTCTGCGTTCGCATCCCAGACAGTTCTGTCTGGAGCGATAATACTAATATGTAGTGCCATTGTTACACCTTATCCTTTCAAGCTTTTTGCTTTTTCTATAGCTTCATCAATATTACCTACAAGATAGAATGATTGCTCAGGTAATTCATCTAATTCACCATTCAGAATCATATTAAATCCTTTAATAGTTTCAGCTAAAGATACATACTTTCCTGGAGATCCAGTAAAGATTTCAGCAACAAAGAAAGGTTGTGATAAGAAACGCTCTACTTTTCTAGCACGTGCAACGACTTGTCTATCTTCCTCTGATAATTCATCTAGACCTAGAATTGCAATAATATCTTGTAATTCTTTATATCTTTGCAGAGTTTGCTTAACATTTTGAGCTGTATCATAATGTTCAGCACCAACAATGTTAAGTTGTAACATTGTAGAAGTTGAATCTAAAGGATCTACTGCAGGGTAAATTCCCTTCGCAGCTAGGTTTCTTGATAGCACAGTAGTAGCGTCTAAGTGCGAGAAAGTAGTCGCAGGAGCTGGATCTGTTAAGTCATCAGCTGGTACATATACAGCTTGAATAGATGTAATAGAACCTTCGGTAGTAGAAGTAATTCGTTCTTGTAAACCACCCATTTCTGTAGCTAATGTTGGTTGATAACCTACAGCTGAAGGCATACGGCCTAAAAGAGCAGAAACTTCTGAACCAGCTTGTACAAATCTAAAGATATTGTCAATAAACAGTAAAACGTCCTGCTTATTAACATCACGGAAATACTCCGCCATAGTTAACGCAGTTAAACCTACTCGCATACGAGCTCCAGGAGGCTCATTCATTTGACCGTAAACTAAAGCTACTTTTGATTCACCTAGATTAGATTCATTAATTACTTTAGATTCTTTCATTTCCATGTAAAGGTCATTACCTTCACGTGTTCTCTCACCTACACCACCAAATACAGATACACCACCGTGAGCTTTAGCAATATTATTAATTAGTTCCATGATTAATACAGTTTTACCTACACCTGCACCACCAAATAAACCAATTTTTCCGCCTCTACGATAAGGTGCTAAAAGATCCACAACTTTAATTCCTGTTTCAAAGATAGAAGGTTTTGTATCTAATTGAGTAAATGCAGGAGAACCTCTGTGAATAGGCAGAGTAGTATCGATCTTTAAATCGCCCATCTCATCTACAGGTACACCTAAGACATTAAAAATACGTCCTAATGTAGGCTTACCTACAGGAACACTAATGGGGGCTGCTAAATCTGTTACAGTCATTCCTCTTTTCAGACCATCTGTTGATGTCATTGATACAGCTCTAACTCTATTGTTTCCTAATAGTTGTTGAACCTCGCACACAACAGCTGAATCACCTTCGCCGATCGAGATAGCATTATAAATTTTCGGTAATTGACCACTAGAAAATTCTACGTCAACAACAGGACCGATAATTTGTACAATAAGACCAGTATTTGTTGCAGTGTTAACCATAATAAGTTTAGTATTGTAAATACAAGATAGATAAAATTCGTTTCGTAATAAATATAAAGTTTCTTTTAACTAATAAACATTCTTACATAGAATTTCTTTTTTTTTATTATTCAAAACAAAAATTGAAAAAAAAGAATATAAAGAATTAGCTTATCTTTGTTAAGAAAAGCAAAAATTTGCTAGTAAAAGAAAAAGAGTTAATTTTGTTTATAATCACTTAAAAAGACGCATGAAGTTTAATATAAGCTTTCTGATGCCATGCGCCCTGTTGTTTTTAACCAATTTTGGGCTTCAATATAATTATTGGGGGCAAGACGAATAGCTTGTTTCCAATATTCAGCTGCTTTATCAAACATGGTTCTAGCTGTTTCTAAGTCTTTTTTTTCAGAAGCTTTAACCCCTTGATAATGATATATAACAGCTATATTATTTAAAGCAGGGGGAAGTCGTGAATTTAAATCTAATGCTTGGTGATAATATTCTAAAGCTTTAATATATTCACCATTACTAGCGTAAATTAGTCCTATATTATATAAAATATAGCTACGATCATACGGGTCCTCTTCTAAACGTAAAGCTTCATAATAGTTTTCGAGAGCTTCTGCATATTCTCCTTCAGATTGAGCAGACATACCATCTCGATAATATGAAAAGGCCTCTTTTTCTTGTTTGCTAGCCGGCAAGACTTTTAAGACAATATCAGCTAAAACTGTAAAAGTTTTATCAATAAAATTATCATTTTTTTGAAATCTAGGCATGGTTTTACAGTGAGTTGTTTCTGTTTTAATTAAATTAGATAATAATAAAAAAAGCTCAACTTTTCAGGTCTTTTAAATAGCTACTTTCTATACTCTATTAGTATAACGAAAATATAATTATACAGATGGAGAAAAAGTCTAGGATGTTTCCAAAAGGAAATATTTTACAAACATTTATCGCTTAACATTTTGCTTTTTATTTTTATTTACATCTCAAGCAAAAAAAATACAAATACAAAAAATGCTACAAAATAATTACGCTTTGATCCGAAAAAGACTACAGAAAAAGTCAATATTAGTTTTATGTTCCCAAAAAGAAAATAACGGCAGTGGTTTATTACTTCTAACAAATCCGTTAAAAGTCGCATTAAACGATGATTTAGATGAAATAAGCAATGATGATAAGTTTGGGCTTTTAGAAAAAAATCGTGAATTTCCGATCACACTTGCAGAAAAGCCAAATAATAAAGTAGAACGAAAGCACAAAAAGAATGAAAGGGATGATGACCGAGAAAATGAGAATGGCAAGTCAAAAATACGTAGTAAGAAGAAAATAAGAGCAAATATTGAAGTAGACGATGATTATAACAATATAAGAGGTGACAATAATAATAATAATAAATCAAATGCAATTTCATTATCATTGGCAAGACCAGTCAATAACACAAATCAGAATAAAGGAAGTGATACAAAGAGAATAAATTTTAAAAATACCGCAAAAACAGGCACAACAAAGAAAAATAAAAAAAATAATTTAAACAAAAAAGGTTTAGAAGAAATTAAGACGACCCCAGAACAAATTATTATTCCGGGTCCAATATCAGTGCAGGAATTGGCACAGTTTTTATACATAAGTGAAACAGAAATAATTCGAAGTCTATTTTTAAAAGGAATAGGAGTAACCATTAATCAAATTCTTGATGTGAATACAGCAAAAACAGTAGGAGAAGAGTTAGGAGTTTTAGTAACAGTAGAACAAATAGAAGAGAAAGAAGAGACAAGAATAAGGTCCAATAATTCAGCAAATATTGACCAATTAATAGAAAAACCTCCCATTGTAGCAGTCATGGGACATGTGGATCATGGAAAAACAACTTTATTAGATAAATTGAGACAAACTCAAATAGCACAAAAAGAAGCTGGTGGAATAACACAGAGAATGGGTGCATATGAAGTCAATATAAATCATAGAGATACAACTAAAAAACTAGTTTTCTTAGACACACCGGGGCATGAGGCCTTTTCAGGGATGAGATCAAGAGGAATTAGAGTTACAGATATAGGAGTCTTAGTTGTTGCAGCAGATGATGGAGTAAAAGAACAAACAGTAGAGATTATCAAATCAATACAAAAAGCAAATATCCCTTTGATTGTCGCAATAAACAAGATTGATAAAGAAAATGCAGATATAGAGAGAATAAAACAAGAGCTAACACAATATAATGTAATTCCAGAAAGTTGGGGTGGTGATGTGCAAACAGTTGCTATTAGTGCCTCACAAGGTACAAACATTGATCAATTGTTAGAGACTATACTATTAGTTGCTGAATTAGAGGACTTAAAAGCTAATCCAAAGGAAAAAGCTCAAGGGACTATCTTAGAAGCAAATTTAGATAGAACAAAAGGAGCTGTAGCTACATTACTCGTGCAAAATGGAACATTAGAAGTGGGAGATATAATAGTAGCCGGAGCAGCTGTCGGAAAGATTAGAGGAATGGTTAATTCCGACGGAGAAACAATAGAGAATTGTGGGCCTGCATCCCCCGTACTTATTTGGGGACTTTCAGAAGTTCCTATAACAGGTGATTATTTTGAAGTATATCCAAATGAAAAAGAAGCAAAATTAGCAGCAGAATTAGAAAAAGACAGACAAACGTTATCAACAACAATTTCAGAAGGTTATACAATCTCAAACTCAGAAACATTAGGAACAATTAATTTAATTATTAAGACCGATATTCATGGGTCTGTTGAAGCAATTGTTAACACAATTAATAAAATTCCCCAGAATAAAGTTCAAATTAGAATGATTTATACTTCACCAGGAGAAGTAACTGAAACAGATATAGATTTCGCAGACACAAGTGGAGCGACAATATTAGCATTTAATACAACATTAGCTTCTGGGGCAAGGAGAGCTGCAAGACACTTGAACGTAAGTGTGAAAGAATACGATGTGATTTATGATCTTTTTGAAGATGTAGAACTAATGATAGAAGAAATCACAGGACCAGAATACGAAGAAGAGATAATAGGTGAAGCAGTAGTGAAGACAGTTTTTCCACTTGGAAAAAGTTTTGTAGCAGGTTGTTATTTAGAAGAAGGAAAAATAAAGAAATCATCGTCTATTGAAGTAATTCGAGATTCTGAAACAATATATAAAGGGCCAATATCTTCTTTGAAACAATTTAAACAAGATGTAGGGGAAATTCTAATAGGAAATGAATGTGGTATTTTTGTGGAAGATTTCAATGAATGGAAAGAAAAAGACATTATTAAAGCTTTAAATTTAACACCAAAAAAACGAGGATAAGAAAAGAGAGAATTCTGTAAATCATTTTACAGAGTTCTCTCTTTTTTTATTCTCAAAGGAAACAACAATGTTATAAAGCCCCTTCACGATTAACAAATGGTAATAAAGAAAGAAGGCGAGCTTTCTTTATCGCTTTAGTTAATTTAGTTTGTTGCTTAGTTGTTAAGCCTGTTAGTCTTCTAGGTAAGATCTTTCCTTGCTCTGTTAAAAACTTACTTAATAGTTCAACGTCTTTATAGTCGATTAAATCATCAGTCTTTAGAGGGGATACTTTTCTACGATAAATAGCCATAATTAAAATTAAGTTAAATTCTTAGGATAATTTTATTTTATTTCTTTGAAAATCTCATGTCGTCTTGTTACAGGACAATACTTTTTTAACTCAATTCGATTAGGAGTATTTTTTCTATTTTTTGTTGTGTTATATCTGTAAACGCCTTCAGGAGTTTTACATTCCAGAGTAATTACTATACGAGCACCTTTACTTTTTGCCATGTTTTTATTACATTTATGTTTGTTAAAAATCTAATTCTAAGAGTGTATAAATAAAGTACTTTATTTAAAGACAAAATTAATAATTTGAATTAATTTTTTATAAACTTAATTTCTAAGAGAGAGGGCTTAATAGAACGAAAGATAATTTTCATAAAACTCCGTCAATCTAGAATACACAAAAGATAAGGCAACCTTAAAAATAAGATTTTGTTTCAAGTGAAAAACAAACTAACTTTTGTACTAAAACAATCCATATTTTAATATAGTGGTAATTAACTAGAAAAACTTCGGATAATTACATTAATTTAAGAGATTGTTGTTACTTTAATATATCTTAATAATAAGATTAGGTCAAACAATGGCTTTGCATTATTCTCAATTTTTATCATCATTATAATGATACTAAATTTTAAAACGACAACTAATAAAGAAATGATTAAGAAATTAAGTTTATTTTAGAAAAACATACTAACTTAATACATTTGTACATAGTTTAGAATTAAAAACTATTTTTGTAATCTTTAAGTAGTCAATATATTTCTAATGATATACAATTATTTAGTTGAATATTCGTTAGAAATAACATTTTTAGAGAAAGGATATAGATTTAGTGGACTAAATCATAATCATTAATATCATGGCAAATTCAAAATCAGCAATTAAAAGAATACAAGTTAACGAACGTAATCGTTTAAGAAATAAAGCATACAAATCAGCAATCAAAACAATATATAAAAAATGCCTTGTGGCGATTTCAAATTTAAACGAAAACAACAAGATACAAGTAGCAGAATTAATGTCATTATCATATAGCAAGATTGATAAAGCAGTTCAAAAAGGAATATTTCATTCTAATACAGGAGCCGCAAAAAAAGCTACTTTGGCAAAAGCATTAGCAAAAGTTCAGAGAAAGAACTAAAGTTTTTATTTCATTAGAGACAAAAACCATAAACTAAACATTAATAAAAGATATAAAGCAAATTATATTTATTCTTTTTAATGAAAAAGTAAAAGATTGAGTACGACCAAAATAAATACAATATGAAATGTATTGTTTTAGATTTGTGAATCACACTTTTCATCAATCTAAAACAATATATAAGTTTATATTTCCGCAAATATACTTAATCAAAGCATAAAGAGTTTTCTAATTTTATTTTTCTAAAAAGTTGGTTCAAATCAAAGAACTAAAGAAATTCCAAAAGACAAATAACCAAAGTCAAATTCAATGTTTTCAATCGCAGTTTCACTGCTAAATAAAATCTACTAAATATTTCATTTATTAAGGAGAGTATATTCTCATGTCTAGCACTAATTTTTCTACCTTTATCTTGCCCGATTTAGTAGAAATTCAACGTGCGAGTTTTTGCTGGTTTCTTGAAGAGGGACTCGCTGAAGAAATTAAAAGCTTTTCACCTATCACTGATTATAGTGGTAACTTAGAATTACATTTATTAGGCGACCAATACAAACTTAAAAGTCCAAAATATAATGTCAATGAGTGTAAGAGAAGAGATGCGACTTATTCTGTACAAGTTTATGTTCCTGCAAGATTAATAAACCGAAATACAGGAATAATAAAAGAGCAAGAGGTATTTATAGGAGACTTACCTCTAATGACTGATAGAGGAACATTTATAATTAATGGAGCAGAAAGGGTTATTGTAAACCAGATTGTAAGAAGTCCAGGAATTTATTACAAAGCAGAAACAGATAAACAAGGAAGACGCACATACAGTAGTAGCTTAATTTCAAATCGAGGAGCATGGGTTAAATTTGAAACAGATCGAAATGATCTTGTATGGGTGAGAATTGATAAAACAAGAAAAATTCCAGCACACGTTTTTCTTAAAGCGATGGGACTTAGTGATACTGATATTTATAATGGTTTAAGACACCCAGAATATTTAAAAAAAAGTTTTAGGGTTGAAGGGAATTATACAACGGAAGAATCATTAATCCAAATGTATAGCAAGTTAAGACCAGGAGAACCAGCTACTGTTAATGGCGGACAACAAATTTTATATTCACGTTTCTTCGATCCTAAACGATATGATCTAGGAAAAGTAGGAAGATATAAAATAAATAAAAAGTTAAAGATTTCAATACCAGAAAATATAAGAGTATTAACTCCACAAGATACGTTAGCGGCCATAGATTATCTAATTAACTTAAAATTTGATTTAGGGGAGATAGACGATATTGATCATTTAGGTAACAGGCGAGTCCGATCTGTTGGTGAGTTACTACAAAATCAAGTAAGAATTGGTCTTAACAGATTAGAAAAAATCATTAAAGAAAGAATGACAATCTGTGATATCAATTCTCTAACTCCAAATACATTAGTTAACCCAAAACCAATAATTGCATCTATTAGAGAATTTTTTGGCTCAAGCCAATTATCTCAATTTATGGATCAAACCAATCCATTAGCGGAATTAACACATAAAAGACGAATTAGTGCGTTAGGACCTGGAGGGTTAAACAGAGATAGAGCTGGCTTTGCTGTTAGAGACATTCATCCAAGTCATTATGGAAGAATATGTCCTATAGAAACACCAGAAGGACCAAATGCGGGATTAATTGGGGTATTGGCAACTCATGCACGCATAAATTCATATGGATTTATCGAGACACCATTCCATAAGGTAACAAATGGTTACGTAGATTTTGAAAATCCACCTGTATACTTAACGGCAGATCAAGAAGATGATTTTCAATTAGCTCCTGGAGATATTCCTATCACAGAAGAACAGTGCATAGGCAGTGATGTAGTACCTGTTCGATACAGACAAGAGTTTATAACGACGAAAAAAGATCAAGTTGATTACTTAGCTGTATCGCCTATACAGGTTATATCGATTGCAACATCCTTGATTCCATTTTTAGAACACGATGATGCCAATAGAGCATTGATGGGCTCAAATATGCAAAGACAAGCAGTTCCATTGCTGTATCCAGAAAGTCCATTAATAGGAACAGGTTTAGAAGCACAAGCAGCAAGAGATTCTGGAATGGTGGTAGTTAGTTACCAAAATGGAAAAGTTAGTTACGTTTCAGCAGATAAAATTTGCATTACAGATTCAGAAGGAAAAGAAACGTCATACTATTTACAGAAGTATCAAAGATCTAATCAAGATACATGTATTAATCAAAGACCATGTGTTTGGTTAGGAGAAGAAGTTATCGGAGGACAAGTCATTGCTGATGGAGCTGCTACTGAAGGAGGAGAACTAGCTTTAGGGCAAAACATATTGATAGCGTACTTACCATGGGAAGGTTACAACTATGAAGATGCTTTTCTGATAAGCGAAAGATTAGTGTATAACGATGTGTATACTTCAGTGCATATTGAAAAATACGAAATAGAAGCAAGACAAACAAAGTTAGGGTCAGAAGAGATAACAAGAGAGATCCCAAATGTAGGAGAATATGCACTAAGAAAATTAGATGAAAATGGAATAATAGTTATAGGATCTTGGGTAGAAACAGGAGATATACTTGTAGGAAAAGTAACACCAAAAGGAGAATCCGATCAACCACCAGAAGGAAAATTATTAAGAGCAATTTTTGGAGAAAAAGCAAGAGACGTTAGAGATACATCTTTACGAATACCAAATGGCGGAAGAGGTAGAGTATTAGATGTAAGAATTTTTACAAGAGAGAAAGGAGATGATCTACCAACTGGAGCAAATATTGTAATTAGAGTATATGTAGCTCAAAGTAGAAAGATTCAGGTTGGTGATAAAATGGCGGGACGGCATGGAAACAAAGGAATCATTTCTCGAATACTTCCTAGACAAGACATGCCTTATCTTCCAGATGGAACTCCTGTAGATTTAGTTCTAAATCCTTTAGGAGTACCATCAAGAATGAACGTGGGGCAAATCTTTGAGTGTTTACTTGGACTAGCAGCAGAAAATTTAAATAAGAGGTACAAAATAGTTCCGTTTGATGAAATGCATGGAGCAGAAGCATCTAGAGTTTTAATTAATGAAAAGCTAATGCAAACGAAAAATCTAACTGAGAAAGATTGGATATTTGATTTAAGACATCCTGGAAAAGTAACTTTATTTGATGGGAGGACAGGAGAACAGTTCGATAATCCAGTAACAGTTGGAATTTCATATATGCTCAAACTTGTACATTTAGTAGATGATAAAATTCATGCTCGATCAACAGGTCCATATTCATTAGTAACACAACAACCATTAGGAGGAAAAGCACAACACGGCGGGCAACGGCTAGGAGAAATGGAAGTTTGGGCATTAGAAGCATTTGGAGCAGCATACACATTACAAGAATTATTAACTGTAAAATCAGATGATATGCAAGGTAGAAATGAAACGCTTAACGCAATAGTGAAAGGAAAACCAATACCAAGACCAGGGACTCCTGAATCCTTTAAAGTATTAATGCGCGAATTACAATCATTAGGACTAGACATCGGGGCATACAAAATAGAAAATCTACCAGATG
>Ga0115559_1002438_pt1 | contig 11863 bp, 7 predicted proteins | sample COGITO_mtgs_1105_3_FD_87281 | JGI IMG/M metagenome (GOLD analysis project Ga0115559, IMG submission 87281) | Pelagic marine microbial communities from North Sea - COGITO_mtgs_110506 | ecosystem: Environmental > Aquatic > Marine > Epipelagic | place: Germany:Helgoland, sampling site Kabeltonne... | reverse complement strand
GGCGGTTGTTGAAAATATGGCGGACTTACGGGCTCAGCTGGCCGCAAATTGTCGAGGAGTTGCCGCGATGGAGATGATGATCGATCAAGGCGGACTGGAAAATGTGCAACGCTTTATGGCAGAGTGGGCGGATTTAGCGGAAGTGGCGGGACGCCAGTGTTATGCTCGGTTGGCTGATGGATTGTATACAGCGAGTGATCGGATGGACGATGGCTCGGTGATTCAGGTGGCGGTTCGAGTAGAGGGGGATCGATTGGCCTTTGATTTTTCGGGGACGGCTCCGGTGCATGGAGGAAATTTGAATGCGACTCCGGCAATTGTGCAGAGTGCTATTTTGTATGTGCTTCGATTGCTGGTTGGTGAAGCACTTCCTTTAAATGAAGGGTTGTTGCGTACGGTGACGATTGAGTTGCCGGAAGGAATTTTGAATCCGGATTTTTCGGGAAAGGTGTTACCGGCGGTGGTGGGCGGTAATGTGGAAACGAGTCAACGAATCGTGGATGTGCTCTTAACGGGATTCGGACTCGTGGCAAATGGACAGGGAACGATGAATAATGTTTTGTTCGGAAATGAAAGATTTGGGTATTACGAAACCATTGGCGGCGGTGCGGGTGCGGGTCCCGGTTTTTCCGGTGCTTCAGGTGTTCATGTGCATATGTCGAATACGGCGATCACGGATGTGGAGATTTTGGAACATCGGTTTCCGGTGCAATTGGAACAGTTTGCACTACGTCGTGGGAGCGGTGGAAAGGGTCAGTATGCAGGTGGCGACGGGCTAGTTCGCGAGTATCGGTTTTTAGAACCGATGGAAGTCTCCCTTTTATTACAGCGGAGGAACGTCCCGCCGTGCGGTGCTCAAGGTGGAGGGGATGGAAAGGTTGGGAAGCAACTACGGATTTTGGCAAACGGTGAGCGTGTTGCGGTGGACGCGATTGAGGGCTGGAAAGCGTCGATAGGAGAGGGCTTGATTGTGGAAACGCCAGGAGGCGGAGGATGGGGAAAAGAGGATTGAGGATTTATGCATTTGAATGCGTGGGGGTCTGCGTCTTGGGTTATACTTTTGTGGACTTGGATTGGCTACGTTTTTGCCAGCGCCGAATGGACATCCAGAGGCCCGTCATGGTAAGGACAGCTCCAGCGAGGGAGAGGAATCCCCAGAGAAGGCGAAGGAATAAATTGAAAGGTCCCATCGTATGGATCATACCGAAATTACGTTGATAGGCACCGACGAGGCCACCAGTGCCACGTCCATCAAAACTGGAGTCAACTTTACCAGTGTAGGGATTCATGAAGACCTGAAAGCCTTCTTCAAAGATGAATTTGTGTGGATTGGGTCGATGATTTGAGGGTTGTACACCGGTCAGGGCTGCATCGGGATAGGCCGCTTTGAGATAGCGCACGACATCGGCCAGAGGGACCTTCGGCGTTCCTATGGGCACATCAAATTGCGGACTGACCGCGCGGGCTGAAGAGCCTTGGACTCCTTCGAGGATCGGAAAAATATGTTTGCCCCAAGTAAAGGTAATCCCAGTGATCGCCATAATAATAAGAGGCAGGAGTGCAATGAGGCCGAGGGCATTGTGCCAATCAAGTGCGCGTCCACGTTTCCATGCGCGGACAAAGGTACGTCCACGCATGGGCCACCAGAGGAGTAATCCGAAGATCGAAGTAATGGCTAGAAGGAGTGAACTGACGGCGATAATCATCTGTCCGGTTTTGCCTGCTGCGAGATGTCGATGTAAGTCGACGATCCAGCCGGAAATCGAATCTTTGCCGAGGACTCGAGTCAGCTCACCTGTGTAGGGGTTGACCAAGGCTCGCATATTCTTATTCGGGCCATCCTCATGGATTTCAACCACGTAAGCACTGTAGGCATGCTCCGGCTTGCGAGGGATGCCCATATGGTTGACCTGAAGTCTGGGTGTGGCTGTCGCGTAGACTTCAAGTGCCTCCGCAATGGAGAGTGGCTCTCCAGAGGGGATTAGTTGAAACTGTTTGGGAAATTCCCAATGATGAAGCTCTTCATCGAACGCCAAGATGCATCCGGTTACGCAGACGACAATGATGGGAAGAGCGGCAATCCACCCGATCCAAAAATGGAGATGAAACCAGATAGGCCGGCTTCGACGGCGATCCGGTCGAGGCTTTGGGAGTGGGGTCATAGAAGTCATGGAAGGCCGAACTGAATCATATTATGGCAACGGTGTCTAGATTGATGTATAGGTCAAGAATACTAGGGACAGGCAAATAGTTATTGACTATTATCTCTAATTTAAAATACGTTATCTTAATGCGTGAGGCGCGGACGAAATTGAAAGGAGTGGCGGCGGTTTATCACTGCATTACGCGAACGGTTGCGGGGGAGATGTTGTTCGATGATGTGGCGAAGGAGGTGCTTAGGAAGATGATCTGGCAGGTAGCGGATTTTTCGGGGGTTGATGTGTTGGCTTATTGTGTGATGTCGAACCATTTTCATGTTTTGGTTCGGGTTTCCAAACGGGCAAAATTGTCTCGAAGCGAGTTGGTAAGGCGGTATCGGGTTTTATATGCCAAGAGTCGTTCCGCGTATCAACCGGATCCGGATGTATTGGAGGTGATCTTAAAGGGGGAGATGGATGAAGCTCTGGCTAAGGATTGGAGAGAGCGGCTGGAAACGAGAATGGGGGATGTTTCGGAGTTTATGAAAACGTTGAAACAGCGTTTTTCGGTTTGGTACAATAAGTCCCATGATCGCTATGGAACCTTATGGGCGGAGCGTTTCAAGAGTGTTCTGGTCGAGGATCATCCGAGTTGTTTGAAAACGGTGGCGGCTTATATCGACTTGAATCCGGTGCGAGCGGGTTTGGTCGATGATCCTGCTGATTACCGTTGGTCCACTTATGGGGAGGCCATGGGTGGTCAGGTGTTGGGTCAACGGGCTTTGGCAAGGGTTTTTCATCGGGAGGTTTGGTCGGATGCGGTCGAGTCTTATCGGATGGTTTTGTTTGGGAAGGGTGGGAGTCATCAAAAAATTGCTCAACAGCGGATTTCTCGAGATGAGGTGGTAAAGGTATTGGCATCGGGTGGAAAGGTCCCGGTATGGCTGATGCTTCGCTGCCGGGTCCGCTATTTTACGGATGGAGCGATTCTGGGATCAAAGGTCTTTGTGCGGGAAAAGGGAGCGGCTTTGTTGAAAGTGAAGCAGGCAGAGGAGAAGCGATTGAGTGAGCTGCCGACTAGCAGTGGAACTGACGATATTTCTGTATGGCGTTCACTGAGATGTGAGCGATTTTCCTGACATTGTGATTCTCTTTGGGTTTAACCTGTAGGTGGGATGTCGGGAAATGATTGGTATCCGAAATTTTACGCAAAGAGAGAGAAATGCGCAGTCATGACTTGGATGGATTGCGCATTATTGTTTCCAGTCTTTTACCCTTTGACGGCACCAGCGGTGAGGCCGGAGATGAATTCTTTTTGGAGGAGGAGGAAAAGGAGGGCGACGGGGAGGATAGAGATGACGGTGCCGGCGGAGATCATCCCATAGTCGGTTAGATAGAGGCCGCGTAGTTGAGCGACCGCGACGGAGAGAGGGAGCATTTCAGCGTCCTGTAGGACGATTTGAGGGTTGATGAAGTTATTCCACGCATAGAGGAAGGTGATCATGAGATAAGCCCCGATCATGGGACGGACAAGGGGGAGGACGACGGAGAAAAAGATACGAAACTCACCACAGCCATCGACCCGGGCTGAATCGAGCAGTTCATTGGGCACTGAATTAAGCATGGCTTGCCGAAAGAGGAAAACGCCGAAGGCGGGACTGAGGGCGGGGAGAATTAAACCGGAGTAGCTGTTGAGTAATCCGAGGTAGTGAAGGAGTTGATACTGCGAAGCGATCAATAAGGTATGAGGAATAACCAAGGCAGAGAGAACGATGACGGTAATGACGGATTGGCCTCTGAAGTTGTATTTCGCGAGGGCAAACCCGCCCATTGCGGCGGTCAATGTGGAGAGAAGGCTCGTGACGGAAGCGATGAAAAAGGAGTTGAGGATGTTATTGGAAAAGTCGAATTCGATAAAGAGTTTTGAGAAATTGTTCCAAGTTAAACGATCCCAGGCGATACCGAGAAATCCCTCGCCAGCGGGGAGAAATAAACTGGAAAAGAAATCTTCCGACGTTTTAAAAGCACCTATGACGAGCCAGACAAAAGGAACTAAGGTGACGCAGCACCAAACAAGGATGAGTGCGTAGCAGAGACTTCGGAGAAGGCGTTCGGAAAGGTTTGGTTTCATTGGTATTATTCGGCTTCTCCTCGGCTTAAGCGGCGGTGCCCCATGGCTAAGAGGATGAGAATGATGGCTAAGACCCAACCAATGGCACTCGCATAGCCGAGATCGTTCGTTTCAAAACCGGTTTGATAGAGATACATGACAAGGGTTAGACCCCGGTCTTGGATTCCGGAAGTGGCGCCGAGCATCAGATAAGGTAATTCAAAGACCTGAAGGCTTCCAATGATCGAGATGAGCATAATGAATCCCGCGATGGGGCGGATGGCGGGGAGGACGACATGGATGAAGCGATGCCAGGCATTGGCGCCATCTATTTTGGCGGCGTTGAGGAGGTCTTTGCTCACATTTTGAAGTGCAGCGAGGAAGTAGACCATATTGTAGCCGCACCACATCCAGAGAGAAGCAATGATGATAGCAGGCATGATGTAGTGTTCGAGCCAAGCGAAATCGAGATCCCAGATAGGGAAGAAAAAGTGGAGGGCTTGATTGAGGAGGCCAAAACGTTTTTGGAAAACGATGCCAAAGAGCACTCCCACGAAAATCGTTCCAATCAAGGCGGGTGAAAAAACAATCAAACGGTAAATTGCCCGTCCCTTAAGCCAAGGTTGGTTTAAGAGTAGTGCGAGTCCGAGAGCGATGGGCAATTGGAGGAATATGGAGCCGAGGGCGAAGATGAGTGTATTGATGAATGCTTTATGGAAGCGAGGATCTTCAAATAGGAAACGGTAATTATCCCATCCGACAAAAGTGGTGAATTCGGGGCCGTAGGTTTGTTCGGTTGAGAGGATGACCGACTGGACGAGGGGATAGAGAATAAAGGTGGCGAAGACCAAAAGGAAAGGCGTTAAAAAAACGAAGGGGGCGATACGTGTCCTGTTCATATACTTTATTGCTATTCAGCTTCCCCGAGCCCGTAGAAAGGATTGCGTCGAATTTGGTCGAGGGTTTGTTCGTAAGCATCGTTAATGAAAACGACTGCCTGTGCTTCGAGTTGTTGGCGATCGGTCACATTATTGCTTTCACCCCATTGGATTAATTGTGAAAGGGCATCACCACAGCGCATCTGAGCAAAATTGGCATAAGGGGAGGAAGGTCTGAGAGGAACATCCGGTGCTTGTTCGATATACATTCGCCCAATCGGTTGGTTACAAAAATAAGGAATGGGGGTGTCGTAAACAGGGTCGCTCCAGAACTCTCTGATCGGAGAAATGACGTGGAATTTTTGATACTGATTGAGCGCCGCATTTTTGTTCATGAGGAGATGTTTGAGTAATTCCCAGACCTCTTGAAGTTCCGCATCAGTAGTCGAATGTGCTTTAGTAATCCCGGACATACTGCCACCGAGAACGGACGTCCGCCGCCCGCCGGGTTCCCACGCAGGGATCGGCATCAGTTTTAGTTTTCCGGACATCAAATCCATTTCGCGCATGGCGGAAGCGGCGCCCCAGTCGGGGACGAGCCAAGAGAGCGTGTATCCCTCGGCAATCATTTTGGTTCGGGTTCCGGTCTGCCAAGGAATAATGGCGGCAGTGTTGTTGGGCTTCATGAGCCAAAGGGCGGATTGGGCGAGCACCTGAGCGAGCAAAGGGTTATTGAAGGTGGGAATCCCCTCGACATTAAAGTAGCTGCCGCCCGCTTGGAGGTAGAGGCAGCTCAAGGTGGGGAAGAGGACATCATCAAAGCCGAACAAGTAGCGATCAATGCGGCCATCGCCATCGACATCTTTCATCAGTGGACGGAGGGTGTGGAACCAATCATCCCACGTTTCGATTGTTGAAACATCGATTCCGGCGGCTTCAATAATATCCGCACGATAGACGAGGAGCATGGGATGCACATCGTGGGGGAGTCCGAACTGGTGGCCTTGGAAATTCCAAGGAGAGAGGGACGGGGGATTGATCGCATTGAGGAGGCCGTCTTGCTCGAGCAAGGGAGTTAAATCGTGAAGGCCCGCAGCCTCGATGGGGCCGCTCCAAGCGGAAGGAGCCACCGACCCTTCAAGGATCAAGATTTCGGCCGTAGGCACATCGCTGAGGAATCCCGAAAGCATTTGGCGTTGGATGGTCTTGGCATCTTTAACGAGCATCCGGGCTTTGCGCCGTGCGTGTGTGAACCTGTCGTTATCTTGCTCAACGGCTTGATTCCATTCATCGATGAGAGGCTTGAATCCCTCTAAATGGTGTCGAGCAAAGGTCCAAATCACGATATCATCTTCGGATTCGCTGGCATCATTACGAATCCAGATGAAGAGCGATGAGATGATCGCGGTGGCAAGGAGGACAACAACACCGATAGAAAAGCGCTGGTTGATTTTCTCTAGCGTTTTAGTGAACACTCCAGAGTCTTAATTGGGGGATAAAGGAAGAAGGGGGCGGACAAGACTGCATTGTGAAAGGGCAAGCTTGTTAGATGAGAGAAGGATAGAAAGGCCGTGACTGTTGTCGATGTCAAATTGGACCGATTGTGTGCTCGGATCAATTCAAAGAGTGGAGAGTCCATGCGAAGAAGGTATTCTTTAGAAAACTGAACGGAAATGAAATCTGTCATGAATGTGCGAAGGATGAGCCATGAAGTGCTCAATGGCAGAAGCCCGATGATCAGCGATAACTGGAGAGTTTAAAGTTGATGTGGAAAACGTTGGACATTTTGATCTTAAAGATCATAGAAACGCACCAACCTAAAATGGATATCTACTCAACTTCACGTAATGAATAACCCTGCGCGAAAGGCACTGCTCGACCCGGAAAAAGATATTTTTTGTGGTAATACCACTGGTAGTGAATAAGGAGGAGTCGTTGGCAATGGTTAGTTCTGGCTTGATAAAAAATATTATATGAAAAATAAAAACATAATCCTCATTATTGTATCAATTGTAGTCGTTGGGTTTTTCTCTGGCTGTAACACCATCGGTGAACCCAAAGCGATCAATCCAGAAACAGGAAGGATCGATACGAACCTTTCCTATGGGACAAAGGCAAATATTGTCCATAGTGAGCAAATTGATCTGAGTGGACACCGAGACCTGATTCTTGTTCTTGGCGGTGACTTTTTCCGCGAACAAACTGAATTAACAGGATATTTCAAAAAAGTCGTCAATCGCGAGGAGATGGAAAAGCTCCTGATCTCGGAAGGATTGACTGATCTAGTCAGCGACGTGACAAACTACATCTCTTGGAAGAAAATCAACGACAACTACGGGGAATTCCTTGTTCTGAAACCGGATACGAGGGACGAAGGTCGTTCGGAATTCATACAAATAAAGGTCATTGATCCCTCTAAAGCAAAGGATCTTTTTATCGCTGAGGTGAAATTGGACTACATGTGGAAGGGTATTAATGACGACACCGTTTTTTATCCACTTTACAACGCATTTCTTGATTGGATGGAGATGAATACGGGTGAAAAGCCGAGTGGAATGTTGAGTTCTTCCACCCCGTCAGAGTAGTCAACGAGGTTGGTTGCTTTTTGAATAATCCTTTAGGATGTGTGGCTGTGGATAGGCGAAACGCATACCAACAAGTGAGTTCAGGGAAGATCATTTAGGTTTCTTCAAGCATTCTAATCTTGTTTTTGAATTTGTTAGGGGTGGAACTGAAACGAATCACAACACTGAAAAACGGCAAGAAGGCTGCGGTAGCGTCGGCTACGGTTGTTTCCACCGATCCGTATCTGCTTTCTCGATCAGCGAAAAAGCAGGGAGTCGAAGCAGGGTAATGGAGTTTTCGGGGCCGCTTTTATCCCCCCGCTTTAAATGGCGCCTCGGTGGAGTGGTTATTCTGTGGTCGACACGGGCGGGGGAAAATCTTCAACTTGAACTCGTATCGATTTAGGTAATACCTCCTTGTTTGATCCCTACTTCTACTTCCTATGGCAAAAGTTACCCTGCAAAAACTGACAAAAGAATATTTAGATCCCCGTCAAAAAACGAAAGTGCGTGCGGTTAAGGGTATTGATCTGGAGGTGAATAGTGGCGAGTTTGTTGTCTTGGTGGGGCCTTCAGGATGTGGGAAATCAACGACACTTCGGATGATTGCGGGGCTGGAGGAGATTAGCTCGGGAACGGTGACGATTGATGGGCGGGTGGTCAATGATGCGCCGCCCAAAGATCGGGATATTGCGATGGTTTTTCAGAACTATGCGCTCTATCCGCACATGTCGGTTTTTGATAATATGGCATTTGCGTTGAAGCTGCGGAAGACGCCGCGGAAAGAGATCGAAGAGCGCGTCCATCGGGCGGCGAAGATTCTAGGGATTGAAGATTATCTGGAACGCACGCCCCGAGCTTTATCGGGAGGACAGCGGCAACGGGTGGCGGTGGGTCGGGCGATTGTCCGAGATCCCAAAGTGTTTTTATTTGATGAGCCGCTTTCGAATCTCGATGCGAAGATGCGGGTGAGTATGCGAGCGGAGTTGACCAAGTTGCATGCGCGATTGGGGGCCACGATGATTTATGTGACTCATGATCAAGTGGAAGCAATGACGATGGGGGATCGGATTGTCGTGATGAACGATGGGGAAATCATGCAATATGATCGCCCTCTGGATCTGTATGCGCATCCCCAAAACATGTTTGTTGCCGGGTTTATGGGGAGTCCACCGATGAATTTTATCGCGGGAACGGTTACCCGGATTGAGGGAGCATTGCAATTTAAGGAAACGGGGGAAGGGGATCCGATTTCGCTGCGGATACCCAAAGAGTGGGAAGGCTTGTTAACGGAGAGCGGAGAGCGCAAGGTTGTCCTCGGATTCCGTCCGGAGTCGATTCAATGGCTTCAAGGCGAAGTGGATAGTAAAGCCCCTGTGATTTGGGCAGAGGTAGAAATTGCCGAGCCGATGGGGGCGGAGACGATGTTGCATCTGAAGACGCAGGCCCACAGTTTTATTGCCCGGGTCAACGGACTGGTTCATCCCGCGATGGGGGAGCGGGTTGCGATTCAATTTGATCTGGAGCAACTGCACTTTTTTGATCCGGAAACGGAAAAAGTGATTTTGAAAGAGAATTGAGTTTATTGGGAGTGGAGGTGGGGTCTATCCGCAGATTGCGCAGATTTCACAGATTGGATACTGGGTGAATGGTGTGGTGGTTATGGTTGGTGGAGGGTGATCTCGCCTTAAGGGTTTGAACAGAGAGAGGGCTTCGTGTCCTTAGTGTTCTTCGTGGTGAGAGGAGCTGTTTTGTGTTATAGGTGAGATTGGATTTTATTGGGTTTGGCGGAGCGGACCAACCGCTGATCTACGCTAATCTTGGGTTGGTGGAATGAGGGACTTTGGGTTCTGTTTGTGAGAGATTGGATCACCACGAAGAGCACAGAGAGCACGAAGGGGGATCTTACTTTCTTGGTCTGGGAAAGCTGGTTGTTATTCCTGTCATTTTGTGCAGAAAATTGTCGAACTGAAAGGTTCAATCAAGTCGTCCAAAAAATTAAATATAGCGGAGAATGTAAGTGATCGCTGAAGTTGAAGTGTCTTGGAGACGTTTGCAGAGGGAAGGCTTCGTGTCCTTAGTGTTCTTCGTGGTGAGGGAACTGTTTTGTGTTATAAGGTGGAATTGGATTTGGTTGGGTTTGGCGGAGCGGACAACCGCTGATCTACGCTAATCTTTGGTTGGTTGGATGAGGGACTTTGAGTTCTGTTTGTGAGAGATTGGATCACCACGAAGAGCACAGAGAGCACGAAGGTGAATTTTACTTTCTTGGTCTGGGAATGCTGATTGTACTTCCTACAATTGTGTGGAGTAAATTGTCGAACTGAAAGGTTCAATCAAGTCGTCCAAAAAGCTAAATATGGCGGAGAGGGTCGGTGATCGCAGAAGTTGAAGTATACTGGGAACGGTTGCAGAGGGAAGGCGCAAATGCTTTTGCGCTGGAGGGTGATTAGGGATGGGAAAGAGGCTCAGGGTTTTTACTAGGGAATGGGTAGGGATGGGGGGATGGGGTCGTTGTTTGGTCGGGATATGGTTTTCAGGAAATGACGAGAAGGTGATCATTCGGGTTAAACGGGCCGATGTGATCTGAAAAAGCCGATGGAGCCTAAGATTAGCCTCGCAAGGTTCTAATGGGGCCCTGCCTCAACGCGAGGAAGGCCGCATGCTCGCTATTCGGACGTAACCCATTGAGGGCGAGGCTCTTTTACTGCGGAGCGGCGTTACTCAGGGGCGAAGGGCTTCTACCCTCCTGATCCCTGAGCAGCCTTGCTCGGAAGCAAAAGAGACCTCGTCTCGGCAAGGGAAGGTTTGCAGAGGCGCCCTTTAGTTCTGTTTTGCGCGTTGGCGTTTCCAGACAAAGATGAGAGTACAGAGCCCGAGGATTACTGTCCAGGTGGCTGGTTCTGGAACGGCTGCGCCAGTGAAGATTAATTTTAACGCGTTGCCTTCTGTTTGGATGCCAAAACTGCCGCCGTTTAAATCATTTTGAAAATTGGAGGTATCGAGGAGAAATTTATTGGATTCGAAACCCAAAATGCCTGCTGAGGCAAAGGCTATACTCCAGGCGTAGGTCGCGGAGTTATCGAAGTTGCTGAGGAGGCCGATTTCATTAGTTGCAGTGAGTGAGGACAGGTCGATGATGAATGGATTTTCACTGGTTGCGGAGATGGTTAGATCGCCAGTGATATCGATGAAGTCCCAGCTTGAATCGTTTTCGGGAAGGTCAATGGGGGTATTGATTTCGAAAAAGAAAATGCCACCACCGGTGAAATCGATGGAGCCCGTTTGAATTGTGCCAGGGCTGTTTCCGGGAGCAATGGCACCACCCTCGTTGATGGTAATGGAGCCAGTTATCGATCCTGAGCCGGCAAGAGTCGCACCGCTTTGAACGTCTATATGGTTAGAGGCGAGGGATCCATCAACGCGGAGGGTGCCTTCAGTGACGGTGGTGGAGCCTGAATAGGTGTTTGATCCGGGAAGGGAAAGGGTGCCTGATCCGGATTTGTTGAGTGAACCGGAACCGGAGAGGGAACCGGAGAGGGAGACGTTGAGGCTGTTGGTATTGATGATGGAATTGGAGGCAGCACCAAGTGCGAAGGGAACGGAAGTTGTCAGATCGAAACTGGTGGCTTCGAGGGTTCCGCCATTGATGTTGAAGTTGCCTGTGCCGGCACCGACAATGATGCCATTGGTGCCGCCGACGCGAACGGTTCCCCCTGCGTTGAGGTTGATCGTAGCGGAGCTACCCGCTTGAGATGCGAGATCTAAAATGCTACCTAAGGATAAGACACCCCCGTTGCTGATGTTGGCGGTGCCCTGACCCCGATAGCCTATGTAAAATATGCCGTTGGAGGAAACGGTGGAATTGGTTCCTGATAGATTTAAGGTACTGATGCTATTTGAACCCAGATCGGCCAGACTGATCGTTGTGCCAGCGGTGATTGAACCTCCGTCAGTTACGTTGATAATGCTTGTGGTATCGGCAGCGCGGTTGAACCAGAGGTAAGAGGCGGAAGTGATCGAGGAACCTGCGCCGCTGACGGTGAAGGTACGGCTGTAGGTGTCTTCGAATATGTTGGAGATGTTGACGGTGGCTCCATTAGAGACGGTGAGATCACCGGAGCCGAGATTGGAATGGGTTCCGATGGTAAGGAAACCGGCATTGACGGAGGT
>Ga0115559_1002427_pt1 | contig 11877 bp, 10 predicted proteins | sample COGITO_mtgs_1105_3_FD_87281 | JGI IMG/M metagenome (GOLD analysis project Ga0115559, IMG submission 87281) | Pelagic marine microbial communities from North Sea - COGITO_mtgs_110506 | ecosystem: Environmental > Aquatic > Marine > Epipelagic | place: Germany:Helgoland, sampling site Kabeltonne... | reverse complement strand
TGATATTATCTAGTTCATAGGTTCCATCAAAATCTTCATTTCCATTTCCTACATATTTAAAGGCAATATAAGCAGTTCCCGAATAGGAAGATAAATTTATAAATGTTGAAAATTTAAAATTATTAAAATCGTCATTATTAGCCGCTATTCTTGCTGGCAAAGTAACCCAATTTGCATTGGTAATATTTACTAATGTACCGTTCCAGTTTTCAGAAATTAACACCTCTAAAACACTTCCGTCTGCAAAAGAGGTAGATGTTTCAAAAGATAAGTATTCCTCACCTGTAGTTTCTAAATTGATACCCTTGGTAATTAACCAAGAAATTGTACTTTCATCACCAGATCTAAAAGAACCCATTCTTGTAGCCTTACTTAAAGAATTCAAATCATCATAAGCCCTCCATTTTTTAGAACCTGCTTCACTATAATTAGTCCAGTCTAATATATTTATCTCGCCAGAAGTTCCTTCAAAGTCTTCATTTAAAAGTATTGTTGAAAAATCTGCAATCGCTAAAGGAGTACATCTTGTATTCTTCATGTCTAAATCATCTAAAGTATTTAAGACTAAAACCGTAAAATCTCCTCTAAAATCTCTGGAGACAACTGCATTAATACTTCCACCACCCTCTGGCAGACCATTATTTGCAAAACTTGCAAAAGAACTTGTTTCTAAAAAAGTAGTTACAATGCTAGGGCCTTCGCAGGTTTCAATTTGACGTTTTGTATCAAAATCTTCTGAAGGGTCTACGAATGCTTTTCCAACTAAATTTGATGAGAAATAAGCATTTTCTATGTGCACAAAAGTTCCAATATTCGCAACATTCTCCAAACCACCAAGCGTTAGCGTTTTCGGAATAATTGTGGCAGTAGTTGGCGCTCTAAACACGTAGGCTTCCATCTGATTTTTAGTGATACTTTCGATCTCTGTAATGTCTGTTTGCTTTAGCTTTCCGCCAATAGCAAGCACACCATCTCCTGAGTTTGTTTCTCCGATGTAGAGATTTTTAAGTCGGATATAAATTTCACGTCCGAAGTTAAATTTGTTATAACTATTGGTTAAATTAAGCATTACTTTAATTCCTGCAGTCGGATTTTCGGGGTTGTCTTGTATGTAAAACTCTCTAAAATAATTCCCTTTTGCATCCGAAGAAACAACATACCCTTTTACCACAATATCTGAAACTATTTTTACAGGATCTGTACCAGAATTATACAAATTTTTTAAATCTTTTATCGATTTTAATTCTAACTGATTGTTTTGAATACTGTCTAATATTGCTTCTAATTTTAGGTTTTCTTCTACCCCTAAATTTTGTGGCACTGTATAATCATTATCCTCTACACATGCTGTGAGTAAGAGACTGGTTACAAGAGCTATTAAGAAGCCGCTATTTGTTTTAATTTTCATTCAATTTATTTTTAAAAACTAAAGTTTAGGTTTAAAAAGTATGTAGTACCTCTACCGTACCAATATTTATTGCCAAATAAGGCTTTATTTAGAGCTTTGTCTGCACTTAATTCGTTATAATTTGAATTTCTGCCCTGTTCAAATCCGCCAGATTTATACGCTGTATTTAATAAATTATTTAACGTTGCAAATACACTAATATAATAACCATTTATCTTCCAAGATTTACCTCCAACAAGGTTTACAACTTTATAAGCGTCAAATTTCTCTTGTTGCAATAATTGACTAGCAGACTCGATATTATAATTTGGAAAGGTTAAACCATCTGCATCTGAATAAAAATTACGAGACCGTGTTAATGGTGCAATATCTACATACGTATTATTAAAAAAGTTGACTGTTGCCCCAATCCACCAATAATTAGGATCTCTGTATTCAAAACCAGCCGAATAGGCTTGGTGTGGCCCTGCTGCAATTTTATAGTTCTTTAAGTTAGATATGTAATTTCCTGAGCGTCCTTTTTCATCAAAAACACCCTCATTTGTAACATCTGAAGTAAGATACAGGTTGGGGTTATTGGCATATACAAAACTACCAATAGCCGCTGCACCTTTTAATTTTATGGTCGATGTAACTTGTGCTTCTAAGCCCAATTCTAAACCGAGCTGTCTCTTGGCAATACCCGTTACTATTTCTTGCACAAAGGCCGTGTTGTCTCCTCCCACTCCGTCTCCAAAATAGAAAGAAATTTCTGTTGCATCTAGTATAGAAGTATAGTATGCAGTTGCTCTCGCAGTAATAATCGGACTTCTTCGAATGTAACTTGCATCTGCAGAAAACACTTTTTCGCTTTGTAAATTATCTACAATATTGTTGTTTTCTCTAGAATTAGAAAAAGAGTTTCTGAGGGTTGGCGCCTGTGTTACATAGGCAACATTTACGTCTATTAAATTGCGCCCATTTATTTTATAAGTTGCCCCAGCTTTTGCACCATAGTTTGTAAAGTTTATTTTTTCTGATGCTCCTAAAGAATTGTTTTCAAAGCGCCCATTTTTATAAAAACCTTCTCTTTGGTTTGTTACTTGAGACACTTTTACAGCTCCAAAAAAATCGATTTTACTGTATTTAAATTGGGCTTGTAAAAAAGCATTTATAAGATCTGAACTCAAATTAAAATTGTATCGAAATGCATCGCCAACGCCTACAATTCTGTTCGGATTTAAAACATCATTTTGCATTTGTGCTTCTGAATCTGCAAAATTATTAATATCTAAATAGCCACTTCCACCTAATAAATCGATTACCTCTGCAAAATTATGAGAGCACAACCGCTTGTATTCTACTTTTCCGTTGATTGCAATATGATTGTTTACATCTAGATTGTAAATGGTATTTACTGTAATTTGCTTGTCGTCATTTCGATCTTCATACAATACATAGGCATTGTTTAAACCCACATTTGCGTTGGTGGTATTTGCATCAAAAATACGCTGCCAATCTAATTGCCCCTTATTTACAACGTTTTCTTGTGCAGTATAAGCGCCGGCTAAATCATTATCTCTTAAAAAATAACTTGGTAAGGTTTGGTAATAAGTCGGACTAGGATTTGCGCCACCGTTAAAATCTAAACGACTATTTCCTATTTTTCCGAATTGATACGATGCATTTGTTTGTAAGGTGGCTTTTTCGGAAAACGCCCAATAATGATTTAGCATTACAATAGGTTCTGCAACTTCTTTAATTCTAGAATTTAGCTTTCTACCGTTTAAATCTCCCCAATACTCGTTATATTCAATTCCTTTTAAATCGAAAACCTCTTGCGTATTTGGTGAAGATTTCCCCCTTCTATTTGGTGTAAAAATACCTGTAAAATTAATACTATGATTGTTGTTAATTTTCTTTTCTATAGATGTAAATACAGAATATGCATTGTAAGAAGTTCCATCATTAAAACCTTCAGTGCCCGCTCTTCTACTTGCTGAAAAAGTCATTGCCCAACCATTTTTAGAAATACCTGTGGTATGGGTTGCCATTGCCCTGTGTGCATAACTTCTATTAGAAGAAGAGTAGGAAAGTCTTGTTCCTGGCCTTTGTAAAGAGGCTCTTGTATTCATATTTGTAGCCCCTAAAACACCCCCAAAAGTAACATTAGAAGCTGCTAAACCATTACTAAATTCTTGATTTCTTAAAACATCATTTAGGCCACCCCAGTTGCTCCATTGCGCTCTACCGTCATAGACCTTGTTCATTTGAATACCGTTAATTAAAACTTTTCCGTTTCCGGAATCTAAGCCCTTTACTTTAAAAAAAGAGGAGCTAAACTCAAAAGCAGCAGTTCTTAAAAAAATATCTTTTGAAGCTTGTAAAAGACCAGAAATATTATCGGCAGCACTTGCATCATTATTTAATTCATCATCTGAGATTGTAATAATACTCAAGTCTAGTTCATCTGTGAAATCTTTAAATAATAAAATAATACCCAAATCTATGGTATTGTTAGAAATTTCTAATGGAAAATTCTGAGTTTCAAATCCATTAAACTTAATTTCTAAAATATAATTTCCTTGCGAAAGGGCCTTTAAATGGAAGGCTCCATTTAAATCTGTTTTTGTAGTAAAAATTGTATTTTTAATGCTTACTAAAACATTCGATAATGGCTTCTTAGAATTATTTTCTAGCAGAATTCCTTTGATACTATTTTGAGAATATAGTGTTGTATAGCAAAACAAAAACAGTACCAGATGTACAATTTTTTTAGTCATAACATTTTCTTTTTCAATTAAATAGCAGAGTAAAGCTACTACTTATTTTTTGAAAAAAGTTTCTAAAATGAAAAAAATATTTTAAATAATGCCTTTTATTCTGTAAATTTATAACAAAAAATAGCCGAAAAATGAACAAGCAAAACTATGTATTGTTACTCTTACTATTTCAAATCTGTATTTCTTTTTCTCAGAAAAACGCAAAGAAATACACCATTAGAACCATCGCGTTTTACAACTTAGAAAATTTATTTGATACAATAAACGATCTTTCTATAAATGACGAAGCAAGCCCGATGATGGAGTTGAAATTTAACCGATCTAAGGTGTATTGGGATAAGATTGATAAACTAGCAAGCACCATTGCGAAAATAGGATTAGAAGAGGCAAAAACAAGCCCAGCAATTATAGGAGTATCTGAAGTTGAAAATCGAAGTGTTTTAGAAGATTTAATAAAATCGAAACATTTAATACAAAAAAAATACGGCATTGTGCATTACGACTCTCCTGATAAACGCGGAATTGACGTAGCCTTATTATACCAAAAAAAATATTTTAAACCCTTACATCACGAAGTGTTTAATCCTAATATTTATAAGAATAATAGAAAGGTGTTTACAAGAGACCAATTATTAGTTTCTGGCTATTTAGATGATGAATTAATTCATATAATTGTAAACCATTGGCCTTCTAGAAGCGGTGGTGAGGCAAAAAGTAGACCTTTAAGAGAAAAAGCCGCATATCAAAATATAAAAATCATAGAAAAAATTAGAGCTAAAGAAGAAAATGCTAAAATCTTAACGATGGGAGATTTTAATGATGACCCCAATAATACAAGCTTTAAGAAAATTTTAAAAACAAAAAGAAAAAAGAAAAATGTTGGGGTAAATGATATATACAATCCGTATGAAAATTTACACAGAAAAGGATTTAACACATTAGCCTATAGAGACAATTTAAATCTCTTTGACATGATTCTAATTTCATTACCGTTGTTAGATACGGGAGAAAAAGATTTTTCTACTTATAAAATGTACAAAGCTATGATTTTTAACAAACATTTTTTAAGTGATAAAAAAGGAAAATATAAGGGATATCCTTTTAGAAGTTTTTCTAATGGGGGGTATACAGGGGGGTATTCAGATCATTATCCTGTTTATATGTATCTAATTAAGAAGATATAATAAATATCTTTAACACAATACTTTAAAACAAGACTTCAATCACTCTATAAAGTATAGTAATAGAGACTTCCCCTAATATTTTAATACTTTAGGATAATTTCAAGGGGCTAATAAACTCTTTTAACTCCTAAAAAAGAGCACAATATGACCTTTTAGAGATCTTTTAATTATTGCTTATATTCTATATTTGATTAAATCTTGAGATAAGTGAACCCTATGAGCACAATCACATTACCAGATGAGTTGAATTTAAATTCTTCTCACTCCATTGAAATTTATGATTACGTAAATATTCAAGAAATTTCCAAACAAAAAATTGTACTTAGTAAAAATACGTTTATTTTTAATTAATACAGATTTCAATTGCAATTAAGCTTTCATCTGCAGCGCTATTTAATAATAGGGAAGATTTGTAAATTGAAAAAGAAATTATTTCTTCAGAGAAAATGTATTAATTTAACTTTTTTTCTTTTTAAAATCTAAAAATATTTAAACTCGTTTATACCCAAGCGACATTTTTAAAATTACTTCTTGTCCATCTAAACGTAGAGTCTAAATTATAAGTTTGTATAACAATAAAAATAATAAAGTATCTCATAAAAATAAAAGGGTTCCCATTTTTGTTTGCACTTATAATTTTTATAATAACCTTTCTATTCTATTTATTTATATCCAAGTATTTATATCCGAAAACAGATTATAAAGTTATAAATACGTCGTCATAAAAGAGTTTACAAATAGTATTCTTATAAAATAAAAAACCCGAAACTTTAAAAGTTTCGGGTTTTTCTTGATAAAAAATTATTGCCTTTTACAGTTATAAAAATTAATCTCTAGGAGATTTAAATCTATAATGTAAGTATGTATAAGCATCTCTAGGTATAATAGTAATCCACTTTTTGTGTTTTAAATACCATTTAAAACGTATAGAATTTACACTTTTTAATAGATAAGCAGCAATAAAAGGATGCACGTGTAATTGTATCTTTTTATTCTTTGGATTAGAAATAAATTTTTCTAAATCTGCCTCTATCTTGTCTAATAAGACAATTGGTGCTTCTACATCTCCATTTTTGTTTGGGTTGGCTTCGGTAGTTTTTATACTTAACTCTGGTCTTACCCTTTGTCTTGTAATTTGTACCAATCCAAATTTACTTGGAGGTAATATTTTGTGCTTTGTTCTATCAAAAGCCATTTGCTCTTTCAAATGCTGATACAGTTTATTTCTGTTTTCAGGCTTGTGCATATCAATAAAATCTACAACAATTATTCCGCCCATATCACGCAATTGTAATTGTCGTGCTACTTCTGTTGCTGATATTAGATTTACTTCTAATGCGGTATCTTCTTGAGATCCTGCTTTGTTAGAACGGTTTCCACTATTCACGTCTATAACGTGTAAAGCCTCTGTGTGCTCTATTACTAGATACGCACCTTTGCTCATAGAAACTGTTTTACCAAAAGACGTTTTTATTTGTCTTTCTATTCCATATTTTTCAAAAATTGGAATTTCAGATGAATGCAATTTTACTATTTTCTCCTTTTCAGGATAAATTTCTTGCAAGTACTCTTTAATTTCTAATTGAAGCGTCTCATCATTGGTAACAATACTTGTAAAACTTTCATTCATAACATCTCTTAAAATAGAAGATGCTCTGTTTAATTCGCTCAAAATTTTTGTTGGTGTATTTGTGTTAGCTATACTCTTACACATTTTTTTCCAACGCTCTAATGAGTTTTGCAAATCTTTATCTAGCTCTGCTACCTTTTTTCCTTCGGCAACAGTTCTTAGAATAACGCCAAAACCTTTTGGTCTTATGCTCTTTGCTAATCTTTTTAAACGTTCTTTTTCTTTTGGGTCTTCAATTTTTTGAGAAACTGAAACTCTATTAGAAAAAGGAACTAATACCAAAAATCTACCCGCTATAGAAAGCTCAGAACTTAATCTTGGCCCTTTTGTAGAAATTGGCTCTTTAACAATTTGTACTAACAGGTTTTGGCCTGTTTTTATTGCTTTGTTTATACTACCGTCTTTGTTAATTTCTTCCTCAAATCGGAAGTTTTTTAAAGTGAATTCTTTATACTTACCTGTGCTTACTTTCTTAATGAATGTATTTAATGAATTTACCTGCGCACCTAAGTCATGATAATGTAAAAACCCATCTTTTGGATATCCTACATTTACAAAGGCTGCATTTAAACCTGTTAACACCTTTCCTATTTTGGCTAAAAAAATATCGCCAACAGAAAATTTATTACCAGTTGTTTCATTATTTAATTCAATAAGTTTTCCATCTCTTAATAAGGCAAAATCAATATCAGATGAATTTGAACGAATTATTAATTCTGTTTTCATACTGAACTTGGTTTTAACACTGCACTTTATTGTGCAGATGGTTTAATATTGTCAGGTATTTGTAATACCGTGAGAAGATTTACTGCTTTACACAGCAAGCAAACCTCCGAATGTCAATGAACTATTTTTATTTACTTAATTTTAAAAAAAAACAATATATGAAAAATAAGCTAAAGCTTACTTTTTCTTCTTATGTCTGTTTGCTCTTGCTCTTTTCTTTCTTTTGTGTGTAGAGATCTTCGCTCTTTTTCTTTTCTTACCGCTTGGCATAATGTTTCGATTTTTTTAAACCTATTTTAAGGTTTAGATTAGTATTGTGTTATTTAACAGCAACCTTACTTTTTACTCCTTCAGTAAAAGTTTTTGCTGGTTTAAATGCTGGAATATTATGAGAAGGAATTTTGATAGTTGTATTCTTAGAAATATTTCTACCTGTTTTCTCTGCTCTTGTTTTGATAATGAAACTACCAAAACCTCTTAAATATACGTTATCTCCATTTTCTAATGCACCCTTAACTTCTGTCATAAATGCTTCAACAGTTGCCAAAACATCTGTTTTTTCTATTCCTGATTTATCTGAAATTTTAGATACGATATCTGCTTTCGTCATGTGTCTATTTTTACTATATTTTTATTAATTTACCTCTAAAAATGCGGATGCAAATATATGATAATTAATCAACTGCAAAAAGATAATGACTTAAATTTATGTGAATTTTAAAATGTAATATTGTAATTCTATTATTTATCCATGAAATTTTCTAACACACTAATATACTGGTATTTACAAAACAACAGAGATCTACCTTGGCGTAAAAGCAAAAATCCGTACTTTATTTGGCTAAGTGAAATCATGTTGCAACAGACAAGAGTTGCGCAAGGCTTGGCCTATTACCTAAAATTTACAACCACTTTCCCAACGGTTTTCGACCTTGCGAAAGCAGACGAAAGTACGGTGTTAAAAATGTGGCAAGGTCTGGGGTATTACTCACGTGCAAGAAATCTGCACTTTTCAGCAAAACAGATTTCAAAGGAGTAAAATGGCGTATTCCCATCTACTTACGAAGAAATTATAAAATTAAAAGGAATTGGAGATTACACGGCCTCTGCAATTTCATCTATTTGTTTTAATGAACCAACGGCGGTTGTAGATGGAAACGTTTATAGGGTTCTTTCTAGGTACTTTGGCGTGAACACACCCACAAACTCGACTTCAGGAATTAAAGAGTTTAAAACACTTGCACAAACACTCATAGATATATCACAGCCAGGAACTTACAATCAGGCACTTATGGATTTTGGTGCTCTGCATTGCAAACCACAGAATCCTTTGTGTGAAACTTGTCCTTTTTCTGACAGCTGCGTGGCCTTTGAAAAGAAAATGACAAAGGAATTGCCTGTAAAAGAGAAAAAAATAAAAGTTAGAAAACTGTATTTTAATTTTTTAGTGATAAAAACAAATGACTATAAAACAATTCTAACAGAGAGAAAAGGAAAAGGAATTTGGCAAGGCTTGTATCAATTCCCATTAATTGAAAGTACTGAAACCATAAGTGAAAAAGAGATTATTGCCTCCAAAGAATTTAACGAATTATTTCCAGCGGAAACCACTATTTCACTTTTTAACAAGAAAGAGATTGTGCATAAATTATCTCATCAGCATTTATACACTCAATTCTGGATTGTAGAAACCAAAACACTTAAAAACGCGAATATTTCTTGGGAAAACATTCAAGATTTTCCAGTTCCCGTATTAATTGCTAATTTCTTAACCCGCTTTGAATCCAAAAAGTAATTGAAATTTTTAGTACATTTGAATAGAAATAAAATGAATTATGGCAGGATCAATAAACAAAGTAATACTAATTGGAAACTTAGGCGATGATGTGAAAATGCATTATTTTGATGATAAAAATAGTGTTGGTCGTTTTCCTATTGCAACCTCAGAAAGCTACACAAGTAAACAAACCGGAGAAAAAGTAACCAATACAGATTGGCATAATATTGTTGTTCGTAATAAATTAGCAGAAATCTGCGAAAAATATTTATCTAAAGGAGATAAAGTATATGTTGAGGGAAAACTGAAAAATAAACAATGGGAACAAGATGGCGTAAAGCGCTATGCCACAGAAGTTATTGTTACAGAAATGACCATGTTAAGCACTAAAAAGAATACTGACAGTAGCGCTCCTACCCAGCAACAAAACAATCCAATTGCTGCTGCAGAGCCAAAAACGATTGCACCAGAAGAAAATGACGATTTACCTTTTTAATAATTATAAAACTATAAACCTTGGACCCAGACCCCGAACATTTGTCTTTACTATTTGCTTCTTTTGACATTATCCTCGCTTTAAACGGAATTATATTAATTCTACTATTAATTAGTTCTGCCTTAATTTCTGGCTCTGAAATAGCTTTTTTCTCATTAAATCAAACAGATATAAATGAACTTTCTAATAACGGAAAAGAGAAAAATGTGGTTGTTACTTTGCTGGAAAGGCCAAGAAAATTATTAGCTACTATTTTAATTACCAATAACTTTATAAATATTTTAATTGTTTTGCTATTTGCTTCTTTGGCAGAAACCTTATTTGGTGATTTTAATATTTCATTAGACCTATATTTCTTTGCAGTTCCTATTCGTTTTCTCTTAGAAGTACTATTAGTAACCTTTTTAATTCTCTTGTTTGGGGAAGTACTACCAAAAGTCTATGCTTCTAGAAATGCGCTTCTTTTTGCTAAAAAAATATCAAAATTTATACATACTGTAAATATTTTATTAACGCCCTTTAGTATGCCGTTAATTGCAATTACAAAATGGGTTGAGCAAAAATTTGGCAGTAAAGGAAGTAAATTTTCTGTAGAAACATTATCGCAGGCTTTAGAATTAACATCTCAAGATGCTACTAGTACAGACGAGCAAAAAATTTTAAATGGAATTGTAAATTTTGGTAACACAGAAACTGTGCAAATAATGAAACCAAGAATAGATGTTTTTGCACTTTCTGATACTGAAACTTATGAAGAAGTTTTAAGTAAAATTTTAACGAATGGATACTCAAGAAATCCTGTTTATAGTGAAAACATAGACAATATTATTGGTGTTCTTTACGCAAAAGATTTATTAGCACATTTAAATAAAAAAACTTTTGACTGGCAAACTTTATTACGTGAACCCTTTTTTGTGCCAGAAAACAAAAAACTAGATGATTTATTAGCAGATTTTAGAGCTAAAAAAAATCATTTAGCTATCGTTGTAGATGAATATGGCGGAACAAGCGGAGTAGTAACATTAGAAGATGTTATTGAGGAAATTGTAGGTGATATAAATGATGAATTTGATGATGAAGATGTGTCATATTCTAAGATAGATGCAAACAATTATATTTTTGAAGGTAAGACATCCATTAAAGATTTCTGTAAAATTTTAGATGATGAAGATGAAGAAATTTTTGAGGAAGAAAAAGGAGAAAGCGAAACACTTGCAGGTTTCATTTTAGAGATTTCTGGAAAATTCCCTAAAAAAGATGCAAAAATAAACTTCAAAAATTATACGTTTACAATAGAAGCGCTTGACAAAAAAAGAATAAAACAGGTAAAAGCAACTAGAAATGCGTAAAGTTTTTATATTATTATTTTTAATAATTTTCTTTGGTTGTAAGAAGGATATTTTACCAAAGCCAAAGGCATACTTAAGCTTAACATACCCAGAAAAGAACTATGAAAACCTAAAAATAAGCAGGCCTTATAGTTTTAAAGTATCAAAAATGGTTACAATTATTAATAAAAAAAATAATTGGCTCTCTATTAAATACCCCAAACTAAAAGCTTCTATAGATATTACGTACAGACCTCTAAAAAACAATATTAGAGAAGTGCTTACTGAAGCAGAAAAACTAGTTTTTAAACACACCGCAAAAGCAGATCGAATTATACCACAAGATTTTATAAATAAAGAGAAAAGAGTTTTTGGAAGTATCTATGAAATTACAGGAAATGCAGCTTCACAAATTCAATTTCATGTTACAGATAGTACAAATAATTTTATAAAAGGCTCTTTATATTTTTATGCAAAACCAAATTACGATTCTATTCTACCTGCAGTAAATTATATAAAAGAAGATATTTTGCATTTGATAGAAACTTTAAAATGGGAGCATTAAT
>Ga0115559_1002421_pt1 | contig 11887 bp, 7 predicted proteins | sample COGITO_mtgs_1105_3_FD_87281 | JGI IMG/M metagenome (GOLD analysis project Ga0115559, IMG submission 87281) | Pelagic marine microbial communities from North Sea - COGITO_mtgs_110506 | ecosystem: Environmental > Aquatic > Marine > Epipelagic | place: Germany:Helgoland, sampling site Kabeltonne... | reverse complement strand
GACGACCTCTCAGAACCCGTGCAAGCGGACTTCTTCGTGGAGGATGTTTGGAACGCGGAGGACGGCCCGGTCCCCTTTGAAAACCTTTCCTTGGGAGCAGGCGGTTATTTCTGGTCTTTTGGAGACGGCACGTCTCCCGACACAACGACATCTCCGCTCCACGTCTTCCCAGAGGAGAACACCTATACCATTGTTTTGACCGCGCAAAGCTTGGACGGCGTGTGCTCGGATCAGGCCACCCAGGAGGTGACCGTTGTCTTTCCCGACACGAGCACCATTGGTGTGGTTGAACCCGATGTGGACACCCCTTTCCTGTTTGGCCCCAACCCCTTCGGAACTTCGACAGACTTTGGTTTGACCACAGAAGTGCCCCTCTCAAACTGGGTGTTGCTCGATGGTACGGGACGCCGCTGCATGGAAGGGGGGGCGTTGGCCCCGATGGACCGCCTCATGATCTCAGCTGCAGGAATGCAGAAAGGCTGGTATACCCTTCAGTTGGTTGGAGCGGATCAGCGCCGTTGGAGCCTTGCGCTCGTTTGCAGGTGATTTCCCTCATATGAAGCCCCTTCACGCCCAGATCACCTTGCACGCCACTGTATTGGTGTTTGGTTTTACTGGCGTTCTGGGGAAGTTGATTTCGCTTTCTGCCACTCCGCTGGTGTTTTGGCGCACGTTGATTGGCGCTGGTGGCCTGTATCTGTGGATGGGGTTGCGCGGTTCCAAGCGGCCAGTCATGACGCCCAAGGTGAGGGCGGGTATTTTGGCCACAGGTCTACTGGTGGCCGTCCATTGGGTGACTTTTTTTGCCGCCATCAAGGCCTCCACGGTCTCATTGGCACTGGCGGTGATGGCGACGGTCCCTGTTTTTGTGGCCTTGATTGAACCGGTGCTGCGCCGCCGCCGGGTCGACCCCTCAGAGCTTTTGCTCGGCTTGCTCGCCGTTTTGGGGCTGTGGTGGATGTACCGGGTGGATGTGAGCTATGGCTACGGCATGTTGTTGGCGCTGGTGAGCGCATTTTGTGCTGCCCTTTTCGGAACGCTCAACAGCATTTGGGGGGAGCACGCTCCGTCATTGACCGTGTCCAAGTTGGAATTGGCTGCTGCGTGCGGGGGCTTGGCCCTATGGATGTCGGTGTTGGGGGGCTGGGAGAGTGCGATGCCTTCGAATTCGGATTGGCTGTGGCTGATCCTGCTCGGTGTTGTGGCCACATCTGTGGCTTTTGCTTTGACCGTTGAGGTCATGAAGGTGATGAGCCCTTTTACGGTGGCCATGGCCATCAATTTGGAGCCCCTTTACGCCATCGTTTTGGCCTTGCTCATTTTTGGTGAAGAGGAGGTGATGCCACCTGGGTTCTATGGAGGGGCTGCAGTATTGTTGGCCACGGTGTTTGCAGACGCAAGGCTGAAGCGCCGCAGAGCAAGACGCTCACCAGACTTTACCGCATGAGCTCCAGGGTGATGGCATCACCCATAGGCCACCTTGGCTCAGGGATGCGCAAACGTCCTTGGTGCCACTCACAGTCGCCGCGTTGGATGAGCGCTTCAATGTGGTCTTGTGTCAATAGGTCGATCCCCGTTTCCTGCAGCAGTGATGCGGGATGGACGCCCTCGGTGCGCCGGAGTCCAGTAATCAGGGCCTCATTGAAGCGGTCGGTTGCGCTCAGCGCTTCCGACGATCGCTGGTCCCCAAAGTCTCCTTGTTCGGCGGCGCGCAAAAACGACGCGTTCGAACGCGCATTCCACCAGCGTTTGGGTGCCATGAAACTGTGGGCACCAGGGCCGACCCCGAGATAGGGGGTGCCATCCCAATAAGCGGAATTGTGTCTGCTTCGTCCACCGGCGCGCGCGAAATTAGAGACCTCGTAGTGCTCAAGCCCGGCCTCAGCTGTAGCGGCACACAGGGCGCCATATTCATTCACAACTTGCTCGTCTGGAGGGGCACTCAGCTTCCCCTGATCGAGTTGGTGGCCATACAACGTGCGCGGCTCTGCTGTCAGAATGTAGCAACTGAGGTGGTCGGCGGGCAGCGCCAATGCCCGCGTCAAGTCTTCCTTCCATCGGTTTTCATCCCCGACGGGCAGTCCGTACATCAGGTCCAGCGAGATGTGTTCAAACCCCAGTTCGGCCGCTTTGCGAACTGCGAACTCTGCCGTTTCAGCGCTGTGAATGCGGCGCATCCACGCCAGAACATCGGGGTCAAAGCTCTGTATGCCCACACTCAGGCGGTCCACCCCCACATTTTTAAGTGCCGCGAGCCCTTGCGCATCCAAATCCTCCGGATTGGCCTCTACCGTCCACTCCTCGAGCGCCCAATCGGCATGTTGAAACGCGGCCTCAGCAATGCGACCAATGGCGTTGGCCCCCAAAATGCTGGGGGTTCCACCGCCGAAGTACAATGTCTTGAAAGTGTGGCCGGACCATGCGGGCAGTGTGGCTTGGAGCTCCGCAATGATCGCGTCGACCATGCGCTTTCGGTCGTCCAGCCGCGTCGTAAAGTGAAAGTCACAATACGAGCAGGCTTGCGCGCAAAAAGGAACGTGCACATACAATCCTGCCATGGGGCGCAATTTCGGTGCTGAACGGGGGTAAATTGCCCCCATGGCCCGATATCGCAATGCCCAGGGGCAGGAAATGCCCGGAAACCCCGGTGAACCTCGTTTGTACGAAGACGACCGTGGCAGATGGTGGGTGCGCATTGGGCACCGCAATCACAGCGTCTCAGTCCAATCTTTGGAAGGTGGTCGGTGGGACATTCGGCTGGATGGCGTGGCCGATCAATGGTCTGTGCATGGACTCCGAGAGACGCTCATGGAACGCATGGGGATTGAAGAGGGTGCGGATGCGACTTCAAAGGACTTGCGCGCCCCCATGCCAGGAAAGGTGCTCGAAGTGCTCGTTCAAGAGGGCCAATCGGTCGAAGAAGGGGAGGCCATGCTCGTTTTGGAGGCCATGAAAATGGAGAATGTATTGCGTGCAGGTGCTGCCGGAGTAGTGTCTATGATAGGCGTGGAAGCAGGCAATGCCGTTGAGAAAGAGGCGGTCTTGATCAGCATGGAGGGCTGATAATCAGAGCAACTTCCCTTAGTCACCTTTCGTTGTGGATAATACATGGCGGGGCTTCAGGCTGGCCCGTTGGCGCCACTACCTTCGATAATCCACACCCATGAGCGTATATAGAAACGGGATTTCCCTGCTCCTCATGTCGTTACTGACGTCTTCGGTACAGCTTTGTGCCCAGTCTTGTAGCGACCCTTTGACGGTTTGTCCGGAAGAGCCACAGTCGATATTCATTACCGATGCGGCCTTTTTGAATTTCGATTGCATCGATGCGACACACGTTGCTGTGTTGCGGTTTCAATCCAATCACAACTTCCAGAACCAGGGCAGCGCCCGAATCCGCATCACGCAGGTTTCATGTGAGGGAGCGGTTGGTCCTGATACGCTCTCGGCAGTGGTGGTTTCGTCTTCAGGAGACCCTTGCGACCCCGCCGGCCTCACCGCGATGGGGCCGTGTGTTTCAGGAGTGAATGACCTCATTTGGGAGTCATCGACCCTGATGCACAATACAGAATACTTCATATTAATCGGTACAGAACACGACCCATCCGACACGGCGTGCACCATGTTCGTGGAGCTCGAAGGCGATGGTGTGACCCTGGACGCCTGCTGCAATCACACCCTTATTCCGGGTGAGTCAGCAGAGCTAGAAGTGGTCGGGGGCGACCCTGTTTACGGCTACACATGGACGCCCGCGTTTTATTTGTCAGACCCCGACATGGCCATGACGACGGTGACACCTGCAGAAACCATCAGCTACCAAGTAGATGGTGTGATTGGCGATTGTCAGGTCAGCAGTTCTGTGACCGTAACGGTGGGATCTCCCATTGGAGTGCCCAACAGCTTTACGCCCAATGGAGACGGCATCAATGACTTCTGGGGCATCGACGGCATTGGTGCTTTTCCAGGAACGAAAGTGGAGGTGTTTAACCGCTGGGGTCAGTTGGTGCACCGTTCCTTGGGCTATACCCAACCTTGGGACGGAACGGGCCGTTCTGGTAAGCCCTTGACCCCCGGTACGTATTACTACGTCATTGAGTTGAACGACGAGAACCTTCCACTTCTCCCAGAAACAGGCCACGTAGCCATCATTCGATGAAGCAGAGAAGCCTCCCCATCTCGATCGCTGTCCTGATGTTGTCGGTTTGGACAACCCTGCAGGTAGATGCCCAGCAGTTGCCTTTGCGCACGAATTGGCAGTTCAATTACTTTCAAGAAAACCCAGCCTTTGCAGGATTCACAGACTGCTTGGAGTTGAAGGCGGGCTTCCGCCAACAATGGGCGGGATTTGACGGCGCCCCCCAAACGGCTTTTGCAAACGTTCAGGGTGAACTGGGGCGTTCTGCTGGCGGCGGCGTCCACGGATTTGGTGGCCGCGTCACGGACGATTCTGCAGGCCCATATGGTTTTACCCATTTGGACCTGGCTTACGCATACCATTTAAAAATGGCCCAAGGGTGGCGCTTGGCTGCAGGCGCTGCGATTGGGTTTATGCAGTATCGGTTGTCCTTGGGCGATATCGTCCTTCCGGACTTCCAGGCGGGCAATGATCCCGCCATAACATCCAACGCCAATCAATTGCTGGCTCCCACGATGGACTTCGGTGTTTGGGCTTACAACAAGTACACTTTTTGGGGCCTCTCCATCCAAAACTTGATTGAGCCTTCAGTGGACCAGTGGGGCCTGAGCACGCGGTTCCAGCGCCATGTGAGCCTGACGGGAGGGTCAATGATCCGTTTGGATGGTCCTTGGAGTTTTCACCCGGCGGCTTCGATTCGATTTGCTGCGGGGGCTCCAGTGGCTGTAGATGTTCAAGCGATGTTCGACTACGAAGAGTCCGTTCGGTTTGGACTGGGCTATCGAAATGAAACGGCGCTTGCGGCCATGATGACGCTCAACTTAATGGAGAATTTGACCATTGGGTATGCCTACGACTGGAACGTTGGCCCTTTGAGCCAAGCATCTTCAAACACACACGAAATCACCATTGGGGTATTGGCATGTCCCATTAAATCCGGCCACGTACCATGCGCTGCATTCCAATGATTGTAGCGCAACCCAAAGCGACTTTGGTCGTATAGAATTTACACGCGCATATGACGAAACGCACCCTAGCATACCGACCCTGTGTGATCCCGAAACAAGGGAGAATCGCGGTCGGTGCCAAGTGGTGGCTGATGATGTTATGGGCCATTCCTGCACTTTCCATGGCGCAGGATTGTCCCGACGAGGTCGATGTGCTGCAGCCCATTACCTGCAGTGGCGCCGATGACGGCGTGCTGTCCGTGTCGGTCCCAGACGGGGTGGAGTCCAGTGAAATCTATTGGCTCCAAAACAACGACACGCTTTTTGGTGCGGTTCAATCCAATTTGGGTCCAGGCAGCTACTTGGTTTTTATTCCTGGTTGTGCCCCCCTTGGCGCAACGCTCAATGAGCCGTTTACTTTTTTCATCAGCGCTGCGATCACGCGCCTCCCTACATGCAATGACCCTTGTTCCGGTGAGATCACGGTCACTCCGAATTTTGGTCAGGGAGACATTACCTACTCCTGGTCGCACGACGCCGCGGAAACAGGGCCCGTCGGAGACAACGTCTGCGAACAGGTCATCTTGGTTTCGGCGATAGACGAAAATGGATGCTCCGATCAAGACATCATCACGGTGGAGATTCCAGACGTGGAGGTGCTCACATTTGGGACAGACCCGACCTGTTTCGGCTTCTCAGATGGAACGGTGGCCGCCGTGGCTACTGGAGGTTTGGGCGGGGGGTTTGACTTTTCATGGATCGATGCTTCGGGAATAGAAATAGGGACTGAAAGCGAGGTTACCGACCTGCAGGCGGGCGGTTATTTGGTGACCGCCACAGATTCCGGAGGGTGTTCTCAAACAGAAACGGTCTTCCTCGAGGCGCCACCGCCAGTGGATGTTGACTTGGTTGCCACGGGAGTCAGTTGCTTTGGCGATACGGATGGCACCGCGTCTGCACTCTTCGAGGACGCCGCGAATTATGCCTGGACCGGGCCTGATGGTTTTACAGCTTTTGGTCCAGACGAAGACGCCCTCACCATGCTGTCACCAGGACTCTATGAAGTCTTTGTCACGGCAGCAGATGGATGTATTGGCGCCGGTAGCGTCGAGGTCATTTCTCCTGACCCTTTGGTCGCGGAGCCGTTTTTGTCTCCCCCAAGTTGCCCTGGACTGTCGGACGGAATCGTGGGCGCCATCGCAGAAGGAGGAACGCCTGAATACACAGTAGAGTGGACCCTTTCTGACGGTTCGGTTGCAGAAGGCGATTTTCTGAACAATGTCACAGCGGGTTCGTACAGCTATGCTTTGGAGGATGACAACGGCTGCGCTGCATCGGGCGCTGTCACCTTGGAGGATCCAGAGCCATTGGCCGCATCCATTGCCATTGAAATGCCTTTGTGCGCAGAAGGTCCGCTCAGCGAAAGCGGCAGTGTGCAAGCGACGGTCACGGGTGGCCTTTCGCCCTATAACTCAGTTTGGGTTGATGCCGCAACCGCTCAAGTCGTGGCAACAGGCCTTTCGGCCGCCAACTTGAGTTCAGGTGGATATGGACTTGGCGTGATGGACATGCTTGGCTGCATTTTGGACACGGTGGTTGTTCTGGAGGCGCCGGACTCTTTGTTTTTAGAAACCACGGTGACGCCGCCGTTGTGCGCAGGAGAGGGCAATGGCAGTGCGACAGCGACAGCCTCCGGGGGGTCCCCGGACTACTCCTTTGTGTGGACGGGTGGCGGTGCACCAATTTTGGGCCCGGTCATCGGGGGCCTCTCCGAAGGTGCGTATGCGGTGGTGGTCACCGACGGCAATGGTTGCGAAGCGACCGAAGAAGTCTTGGTCGAAGAGCCAGCGCCCCTGGAATTGACCTTGTCTGCTGTTCCTGTGGGTTGCAACGGAAGCGACGGTGCCGCTTTAGGCTCAGTGACGGGCGGGTCTTCTCCCTACGATTGGACTTGGCTGGATGGGGACCAAACCGTGGTTTCTGCGGTGGATTCCGCCACAGGGTTGAGTCCTGGAGAATACACGGCCGTTGTCACGGATGGAGCGGGCTGTGAGGCCTCCGAAGTGGCAACCGTGGGGACATTGCCTCCATTGGAAATCGACCTTTCCTTGGGGGAAGTGGATTGCGCAACGGGCGAAGCCACCATTGATGCCGCTGTATCAGGAGGCGAGCTGCCGGTTGCATTGGTATTGACCGGTGAAGGCGGCCCCTTGGAGTTTTCGTCGGGCACCGTGCTTCCTTTTGGTGCATACACGTTGGTTGCTACTGACGGACGCGGGTGCACAGCAGACACCGCCTGGGTTTTGAACCCTCCCATCGAAGTGACCTCGGCTGTGGTACCCTTTGGTTGTGACGGTGGAGGGGTCATTCAACTGGACTTTACCGGAGGAGACCCAGAGGCCCAAGTCACTGTTGAAGCCGGTTTATTGGGCGCACCGAACGCATCGACGTCCAATAGTGCTGTGTGGGAATCGGTGGCTGAAGGCCAGTATACAATTGTGGTGGGCGACGGCACGTGCAGCGTTTCAGAGGAGGTCGAAATGACAGGGGTGAGTGTGTTTGAGTGGAGCGTGGAAGTGCTGCCATTCGCTTGTGAAGAGGCGGCAGGGGGAATAGAGGTGAGCGTGTCTGGCGGAGTTCTGCCCTTAGAAGTTGTGGGATCATCCCTTGACGGAGCCACAACGTGGTCTTCGCTCGACACCCTGGGGCTTTCGGCAGGAACGTATGCGCTCTCGGTGCTGGACGACGCAGGTTGCCAGAGGGACACTGTATTGGAGGTTGTTGAGCTGCCTGCTCTGATGGTCACAGTTGTGGCCAGCGACATCCAATGTTCGGGAGACGAGAACGGCAGCATCACCATCGAGGCAAGTGGAGGAGCGGCCCCTCTGACGCTCGGCGCTGTCGGCGAATCTGGCCCCCTGAGCTTGCCGCTTGATGACTTGGCGCCCGGAGTGTACTCGGCTGGGGCCATCGACTCTCGTGGATGCACAGCGGACACCATCGTAGAGGTTTTGTCTCCGGCGCCCTTGGAGGTGGTCACAGACGTTCAGCCCGAGTCATGCACGGGAACATCAGATGGATCGGTTCAAGCGACAGTCTCCGGAGGAACAGCTCCCATTTCAGTGCTATGGACCGGTGGCCCTGAAGGCGATGTGTGGGCGGGCTTGACAGCAGGTGTATACACTTGGACAGCCCTTGATTTTTACGGTTGTGACACGACTGGAACACTTGAAGTGGTGACGGAGGGAAGCTTGACGGCCGTCGCCGAAGTGCTGCCCGTGTCTTGCGATGAAGGCTCGGTTTCTGGCGCTGTGTCTATTGCCGTGAGTGGAAACGTATCGGCCATCACGGTGGTGCTCGGAGGACTTCCCGCCGATGAGGTCGTGGACAACACCACCTCGGGCATTTGGACGTGGTCGAACTTGGCCGCAGGCTCATACGGTTGGAGCGCCTCTATCGGTGAAGGGTGCGCTTCAACAGGTCAAATCGATGTGGTGCTTCCACCCGCCTTGATGTTCCAAGGAAACGCCATTCAACCAACGTGCGAAGGTGAAGGGGGTGTTGTTGAGGTAGACCCTATCGGAGGTGAAGCGCCACTGGAGGTGGCGTGGCAAGGCGTGACTCAGCTTGGAGACACAGTGCAAGGCACGGGAACTGGATCCGTGAATTTGGAAGAAGGACAATACACATGGACGGTGTCAGATGCTGCCGGTTGCAGTTTGGACACGGCCATTCAAGTAGCAGCCCTTTCCATAGGGCTGTCCATGGAGCAAGAGCTCGTTCAGCCCACCTGCGGAGGGGCTTTGGCAGGAGAGGCCACCTTGACTCCGACGGGCGGAATTTCTCCATACTCTGTGGTGGTGCAAGGAGCAGCGGACAGCACCTTCCTTCCATTCTTGGTGCCTGGAGCATATCCTGTCACCCTCACAGACTCCTTAGGCTGTGCTTTCCTCGACACGGTGCTCATCGAGCCCGCCAGCGACTTCGTTCTGTTTGCAGAAGTAGACTCGGCGACGTGCTCTAACAGCGAAGATGGCCAAGTGGTGTTGACCACGGCCAATGGAACGGGGGAGGTAGACTTCATCTTTTCTGGGCCCTTTGGGGCGATGGCTGTGGGGGATACGGTAGCAGGGGTGGGTGCCGGAGTTTACGAGGTCACAGCACTAGACAGTGCGGGCTGCCCCGCAGTATTGTTGGTCAGTGTTGAGGCGCCACCACCGGTGATCGTGTTGTTGGACAGTTTGGTGCGCCCAAGCTGCGCAGGCGACGAGGACGGATACCTGGCTGTAACGGTCGAGGGCGGCGTGGGAGGCCCCTACGAGGTCAATTGGTCATTGGATGCAGCCCCATGGTCCAGCGGCCCCATTCAAGCCTCCATTGGCGAGGGCGTCTATGCCGTTGAGGCGTTGGATGGGCAAGGGTGTTTGGGTAGCATTGAGTCGATACCATTATTGGCCCAAGGCGATGTCGTTCTCTCTGTCCCCTCGGATACGGCATTGTGCGCGGGCACACCGTTGCAACTCCAGGCCCAAGCCACAGGAGCCACAGAAGCGTTTTGGAGCATTCAAGGCAGCAGCAATGGTGTGGGTTTGAATGCCTTGACAGACAGCATTTCAGAAGGTGGGCACTATTGGACCTTCACCGCCACCCGCTTGGGCTGTGTTCAGCAAGACTCTGTGCTGGTCACCGGATGGAGTTTGCCCACCCCCAATGCGGGACCAGATGCGATGATTGTTTCTGGTGCCGCCGCCAATTTGGGCGTAGGGGGCGCCCCAGAATCTTGGGCTTATGCCTGGAGTCCCAGTGTCGACGTGGCGTTTTCAGAATTGCCATCGACCCCCACCAACATACTTTTTGAGACCACGGTTTTCATCCTTCAGGCCACCACTCCAGAGGGGTGCTCAGCCACGGATACCGTTGAGGTCGGGGTGTTACAAACGCTGGATATCCCGTCGGGTTTTACCCCCAATGATGACGGGACCAACGATGTGTGGAACCTGACCGGTTTGGACCAGTACCCCTCTGCAGAAATCACCGTATTCAACCGCTGGGGCGATGTGCTCTTTACGCAAGGGGCCAACGACGGCGCTTGGGACGGCAAAGTCAACGGCATTCTCGTTCCTGTAGGGACGTATTACTATCACATTCGGGTGAATGAGCCCGCGCTGCAGACCGAGTGGACCGGTCCCATTACCATTATGCGATGAAGCCATACAGCAACACCATTGCACAGATGAAGTGGTCCTTGGTTGTGGCAGCCTTGGCCTGGGGTGCAGGGCTGGGCGCTCAACAGTTGCCCGTCACCACGCTTCCGCTCGACCATGCTTTTGATGCCCATCCAGCCGCGGCGGGTGCGGATTCTTTGATCCACGTCAGTTTGTGGCAACGCAGCCCTTGGACAGGCGTTCCTTCGGCGCCGAGAACCACGTCTTTGGCCTTGACGTCACCTACGGGCTCATCCTCGCTGGGGTGGGGTGCCCGAGCTTGGAGTGACATCGCCGGACCTACGCGAATGGCAGGGTTTCACATGGGCCTGGCCTACAAGTCCCGATGGACAGAGCGTTGGAATTTGTCTTTGGGCATGGGACTGGGTTGGATGCAGTTTTCTGTCGATGGCAACCAAATCGAGTTGGAAGAGGCGGGCGACCCTGTTTTGGGGGACACCTACCAAACCGTAGGGGTACCCGACGCATCGGCTGGCTTACTCCTTTCTGATGGCACGCTCATGTTGGCGGTTTCAGCCAGTCAAGTACTGGGGTCGGCAGTGCCTGTTTTTGAAAGCGTGGGGGGAGATTCCCGATTGGAATCGCACCTGCGTGCCATGCTGTCTTACCGCTTCAAAAAAGGAGGTTTGGGCTGGACGCCCATCTTGCAGGTGCAGCATTTGCGGCCAATACCGGCAGAATGGTCGGCCTCTTTGAGGGTCGATAAAAGCCAAGATTTTTGGGCAATGGCAGGCTACCGTTCAGCTGGAGCAGGCCATTTTGGAGCAGGGGTAAGGCTCAATGATCAGTTGACGTTCAGTTACAATCGGAATTGGGCGACGGGCGCATTGGCCCAGGTTTTGGGCGGCGGCCACGAGGTGGTCCTTGGATTCACCGTACCGCGTTGATGACGCTCTCCACCTCGGGGTTCTGCAGACCCATCGCCCCGATAGTTTAGCCACATAAATGATGAGCCAAGACCATGGCGGGATTCAAAAATTTGGAAGATCTGGTCTCTGACCTGAGTGATGGACTGCGGAAGCTGCGGGCAGGAGAGCTTGAGCCCGAGGAGCTGACGCCCTTGGTCGAGGATGCCCGAGAGCTTTCTGACCGACTTATTCTGCTGCGTTTTAAGGCGCATGAATTCTCTTACGAAGTCAGGAGAAAGTCGCCGGAAGGGGGAGTGGATGATGACGCAGCGGATCGCCAGCCGGTTCGACCGTTCCGCATTGGTGCAGCTTACCAGACGTCGCTCATCGATGCGATTGAGGAGGTAAGCCGAGAGCAGGCCGAACAAGCCGAAAAGGCGCGCTTGGATGCGGGGACGCCAGAACTTTTCGATGCGCCAGTCCCTGTGCCACAACCGGTGCTGGCCCCAAAGCAGGCAGAAGCAGCACCATCCATTTTTGAGCCCATCGTATCCGAACCTGCGGACTCCACAGAGACAGCAGCAGAGAAGTCCGAACCTGAGGAGATGGCCGTTGAGGACGGCCATGTTGCAGAGGAGCTCGAACAGGAGGAGCGGGTGTCTGTGGAACCTGAACCCATGCAGGAGGTGGTTGAAGAGCCCGAGGTTGAAGAGCCTGTGTCATCTGCCCCCG
>Ga0115559_1002418_pt1 | contig 11893 bp, 10 predicted proteins | sample COGITO_mtgs_1105_3_FD_87281 | JGI IMG/M metagenome (GOLD analysis project Ga0115559, IMG submission 87281) | Pelagic marine microbial communities from North Sea - COGITO_mtgs_110506 | ecosystem: Environmental > Aquatic > Marine > Epipelagic | place: Germany:Helgoland, sampling site Kabeltonne... | reverse complement strand
GGTTTCCTGAAAAAGACGGTTAATACGGCTGAGGGCCCGATTGAGAGTTCAGGGAACCCGAACAAAATTGAGTCTGGAGCTACGGGGAGGCCGGGATGCCGCCTCGTTCCAGTTCATCAACCCCAGCAGCTGTTGAAAGAAGGCAAAAAAGCGGGGACTTGCGACCGCTCGTTTCAAATTAATCACAATGAAGTTCATCAGGATTGCTGTGATCGAGGTTTGATCCAATTTGGTCATGATGCAGCCGAGGCTATGCGCTCGTTTGGCTTGGCCAAATTTTCCTTCAATTGCGTTCCTCGCCTTTTCATCCGTTCTCAACTCTTTTCGCTGCTCTTTTGCCTTGTTCGCACTGGGGCGACCCAGTGCAATGGCACTGAGGCGGATTGAGTGAGCGGCACACCAGATTCGGTTTGCTCGGGTGCGGTAGATTTGATCCGCGCAGATCACTGCCGGATAACATCGATGGCGTCTACGGTAGGCTTCCGCCTGAGCCTCTAAATCATTACACTCATTGTAGGGATCCCAGCTAAGCCGCTCCACAAAACAATAGCCTCCCTCATGACTCACCGACAGTTTGGCTCCAAACTCATAAGCTCGACCGGCTTTCATCCGCACTATCGTTCGCACATGCGGCTGGCTGATACTGACTATCCGATCCGGGATCCGGTTCTCTTGTTCTTGATACATCCATTGCTGTTGACGGTGCATTTCGCGAATGATCCAAAGACTCCTCCATTGCTTGGTGCTGAGTTCAGCACGAGCACTCTGCTCGCAATCGAGCAGCTCGTCTATTGTCCTCAGATTACGACCCAGGTAACCGAGCTGCTTTCTCAACGCCGCTCGTTTCTTTTTCCCTTTAGCTTTGCGTTGTTTCGTAATCGCTAAAAATGCTTTACGCGCTTCGATCCGGTAAGTTCTGGGTTTGCGTCTGGATCCGATCAGTGGCTCAAAAAGCTGATCAATGAGCTCTTCTGTCTTCTCCCGTCCCTCATTGACTAAACTCAAATCAGTGGGAAAACGGATATCCGCAGGGGCGCAGGTTGCATCGATCAGTAAGCGACCCTCAGGAGGCGGCTCCTCATCTGGATCGCTATCATCGTTGGCTTTGCTTTCGGCCTTCTTTTTGGCTTCAGTTCTGGTGATCGCCTCATTGATTCGGGATAAATCGGCTTCGTTGAAGCGTTTGCGAAAATGAACCATCATTGACGCATTGAAAAGGGGCTCTTCTCGAAAACAATCCGGCCACTCAGGCTGGGAGCTCCCTGAGTCGGAGACATTTTTGAGGCATAAAGACTTTCAATCAAATCCCAAGGCACTCTCCGGGCAAGGGTAACCCATCGGTTTTCGGCCCTCAAACGCCCCGCGAAAGGAAGGGAGAAGTCAACGAATAGAATTTGATTCGGATCGGATCTTCGCATGAAGGTAACTGTATGGTAATTAGCGACAAATCCAAGGTTATAATCCTCTTTTATGCAGAAACCTTGGACTTCAATCCCTTGTTTTACATCTCGGATTTTGATTAATACTCACTTTTAGACTTTTTCAGGAAGCCCTAATTAGGCGCAGGTATTTCATGATCGATTCGATTTATCTCGTCATTTTGAATGGCCTTTCGCGACGGGGCTGTTTTGCTGTGAGCGATGTTCGATGTGAATATGATTTGGGGATTATTGGCTTCGGCTGGTTTCAACTTTAGAGCTTTTTGCAGTTGGGCTGTTTATGGATCTTAGAGCTTATGCAGAGCCCGCCCTCCCCTTACTGTAGGGAGGTGATCGAAAAATCTCCGAAAAACTCACAGACAGAGCAAGAGGATAGGCCTAGATTTCCCAAAAGGGTAAATGAGCCTTTATTGAACGAATTAAAATGGAGTTGCACTGCAATGCTTCCATCCCCACTCAAATCGTGCCATTCAATATAAAGGAAGGCGGTTCCATTGATTGGATCGTAGTTGTATTTATAAACCGCATCCACCGTCGAGGAATTATTAATTGCGAGATAACCGTGTGGTATCCCGCTTAGGTTATAGTCTAGGATTAGTGAATTACTGGAATTGAGATCAAGCGTAAGCTGTTGAAGCGGATTGGTAAAATTAGGTGTAATATCAAAAGTGTTACTGAGCATTGGATTATTTATCCACTCAGCGGTTGATTTTTCCCATACCTTTTGAGGTGCATTTGGGATATAAATCCAAGAAGATGATTGAGGTAACCACATCCATGGATACCACTCTGAGTAAATCCAAGTTTCAGCTTTGAGGCTCGTAATGCTTGCCAAGGCAAATGAGAGGAAAAAATAAGTCTGTTTCATCTGAATGTTTTTGTGGTTTTAATAATTGATAAATCTATGGATAGCTAAAATGAAAATAGAAAGCAAAAAACTATCTTTATTTTGGATATTTACCTGCGTTAAAAGGATATAAGTATTCATTTGGAGGCGTACGACGAGTGCTTTTAACCGCTCAGTTTGGAATTAGATTTAGGTTATTGGCACTATGTAACGCTTAACTCGACGAATATCCTATTTCATTGGTCATTTTTAATGGCTTTTCGTTGTGGGGGTGTTTTGCTGTGAGCGATGCTGGATGTGAATATGATTTGGGGATTATTGGCTTCGGCTGGTGCTGAAAAGCACGGTTCTGTGGTTGTGCTCACGCTATCCGTTGCGATAGCGGCGGGCGGATTCTTGACCATTTTAGGAAAACGCTCGGGAGTTCCGGGCATTATTCTGCTCTTGTTTGGCGGTGTTTGCCTTGGGCCGGAGGGTTGGAATATCGTTCAGCCGGAATCGCTGGGAGAGATCTTGAACGTCCTCGTTTCCCTCTCGGTTGGGTTGATTTTGTTTGAAGGTGGACTGACTTTAAATGTGGACGGATATCGTGCTGCGGGTCGAGTGATTCGGCGATTATTGACGATTGGAGTACTCCTAACCTGGTCGTTGACCGCATTCGCGGTTTGGGTCTTTTATCGATTTCCACCAACCTTTTGTATTCTAATGGGAAGCTTGGTTATCGTAACCGGGCCAACCGTTATCCAACCGATTTTAAAACGGATTCACTTACGGTGGAAATTACATCAAACCCTTCACTGGGAAGGGGTTTTGATTGATCCGATTGGAGTTTTCGCCGCCGTTTTGGCTTTTGAATGGGTGGTTGGCGCAGGTGGCGAGGCGGCCTTGTCGAATTTAGGGATTCGCGTTCTGAGCGGGTTTGCTATTGGTTTTATTGGCGGTGAAGTCATTTGCTTTCTACTCAAGCACCGGGCGATTCCTGAAGAATTGCTCAATGTCTTTATGCTGGCGGCGGCCGTCTTGGTTTTTGGAACGGCCGAAGCGATGATTCATGAAGGCGGCCTTTTGAGTGTGACCGTTGCGGGCTTGGTCGTGGGGGCGCGCCAGCCGCCAGAATTAAAAGCGATCGTCCACTTCAAGAGTATCTTGGTCGATTTGCTGATCGGTTTTGTCTTTATTTTGCTGACCGCGCGTTTGGAGCTGCGGCAGTTTTTTGATTTTGGCGCGCAAGGGTTCATCTTGGTTGGTGTGGTCATTTGTGTGGTCCGTCCGGTGGTTATCCTCATCTGCACCTGGGGCAGTGAGATGACGGTTCGGGAGCGCTTATTTTTATCCTGGGTCGCTCCGCGCGGCGTGGTTGCGGCATCGATGGCCTCCTTGTTTGCCTTGGCTTTAGCTCAGCAAGGGCGGTTTGCGCATCCTGAGTTTGTGGAGAGTTTTGTCTATTCGGTCATTTTTGTGACCGTTGTCTCGCAGGGATTTTCGGCAGGGCCTCTCGCCTGGGCATTGCGATTGAAAGAAGCCTCACTGGACGGATGGATGATTGTGGGGGCGCATCCCCTCGCCTGTTCGGTGGCGACATTTTTACGCGATGTTCGCAAGGTTCCGGTTTTGTTGATTGATGGGAACCGGCAGGCGGTCAAAGACGCAGAAGCAATGGGCTTACCGGTTATCCTCGGCGATGCCCGGGAAGCTGACATGATTGAGGAACGGGCTGAGTTTGAAGGGATTGGGCGAGTGTTGGCCTTTACGGATAATGAAGATCTGAATGAACTGCTTTGTAAAAAATGGGAGGTTGAATTGGGCAAAGGCCGTGTTTACCGTTGGGCTTCGACCCAAACGAGTATGGATTCCGAAACGGGCGTGGTTCTTTGGAGCTGGATGCCAAAGCCATCGGTGGTCAGTTCGGAAGTGATGTTGGGTGAAGCGGCCCTGACCGTGCGGATGGGTGAACGCTTGGCCTCATCAGGGGTTTTGGAGGCGTTGATGACGGCTCACGATAAAGAGGTGCTCCTCGATCCCGGCCCCGCATCGAAACTGAAAAGTAAGCGGGACGAGGCACAGACACTTTATTTACAGCGGGAGGCCGACTATTTGTTGAATGCGATTAGCCCCTCGTGTCTCTTGCGATTTGAGGGCACGGATAAAGAAGCTTTATTACGAGAGATGGTGGCTTTGGGGGTCAAAGAGTACTCGCTGTTGAATGAAGTGCGTGTTTTGGACGAAGTGATCCGGCGAGAAGCGGCCATGCCGGTTTCGATGGGACGCGGCATTGCCCTACCCCATGGTCGAGTTTCAGGTCTGGATCAACCCTGTTGTGTGATTGCACAAGTGCCCGAGGGCTTGGTGTATCATGACAGTGATCAAGAGCCCGTTCGGTTGGTCTTTTTGCTCTTGAGCCCGGAAAATGAAGCTGAAATGCATTTAGCGGTTTTAGGGGAGATTGCCCGCTTGGTCGCAGATGCGGAAGTGCGGCAAAAAATGATGGACTGTGAGGAGTTGGAGGCGGTGATTACGGTCATTCGCCAGTATCGTCGTATGCATACCCCCTTTGCGGCGGCGCGGGGTTGATTTTCCAATTGAGTTGCGTTGACGAATGGTCGGGACCATACAAATTGAGGGAATGGCACTTGGAGAGAAATCGGTTACGCTCAGGTATTTCTCGATTTTACGAGATGAGGCTGGTTGTAGTGAGGAAGTGATTAATACGACGGTGACAACATTGAAAGCATTATATGAAGAGCAGAGGGAGCGGCATGGATGGACGCTTTCGCTTACGCATGTCAAGGTGGCGGTGAACGGGGGCTTTGGTCGGATGTCAGATGCATTCGGCGATGGGGATGAAATTGTTTTTTTACCCCCAAGTGCAGGTGGCTAAATTATTTAAAATATCCGACCAGCCGATCTATTCGGCAGAAATCCGTGCTCACTTTGAAAACCCGGCTGCGGGGGCCTGTGTGATTTTTGAAGGATGGGTCCGCAATCATGATGATGGCCGGGAGGTTTGGAGTCTGGAATATGAAGCCTATAGTGAGCTGGCCGAGGCTGAAGGTGAACGGGTTCTGGCCGAAGCGCAGGCGCAATTTGATATTTTGGAGGTGAAATGTATTCATCGGGTGGGTGAACTGGAAATTGGGGATTGTGCGGTTTGGATTGGAGTGCTCGGCGCCCATCGAAAGGCCGCATTTGAGGCCTGCCAATATGTGATTGATACACTGAAAGAGCGGGTGCCCATTTGGAAAAAAGAGCATTTTAAGGACGGTTCCACTGAATGGTTGCCGGGAGCGGGTTGATCGAAGGTATCGTGGAATTAATGAATGAGACTGCGGTTTCTTTTTTGAGCTTATAATTATCAATACGTATGCCTTGCCAACTGGGTGCTGGGCTGTTCTTGTGCTCAATTCTTACCTTTTAAATGCGATGACAGATAAAAAATCCGAAATAGGTCTCATAGGTTTGGCTGTAATGGGTCAAAACCTTGCATTGAATATAGCTGATCACGGCTTCCAGATCTCCGTTTACAACCGGACGGCGAGCAAAACGATTGCGTTTGTCGACGAGAATCCGAACACGCCGGGTGGTCTTGTTGGTTCCGAAACACTGGAAGACTTCGTCGCTTCATTGGAACGCCCGCGCAAGATGATCATTCTCGTGAAAGCGGGTGGCCCAACCGATGCCGTCATCAATGGCTTGATTCCGCTTTTGGAAGCAGGCGATATCATCATTGACGGTGGTAATGCCAAGTGGACGGATACGATACGCCGTGAGAAGGATTTGACCTCCAAGGGACTTCGTTTTATCGGAAGTGGTGTTAGCGGAGGTGAAGAAGGGGCCCGTTTTGGTCCCAGTTTAATGCCCGGAGGAACTCTCGAGGCATGGGAATATTTGAAGCCGATCTGGGAAGCGATTGCGGCCAAAGTGGACGAGAAAACGGGTCAGGAGCTCAAAGGAGCGGAACCGGGGAAACCGATTGTCGGCGGGTTCAGTTGCACGGCTTATATTGGTCCCAATGGTGCCGGCCACTATGTAAAAATGGTTCACAATGGCATCGAATATGGCGATATGCAGATGATTTGTGAGGCCTATGATTTGATGCGCGGGGTCTTAGGCCTGACGCCACCCGAAATGGGCGCGATTTTCGAACGCTGGAACAAGGGGCGCTTAAACAGTTTTCTCGTGGAAATCACGGCAGACATCCTCAAACAGGTGGATCCGGAAACGAAGGCTCCCTTCGTGGATATCGTTTTGGATACGGCGGGACAAAAAGGAACCGGGAAATGGACGAGTGTGGATGCCTTGGAAATGGGTGTTCCCGCGCCAACCATTGCGGAAGCGGTTTTTGCCCGTTGCATGAGTGCGGTCAAGGATGAGCGGATTGCGGCGGCACAGATTTTGGCCCCACGCATGGCGTCCACCTTTGATGGTGATAAGGAGGCCTTTATCGATGCGATTGAGGATGCCCTCTATTGCTCGAAAATTTGTTCTTACGCCCAAGGGTTCCAACAAATGAGATATGCCCAGGAAGTCTATGACTGGACCTTGAACTTTGGTCAGATTTCTCAAATTTTCCGGGGTGGCTGTATCATTCGTGCCGGATTTTTGCAAAAGATCACCGAAGCCTATGAGCGGGATGCGGGATTGGCGAATTTGTTGTTGGATCCGTATTTCCGCGAAACGGTGGAAAAAGCAGATGCAAATTGGCGCAAGGTCGTGTCGACGGCGGTGCTCAATGGCGTGCCTGTTCCGACCTTTAGTTCGTCCTTGGCTTATTTTGATGGATATCGAACGGTCAATTTGCCGCAAAATCTCTTGCAGGCTCAACGGGATTATTTTGGGGCCCATACCTATGAGCGAACCGACAAACCACGCGGGGAGTATTACCATATTGACTGGCCAGCCCCAGATCGTCCACAATCGAAGGCATAAATTTTAGAATTCCTCCAATAGAGGCGACACATCCCTCCCGTCGCCTCGGAAAGCGGACTGGCTTCGGCTCTCCGCTTTCTTTTTGTACGGATGATGGGAATTGCGGAAATCGGGTGGTTTTAACGAGAGGTTTTATGCTTTAATGAAAACGATGAAATCAGACTTTGAACGTGTTTATGCGCTCTTGACTCAATTGAGATCACCGGAAGCCAGTCTCTTACCTTTAACCGAATTGGCTTCGGAAGTCGGATTGAGCGCAGATTACGTCAGTCGTCTCTTTCGGCGCTGGGTGGGCATCAGTCCATCGCAGTTTCAACGGTATTTGGCCTTGGAGGGGGCAAAACAGCGATTACGGGAATCGAGCGGTATTTTGGAGGCTGCGCTTGAAAGCGGGTTTTCGGGACCGGGCCGATTACACGATGCGTTCATCGAGTTTGAGGCAGTGACGCCAGGGGTATTTAAAACGAGGGGCGCGGGTTGGGTGGTTCGCTATGGGTTTGTTCAAGGTCCCTTTGGCGAAGTACTGGTGGCGATGACCGAGCGGGGCATTTGCTTTTTGGGCTTTGTTGAAGCTGCAGGGAGGGCTGATTTGTTGGCTTACGCCAAAGAAGGCTGGGAATGTGCAGAGTGGGTTGAGGATGTTGAAGCGGCTGGCGCGCTGTTGCCTCGATTATTTCCTGATCGCGCGATTGAGGAGCGCACTCCCCTCACCCTTTGTGTGCGCGGAACCAATTTTCAGGTGCGGGTTTGGCAAGCATTGTTGCGAATTCCAGAGGGACGCGTGTGCAGCTATGGCGATTTAGCGACGACACTAGGCAACGCGGGCGCAGCACGAGCAGTGGGCAGTGCGGTCGGCGCGAATAAGGTGGCGTGGATCATACCCTGTCATCGAGTGATCCGGGAGAGTGGGTTGCTCGGGGGTTATCGTTACGGATTGGAGCGCAAGCGTTGGATGCTGGCCTTTGAATGGGCTCAGGACGTCGCTAATATATAGTGGGCGACGGCGTTAAGATCATTGAACAGGGGGCAGCCTGCTGAAGCGAGGCGACTTTCGCATTGATGGCCGTGGGAAATGAGGAGGGGCTGGACGCCGAGGGCTTGAGCCACTTCGAAATCATGATAGGTGTCTCCGATCAGAACCGTTTTTTGGGGATCCCAGCCCAGCTCGGACATAAGCTGTTGTCCACGGGCTATTTTACCATTGGCATAAATATCGTTCACTCCGCCCAGATGTTGAAAATGGTGGGCAATATTGAATTGGCTGAGGGCGAGTTCGAGGTAATCCTGACGGGATGCGGAGAGAATGGATTGGCTGAATTGGGCCGAAGCCAGACGATCGAGAACAACGGCCACTTCGCTGTGAAGCCGGAGTTTATCCAGCTCCGCATGATAGATATCCATGAATTGCCGGGAAAGCGCGTCGAAGGATGGCGGTGAGATATCAAAGCCGACCGCTTTGTAATAATGGATGACGGGAAAACTGAAGAGCGCACGATAGGCCTGACGATCCACCAGAGGGAGCAAATGTTGGCGACAGAGGGTGTTGATCGTCATGACGCAGTGATCCACGTCGTTGAGAAGGGTTCCATTCCAATCCCAAAGAATGTGACGGATTGCGGAGGGTTCGATGGGATCAGTCATTGAGATGGGCAAGGACTGTGGCTGGGGTGCGCAACTGGTCGACGGGATAGAATTGGTTGATCCGGGTGATGATTTGTTGAATGATCCCATCCGGGCAACTGGCTCCGCCCGTGATTAGGATGCGCAGCTTTTTCGCTTTAAAATCGGGAAGATGACGTTCTTGAAACGTGTTTGCATTGGGATCGTTCGGGTTGAGGGCAAAGTGAAAATGACGAATCGTCGATTCGGAGAGAATGTTCGCTTCCCCTTGGATATAAGCCGCCTTCTCTCCCAGTTTTTCGGCGCACATGCGATAGAGTTGATAGGTGTTCGAAGAGTTTTTTCCTCCGGCAACGAGGGCCGCATCGAGAGGGCTTTCAAGCGCGTTTTTAAGCGCATCCTGATTGACTTGAGTGGCGTAACAAAGCGTGTCTCCGCGACTTTGTGGGTGAAGGTGCTTGGAGGCTTCTTCCCCGAAAGATGCTTTCATGACCTCTTCGAGCATTTCAATAATGCGAAGGGTTTCATTCCGAAGAAGGGTTGTCTGGTTGACGATGGCGATGCGATCAAGGTGTTCGTTCGCATCGAAATGAGGGGTCGTTTTGCCCCCAAAATAGAGATGCAGTAGCTGGGCGCGTTGTTGAGGATCGGTTTCAGCAATAATCGTAGCGAGATGACGGGCCTCTTCGAGGTTACGAATGACGAGGGCGTGCCCGTAGCGAGCAGTGTTGGAAAAGGTTGCCTTGGTTTCCTCGTGTTCGGCCTTCCCGTGGATGACAACGGTATAGCCGTCTTGAGCAAAACGACGAGCCGCTTTCCAAACCTTTTCCACAAGCATGCAAGTGGCATCAAATTGATTGATCGAGAGCCCTCGCTTGATCAGGCGAACTTTATCCTCATTGGTGGCACCGAAGGCAGGGATGATGACGATATCTTCTTCGTTGAGGGATTCCCAATACGGGATTTGAGTCTGAGGATCCAAGAGTGGCTTGCCTTTGTCCGATTGTAGATACTGGAGGCCTCTCCTTTGTAAATCACTGTTCACGAAAGGATTGTGGATGAGCTCACTGAGCATGAACACTCGGCGATCCGGATTTTCCGAGAGCACCTCATAGGCGCGTTCAATCGCATTTTGAACACCGAGGCAGAATCCAAAGTGGCTGGGAAGAATGTACGTGACTGGGCCGAAATCGAGTTCAGCTGGTTCGCCGCTTTTGTTTTCCCGAATCCGTCGGGCCGATTTGATGACTTCACAGAGATCGCTTTGATAAAGGCTCTGTGAGGTTTCGTCAGATTGATAAATGCGCCGGTTCCGTTGTTTTTCGGTCCGAAAGCGATAGATAAATTCGTTGGGGCCAAAATCAAGATAGGGAATCTCAATCAGATGAGGCTCAAGAAGGTGCAGGATTTTGATGAGGATCGGATCAACCGTCGCTTTTTCGGCCCCGAGGAGACTTCTGAGCGTTTTCCAAGTCCCCTTGAAGGGGGCGGGCTCGATGGATTTTGAGAGATAGATGTCGATCGCTTTTCCATCCAGTTCGCTCGAGACCACACACTTGGGGGTCGTGACATTTTTGAGCGGAGGTTGAGGATGATCCATCGATAATTCGACGATCGAAATCGACCAAGGCGAGACGCTCGTCCCCTCCCCGTTCACCTTCAGGTGGTGAGCGGAATTAAAGAGCAAATATACCGCAAAGGGAGATGTTTGCGGATGGGATGCTTTCGTGCGCACGGGTTGCGAATCACTCATATTCTCTCAAGAGTAGATACGAAGGCGGCCTCGGCAACAGGCTTTTCACTTTCAACCAAAAGTGCTCCGTGGTGCGGAACGAATGACAATGAGCGCCCCGATAATCGCAAGGGAGCTTGCCAGATAAAAACGACTGTGGGGAACTTCCTCAAAGAAAAGGTATCCAATAATCGCGGCAAAGATGAATTGGCTGAGATTGATAATGACCACCGTCTGCCCTCGATACCGTTTCATTCCCCAATTGAGAATGCTATGTCCGAGAACGGTCGGAATCACAGTAAGCCCTGCAATCATGAGCACCTCATGCCCAACACGAGGTCCGATAACGTTGTCCAACGCCCCGAAAAGAGCGGCCACCAGAGCGAAGATGAGGCAACATATCCCAGAAACGAAATAAAGGGGAACCACATAGAGATAGATGGAGGGAATATTCCGATTGGATCGGGCTAATGCCAGATAAGCACCGACACAGAGCATTGAGAGAACACAGACGAAATCGCCCCAGGCATATTCTGGGGAAAGATGAAAATCCGCACCACCCAGAACAAATACACCCGAAATCGCGATAGCAGTACCAATCCACTCACCCTTAGTGAGCCGTTCGCGGAACATCAGGTGAAGGAGGTAGGGCATGATTACAGGTGTCATGTTGACCAGAAGCGTTGCATGAGCCGAGAGGGTTAAGCGGGCGCCATAAATCCATGTTGCGAAATGAAGCCCAAGACAGATGGCAGGCGGAAGGATCGAGCGGGCGTTGACCTGGCTACGGTATTGGGGGTATGCTTTCCTCGCTTTGATCGCCAATGGGAGGAGAAGCAGTCCTGCAAAAAGAAGCCGATAAGCAGACATCAAAATGGGCTCTGTTTCGCTCAGTTTGATAAAGAGAACGGAGACCGAGCAGGCAAAAACGCCGAGAAGAAGGATAAAATAGCCCATTTTAGTAAAAAGGGGAAACTGGCTGCAAATGGGCTTATTGTAAAGGATTGAGCAGAAACGGGATGTCGCTAAAAAGAAAAAAGGTGAACAAACAATCACTTTTATTCTTGCGGAACAACCAGACTGAGACAGTTTGGGAAAAGTTGGCGAGGTGAAGACTCCCCTCCCCGCGTTTAATTTTTTGAGGAAGACACATTATGGCCCGCACGGTAACAAAAATCACTAATACAAGTTCCAAGGAAAGCGCTAAGTCGCTGGAATTCGCACTCTCGGCGATTAACAAACAATTTGGAGACGGCGCGATCATGAAATTGGGAGATACCACGAAGCTGTCGGTTAAAGTGATCCCTACCGGTTGTCCCTCGATTGATT
>Ga0115559_1002417_pt1 | contig 11893 bp, 9 predicted proteins | sample COGITO_mtgs_1105_3_FD_87281 | JGI IMG/M metagenome (GOLD analysis project Ga0115559, IMG submission 87281) | Pelagic marine microbial communities from North Sea - COGITO_mtgs_110506 | ecosystem: Environmental > Aquatic > Marine > Epipelagic | place: Germany:Helgoland, sampling site Kabeltonne... | reverse complement strand
CGGGGCTTAAGTTGAACTAGAACCACTATAGCGAGGTTAAGGAAACAAGGTCAATCACCGAGCAGTAGGGTTTATCCAAGAGAAATTGAGGTCGGCATGAGTAATATTTCCTATGATCAGGAAATATTATTACATATTTAACATTTTATTTATTAAATACAATGGATTATCGTGTTCACAATGATAGAAACAAGCGTTTGCTAAAGGCCCTCTGCTACCCCTGTGTAGGTTGGCTTGTGTCCCCCGATGCGTCTTCAATGTCGCACGTTGAATGCTCCAATAACAGACAGTATCGTCCACCAATGCGCCCTTTAAAGAAACTTATTTCCTATACTGCCGATACCTTTCTTAGGCACGCCATCGCAACACTATCAGCACTCTGTCATAAACACTATCAGCACTCTCTCATAGAAAGGGTGCTTACTATCTCTCACTGCAAGAAAAAATACGCATTAAAGCTTATCTTTTCTTGGTAATCTGCGTAGCAAGCTAGACGTATCCCAGCGCTGGCCACCATGAGCCTGCACTTGCTCATAGAACTCATCAACCATTTTAGCTACAGGTAACTCAGACCCATTGGTCTTGGCCTCTGCTAAGCAAATGGCTAAGTCCTTGCGCATCCAGTCTACAGCAAAGCCAAATTCAAACTCATCATCTACCATTGTTTGGCCACGATTTTGCATTTGCCATGAGCCTGCTGCACCACCCCCAATTGCTGCCAGTGCTTGCTTAGCATCTAGGCCCGCATTAATAGCAAATGCCACGCCCTCCGCTAGCCCCTGAACTAAACCAGCAATACAAATTTGATTTACCATTTTAGTGAGTTGGCCATTACCCACAGCGCCCAAATGGGTAGTGCTTTTTGCATAGGCCTGCATAATGGGCTCGGCTTTAAGATAGTCTTCGTCACTGCCACCGCACATAATGGCTAAGGCGCCATTCTCTGCTCCAGCTTGACCACCTGAAACTGGAGCATCAACGAAACCCACCCCTTGTTGAGCAGCAATGACCGCAACCTCACGTGCCACTTGAGCAGAAGCAGTAGTGTGATCTATCAAAACTGAACCTGCCGCCATAGCCGCTAAAACACCCTGTTCTCCAAACACAACGCTGCGTAAATCCTCATCATTGCCCACACAGATAAATACAAAATCAGCCCCTTGAGCCGCTTCTGCTGGTAAATTAGCGCACTGCCCTTCATGTTCACTCCGCCAAGATTCAGCTTTTGTCCTAGTGCGGTTATAAACACAAACCTGATGTCCTTGGGCGGCTAGATGTCCTGCCATCGGATAACCCATTACGCCCAAACCAATAAATGCAACTGTACTCATTCAAAGCTCCCGCTTTTTTAAAAATCAAATGCCATTAAAGGCCATACTGAGTTGTAAAACAAGCCTAAAAACCAACTTCCTTGGGCACACAAAAGTGGCGCATTTAAACCCAGTGATGCCGCTTCATTCAGGGCACCTCAAATAGGCTTGCGTTAGTATTTTACACAGGGCAAAATGCCGCCAACAATTTAGCTTTTACGAGACTTTAACTAATGTCCCTTCGCCTTGGCATCGACACAGGTGGCACCTATACAGATGCTGTCATTATCAACGAGCAAAACCAAGTACTAGTGGCTGTAAAAAGCCTCACCACACGTCACAACTTAGCTATCGGGATTGGCGAATCTATTGGCAAAGTCGCTCATGAATTATTAGCTGATATTGAAATGGTCTCTTTGTCGACTACCCTCACAACTAATGCTGTAGTGGAAGGCAATGGTGCACCGGTGTGTGCACTCGTAGTGGGCCTTAGTGAAACGCAAGTCACTAAGAGTGGTCTGGGTGAAATCATAGATGACAACTTAATTATCCGCTTAGCAGGAGGTCATGATGCCTCTGGCCGGCAGGTCGCGCCATTGGATGTTGCAAGTGCCACTGCTGCAATATTAGCTCACAAAGACAAGGTCTCAGCCTTTTCTGTTTCCGCTCAGTTTGGTGTCCGCAACCCTAGCCATGAAATTCAATTACAGAATTTAGTCACAGAACTCACTCAAATCCCTGTCACTTGTGGTCATGAACTAGCCACCAGTCTTGGTGCACCAAGGCGAGCCCTCACCGCTTCATTAAATGCTCGTATGATCCCGTTTATTCAAGATTTAATCCAAGCAGTACAAAACATCTTACAGCAACTCAACATTCAAGCCCCCTTGATGATTGTCAAAGGGGATGGTTCCATTGTTAACGCCGAAACAGCCCTTGTGCACCCAGTAACGACTATATTGTCTGGCCCTGCTGCCAGTGTGATTGGCGCCTGCGCACTCTCTGGTAGTCGCAACGCTATTATTGCAGACATGGGTGGCACCACCACAGACATCGCTATTGTCACGGATGGCCAACCAGAACTCGCCAACGAAGGAGCCCGTGTGGGTGATTGGCAACCCATGGTAGAGACCGTTAAAGTGTATTCCATAGGTTTAGGGGGCGATAGTGAAGTTCGGTTTTATGGCGGTAGTATCGCCCTAGGCCCAAGGCGTGTGGTCCCCATGAGTTTATTAGCGCAACAGCACCCTCAAGTATTAGAGCGCATGCAGGCTCATTTGGACGACACACCTACGGCAAGACATAACCGATTTGTGACCCGCTTAGAGCACAATCAAGCCCTCATCAACCAGCTCACACCGATTGAAAACCAAGCTTGGGAAATGCTAGAGCATGGCCCTGTAGAAATGGAAACTTTAGTTTTTAAAGACCAAGAACTGGCTAAAGCGATGGCTCGCTTAGAGCGCAAGGGCATGGCCATTTATTCTGGTTTTACGCCATCTGATGCGGCCCATGTTTTGGGTCAAAGTAACCATTGGAGCATTGCAGGCGCCAAACTTGCAGCACAAATCTGGGCCCGCCAAATGCGCGTTCTTTATGGTTTAGGCAGTTGGGAAAAAGGCAACTCTGAGGAACCTGCCCACAGGGTTTTCACCTTGATGAACGACGCCATTTGTCAAACCTTGCTGGAAGCTGGCTTGCACCAGGAAAACCTTCTGAATGAAGCCCGTTCTCGTAATTTGGCCGCATTAATGAGCAAGCTGATCCTTAAAAATGGCAATAAAGATGATGATAATGCCTTATTTGGCATTACCTTTGGCAAAAGCCACCCAATAGTTGCCGTAGGAGCACCTGCTACCACCTATTATCCACAAGTGGCAGAGAGCCTTGATGTCGATCTCATATTGCCTAAATATGGCCATGTAGCAAATGCTGTGGGTGCTGTTATGGGCAGTGTAGTGCAGCGCTCTGAAATAGTGATCACACAACCCACAGAGGGTGTTTTCCGTATTTTCCACGGCGCAGCGCCTTTTGATTGTCATGATTTAGATGTCGCCCTAAGCCAAGCCGAAGCGATCGTTAAACAACAGGCCTATGATTTGGCTAAGTCTGCGGGGGCGGCCGACGTCGATATTCGCATCCGGCATGACCATAAACACATAACGTCGGAGCTTGATGGTGAATTATTTGTAGAAGCTAAAATTAGTGCCATTGCCACGGGTAAACCCACACTCGAATTAAGCGTAACTGGCTAGGTGATAAATAAACTCATATGGCCTATTAGTGATCAACTATTACAAGTCTAAACAACTTTTCCAAAGGCATATTGGGTTTAAGCAAAGTCGACTTTACTAATTTAATGGAGATGTTAGATGCAGGGTATAGAATTAAGTTTTAGTCGTGAAGAATATGCCCAACGTTTAGCAACAGTGCGTCAAAGTATGGCTGCGCAGGGCATTGATACCTTATTGAGCCATGACCCATCCAATATCTCTTGGCTCACTGGTTACGATGGTTGGTCATTTTATACGCCACAGTGTGTCATTGTTGGTCCTGTGGGTGATCCCATTTGGTATGGGCGCGGTATTGACGCCAACGGTGCAAGACGCACCGTATACATGGATGAAACGAACATCTGCAGCTTCGACGATCACTACGTCATGAACCCACCTCACCATGCCATGGATTACCTCAGCACCAATATATTGCCTGAAAGAGGGTGGGCTTCTGGTGTCATCGGGGTGGAAATGGACAACTATTATTATAGTGCTCGGTCTCATGCCGCTTTGGTCAAGGGTTTACCACAAGCAAAACTACTGGATATCACAGGTTTGGTCAATTGGTGTCGTAAGGTAAAATCACCTCAAGAAATTGAATACATGCGTATTGCAGGGCGTATCGTGAGTAAAATGCACCACGCAATACGTGAAAAAATTACTGTCGGTTTACCCAAACACTTATTGGCAGCAGAAATTTATCATGCAGGTATCAGCGGTGTCGATGGTTTAGCTGGAGATTATCCCGCCATCGTGCCCATACTGCCGTCAGGAGTTGATGCTTCTGCGCCTCATTTAACGTGGAACGCGCGCCCCATGAAAGCAGGCGAGGCTACTTTTTTTGAAATTGCAGGCTGTTATAAACGCTACCATTGCCCCCTGTCTAGAACCATATACTTAGGTACCCCAGATGCTGCCTATATGAAGGCTGAAGCCGCGGTATTGGAGGGTCTAGAAAATGGTTTAGCCATTGCCAAACCGGGTGCACTTTGTGGCGATATTGCCGCTAGTTTAAAGCAAACCTTGTCACAACATGGTTTCGATCGAGGCGATGCTCGATGCGGTTACCCTATTGGCTTAAGCTATCCACCCGATTGGGGCGAACGCACCTATAGTCTGCGACCCAGCGATGATACTGTATTAGAATCAGGGATGACCTTTCATTTTATGCCGGGCTTGTGGATGGACACCTGGGGTATGGAGACTACAGAGTCAGTGCTGATCACAGACACTGGCTGTGAATTACTAGCCTGTGTCAGTCGGGAAACCTTTATAAAATAATAGGGAGTCTTATGGGTTCTGAACCATTGCCTAACACTAGTATGAGCGCCACCATCGACTTTGAGTCTGATGGTGTGCAGCACGGATTCTTACAGTTGCCTTATTCCAGTGATCGCTCGGCCTGGGGCAGTGTTATGATTCCGATTTGCCAAATAAAAAATGGCCATGGACCTACTGCATTGCTCACAGGGGGTAATCACGGGGATGAGTACGAGGGCCCTACCAGCCTTCTAAAATTAGCCAACTGCCTTGATGTGACAGAGGTTCAAGGTAGAGTGATTATTGTACCGATGATGAATCAACCTGCTTTTGAAGCGGGCAGCCGGACCTCTCCTATTGATGCTGGTAATATGAATCGGGCTTTTCCTGGGCATCCATATGGCACCTTAACTGAACGAATTGCAGACTATTTTAGCCGCGTATTGGTGCCCATGTGTGATTACGCTTTAGATATTCATTCAGGTGGAAAAACTTTAGACATCATTCCTTTTGCTGCGGCCCATCGTTTACACAACAAAACACAAGCACAGGCCTGTATGACAGGTGCCTTATTATTCGGAGCCCCTTATACGGTATTAATGGTGGAAATGGACCCAGCCCAACTCTACGACACAGCAGTTGAAAACCAAGGAAAAGTCTTTGTTACAACAGAACTTAGAGGGGGGGGTACAACAACGCCAGCTACTATGGCGATTGCTGATCGTGGCGTACAAAACTTTCTCAAATATACGGGGATTATTGCGGGTGAACCTGAATTACCCCAAGTCACTCAATTATTGGATATGCAAAATGAGTCCTGTTATCACGTGAGTCATGATCAAGGCGTATTAGAGCTTAAGGTGGCTCTTGGCGAGCAAGTTAGGCAGGGTGATTTAATAGCCAGCATTCATAACCACAAACGTACAGGCACGGCTGCTTGCCATTACTATGCAGCAATGGATGGCATTGTACTGGGCCGAAGACACACACCTCTGACAGAAATTGGTGACACTATTGTCGTACTCGCAAGCGTTCTGGGTGACGCCAAAGACTAACCTCTTTAAGCGGACGTTTTAAGTAAAAAAACACAATCAAGGGATTCATTGCAGCAACTAAACACCCATTAGATTGTTCACAACCTCCGTGCTAGCCAAAAAAAGGGCACAGAAGTAATTCAACGCCCCTATTTGGGGGGCATGAGCTCTATCATTTAAACAGTGTATCTCCCATCTGATCAATGCACTGTTTAGCCTTGAACAAACTTAATTCGTGTCCACCTTCGATACTATGAGACTGGTCGGCCCGAATAAAATGATGTTCTTTGCCGTCTTTACGAATCCATCCTTGTACCCGAAAACTACCACCCTCTTTGAGAGGCTGTGTTTCAATACTAAATTCGTTATGTTGATGGTGTTGACTCGTTTTGGCGCCCTTAGCGTCCCCACCTCCCTCAGAAGGCTGAAACAAAAATTCTTTAATACTCGATAATAAACCCATGACTGAAACCGCCTGCTCGTAATATGGATGAGATTGTGATGTTAAAGTAAAGTCACACAAAATTTAAGGCATGACTCACAATAAAACCTGTTTAGTACACTTTAGTCACAAAAAAGCCCAACAAATGCTGGGCTTTTTTAATATTTCTTAATGCCTTAGATTAAGAAGGAAACGCAAACTGCTTACCATCACGCACACCACTTGAGGGCCAGCGCTGGGTTACGGTCTTCCGACGGGTATAAAAACGAATGGCATCAGGACCATGAGCCCCTAGATCACCAAACAGAGAACGTTTCCAACCACCAAAGCTATGGTAGGCCACTGGCACTGGCAGAGGTACGTTAATACCCACCATACCCACTTTGATATTATCAGAGAAATAGCGCGCTGCTTCACCATCACGAGTGAAGAGGCAAGTGCCATTACCAAACTCATGATCGTCAATCAGTTTCATAGCCTCTTGCATAGTATCAACGCGTACGACACATAATACAGGACCAAAAATTTCTTCTTGATAGACCACCATATCTTTGGTGACCTTATCAAATAAACACCCTCCTACGAAGAATCCATTTTCGTGGCCCTCAACAACCAATTTACGGCCATCAACAACAAGTTCAGCACCTTGCTCAACGCCTTTGCCTACTAAACTGCGCACCCGCTCTTGGGCTGCAGCAGTAATCAATGGACCCATTTCGTTGCTCACATCAGTACCATTGCCAACTTTTAAACCTTCTACTTGGGGTTTAAGCTTGGCAACTAGTTCGTCAGCCGCTGCATCACCCACACAAACAGCCACAGAGATCGCCATGCAACGTTCACCACATGAGCCATAGGCAGCGCCCATGAGCGCGTTTACTGCATTATCCATGTCAGCATCAGGCATAATTATGGCATGGTTTTTAGCACCCCCTAAGGCCTGTACGCGTTTGCCATTGGCGGTACCAGTGGCATAAATATATTCAGCAATGGGGGTAGAACCAACAAAACTAACAGCTTGTATACGCGTGTCTTCAAGTATGGTGTCCACTGCAACTTTATCACCGTTGACCACATTGAACACACCATCAGGCAAGCCTGCTTCTTTAAACAATTGACCGATCAATATGCCTACACTGGGGTCCCGCTCAGATGGCTTTAGAATGAACGTGTTACCACACGCTATGGCCATGGGGAACATCCACATTGGCACCATGGCTGGGAAATTAAACGGGGTAATACCAGCAACCACACCCAAGGGTTGAAATTCTGACCAACTATCAATATCTGGACCTACATTTTTACTGTGTTCACCCTTCAATAAGTTAGGCGCTCCGCAGGCGTACTCCACAACTTCGATACCACGAATGAGTTCTCCGTGGGCATCATCTAGTACTTTACCGTGTTCATTGGTAAGCGCTGCACAAATTTTATCAGCGTTATCTTCCAAAAGTTGCTTAAAGCGGAACATTACGCGGGCACGTTTAATGGGTGGCGTGTTACGCCACGCAGGAAAAGCTGCCTCTGCGGCAATAATTGCGTCTTCAACCGTGGCTTTGCTAGCTAAAGCAACTTGGCGTTCAACTAAACCCGTGGCTGGGTTAAAAACGTCCTGCACCCGTTGAGTATCGGCAACCATTGCACCGTTAATAAAATGTCCTACTACTTGCATTTTGCTTCCTCGCTGTCGATATTTAAAACTACTTGTTGATCCAACCTCTATAGTACCCTGCCCGTCTAAAAAGCACTACTGGTTAAATAGTCACCTAGGGGCAAGTAAAACTTTGAATGGCATCACCAAGGGCATTCACTCATCTAGTAATGCCTTCTTTTTTGCTCACAAAATTTGGCTCTAATTGAGCAGTATCGCCACCATAACGCAAATAAAAAAATGCGCCCACTAATGCCTTGGCCAAACCATGGATCGAGGCGCTATTAAAGATTAAAGGGTTAACCTAATAATGGCAGTTCTGCGGCCGCCCTAATCGATAACCATTGGGCGCCCTCTTCGGTAATAACAATATTTTCTTCGTGCACCATTTGCTTTACCTGACCACTCTTATTTAAATAGGACATGCCTGGTTCAAGCGTCATAATCATGCCCACTTCTAGCACAGTATCATCCGTTGCTGTGTTAGATGGCCATTCTGTCAGGTCAGAACCCAGTCCATGACCTAAGCGTCCCACATCATTGCCTAAAGCCCCACCTGCGTGCATGATGGGCCACATTGCTCTGTACAAATCACTCGTAGTATTACCTGGTTTAGCTGCTTCAAAACCAGCATTAGTAGCTTGGTAGACAGTCCTATAGGCCGATTTTGTTTCATCTGAGCAGTCACCAAAGCACCAGTTACGATCAAAATCACAAAAATACCCTTGCCATACAGTCCCTGTATCAATGATTAATACATCCCCTGATTCGATCAGTCTATCTGTCGGACCCATAATAATATCGTCGTAACCATCGGGCCCCGAAGAAGAGACAATAAACGGTGAATGATCAGCCCCTTGACGTAACAACTCCATTCTAAATGCTGCCACCACCTCACGTTCAGTCATCCCAATTCTTGCAAAGTTTGGTAATTCAGCAAAGGCATTAGAAGTGACACCACATATGTGTGCCACCCGATTAATTTCTGCAGCCGATTTAAGGCTGCGCAAATGCAATACTTCACGGCTCACATCAACCAAGTCGAAGTGGTTTGAAGCATATAGAGACTGTACTTGTTGCTGCGGCATCCGCAGGTGAGTTTCGCGGCCTAAGGTCATGCCTAAGCGGCCAAATCGTTTGGGTAATTCAGCTAAGGTTTGGCTGAGCAAACTGACGCCGTCATCTTCTGGAAATGGCGAGGGCCAAGCTCGGATGTCTTCTACCCAAGTATTACTCATGCCCACCACCCCAATAGTAGGAATGACTGCAATCGGTTTGCCTGTCAAAGGCAGAATTAAAAACCAAGGTCGGGTTGGACTTTGCCAAAATTGAGTAAAGTAACCTGAAAAATACCGCACATTAGTTTCAGTGGTCAGCAGCACAGCATCTAATTTAAGTGCTCTCATCATGGTTTGCGCTCGTGCCAAACGCTGCTCAAACTCTGTAAGCAGAAACTGCCGCTGAGGAGCTTCGGTTAATGTATATTGAGTCATACTATTTACCTCGATCTGCTAAGCCGTATTTTACCCACCAAATACCAATTGTTGATACAGTTCAGGGTCCGTCGCACCTTCGGTACCTAGTACCAATACCTTACTGTGCTCGTTAAGGCCTAAATCAGCTCGCCACTGGGTGTTTTGTGCCCCTATTAAGCATGCAGCCAAACCTGCCACAGCAGACTCACCCGCTTCGATGCTTGGGCTATGCTGTTCCAAGGCCTGCATACAGGGTGCTACTGCATCTTCACTTAGGGTAACAAAATCATCAGCGCCTTGGTCAAGTATGTGCCACGCAATATGAGACACCTCACCACAAGCAAGGCCAGCCATTAATGTGTCTAAGTCCCCTTCTACCGCTTGCAGCTTGCCAGCTTTAGCACTTTCTTGTAAACAATTTGCGGCTTCTGGTTCTACAACCACAAAGCGAGGCCTTTGCTCTGCCCATAAGTCCCAAAAATAACCACAGACCGCTGCGGCTAAACCACCTACCCCAGCTTGAATAAAAACATGGGTTGGAATGACACCATTGAGTTGTTCGACAGTTTCAGACAACATTACCGTGTAACCCAAGGCCACATTGGCCGGCACTTCTGTATAACCCTCGTAGCTGGTGTCTGAAATAATCACCCGCCCATGAAGTGCTGCATCAACAGCTGCTTGACGCACAGACTCATCATAATTTCCCGTAATCCGAATCACTTTGGCCGCATAAGCTTCCATGGCAGTTTGGCGGCCAGCAGACACATCCCGATGAATGTAAATAATACATTGGCAACCGAACATTTGTGAGCCCCAAGCGACTGAACGACCGTGGTTGCCATCCGTAGCACAACTGACCACAACGTCTTTTAATTGTTCTTTATATTGACCCGATAGCAACTGTGCCATAGTCGGTTGTTCGCCAGTAAGCTCTTCTAAGTGTTGTTGGAGGAACCGTGTGACCGCATAAGCACCGCCTAGGGCTTTAAAGCTCTTCAAATCAAATCGTTTACTTTCGTCTTTATAATAAATTTGGCCTACGTTGGCCTGTTCAGCCATGTCCCTGAGTTCGTGCAAGTCAGTCACTTGATACTTGGGCCAACTGGAAATTGTGTCTAGAGCCTGCTTGCCTTTAGACACACTCAGCATCTCTTGGCGCTTGGTTCCATAGGCACGCTTTGCATCAGCTTTTGTATTATGAAAGTAATCGATCCGACCTGGAAAAGTCGCAGTTGATGATGTCATGTAAACAACTCCAAAATATATGCTATCGAATAATTAATTGCGACTCGGCCACATCGCCTGTGCGACTCCAGCAGCAATTAAGGTAATACCCACCAGCCCTTGCAGACCTATTGCTTCACCAAATAAAAACCACGCCTGCAAAGCGACAGTCGGTGGCACTAAATAAAAGAAACTACCTACTTTTGTGGCAGCTCCTTGACGTATCATGATCATGAGCAATAAAACTGCTCCAATTGATAGTGCTAAAACCTGCCAAGCTAAGCTGACAATAAACGGCCATTGCCAGTTAACCACCCGTGTTTCAAAATTAAATGCAACGAGCAATGTCAACACTAACGCCGCGGCATATTGCAGCCAAATAGAATTCAACAACTCTACTTCATGGCAATATTTCTTTTGATATAACGTACCTATAGAAATACCCATCAGTGCGGCAACGACAAGCACCACAGCCCAGCCAGAAAAACCGTCAAACATAGTGGTCGCATCAAGGGCAAACTGCTCCGCTAAAACTAAGTAAAGTCCAATTAAACCCATCACCAAGCCTAGCCATTGTCTTTTAGACACAGACTCGCCCAGCATCAGCCCTGCAAACAACGCCATAGTCAAAGGTTGCAGACCAATCACCATCGCACTCAGACCCGCCGGCATGCCCAATGAAATGGCTTGGAAAATGCCACCTAAATAGAGCCCATGCAAAAGCAGGCCTACCACCATGCAATGCACTACCAAACGCCAGTTGGTGGGCCAGCGACAACCCACAACTTTAATAATTAACCACAGTGCCAACAACACCAAGGCAAACCGATAACTCAAAAGGGTAAAAGGTTCCGCATTGGTTTTACCAAATTTAGCCACCAAAAACCCAGTGCTCCAAACCCACACAAATATTAATGGCACGAGTCGTAAATAAGTGGGACTTAGGGTTAAGGACATAACAGTTTTTAGGCTAAAAATGGGTCGAATATTTTGTCATATGCTAGCGCTTTTATATATAGGCCAAAAGTCTATCCAACCGGATTTTAGACGCCACCTGCAATGCACTTTTTCCACTCCCCATTTAAATATTATTAGCCTTATCAACCTTATCAACCTTATCAATTACTTCCTGATTCAAGTTTAAATCCAACAATAATAATAAAAATTCTCTATATATATTGGCAGCCTGTGTTGGCTCATAAGCCATCCAAGACTATT
>Ga0115559_1002403_pt1 | contig 11920 bp, 7 predicted proteins | sample COGITO_mtgs_1105_3_FD_87281 | JGI IMG/M metagenome (GOLD analysis project Ga0115559, IMG submission 87281) | Pelagic marine microbial communities from North Sea - COGITO_mtgs_110506 | ecosystem: Environmental > Aquatic > Marine > Epipelagic | place: Germany:Helgoland, sampling site Kabeltonne... | reverse complement strand
TAGGAGGCTTGGAACACTGGATTGGCGGCAAAACCTCCCAACCACTAGCGGTCATAAAACCAGAAAAATAGCGCCGCCTATTTGGCCAGAGCTCCCTTGCTCGTAATTCATTCATACCCCATAACTTTCCCCCTTTTCTCTTTGTTCACTGCCGGATTTAGGATGAAACACTTAACCGCTTATTAGAAGGAATTGCTATTGGCGAACTGGAACAAAGGCCCCCGCAACAACCTCGAGAACGATCCTCGGAACACGAACCTTACGGCCTCTGGCAGGTGATCCATCAGTGCTGATCCGCCAGTGGTCCGTTTTAATATTACCCAAAAAACCAAAATAAACCTAACCAAAACAACGTCATTCATTTTAATTGACTCTCGTTGTCGCTATTCTAATATGCGCTTGCTTTTTACAATTCAAGCGATTCCTGCTCGTATTTCAATCAAACGGACCTGCCTTTTCAGGGCTGCCTCCCAACCGAATATAACAATGGCGACCACAACTAATTTTGACGTTACCCAAACATCCTACCTCTTTAACTGGATCTCGAACGCTTCGTCCCTCCAGAAGGGTTCTTCACAACAATTGGCTGATTACGTCTATTGCGCACTCTATGGATCGACCAACGAACATCCTAATCCGTTTTCCGACAAAACGCCCCCCGGACTAATCCCGACTCTTGGCAGTCAACTGCGAGGCACCGATTGGCAATTATCATGGGGGCCCGGCGTCTATGAAATCGATCCCGAATCCGGCAAAGCCGATAACACCGCATACGTCGTTTATAGCCAATCTGAAGATACATACATCATCGCTATTGCTGGAACGGATCCTCACGCATTTTTAGATTGGTTGAAAGAAGACTTTCAAGTCGGGCCCAATGACTGCGTCGATTGGACGCCTTCCATTCCCACAGGCGCTCGACCCACCGGGATCCAAGCAGATTCGACCAAAGAACAGATTTCACTAGGCACCGCTCTCGGCATATGGGCCTTGGGCAGCCAATTGACTCTGTCACAATACGCACCAACAACCGATTACCCCCGTCTGGCAGATTATCTTCAAAACCTAAAACCCAAGTCCAATCAATCCACCCTCCTCTTCACCGGACATAGTCTCGGAGGGGCCCTATCGCCAACCCTAGCACGCTGGGCCAAGGAAAACACCCAGTTCAGCAATATCCTCGCGATGCCGACAGCAGGCCCAACTCCAGGAAATAATGCCTATCAAAAAGCTTGGGATACCCAATTCCAAAGTACGCTTCTAAATGACATTAATCCCGGAAATCTCGTTAATAAACTCAACCGAAATGTCTGGAATCTTCAGGATGTCGTTCCCCACGCTTGGCAGTATATTTTCACCAAGAACGTCCAGTCCTCCGTTCCTCCCAGCCAACAATATTACTTTTCCAACGCATCGACAGATTTGATTAAACTCAAGCTAGTCTCCCAGATCGGAGATCTAATTCCTGGAACATTATTTCGATCTATTGCCTCAGGCCGCCAGAACGTTGCCGATCAGGCGGGCATGACGCGCCCGAAGTATACAACGCCATTTTCCTCAAGCTGGCCTACGTTCTATTACGACAAAGATGACAATGTAGCCTCTTTAGAGCAGTCCACGGGCCCTTACTACCCCGACGATGACGACGTCTTCTTAGCCACATTGGGGCTGATTCACGTTTGGGGCTATGGAAGTGCCGCGTTCGGTTTGGATTTCAGTATCTTCATTCAATTACATCCCAAAAACTAGGCAAACAGCCCCGTTTGAGCCAAGGAATACTTTAGCTTCATTCAGAAACATTCCAATGCGAGCATAGGAATCCCCACAAGTGCGGACAGCCTGAACGCTCCCCTTTCATCCGAGTTTCCTCTTGTCTAAAGGGTGCCGAAAAGCAAGAGTCCACTCAATGATCGATACCTCCGTTTCCCCTCTCCTTCCTCTCCTTCCCCTCAATTCCCACCTAGTCAATCCTCTCCGGCGGCGTCTCCGCCGATGGATCGCTAGTGCCACCGTCATCGCTTTGCCCCTGATACCAGCTATGGCCGGCCCAAGTTGGGAGGAGATTCAAGAAATTAAATCGGACGCGCTCAAACTCGCCGCGCAACACGCGATTGAACAGCAAAAACAAGACCAGGCCGATCCGGTTCCACTGCCTTTAACAAATATCTCCAAGACCAGCGGTGAACTCATCATCGAACAACGGCCTTCAGGTGCGATTCAAATAGATGCCTCCGCAGCACCTTATTCTCAATCTGAACCTGCCAAGGAATCGTTCCGTATTAACTTCGAAAAACCCATCGATATGTTGGCTCAACATAGCGGTCTAGCGATGACGATCCAAACCCACGAGGGAACTTCTGCTGAAGTCCGCTGGGGCGTTCGCCTAATTGGATCCAATGGAAAAATTGCTGAGATTACTCCCGTGATTCCTCTCCTCAACCACTGGGGTCTCGATCAACATGAAATCTACTTCGATTGGGCTTTCATTAACTACGCCCGAGTTGAAGATGCCATTGACGTACTCAATTCAGTCAAGGCTCTCGAATTCACGGTCGCTTCGATTGCACGCTCCCCAAAAATAGGCCCCAGCGATACGCCCAAAATGGCCAGTTTCCGCCTCTCCCATTTACAACTCGTTGACTACATTTTCGGGTCCTTCGATCCCAACCGCCACAGCTGGGGATGGGATGGCCGCGATCAAAAAGACTTAACGCTCCAACATCGCGTACTCGAAGTTTCCGGAGTCGTCGCTCAGTTCGCTGGCGAACAGGGTCTGGTATCCGCCGTCCATGCACTCGATATGGCCGCACGAACTCAATGCCGGGATGGCTCTTTTCTCGATCGTCGACGTGGGCCGAGAACGGTTGTCAGCGGTGAGTATACCCATGGCTTCACCCTCTGGGGCTTAATCGATGCCTACACTTATTTCGAAAAAGTAAAACTCCCCGCACTCGATGAAATCATCACCGCCGGTCCGAAACAAATGACGCGACGGGAATGGTATCAGGATATGATCTACCACGCCGCCATGTCCCGCGCTACTGCCGTAGCTTCTGAATATCGCGACGATATCATTCACAGCAACACCCTCATCTTTGGTGCCAATCGCGTCCTTGGGTATGCCGTTGCGATGCGTCGTGCTGCCGACGTCATGATCGATCCCTCTCGCCGTGAAGAAATCCTCAAACACTACCAGCCGATTATCAAAGAAATTGCCGCTGCTCAAGGAGCTCATTCCGGCGGATTTCCTATTCTTGGCGAAGGCGATAAATTCAAAGGGAAGGGCATCCATTATGATGCTGGGTACACCCGAACTCATATGGATTGGCTGGTCATCGGTATCGAAGCAACCGGAGATCCTCTTCTCCTTAAAATGCTCGAACGCTACCAAATTGCGATCCAAGCGATTATGGATCAAAAAGGTGAAGGCATTCTCGCACTCTTGTCCGAACGTGGTAAAGGAACCGATTCCGTTCGCTTGGTTATTCCCGATGCCACCGCACAAGTTGGACTCCGGTATGGACTCCCCGCCATCGCTCAATGGGGTTACAATACAGGCATCCCTAGATGGGCGCAGTGGGAACCCGGCGCACGCATCAATCATTTCACCAACCGCATGCACGCGCGCGGTTATTCACTCGGAGCCCACACCAACATTCTCCTCAGCGACCTCAACCAAGAACCGAAACCCCATGATATCGGCTACCGCTTCCCGCGCCAATTCCCCATCTGGTCGTCCCGCTTCTATGCCAAAGAATCCGGGAAACAGACCCGAACCAGCCATGTCCAGATCCATGCGGATGGAACCATGACCAATGACTTCAACATAGAGATCGGGGAGTTCCTAGAAACAATTGGGGTTCCTGTCTGGTTGGAATGTTCCAAGGGTCAGATCTCGGTAGAGGCCGTTGCGCTCAATGGCTGGCCAACCCTCCTTGAGGACAAAGCTGAACTCCATTTGGATATAGGAGAAAACCATCAACACAGCGCGGTCAACCAACCCATTGAATTCACCCTCAAAGAAACAACACCGGTTCAGCTTACGATCTCAGGCCCTTCCGTTACCCTCCCCGAAGTAGCGGGCGGGATGCCCGTTCCCTTCCAAACCAAAATTATCCTCACCCCGAGTGAGCCCGATACCCTCATCAAATTAACCCTCCGCAACGACACCCCGGACTATATTCACGTAAAGCCATAAGGAGCTTTTCGCTTATTTGATCATGAACATCCCATTTTATGCTTTGCTACTTCTGCTCATCCTCGCCTTGTCTGGATGTTCACCGGCCATAGAACAGCAGGAAGATAACATCGAAACGAACGCCGTTGAACCGAGTTCAGACAATGAGGATCCATCCGTCGCGGAAATCTTGGAAGAGAGTGCCCAATTCGGCGGGTTGTTTGATACATATCAAGACAAAAACACTGGCATTACTCGAATCCTTTTACGGCCTGATCAATTCAATAAAACCTATCTGTACTTTTCCTATATCGAAAACGGAGTCAGCGGTTCGGGCTGGCTGACCAAGGGCTCATACCCGATTAGCACAGCCAAAGTTTTTACGATTCGACGCTACTTTAACCGAATCGAATTCATCGAAGAAAACACCAAATATTATGTGGACCCAACCAATCCCGTATCAAAAGCGAAGAATGCCAATATCAGTCATGCCATCCTCTTCGATCAAGAAATAGAAGCCGAAGATGCAGAGACAGGAAGTATTCTAATCCAAACAGACGATCTCTTTTTGAGCGAATCACTTAATTTCATCTCTCCCTTGCCGGATTCAGATAAAGATCCCCAAAAATCATTCACCCTCGGGTCGATTGATTCAGCGAAAAGCAAAATCCGAAAAATCAAAAACTACCCGGGAAACACCGACGTTATCGTTGAATATGTTTTTGAAAACCTAAAACCCTATGTCTGGGACAGTCCCGGCGTTACCGACCCCCGTTTTGTCAGTATCCGTGTTCAACATTCGCTCATCGAAGCCCCGGAAACACCCATGTCATCGCGCTCCGATGATCCGCGCGTCGGATATTTCTTTAATAAAACCACCGATTTAACCTCCCTCAACCCCGCCCCCTATCGGGACATCATCAAGCGTTTTCGATTAGAAAAAACCAACCCCAATGCACCGCTCTCCGATCCGGTAACGCCTATCGTTTTTTGGCTCGAAAACACCACCCCTTTTGAATTCCGCCCCATCATCACCCAAGCCGCACTCCGCTGGAATGAGGCTTTTGAAAAAGCGGGATTCAGCAACGCAATCGAAGTTCACATTCAACCCGACGACGCCGAATGGGATGCAGGAGATATTCGATACAATGTCATTCGCTGGGTCTCTTCACCACAACCTCATTACAGCGGATACGGGCCAAGTTTCTCAGATCCTCGAACCGGGGAAATCCTCGGAGCCGATATTGTCTTAGAATTTTCAACACTCAGCTATCGCATTAATGAATTCAACATATTCAGCGATCCTCAGAAATCAACCACCCATAATGGAACATACATCTGCGATGCGATCGAATACGCAAAGAACGAAATGCTCTTTGCCCGAACAGCCTTGGACGCTTTCGAATTACAAGATGTTGAAACGAAACGACTGATTGAAGAATACCTCCACTTCCTCACCTTGCATGAAATAGGTCACACTCTTGGACTCAGCCATAACTTCCGAGCAAGCCACCTTCATTCCTTCGAAGATATTTTTAATCCAGAAATAACCTACCCCGTAGGCCTCTACGCATCCGTCATGGACTACCCAGCGGTTCCTTTCAGGTCACCTCATCTCCAAAACGGGCAGTATTATACAACACGCCCGGGCCCTTACGATCAGTGGGCAATTCAAATTGGCTACACGCCTTCGCTCCCGGATCCATCAGCAGAAATCCTCCGCCAAAACGAACTGCTTGCTCAATCCAGCAAACCTGAAAACGCCTATGGCAACGACGCCGACGATATGAGACATCCGGGCAAAGGAATCGACCCCCGGGCGATGATCGGAGACCTCACCAGCGATCCCATCCGATTCAGCGCTCACCAGATCACTTTAGTTAAATCGATCGTTCCTCAATTGAAAGAGAAACTGGTCAACGAAGGAGACTCCTACCAAGGTTTATATAATGCATATTTCACCTGCCTACGTCGATACCGGGGAGCGTTGGATGTTCTTTCACGATATATTGGAGGCGTATACGTAGACCGATCCGTCGCAAATCAACCAGACGCTTCATCCCCCCTGAGCGTGACACCCTTCTCGCTCCAAAAAGACGCCATGGAAATATTATCAGCCGAACTGTTTTCCATCGGTGCATTTACTCCTTTTGAGCCAATCAGTAATTACCTTCTGGAACAACGCAGGGGCTGGGACCATGAGGAACGAACCGAAGACCCGAAGCTCCACACCATTGCCCTCAACACGCAGAAAAGAATCCTCTCCCACCTGCTCCATCCCCGAGTGCTCACCCGTATCAGTGATTCAACCGCATATGGGAACACATACGACCTCAGCCAATTCTTCACCGATCTCACCGACACCATTTTCAAATCGGATATCGACACTCAAGTGTCTTCTTACCGTCAAAATCTCCAACTCGAATACCTCAACCGATTACTCACCATTACCGACAGTCAGGATTATGACTATCTTTCGCAAAGCATTGCCCTAAATCGAATTCTATGGATCCAGGAACAGCTCCAACAAGCAAACAAGGCGATCTTCAGTCAATCAACGAAGGCCCACCGAGCGCATCTACGCTATCGCATCGAAGAAAGCCTGTATCAAAACAAGTAAATCCAATGCCAATCCCTTTCGAAGATGAATACACCGACGTCATCAGTAAAGCCCAACGCGGCCTCGGATTAAAAAACATTGAGCTCATGATGCGTTCCGGCGTCTCCATGATTGCCCTGGAGGATTTTTTAAAGGGAAACTTCAATCCCGAAACCTCCCTTCGCATTGCCGAGATCCTTGAGCTCGATCCTCAATCCCTCGCCCTCCTCGCCGAAAACAAAATCGGCATCGCTTCGATTGAATGCACTCCCCTCACTCAATGGGTCCTTCCCTTTCCCAACCCGAGTTTCCCCGATCAAACCGTCAATGCCTACACTCTTGAATTACGGAGCGGTGCCAATATTCTCATCGACACAGGCCTTGATCTTACACCCGTGATCGAAGGTTACGCGAGCCGTCAATTGAATCCGCCCGCAGCAATACTTATCACCCATCACCATCACGACCATATTGAGGGAATGACCCAAGCCCAACAACACTGGCCACAGGTCCCGATCTATGCTCCAGAAGCTCACCTCCTTCCCTCATCAAAGCCCTTCCCCGACCCATTCATCATCGCTGGGCAAACCATCAGCATTCGAGCCACACCCGGTCATCGGCCCGAAGCAGTCACTTTCCTCTGCGAGAATAACAACCAAAGGTTAGCCTTTTCCGCAGATACCATCTTTGCCGCTTCGATTGGCGGCATCCCTCAAAAAGATTACATACAGGGACTCCAAACGATCCGAGAACAAATCCTCAACCTCCCCCCCGAAACCATTCTCTGCCCCGGCCACGGTCCTCTAACCACCGTCGCCGCTGAACTTAAATCAAACCCGTTTTTCGCCCACAACAAAGGGATCTGAAAAGGTTAAACCCGACCAAATTTAGCAATCAGCTCTTCAATCACACTATCCGCCATCGGGGCAATCGGGCCCAGTGGTCTGCTGTTGATAATTGCCTCTGCCGTCGCCTCAAGGACTTCAAGCCGATCAAAGGCATCCAAGACCGTTCGCCCAGCCACCAGCACTCCATTATGCTCTAAAAGAGCCACCGGATTATCCAGGCCAACTCGCAGACTCACTTTTTCTGGATTGAGCAACACATCCGCAAATGGAATGCTCGGAACATCTTTCAAAAACAAATAACTTTCCGGAATCGTGCGCGTGTCCAATGTCGTTTCACTAATACTGAATGCGGTCGCATGAATAGGAAGCGCATTGATCACCGATTCGATCTCTGGATGATTCTCATAGATCGATTGATGTAAACGAACCGCACGACTGGGATGTTTTCCAGAAACACACTGCCCATCCCGAATTAAGACCAAATCCTCAACCGCCAAGCGATGGCGATCTACCCCATAAGGCGTTATGACAAAACTCCGCGCATCCACTCGGGCCGATAAGCTACCCCAAGTACTCGTGACCAATCGATGTGCATACGCGCGTTGCATAAACTTGCAGATGTCCTTCCTCAATTCAAGCTCCCGACTGCTCGGCGCATGCTTCGCCTCTAGATCCACCACTGGTAATGACGGACTCGCCAACGACAATTCTGCGTCACTCAAGGCACGCAAGAGACTCAAACTTTTCGCCCGAATCAAGGTTCGAGCCGTAAACTCCAGCGTTTCAAAACGCTTGAAGGCATCTTCGAGATCCGTTCCACCTACAACGACCCCATGATTTTGCAGCACAACGCAGAATACCTCCGAAGATTTAGCAAATTCTGCGGCGATATGCTCCGCTAACCGCTCACTGCCCGGCAAGGCATAGGGCGCAAACGCAACCTTCCCACACACATTCCAAGCTTCCGGAAAAACCCGTGTATCCGGCACCTGCCCACAAATACTGAAACTGACCAACGCACTGGGATGCGCGTGGATCACCGCCCGAATATCCGGACGTTCCTGATAAATCCCCAAATGAAATGGGTATTCCGAAGACGCCGCATTCACCCCTTTCAGTTTATCCCCGGCCAAATTTAACTTAACCATATCAGCCGCCTTCAGCTCTCCCTTATCCAATCGTGCCGGGGTGATCCAGACATCACCAGCCTCGTCCAATGTCGATACATTCCCCCCTGACGTCGTCGTCATGTCACGAGAATAAATACGTGCCATCGTCTGTTCAATTTGGTCACATGGATGTATTAGCTCAAATTTCATAGAATCGTTGTTTCAACCAAAGTCGATTTCCCTTCAATTAAAGGCAGCTTACATCAGAAAATCAACCCTCCCTTGCACTCTTTATTTCAATGGCCACATTCGATAAAAAAAAAGAACCGCCCCTTTCGAGGCGGTTCCTAAGTTGTAGTTTGGTTGTTTGGAAATAAACGTGGTCGGCAGACCCATTACATCATGCCGCCCATGCCACCCATTCCACCCATGCCGCCCATGCCACCCATATCAGGCGCACTCGACTTTTCTTCAGGAAGATCCGTGATGATCGCTTCCGTCGTCAAGAGTAGGCTCGAAACACTGGCTGCATACAGTAAGGCACTGCGTGTCACCTTGGCCGGATCGACAACACCAGCAGCAATCAAATCAACATACTCTTCGGTCGCAACGTTGAAGCCAATGTTGCCTTCTTTACGCAAGATTTCTTGGACAATCAAGCTGCCTTCGATTCCTGCATTCAAGCAAAGTTGACGAATCGGCGCTTCGATCGCACGACTGACGATCTGAATTCCAATCGCTTCTTCTTCATTAGCCGCTTCAACAGCCAAGATCGCAGAACGAGTGCGAAGCAGGGCAGTTCCACCACCAGCAACGATACCTTCTTCAACCGCAGCGCGTGTAGCATGCAATGCATCTTCAACCCGAGCCTTCTTTTCTTTCATTTCAGGCTCGGTAGCCGCACCCACATTGATCACGGCAACACCACCGGCAAGCTTAGCAAGACGCTCTTGCAACTTCTCACGGTCGTAATCCGAGCTCGTGTCACTGATCGCACGACGGATTTGCTTTACGCGACCTTGGATATCCGAAGAGGTCCCACCACCTTCAACGATGATCGTGTTTTCCTTACCAACGGTAACCCGCCTTGCCGTTCCGAGGTCAGACAATTCAAGGTTTTCCAATTTCAAACCAAGATCTTCGGTTACGCACTGACCACCGGTCAAAATTGCAATATCCTTGAGCATTTCCTTACGGCGATCACCAAATCCTGGTGCCTTAACCGCACAGATGTTGATCATCCCACGGAGCTTATTCACCACGAGTGTTGCCAAGGCTTCACCTTCAACGTCTTCAGCAATGATCAGGAATGGCTTTCCGCTTTGAGCAACTTTTTGCAAGAGCGGCAACAATTCGTTCAAGTTCGAAATCTTCTTCTCGTGAACAAGAATGTAAGCGTCCTCAAGAATCGCTTCCATCGCATCTTGATCCGTTGCGAAGTATGGACTCAGGTATCCCTTGTCGAACTGCATCCCTTCAACCACATCAAGGGTTGTTTCAATGCCCTTGGCTTCTTCAACCGTGATCGTTCCGTCCTTACCGACTTTGTCCATCGCATCCGCGATGATCGTGCCGATTTCAACTTCCCAATTGGCCGATACCGTAGCCACATTCTTAACCGCTTCACGGTCATTAACCGGAATGCTGGCTTCGCCAATCGCCTTAACCGCTGCAGCAACCGCTTTATCGATTCCACGCTTGATGTAAATCGGGTTTACTCCAGCTGAAACGCTCTTCAGCCCTTCACGGAAAATGGCTTCAGCCAAAACCGTTGCCGTCGTTGTTCCATCTCCTGCGTTATCGGAAGTGCGCGTGGCAACTTCTTTAACCATCTGAGCACCCATGTTTTCAAAAGGATCTGGAAGATCAATTTCTTTGGCAACGGAAACACCGTCTTTCGTTACCGTCGGGCTGCCGTATTTCTTATCGATAATCACGTTACGACCCTTAGGTCCTAGTGTTACCTTAACGGCCCGGGCCAGTGTTTCCACTCCCTTTAGGAGCTTCTTACGTGCTGATTCATCAAAAATAATTTGCTTAGCCATAATATAAATACTTTCTGTCTTAATTTTCTGGTTACAGTTATTGAACTAATCTACCCAACAATCCCGAGAATATCATCCTCGCGAACCAAGGTATATTCAACATCATCGAACTTAACGGTGGTTCCACCGTATTTACTGATAATCACAGTATCACCAACTTTAACCGTGAAGGTATAATCTTCACCGTCTTTTTTGCCTGTTCCTAAAGCAAGAACCTTAGCCGTTGTTGGTTTTTCCTTTGCTGAATCCGGAATAATAATACCGCCTTTTACTTCTTCTCCTTCTGCGTCAATTGCCTTAACGAGAACACGATCTCCAAGTGGAGTAATTTTTACATTTGTAGCCATATTTTTGATACCTTGAATAATTTAGATTTAAAAAAATTTATTTAGTTTTCCCGTCGGATACATCTTCAACTTCTGCATCCACGATATTATCATCCGCAGCGCTGTCTTTGGCTTCACCGGCTTCAGGCGCATCTCCGGGAGCACCCGCTCCGGCCGCAGCCGCCTGATCCTGATAAAGCTTAGCAACCGCTTGCTGCATTTGCTCATCTTTGTTGATCTTCTCAACCGTAGCTTTCATCGTTTCCAAATCATTGGATTCAAGTGAAATCTTGGCTTCAGCAAGCAATTCTTCGATGTGCTTCTTGTCGGCTTCCGCGAATTTATCGCCACTTTCCGTGATCAATTTCTCGGTCGAGAAAATAACCCCATCCAGCTGATTCTTGATTTCTGCGTTTTCCTTTGCCTTGCGGTCTTCGTCCGCATGGCGTTCCGCATCTTTCTTGGCCGCTTCGATTTCAGCGTCGTTCAATCCGGACGCATTCGTGATCGCGATTTTTTGCTCTTTCCCCGTGCCTTTATCTTTCGCACTGACATGGAGAATTCCATTCGCATCAATATCAAACGTCACTTCAATCTGGGGAACTCCGCGTGGTGCTGGTGGAATTCCATCCAATCGGAACACTCCAAGCTCTTTGTTATCCTTGGCCATGGGTCGTTCCCCTTGAAGCACTCGAATATCAACCGCCGTTTGTTGGTCCGCATAGGTCGAAAAGGTTTGTCCCTTCTTTGAGGGGATCGTCGTGTTACGATCAATCATCGCGGTGGCAACACCTCCTGCTGTTTCAATCGCAAGCG
>Ga0115559_1002389_pt1 | contig 11989 bp, 8 predicted proteins | sample COGITO_mtgs_1105_3_FD_87281 | JGI IMG/M metagenome (GOLD analysis project Ga0115559, IMG submission 87281) | Pelagic marine microbial communities from North Sea - COGITO_mtgs_110506 | ecosystem: Environmental > Aquatic > Marine > Epipelagic | place: Germany:Helgoland, sampling site Kabeltonne... | reverse complement strand
GTAATAATTTTAAAAGTTATTAACTATTTAGCCAATAATTGTGCCTGCAATCGTCGCAGACAAAAGCGAAGCGATGGTGCCGCCAATCAAAGCTTTAATTCCAAACTCAGAAAGTGTTTTTCGTTGCCCAGGCGCTAGGGAGCCAATGCCTCCAATTTGGATTCCTATCGATGCAAAATTAGCAAAACCACAAAGCATATAGGTGGCCATGATAATGGATTTTTCGTATTTTAAATGCAAGAGGTTTAAAGGGTTTTTTAAATCTGCTAATTGAATATAACCGACAAATTCACTTGCGGCTAGTTTTATTCCTAACAGTTGTCCCATCAAAGCGACGTCTTCTTTGGCAATTCCAATGAGCCACATTAGTGGTGCAAAGGCATATCCTAAAATAAATTCTAATGAAAACAATTTATAAGATGTATTCGAAGCCACCCAGTCGTTTAGCGTTGTGATGTCTCCAACCCATTCTAGGATGCCATTGATCATGGCGATAAATGCTAAAAACACTAACAACATAGCGCCAATATTTAAGGCGAGTTTTAAGCCTTCGGTGGTGCCGTTTGCAATGGATTCTAAAATATTTGAACCAATTTTTTCTTGGGTTATATTAATTTCATTATCAATCGCTTCGACTTGCGGATACAACATTTTAGAAATGACGATCGCACCTGGGGCTGCCATGACAGAAGCCGTTAATAAATGTTTGGCGTAAAACAAGCGCAGCACTTCATCTTCGCCACCAAGAAACCCAATATAGGCTGCTAAAACCCCACCTGCAACCGTAGCCATTCCACCAATCATGACGAGTAAGATTTCAGAACGATTCATTTTTTCTAAATACGCCTTGATCATTAAGGGCGATTCTGTTTGTCCTAAAAAGATATTTCCAGCCACACTCAAACTTTCGGCCCCAGAAACTTGAAGAAGTTTGCTTAGCAACCACGCCAATCCTTTTACAACACGTTGTATAATGCCTAAATAAAATAAGACGGATGTTAGAGCAGAAAAGAAAATAACAGTTGGTAAAATTGAAATAGCAAAGGTGACGAGTGGCGCTTCAATTTCCCCCGTAGAAAAGGCGGCAAATAGAAACTTTGTCCCTTCCATTGTAAAATCCAAGACTGCAATAAATAAACTTCCAACCCATTCAAAAAATGTTTGAACAAATGATACCTTAAGAACCCCTATGGCTAAAATAATTTGTGCGCCTAAGCCTAGACCAACCGTTCTCCAGTTGATTGCTTTTCTATTGGCGCTTAAAATATAGGAGATTAAAATTAACACAAACATTCCTAGAACGCCTCTTAAAAAACTTTGAGCGGTAAACCCTTGACTCGATACAATTTGAGACACATTGTCTTGTGCTGATGCTGTGTGTGTATTAAAAAACAACAGTAGCCCAAGCTTGAGTAATTTTTTCATAAAAGTTGTTGTTAGCGTTTAGAGATTTCGTCTCTAACTTTGGCAGCAGTTTCATAATCTTCGTCTGCAACTGCTTTGATTAGTAATTCATTTAATTGGTTAATGGTCTTATTTTGATAATTGTCGTTGGTTGTTTCAACTTCTTCAGATTCTGTATCGATATCATCAAAAAACAAAACATCTTCGGGATGCGCTTCAGAATCGTCTTTTTTTGGATCTGGTTTTAAGATAATTCCAGCTTTTTCTAAAATGTTTTCGTAGGTAAATATAGGCGCAGAAAAACGCAATGCTAATGCAATGGCGTCGCTAGTTCTAGCGTCGATCACTTCTTCAATTTTATCGCGTTCACATATAAGTGAGGCATAAAAGACGCCGTCCACAAGTTTGTGAATGATGACTTGCTTTACAGTAATTTCGAAACGATCTGAGAAATTTTTAAATAAATCGTGTGTTAATGGTCTTGGGGGTTGGATTTCTTTTTCCAAAGCAATTGCAATAGACTGTGCTTCGAAAGCTCCAATGACAATTGGCAGTTTTCGTTTTCCATCTACTTCACTCAAAATCAAAGCGTAAGCACCGCTCTGTGTTTGACTGTAAGAAATACCCTTTATGTTGAGACGAACTAAACTCATATGTTATATGACAAAGAACAGTTTTAATTTGTAAAGTACCAAACCCTTTACAAATAAGTTTGGCATTAAAACAAACGAATGATCAATACAACCAATAGAACTGCAAGTTAAAATATTTAAGCATTTTGAGCTTTGAAAACTTTTAGTTTTTCAATCAATTTAGGAACTACTTCAAAAGCATCTCCAACAATACCATAGTCCGCAGCTTTGAAAAAAGGAGCCTCAGGGTCGGTGTTAATAACAACTTTAATTTTAGAGGAATTAATGCCTGCTAAATGTTGAATGGCTCCAGAAATTCCAATGGCTATATACAAGTTAGCGGCAACTGGTTTTCCTGTTTGCCCTACATGTTCGCTGTGCGATCTCCATCCTAAATCAGAGACCGGTTTAGAACAGGCTGTTGCGGCACCAAGAACGTCTGCGAGCTCTTCTATCATACCCCAGTTTTCGGGTCCTTTCAAGCCTCTACCTGCAGAGACGACAATTTCTGCATCCGCAATGGTTACTTTGTCACTTGCTTTGTCTGTAGAAGTTACACTCGTGGATGAAGTTGCTAAGCTTGGTGAAAATTCTTCGATATGAGCTGCAGCTTTATTTTCTATTAATCCAAAAGAATTATTAGAAACTCCAATGATTTTTATCGCGGTTGACAGTTCAGTATTGCAAAAAGCTTTATTGGTAAATGCGGTTCGCTTTACTGTAAATGGACTTAAGTTTGATGGGGTCGCAACCACATTGGGCACATAAGCTGCAGACAGCCCTACTGAGACTAGAGGTGCCAAATAACGACTGTCGGCACTCGCGCTTAAAATCACGACCGTAGCGTTTTCTTTTTCAGCGGCTTGTTTGATGGCATCTGCATATATTTTGGCATTAAACGTATTTGTGGAATTAATGTTTAACACCTTATCGACGCCGTAATTTCCTAATTCGGAAGCATCACTAACTTTAAATGTCAACGCAGTGAGAGAGGTTCCCATAGCCTCAGCGACGGCTTTTCCATAGGAGGCAACTTCTAAGGCTGCTTTTTTAAATTTTCCTTGATCAGATTCTGTATATACTAAAACGGGCATACTTCTTTTTTTTAAATTAATTAAATGACTTTTGCTTCGTTGTGAAGAAGATTAATAAGCTCGTCGATGTTGTCTGCTTCTACTAATTTAACAGCACCACGTGGCGCTGGTTTTTCGAATGAGACAGAATGTGTTTCTGAGGTTTCAGTCGCAGTTTCAATCACAGTAAGTGGTTTTTTTCGTGCCATCATAATCCCTCTCATGTTTGGGATTCGTAAGTCACTTTCTTCTACCAACCCTTTTTGTCCTCCAATGACAAGAGGTAAAACCGTTGAAATGGTTTCTTTACCGCCGTCAATTTCACGAATCGCTGTGGCTTTTGTGCCGTCAATTTCCAAACTAATACAATTGGTTACAAAATTGGCATCGAGTATCGCAGCGAGCATTCCAGGAACCATACCACCATTGTAATCAATAGATTCACGACCCGCAATAATAAGATCATATTGACCCTCTTTTGCGGCGGCGGCTAAATACGTGGCAACGCTTTGGCCGTCTGTCGCTTCTGCATTTACGCGAATTGCTGCATCTGCGCCAATAGCAAGTGCTTTTCGAAGGGTAGGCTCCGTTTCTGCACCTCCAACACTAATCACATCGACGGTTGCGTTTTGTTTTTCTTTAAACCACATGGCACGGGTTAGGCCAAACTCGTCATTTGGATTGATCACAAATTGCACACCAGTGGTGTCAAATTTGGTATCTCCTTCGGTGAAGTTTATTTTAGAAGTCGTGTCAGGAACATGACTAATACAGACTAATAGTTTCATTTGGACGTCTCTTTTAATTAGAATACGAAAGTAAATAAAAAACTTTATATTTCCTATGCATGCATAGGAAATATAAGTGAATCAATACCACTATCTGACTTTTGTCTTATAAAAAACACTAGTTTTGTCTTGACATCTAAAAAATAATTTTGAACATTTCAAATTCAAATACATCTAAAAAACGAATTAATTGGATTGACCAGGCAAGAGGGTTTGCAATTTTAATGGTTGTCTATGGGCATAATTTTCCAGTTCTTGAAAAGTATATTTACACTTTTCACGTTCCGCTTTTTTTTTGTGTTGCAGGGTTTTTCCACTCAAAAAAAAACACATTTGGTGATGTTAAAACTAGATTAAAGCAATTAATTATTCCTTATTTTATTTGGTCTATTTTACTGTATTTTGCCTGGTTTTTTGTCACTAGATTCTATGGAGAATCAGCTCAAATATCATTGTCCCCATTAAAGAACCTTTTTGGAGTTTTCTATGCTCAAGGCGGCAGAGAATACATGGATTGGGGAATACCTTTATGGTTTTTACCATGCTTGTTTCTGGTTTTTTTCATGTTTTATTTAATCCAAAAAATAGAGTTAAAATACTTTAGAATAGTTGCTTTGTTTTTACTAATTTGTTCTGGATTTTTGATGTCGCAATACACTGACTACAAATATTTTTGGAGCTTTGATGTGGCTTTAGTTGCGTTATGTTTTTATGCGACAGGCTATTTTTTTAAAAACAATATTTTAAATTTAAATAAAAAGGAAACGTTCTATCTATTGTTTGTAGCTTTAGGTATTCATGTTGGATTATATTCTTTTAATATAAAGGTAGATATGTATCGTTCAATTTATGGACATCAATTTGTTTTTATTACTTCAGGAATTTTTGGTAGTTTATTTTGGTTGATGTTTTTTAAATTAGTTCCAATATTTAACGTATTTAGTTATTTTGGAAAAAACACCATTATCATTCTTGGGACTCATTTTAGAGTATTAACATTTATTAAATTAATTATTATTTTGTTGGGAGGAGGAATGTTGTTTGATTTCACTGAAATGGAAAAGATTGGCATCACTGTCATGCAACTAATTTTAATAGTTCCAATTATATATATTATTAATAAATACCTTCCGTTATTAAATGGTAAGCTTAAAAAAAGTTAAACAGGAATTAATCGCTTTCGGGTTAATTAATTTAATTATTGCTGTAAATATTACATTAGCTTCATTTGTTCATATACCATTTGGAGATTTTAAAGGTTTCTCATTATATTTTCTATATTTTTCAGCATTACAGCTTACTATTTTCGGTTTCACTTATATACTTGCCTTAAATAAATATCTATTTTACACCATATTTCCAGTAATATTTATATCAAGTTCAACAATTGCATTCTGGGTGTATACGCAAGACATGTCAATAAATTATGGGCTTATTGAGTCTGTTTTAGAGTCGAAAACAGACATTGCTTTCGATTTGATCTCACCACAATTTGTTTTATATTTTATATGGATAATTTTCGCTACTTTTTTGTGCATAAGGTTTTACAAAAACAGCTCTCCTTTGAAGCTAAAATCACCCTTATTTCTGTTGGCCATTCTTTGTGTTTGTGGGTTTTTTACGGGGCAACACTTGAAACGAGATGTTTTTACAAGCAAACTTCCCTACAATATTATTTCGGCCATAAAAAAATATTCTGAAAAACCGACTAGAATTTATAATCAAACTTTTGAAGATGAGCTCTCTAAAACAGTGGACAGTATTGACATTGTTTTTGTTTTAGGAGAGTCTGTCAGGGCAGACCATTTAGGAATAAATGGCTATGACAGAGAAACCACTCCTCTTTTAAATTTACAACAAAATTTAATTAGTTATTCAAACATTTACACTCCGCTAACATATACCGCAATTAGTGTTCCTCAGATATTATCAAACCAATCAATTCATGATACACTTATAAAGGAGTACACAATTTTGTATTCTATCTTAAACGAATTAAAAATAAGTACAACTTGGATTGGGAATCAATCTATAGAGAAAAGTTACGAATCAATTATTAAAGAGAACAAAAACGTCTATTTGATAGATGCTTTCCATTCTGTATTAAGCTTTAAAAAACAAAAAGATGAAGAACTGATAAAGGTGTTTGATACCATAGACAGGGATTCTGCATTTACGTTTACCACAATTCACATGATTGGAAGCCACTGGTTTTATGATTCGAGATATACTGCAAAGCATAAAAAATTTACACCGACTGCTAAAAGTAAGTTTTTAAAATCATCTACCAAGGATGAATTGATTAATTCATATGACAATACACTGATCTATCTAGATTGGTTTTTAAATTCAATTATTGAGAAATTAAAACCATCCAAAACCCCAACACTCTTAATTTACATTTCTGATCATGGCGAAATTCTTGGGGAAAACAACCAATGGCTGCATGCTCAAAACAACAAAGCATCTACAAATCCTGCAATGTTGATATGGTATTCAGATAGTTTTAAGAGGGAATTTCCTGTGAAAACAGAAGCCTTACTTGAAAATAAAAATAAAACAAATAGTACAGATCTAATTTTCAACTCTATTTTACATTTACTTCAAGTTGAAGGATTTCCTTACAAAGCAAGTAACAGTATTTTTTATTCAAACCCAAAACAATAAATAGTGCATTATAAAAAGAAAAATTATTTCTATTTTGCTTATTTTTGTCCCTCATAAAATTCAATTAATGAAAACAATTCAATTTAGAGAAGCAATATGCGAAGCGATGAGTGAAGAAATGCGTCGCGACGAAAGCATTTATTTAATGGGAGAAGAGGTTGCCGAGTATAACGGTGCTTATAAAGCCTCTAAAGGAATGTTGGACGAATTTGGTGCCAAACGAGTTATTGACACGCCCATTGCAGAATTAGGGTTTTCTGGAATTGCGGTCGGGTCAACCATGACTGGCAACCGCCCTATTGTTGAGTTTATGACCTTTAACTTCTCGTTGGTTGGGATCGATCAAATCATAAACAATGCAGCCAAAATAAGACAAATGTCTGGGGGTCAGTTCAAATGTCCAATTGTTTTTAGAGGTCCAACAGGATCTGCAGGACAGCTAGGAGCGACGCATTCACAAGCGTTCGAAAACTGGTTTGCAAATTGTCCAGGACTAAAGGTGATTGTACCGTCTAATCCGTACGATGCAAAAGGCTTACTGAAAGCCGCTATTAGAGATGACGATCCAGTAATTTTCATGGAAAGTGAGCAAATGTATGGTGACAAAGGCGAAGTCCCAGAAGGCGAATATGTCTTGCCGATTGGAGTTGCTGAAATTAAACGCGAAGGAACGGATGTGACCATCGTATCCTTTGGTAAAATTATCAAAGAGGCTTACCTCGCAGCAGATGTTCTTGCTAAAGAAGGGGTTTCTTGTGAAGTGATCGATTTAAGAACGGTTCGTCCCTTAGATATCAATACTATTTTGGAGTCTGTAAAGAAAACAAACCGCTTGGTGATTCTTGAAGAAGCTTGGCCATTTGGAAATGTTTCTACTGAAATTACATATCAAGTTCAAGAAAAAGCATTTGATTTCTTGGATGCCCCTATTATAAAAATTAATACAGCAGATACCCCAGCTCCTTATTCTCCTGTACTTTTAAAAGAATGGTTACCAAACAGCAATGATGTTGTAAAGGCCGTTAAGAAAGTATTATATAAATAAATTTTTATCTTTTTAGCTAGATTTATCCCTAACAATAAACAGAAAATGAAATACATCCTACTGTGTATAGTATTGACACTGTCGATCTGTGGCTTTTCCCAAACCAAGGTTACTGGCACTGTCTACGACGAAGACAAGCTACCAGTTGCATTTGCAAATATTCTTTTTACAGGCTCCTCCGAAGGAGTTGTCTCAGATATTGATGGTCAGTTTTCAATAGAATCTGACTCTGATTATTCAGCAATAATCGTCTCCTACGTTGGTTTTGAAACAGCCGAAATAAAACTAAACAGCAAGACAACCTCTAATCTCAAAGTTGTTTTAAAAACGGGTTTTGAACTCGATGAGGTGTTGATTGTTAATAGACCAAAAAAACGCCTTAAAAAGAAAGAAAATCCTGCTTATAAAATTCTGAAAGGTATTTGGGCACACAAAAAAAGAAACGGGTTAAGCCTTGTTGAAGCTTATGCATATAAAAAATATGCGTCTACGGAAGTTGGGCTTAACAATATGGATCAGAAGTTTTTAAAACGACTCTTAAGAGAGGACTATGACTCCGTTGTTTCGATCATCCAACAAGACAAACGAAACAAAAAATTCTATGTTCCAATGTATTTAAGTGAGAGGATCCAGAATGTATACGGAGATAACAACTTAGATAAAACCCTACAAGTTGTTCAAGCTGAAAAAGAGATCGGGATCCAACAAGATGGGTATGTATTTGATCGGATTAGTAATGTTTTCAAAGAGATCAATATATATGAAAACAATATTGAGCTTTTAAATAAAACATTTGTAAGTCCGTTATCTACAGAAGGCTTTGGTTCTTATGAATATGTGTTACAAGATAGTATTGTGTCCGGTGCGAAAACCAAATACCGCATCTATTTTTTCCCCCGAAGAGAAGGTGATTTGGCATTTGAAGGCAATTTCATAGTCACCGACAGCGTGTATGCCGTCAACTCCATAAGCATGCATGTCAATCCTAAAATCAACTTGAACCTGGTTCGAAACCTCTATTTTGAAAAATCATATTCAATAGAAAATGACAGTGTGTTTTTGCCCAAAAACAATAGCTACGAAGCAGATTTCACGATATTGACAAAAAACGATAAGGAAAAGGGACTTTATGTAAAACGAATTGAAACCTTCGAAAATTACGATTTTGACACAACGAGAACGGCCGAATTTTATGACAACAAAGTTGTGAAATACAAACAAAATCAGTTTAAAAAAAATGAACAATACTGGAGCGAGAATTTGCCAACCAGCATAAATAATAGCGATACAGAGTCTGTCCTTGAGAATTTAAATGGGAATAAAAAAATAAAAAACATCACAGGCCTTATAAGAACCCTGTCAACGGGTTATTTAAAACTTTCTAATTCCATCGAATTTGGATCCGTTTGGAGCACTTTTGCGGTAAACGATGTTGAAGGTTATAAAGTATCAGCGGGTCTTAGATCCTTTAAAACCTTAGACGATCGGTTTAGAGTTAAAGCTAAGTTAGCCTATGGGTTTAAGGATAAACAATTCAAGTATCTAGTTGACACAAAATACCTCTTAAGTTACAAGCCAAGAGTGTCCGTTGGAGTTGGATACCTAAATGATACCGAACAATTGGGGAGCCGAATTCTGAACAGTCTCGGAAATACACCTAGTGGATTTGGAACAACCTCACTTTTTATTAGAGGAGAAAATTATTTTTTATCACGAATCAAAAAAATATCTGCAAATATAAATGTTGAGCTTTTTAGGAATTTTTTGGTAGGTGCTAATTTTTCAAACAACCGAATAAAATCAGCGGCACCTGATGAGTTTTCAGTTGATTATTTTGATGAAGATCAGAAAAAAATACAATCTAATTTAGTGGATAATAATGCCGAGCTGTTTTTGTTATATACTCCAAAACGAAATCTATTTGGATACGGCGTTAAGAGACAGTATGGAAAAAATTTATACCCTTCTTTTTTACTAAGCCTTCAAAAAGGACTGGAAGTCGGAGATGGAGATACCAATTACGGTAAGCTTCTATTTTCTTACAATCAACCAATAAAACTCGGAAAATTTGGGATCATTAACAGCACAATTGAGACGGGTAAAATATTTGGAGCGACGCAACTATCGGCCCTAAGTCCCGTGCCTGCCAATCAAACGTATTCACTCGTACCCAATACTTTTTCACTTTTAAATTATTATGATTTTGTGGTGGATGAGTTTGTTGTTGGTCACTTTATACATCATTTTAATGGTTTTATTTTGAATAGAATCCCCTTAATCAAAAAATTAAAATTAAGAAGTGTCGCCGTTTTTAGAGGGGTCATAGGAAATATTTCAGATCAAAACAAGGCAATCAATCGTTCGTCCATTACTTATAATGCGCCCACAGAGCTTTACTATGAGTACGGTTTTGGTTTTGAAAATATCGGCTTTGGAAACTTGAGAATATTCCGTGTCGACTTCATATGGCGATCCGAATCTACAAATTTAAATACTTCTGCTCCTAACTTTGGAATTCGACTTGGATTGTTACCTGCCTTTTAAGCCTTCTCATCCTGTAGATTATTTGGTGTGTTTTGCTTTTTAACATTGCTAAAAAACAGACGGTTACAATTATGTGAAAATAGGCTTTTTAGTTTCTTTTCAATTTACTACATTTACGCCCTTAAAAATAAACATAATTACACTATGGAATCAATGATGATTTGGATGCCAATTGCAATGGCAATAATAGGATTAGCTTATATGCTAGTTAAAAAATATTGGGTAATGAAGCAAGATGCAGGAGATGGAAAGATGAAAGAAATTTCTGACCATATCTATGAAGGTGCTTTAGCTTTCTTAAATGCCGAGTACAGGTTGTTAGCAATTTTCGTAGTAGCTGCAAGTGTCGTATTGGCAGGAATTGCTTTTTACATGAATAGTACATATTTAATTGTAGTTGCCTTTGTAATAGGGGCTATATTTTCTGCATTTGCAGGGAATATGGGAATGAAAATTGCCACCAAAACAAATGTAAGAACAACCCAAGCTGCAAAAACAAGCTTACCAAATGCACTAAAAGTTTCTTTTGGTGGCGGAACGGTCATGGGACTTGGAGTTGCTGGTTTAGCGGTCTTAGGTTTAACCCTTTTCTTTATTATATTCTTTCATCTGTTTATGGGCGGTGAATGGACGAATACTGCTGATATGACAATTGTATTAGAAGCATTAGCTGGGTTCTCTTTAGGAGCGGAGTCTATTGCTTTATTTGCAAGAGTCGGTGGTGGAATCTATACAAAAGCAGCCGATGTAGGCGCTGATTTAGCAGGTAAAGTACAAGCAGATATCCCTGAAGATGACCCAAGAAACCCAGCCACAATTGCTGATAACGTTGGTGATAATGTTGGAGATGTTGCAGGAATGGGTGCCGATTTATTTGGTTCGTATGTAGCCACTGTTTTGGCAGCGATGGTATTAGGTAACTATGTTATTAAAGATATGGGCGGAAGTATTGCGGATGCTTTTGGTGGAATTGGACCAATTCTATTACCAATGTCGATTGCTGGTGTTGGAATTATTATTTCTCTTATCGGAACGTTATTAGTTAAAATTTCATCAAACGATGCAAAAGAAGCGGACGTACAAAAAGCATTAAACATCGGAAACTGGGCCTCTATATTAATGGTAGCTATCGCATGTTATGGTTTAGTAACTTGGATGTTGCCAGCGACCATGCAAATGGATTTCTTCGGTGAAGGGTTGCAAGAGATTTCTTCAATAAGAGTATTTTATGCGTGTTTAGTAGGCTTAATCGTTGGTGCTGGAATCTCAGCATTTACAGAATACTACACAGGTTTAGGTTCAAAACCAATCCTAAAAATTGTACAACAATCAAGTACAGGCGCGGGAACCAACATTATTGCGGGTTTAGCAACGGGGATGATTTCTACATTTTCTTCTGTATTACTATTCGCAGCGGCCATATGGGCCTCTTACGCTTTAGCCGGATTTTATGGTGTTGCATTAGCAGCCTCTGCAATGATGGCAACAACTGCAATGCAGTTAGCAATTGATGCTTTTGGACCTATTGCCGATAACGCAGGTGGTATTGCTGAAATGAGTGAACAAGATCCAATCGTAAGAGAACGCACCGATATTTTAGATGCCGTTGGAAATACAACTGCTGCTACTGGTAAAGGATTTGCAATTGCTTCAGCGGCATTAACGTCGTTAGCCTTATTTGCTGCCTATGTAACTTTTACGGGGATCGATGGAATTAACATCTTTAAAGCACCGGTATTAGCCATGTTATTTGTTGGTGGAATGGTGCCAGTAGTATTCTCTGCACTTGCAATGAACGCAGTTGGTAAAGCAGCCATGGAAATGGTAAATGAAGTG
>Ga0115559_1002374_pt1 | contig 12020 bp, 11 predicted proteins | sample COGITO_mtgs_1105_3_FD_87281 | JGI IMG/M metagenome (GOLD analysis project Ga0115559, IMG submission 87281) | Pelagic marine microbial communities from North Sea - COGITO_mtgs_110506 | ecosystem: Environmental > Aquatic > Marine > Epipelagic | place: Germany:Helgoland, sampling site Kabeltonne... | reverse complement strand
TCTACACTCGCGCCCAAGCACATCAAACCGCCGACAAAATGGTCCCGGTCAATTTCGACCAAACCCGCTTCTTTGGCGGTAGCAATGGCGAGCGTGTCGCGATCACTTTCCACCGAGCAGGCCACATTGCCGGAGCCGCTTCGATCACTCTGGAATACCGCCACCACAAAATATTCATCTCCGGAGACGTCCTCTTCACCGATCAAAAAACCCTTCCCGGCGCTCAGCTTCCCACCGAGAAGGTTGAGCTCATGGTCCTCGAAACCACTCGCGGGGCCACCATTCGCCCCGAGGGACAAAATCGGAAAACGGAAACTTCCCGTCTCCTTCAAACGATCAAAGAAACCTTTGCCCACGGTGGCTCCACCCTCATCCCCATCTTTGCCCTCGGACGCATGCAGGAAGTCCTTACCGTTATTCATGACGCGCTCAAATCGGGCGAAATCCCCCGCATGCCCATTTTCGCCAGCGGCCTCGGCATTGAACTGGCTGGTGAATTCGATCAAATCGCGCGGGAAACCAAGGAAATCAAATTCTCCCGCTCAATCCTCAAGAGCATTCCCGCACGGAGACCCGACCACATTTTCAGCCCCGGAAAATCCCCGAAAAACCCCGCGCTCTATCTCGCCTCCAGCGGAATGCTCGTCGAAAAAACCCTCAGTTACACCCTCGCCACCTGCCTCCTCCACGACGCCAAAAACACGATTTGCTACACCGGCTACTGCGATCCCGACACGCCCGGCGGATACATCCTCAATAGCAAACCCGGAGATACCCTTCATTTCCCTGGCCTCGATTTTAAAACCAAACGCAACGCTCGGATTGAACAATTTGATCTCTCCTCCCACGCCGACCGTGAAGAGCTCCTCGATTACGCCATCACCTGCCAACCCAAAAACATCATCCTCACCCACGGCGACCCCGATGCCCGCCAATGGTTTACCGATCAATTCAAAGCCCAAGCCAATAAAATCAAAGTCATTAATCCCACACCCCTCAAGGCCGTCGCCCTCTTATAAACTCTACTTCGAACAGAACGATTCGAAACGGGGAAGAGAGTCACAGAGTGGAAAAATGCGCACCAACGAACACACAGAGTGCCGCATACAGCCTGACGCCTTCTCCATCTCTGGAGGGCCATGTCCAATGGACCATGATCGCGCTAAGATCTACGCGCCCTCCCCTTTGCAGGTCGATTCCGGGCTCTGTCCTTCTCGATCTATTCAGCATTCCATCTACTTCAATTGCCCTCCTACCAGAGTGTGAAATCACAGGATAAAGGGTGAAACTTACAGGCATTTCCGAGCGCTTCCTTTGCCAGTGTAATTGCATGTTTTTTCATAATCGATTTGAGCGAACGCGTTCCCTGTGTATCCATAAAGCACGATGTATCTCACCTCCCCCTCTCCTCACTCATTTTGGATCGCTCCAATGAAATCAGGCTGTTTAAAGTCGATCTGGAGTTTCGCCATTCTTTTTTCCACTTCATTGGCTTTCGGTTCGCAAGCAGTCGTTCCCCCCGAAACCTTTTCAAGTAATTTCGATGAAGGGCTGGCTTCCTTTTATGTCCATCACTCGGGCAAGTGGGAAATCAAAGCGGATGACTTCGGCAATGCCTACGCATCATTAATTCAAGAAGGCGAATTTGAGCCCCCACTCCGTCGCCCAACCGCTTTCCTCCTCGTTCCTGATCGGGTCTGGTCAGATGTCACCCTAAACGTTCGTGCCCGAAGCACAGCGAACATGACATTTCCCGGACGCGATTTGGTCCTCATTTTTGGCTATGTGGATAACTTGCATTTCTACTATGCCCACATTTCGAACAGCAATAACGGAAGAACCCACAATGTGATCATGAAAGTGGACGGAACTAAACGCCATGTGATCCAACAGCCAAAATTTCCCGAGCCTCGCCTCTCCGGCGAATGGCAAAACCTTCGACTCGTTCATCAGGCAAACGGCAAGATCGAAATTTATGTCGATAAAATGAAAACTCCATTAATGACCGCTGAGGACACGAGCTTCCTCTCAGGCATGATTGGATTCGGATCCTTTGACGAAACCGGCGACTTCGATGAGGTGCACGTTGAAGGGATCCTCCTCAATCCGACTGAAAAATCTTTCATTAAGCATTGATCATACGTTTGCTATAAGACTTCCTACAACCTGCCTTATCTTTTTAAACCCACTAAACTCACATGAAAATATTGGTAACTGGTGCCGGAGGATTTCTCGGACGTGCGCTCTGTGCAGAGCTTCGAAATGCTAATTTGGATCTTCGCTCCATGGACTTTGTTCCTTTCGAAGGGGAACCGGGCGAAGAGGTTTTTATTGGTGATGTTTCCGATCCCGATGCCATTTCTAAAGCGATGGAGGGTGTCGACGGCCTCGTCATCGCCCACATGGCGCCTCGAAAAACCAAGCCCTACAATACCACAGCCGCATTTGATATTAATGTTAAAGGCACCGGACTTCTATTTGAAGCCGCCGTTAAATACGGCGTGAAGCGCATTGTCCTTATTTCTACCGCTTTCTCCGTAAAAGCACCTGAAAGCATTACCACTTGGCGCGAATTTATCCCCCCCACAACCGAAGCCTATACCCTGACCAAATCACTCCAAGAATTTATTTCCCGACAATACTCAGCCTGCCATGAACTCAGTATTTCCATTCTTCGCCCTGGATACGTCCTCTGCGCAGATAAAATGGAAGATAAATATGGTCGTCCGATTGGAGAAAGAGTTCCTGTTTTCTCCGAACGCCGGGACATCGGAGTCGTCGCCGCACTCTGCCTCAAGGCGGATGATATTGTCTATGAAATCTTCACCGTAATGAGCACTCCCGAGTCCATGATTCCATGGGATAATCAATACACCTGTAACCGCCTCAACTGGACCCCTCGGTTTGATTTCAATCACCTTCCTGCTCAACCGAAACAATAGGGCTAAAAAAGTTCATTCGAAACCTGCATTCCTCATGAAAGGATGTGTAGCTTTTTTCGTAAACAGACGAATATTTCAGATTTAAAGAGAGCGCTCACTCGAGCGATTCATCTTACAAGTATTTACTCCGTACTCGCTTCAGCCTCTCCAGTCAATGCGGCCTCCAATGCGTGCCAGGCCAATGTCGCGCACTTAATCCGGGCCGGGAATTTGCGCACCCCAGATAGGGCGGCCATATCACCGTCTTCAGCCAAATCAGCTTCCCGCGACGTATCCTTAAGCAAATCCATGACGTCTTTAAAGGCCGCATGCGCTTCAGCCACCGAGGCACCCGTCAATCGTTCGGTCAACAGTGAAGCGGATGCCTTGGAAATCGCACAGCCTTGCCCCTGAAACGTCACTTCCTCAATCACGCCGTCTTTGACCACGAGATAGAGATCAATTTCATCCCCACACATCGGATTGTTTCCATCCGCATGGTGCGTCGCCAACGGCAAGGGACGATAGTTCCGCGGACGCTTATTGTGATCGAGAATTATATCCTGATAAAGGTCTTCCATCTCACTGCTCATCCCGCCAAGAAGAACGATCTCCTCCAGTTCCGCAAGTCATTCTCGCAGAATAAAGGGTTTCGATCAGTCTCTGAAAAATTTCACAATTTTCTGCACCCCAGCCACTAACTGGTCGACTTCCTCCATCGTATTATAAAAAGCGAAACTGGCTCGAGCCGTTCCCGAAATGCCCAACTTCTGCATGATCGGCTGGGTGCAATGATGACCCGCCCGTATCGCAATGCCATCCTGATCTAAAAAAGTGCCGACATCATGCGCATGAATATCTCCGATCAGAAAAGAAACGACCGATGCTTTATCCTCAGCTTCCCCAATGATGCGTAATCCCTCAATCCTTCGAAGCTGGCTCTCCGCATACTGGCCTAATGAAGTTTCATACGCTGCAGCAGCCGCTCGATCCATTCCGTTTAAAAACTGAAATGCGGCCGCCAATCCAATAACCCCGGCAATATCCGGGGTGCCTGCTTCAAATCGTTCCGGCGGTTTTTTATAGGTCGTCTTAGCAAAGGAAACTTTCTGAATCATATCCCCCCCGCCTTGATACGGCGGCATCGATGCCAACAAATCATAACGGCCATAGAGAATCCCGATTCCCGTTGGTCCGAACAATTTATGCCCACTTAAAACCAGAAAGTCCGGTTTCAAAACCGATACATCCACCGCAAAGTGAGGCGTTGACTGCGCCGCATCCAACAAAACGGGAACTCCCACCGCGTGAGCCGCTTCAATCATCGCCTCAACCGGATTAATCGTCCCCAACGAATTCGATACATGGACACAGGCCGCTATAACAGGGCGACGGGCTTTCAACAAGGCCTTCCAAGCATCAAGCTCAACCTCCCCTTTTTCACTGACCGGAGCCACCAACAATTCAATGCCTTTTTCCTCCGCAAGCAGCTGCCAAGGAACAATATTCGCGTGATGCTCCATTTCCGTAATGAGGACACAATCACCCGGCTGGACCCTCGGGCGGACAAAACTTTGAGCGACCAGATTAATCCCTTCAGTCGCACCGCGAACAAAGATAATTTCCCGCGAATCCGAGGTCCCTAAAAAACCAGCCGCCAACTCCCGACACGCCTCATAGGCCACCGTCGCACGCTGACTCAGGGCATGCACTCCGCGATGAATATTCGCATTATCCTTACGGTAATAGCCTGACACCGCATCAATAACGACTTGTGGTTTCTGGGTCGTCGCCGCGTTGTCCAAATAGACCAAGGGATGACCATTGACCGTTTGTTGAAGAATCGGAAACTGCGCGCGCCAAAATTGAGGATCAAAATCTGTTGAATTCATGGAAAGCGCACAATCTGAGTCTCCCCCATCCGTCTCGCAACCTTTTCACACAAATTTCCTCTGTTTCCTGAAAGGCCACCAGCCTACATCTTCAGCGCACCTCTACTGAAAAAAACCACGCTGTTTCTCATTAATCGGCATTTCCAATTTTTCCATCACTAAAAGGAGGTCTTCCCAGACTTCCCGCTTCGTCGCATTCGATTGGTTTCTCAAGAGATAGCTGGGATGGTATGTCGGCATCAAGGGGATCCCTTCAAAAGTGTCCCACTTTCCCCGAATCGATCCCATTCGCCGGCTTTTATCCACGCCCAATAACCCATCAACCGCCGTTTTACCCAATGCCACAATCACCTCGGGTTTGACCACCGCAACCTGAGCCTTCAAAAAGGGTAAACAATAGGTCATCTCCTCCATCGTCGGCGGTCGGTTTCCATAAGTTGTCGGCATCTCGGGACGCCAATTCATGATATTACCGATATAAACCTGCTCCCGCTTCAATCCCATCGCCCCAATGATCTTGGTCAACAATTGACCCGCTAACCCAACGAAGGGCTCGCCTTGTGCTTCCTCTTCCGCTCCGGGAGCTTCCCCACAGAAGAAAATCTTCGCATCAATCGACCCCACTCCAAAAACAACCTGCTTGCCCGGTTTCACATGCGCCTGACAGACCAGATCTTTCAACACCCGATCCCGCAACCAGTCGCGCTGTGTTTCCTTCGAACCTTCAGGGAGGACAATCTCCGGAGCTTTCGGGATCTCCACCGTCGTTGCCTTCACCGCAACCACCTTTCTCGGTTTCTCGACAACCAACGCTTCCGACCCCATCCCATCCGCGGCAACTCGCTCCATTTCCTCGGGCTTTCCATGCAACTCCCGATAAGCCTCAATCGCATTGCGAAGGCCTGAAAGCGTTTCGTCTCCAATATAAACCGACTCGCAACCTTCTTTCCGAAGTTGCTTCAATTCAAAGACCAACGCATCCAGTTCCGCTCGCATTCCCCACCATCATCGATTCCAACAACACCTGTCAAAACTTCGCACGCCAAATATTCAATTATCAGCAATGAGATCGGACTCCACAGTCCGCTTCCCCCTCTCTTTTAACTCAAGCGAAAGAGTAAAAAGTAAGCACCCTCACTCGCTTCGAGCTCAAATGCACTGCCTTCAAAGGCAAGCGCATCCCCGCGTCGAACCTCATGCCCAGCGACCGAGACAACCCCTTCGATCACTTGAATCCAAACATACCGATGCTTCGCATCCCATGGAATTCCCCAGTTCGATGACTCTTCAATCGACCGACCAACGAATATCTCAACCACTTGACGCACCTCGACCGATCCGTCCCGGCCCGTTCCACTCGCCAAGAGTTTCAATCCACTTTCACCAGCCTGATCGATTGCCTTCCGATCTTCATAGCGTGGCGCTCCCCCCGGTTCCGTCGGCTCAATCCAAATCTGCAATAATTCGGTCGATTCCGAATCCGACGGATTGAACTCACTATGCATGACCCCAGTTCCCGCACTCATATACTGAAAATCACCCGCTTCGATCACGCGGCCATTGCCCAAACTATCCTTGTGCGCCAACTGTCCCCGAATCGGCACCGTGAATATCTCCATCGATCGATGTGGATGCGTCCCAAAACCTTTTCCCGGCGAAACAATGTCCTGATTAATCACCCGAAGACTCCGATACCCCATTTTCCTTGGATCATAGTACTCGCCAAAAGAAAAACTATGACGCGCATCCAACCACCCCAATTGAGCTCTCCCCCGATCTTCCGACCGATGAATCACCACATTCGTTACTCCATGTTCTGCTTTCATCTTATTTCCCTTATTTTATCTCTGTATCAAGCTATTTCGTTAAAACTAAAGGCTACTCTCGTAATCCTGCCTCCGCCTTGGCTCCCAAGCGTTTCATCAATTCCGCAAATTGAGCGGCTTCTTCCGCCGTAAAAACATCGAAGAGCGCTTCCAAGTTTTTCGAATGGAGCGCGAACCCGATTTCAATCGTCCGGCGACCCGCTTCCGTTAACTCAACCAGAACAACCCGCGCATCTTCTGTGCTTTTTCTTCGGGTAACGAAGCCGCGCTTCTCCAGACGCTGAACCGCAGTGGTAATCGATCCACTCGTCAAATGAACTTTCTCCCCAATCGTGTTCACGGGAAGCGCGTTCTTATGCAACAACACTTCCAAAACAACAAAATCCGTAAAGACACCAAAACCCGATTCAGCCACACTCGCCTTGTCATACCGACTCACCGCATGACTCGCTTTCCACATCAATAACCATAAATGCGCCCCGGACTGTGCATAAATTTTCATGAGCAAAATCAAAACCTTAAATTACCTTGATGTCAAGATACTTGACGGGATTCATGTTGACCTCGATCCAAGATTGGAGGAGCCGACTCCGTCAGATCACCAGTGAATAATGATGAACGCTCGATGTGACCTCACTTTCGCATCCATTCCTGCCTATGTTGCCACCAATGCTACGATTTCTCCCTGCAAATTATCTCCGCTACTTTAATGGGCATCCTTAGAGCGATCTCAATGCCGCCGATAATCGTCGTGAGAGCATCGGAACGATCCGCTCATCCATTCCCGGAAGTGCCGTTCGAATGATCCTCAAGCCGCCATTCCCTTCTGCCGCTTCTCGACAAATCGTGGCCACATCCCCATCGACTCCAGCATGCCTCCCTGGCGATAGAAAGAGCATGGCTACCACAATTGTTCGATTCGGCGCCTCCGTCATCCCACTCAAAGCCGTCGCTAAAAGCGGCTCGTTAAAATCGTAGGCACTTCCGTCCCGCCGTTCCATTGATGCGGCCATCACCGAGCTTCCCAATAGTTGGCTCAGCTCCAAGGCAATCCGATTGCGCACGTCCGTAACCGCTCGGATCGGCGATCCATGATCGACCAATATGACCGATGCATTACTCGATGGGGAAACGGCCTTCACCAATCCCACCATCAGTCCCGCTAGCCCCATATCCAAAGGCTCTTCGGCCAGCGGACAGCCGAGGAAGCGAGCCACTCGAACCTCAAACCAACCAAACTGCTCCTGCAAACGAGCCACGATCTTCCACAAGCTCACCGTAATGGCCCGACTCGGACCAATAAAAAAAGGGAGAATCAAAAACTGCCGTTCACCCGATTGCAGAGCCCGCAAGAATGCCACTTCCAGTAATTGCGGAGCGGCAATCCCCTCGGGAACATCCGATCCTCGAATCTGATCACTATGCAACAGCGATGCCGCCTGAACGGATCTTTGGGATTCCTGACCCACAGCAGCGGCCACTCGAACCAAGTTCTCCCACGATTCAATACGTAAGGAGCCATTATCGACGAGAAATACCTGCATTGCACTCATCTACATAAAATGGTGGAAAAATCACTTAAAACATCGAACCCGATATTTTAAATGGTACCCGGGACAGGGCTTGAACCTGCACACCTCTCGGCACCAGAACCTAAATCTGGCGTGTCTGCCAATTCCACCACCCGGGCATCAAAGTCAGACAAAGATTACGCTTTCTGAATCACTGGCAAGTCCTGATTCAAAAAAAACAGATTTCATCACTACCTCGCATCAGTAATCGAATAAATCCACGATTAATACACCAATTCAACGAAGGAGAAAACCAACCACAGATTTCCCAGAGCGCTCAGACCAATCCAACCGACCCGACTAAACATCTACACCTGTCCTGCCGATGCCCCAGACATCGATATTCTGCGGCAAAACGCAGAGCACCTTTTTTCATACCTCTTCGCACCCTTTTCCTCCCTCCATAATCCTTTCAAGTTCTGTCATTTTTGTGACTTTTGTGGTAGAAAATCAGATCCTTTTTCGTGCCTCTTCGTGCCTTTTTGTGGCCATAAAATCAGAGCTTAATCCGCCCAAACCTCGACCAAATAACAAAAAACGATCCAATGAACTAATTTTAGAGATCAGATTTGCCCTCTTCTACTCGATCCAAATGATGGCAAACTTCTTTCATGACCCAATCTGCATCAAAACTTGCCCTTAAAGCCCTCAAAAAGGCACTCCCCGAATTCGTCCTTTTTTTTGAAAAGGAAGAACGCTACCGCGCATCCATGGACAACATGCGCTTTTCTCGCATGCCTGCCGTCGTCATTCGCCCCGATGACGAAGCACAGATCGAAAAGCTGCTTAAAATCGCTAATCAACACAAGATCCCCATTACCACTCGTGGAGCGGGCAGCGCAACCACGGGAGCAACCACGCCGGCCATCGATGGTTGGGTCCTCGATCTTTCCGATTGGAAAAACCTGCACATTGATCCCGACTCCATGATGGCCTATGTCCAACCCGGCGTCACCGTCCAACAACTCGATGATGCCGCCCGCGAATGCGGCCTGTTCTATCCACCCGATCCTGGCTCCAAAAAATACGCCACCATCGGCGGCACCATCGCTTGTAATGCGGGGGGGCTTCGCGGCGCCAAATACGGGGTCACTCGCGACTACGTCTATGCCCTCGAAGGCTTTCTGCCCACCGGCGAATTCGTTCGATGGGGCCTCGATGTCAAAAAATTTGTCAGTGGCTACAACATTCGCGACCTCTGGATCGGCTCGGAAGGCACCCTCGGCATCATCACGGGAACGGTGCTCAAACTGATTCCTCGCCCTGCCCATACCCTCACCTTCCTCGCTTCTTTTGATGATGAAATCGCCGCATTAAACACCGCCCACGCCATTTTAAAAACACGGCAAATCCCTGCCATTCTCGAGTTTCTCGACCAACAAACCGTTGACTGTTTCACTCGACTCAAATCCAACAAGCCTGATCCCGATCACTTTGCTCGTTTTGAGGGTAAATCGCTCTTACTCATTGAATTCGATGGCTCTCTTCAGGACGTTGAAGCGGCTCGATTATCAGTGGAATCACTTTTTCAACAATCGAACATCTCCTTTGAAGTCACAACCCAACCCGAAGCGGCCGAACAACTGTGGCAAGTGCGGCGCGGGTGCTCCAAGGCGATGTTTCAATGGGGCGATCGAAAGCTGAATGAAGATATTGTCGTTCCGCTACGTGCTCAACACGAGTTGATTCAATTTACCCGTGACCTCAAAGACGAAATCCAGCTCCCCACGCCAACCTTTGGGCATGCGGCCGATGGCAACTTTCACGTTCACATCATGTATCACTCGGACCAACCGAACGAAGTCAAACGCGCTCAGCTGGGTATTCGCCGGATAATGGAAAAAGTGGTCGCCCTCGGCGGAGCCATCACAGGCGAACATGGGATCGGCCTCGCAAAAAGTAACTACCTTCCGCTTCAACACGAACCAGTCGAACTGAAGCTCATGCGCGGGATCAAAGAACTCTTTGACCCCAACCATATCCTCAATCCCGATAAATGGTTCGAGCCCTTTGACCCCTCCGAACACCCTCGCGAAGACTTTCAGATGCCTTGGGATCATTGATCCCGGATCGCTCGGTCTAATTTACGGAAAAACACCACACGAGCTCCCTAACTGAAAAACTTGCCTCGATCCCATTACTTTTCGTTTGCCTGAGCGAATCTCCTCTCCAACCTCTCGGCTATGCAGGTTTTCCCAGCCCGAGAAGAGTTTAGTCAATTGGCCACACAAGGAAATCTTATCCCCGTGTATGCCGACCTTATGGCCGATTTCGAAACGCCCGTTTCCGTTTATTCGAAACTCCGTGAGCGCGGCCCCGCCTATCTCCTCGAATCGATCGAAGGTGGAGCCAACTTAAATCGCTACTCATTCATCGGCTGTCAGCCCGAACTCACGATTCAGGCTCAACTTGGAGGGAACACTACCTTGACCGATGCGGAGGGCAACGTTCGAACCATTCCAACCCCCAAGGACCCGCTCGATGTCATCGAGGACGAAATGAAACGCTACAATCCGGTCAAGCTACCGGATATGCCTCGCTTCGTTGGCGGCGCGGTTGGCTTTCTGGGATACGAATACATCCACTGCATCGAACCCACCGTTCCACTCGCCGAAAACGATGTCCTAAAGATGCCCGTGGCCCATTTCATGGTCACGAAAACGATCATTATCTTTGATCGTGCCCGCCAAACCCTGCGACTCCTCGTCAACGCTCACCTGCGCGAGGGCGAGCAGGCCGATGCGGTTTATACGGAAGCCGTAGCACAAATCAAAGCACTCGCAACCTATCTGGAAAACGGTCGCTCATTCCCGACCATCCCCGTTGCCGCAACCAAGGAAACGGAAGTACCTAAGGGTAATTTCACCCCCGAGCGTTTCGAAAAAATGGTCGCCGACTGTAAAGAATACATCCGGGCCGGTGATGTCATTCAGGTCGTCGGGTCCCAACGCTTTGAAACCGATTTTGACGCCGATCCACTCACCCTTTATCGCGCACTCCGCGTCGTAAATCCATCTCCGTACATGGTCCTTTACGATCCCGGCCCCTTCAGTCTGATCGGTGCTTCGCCCGAAGTCCATGTCCGCCTGACCGATGGATTGGCCGAGGTCCGCCCGATTGCAGGAACCCGCCCACGGGGTAAAACCAGCGAGGAAGATAACGCGCTCGAAAAAGATTTGTTAGCCGACGAGAAAGAACGCGCAGAACACCTCATGCTCGTCGACCTCGCTCGCAATGATCTCGGACGCGTCTGTCAATACGGCTCCGTTACCGTTCCTGATTACATGATCGTTGAACGCTACTCCCATGTCATGCACATCGTTTCACAGGTCGAAGGCACCATTGCTCCCGATCAAAATGCTTACGACCTCATGCGGGCAACCTTTCCCGCCGGCACCGTAAGCGGAGCGCCCAAAGTCCGGGCGATGCAAATCATTGCCGAACAGGAAAAAGATCAGCGCGGGCCCTACGCCGGTGCCGTTTCCTATTTCAGTTTTGATGGCAATCTCGACAGTTGCATCGCGATTCGTACGGCCCTCTTAAAAGATAAACGCCTCTATATCCAAAGTGGAGCAGGCCTCGTTTCTGATTCCATTCCCGTAAACGAATTCAACGAAACGATCAACAAAGCCAAAGGGATGCTCAAAGCCGTCGACATGGCCCAAGCGATCTCAGAATAGCTCCTTTATCCTAAAATCGGCAGTTGGTAAGGCTTGGTGACAAGACAAGGCGCAAGCCTCTGAACTGTGGTCGTCACTGTAGGAGGCTTGGAACAATGGATTGGCGGCAAAACTTCCCAACCACTAGCGG
>Ga0115559_1002362_pt1 | contig 12032 bp, 7 predicted proteins | sample COGITO_mtgs_1105_3_FD_87281 | JGI IMG/M metagenome (GOLD analysis project Ga0115559, IMG submission 87281) | Pelagic marine microbial communities from North Sea - COGITO_mtgs_110506 | ecosystem: Environmental > Aquatic > Marine > Epipelagic | place: Germany:Helgoland, sampling site Kabeltonne... | reverse complement strand
CAGTAGATGTACCAGCGTCTTCGTAGGTAATTGCAACGGTTCCAGCGAAAGAGGGCGACGTTATTAGTAGTGCGAGACTCGCGCCAGCAAATAGCTTGAATAGCCCTTTGGCGTTAAATTGAGTATTGATTCCCATGGTATATCTCCCTATTAGCATCCTGCCAACACAAATATTTGAAACAGTTCTTGATAGGGGAGATTCTATGCATGGATGATATTGCTGCAACCAGACCGCGTTAAAAACGCGAACTGGTTATCGTTTTTTCTTCAACTGCGACCTTTTTAACGCTAATTCAACCTACTGAGGCCGCAAACAGCCGTAATTTGAGTATCAGGTTTGATCGCGGAGCTGTGCAGTCCAGAGTTCAAAATAGCGGGCTTTTTTGGCCAGTAACTCGCGGTGGGAGCCCTGTTCGACAATGCAGCCATGGTCCATGACGACAATTCTATCGGCATCGACAATAGTGGATAGACGATGAGCAATAACCATGCTGGTATGTCCCTGTGAGATCTCCTGCAGTGCGGAGAGGATTGAACGCTCAGATTTACTGTCCAGTGAAGAAGTAGCCTCATCAAACACCAAAATAGGCGGGCGTTTTAATATAGTTCTGGCGATAGCGACGCGCTGCTTTTCTCCGCCAGATAATTTTAACCCGCGCTCACCGACAACAGTCTCAGCGCCATCGGGCAGTTCGGCAATAAAGCTCTGCAGATGAGCAAGCTTGATGGCCTACAAAACCTCTGCGTCTGATGCTTCGGGATTGCCGTAACGTATATTTTCAAAGATGCTCTGGTTAAACAGCACCCTGTCCTGGGGCACTATGCCAATCATCTGTCGCAGAGAGTGCTGACTTACCTGACTAATATCCTGCCCATCAATCAGTATGCTGCCCTGACTGGGATCGTAGAATCGAAACAGTAGTTTGACTAGGGTTGATTTACCCGCGCCGCTGGCGCCAACAATGGCGACTTTCTCGCCGGCACGGATCTCAAAACTAAGGTCTTTAACAATAGGGCGGTCTGGTCGGTAATGAAAAGATACCTTATTAAAGCTGATAGCCCCCTTGGTTATCTCAAGGTCAGGAGCATTACTAACATTTTTGACGCCAGAACTGAGTTCCATTAGGGCAAACATATTTTCGATATTGGCCATGGAGCCCTTGATTTCTCTATACACAAAACCCAAAAAATTTAACGGGATAAAGAGCTGCATCATAAAGGCATTGATCAGGACAAAGTCACCAATGGTCATGGTGCCCTCTGTAACCCGCTGGGCGGCCAGCCACATCATAGCGGTCATGGCGACGGTGATAATGAGTGCCTGACCGGCATTTAAACTGAGTAGCGACAGGCGATTTTTGCGCCGGGCCTTTTCCCATGTTTTTAAGGCTACGTCGTAGCGATTGGCTTCATAGTCTTCATTGGTAAAGTATTTAACGGTTTCGTAGTTAAGTAGACTGTCGATTGAGATGGTACTAGCCTGTGAATCTGCCTTCGCCGCTTCACGGACAAACTGGGTGCGCCAATCGGTGGTGACCATGGAAAAGAGAATATACAAAACCACAGAACTCATGGTGATAGCCGCAAACGCAATGCCGTAGTTATAGAACAGCAAGCCGATCACCAGGGTTATTTCTATTAGGGTAGGGGCAATGTTAAAGACGAAAAAGCGCATCAAGAAACTGATGCCATTAGTGCCTCGATCAATATCTCGCGATAGGCCACCGGTGCGACGATTGAGGTGAAAGTCCAAATCCAGACCGTGAACATGCTTGAATACTTGCAGGCCAATGCGTCGCAGTGCGCGCTCGGTGACACGGCCAAACACCGTATCTCGGATTTCACCCAGCAAAATCATCGACAGGCGAGCAAAGCCATAGGCGATAATAAGTGCCACAGGCACCACCAGTAAACTTTCGGCAGGCAGTCCGCTGCTGCTGTCCATACCCAGACCATCGACGATGTATTTAAGCAGGAAAGGCCCGGTAACACTGGCAGCTTTAGACAGTACTAGGCAGGCCAGCGCAATGCCGATGCGTGTCTTGTACTCCAGCATATAGGGCCAGATAATTTGAAAGACTTTCCAGTTGATTTTTCTGTCGGCATCAACAGCATAGTTGCCAGGTTGCATAGGTTAGCTCGTTTGGTAATAGGGGGGTTAGCCTAGGTTCTGTGCTGAAACCAAGCTAAGGCGCTAACAGTTACGGGTTAGCCAATAAGTTGGTCTTTTGCGGCGTTAATTTTTGCAGCCAAATAGTCACTGCCGCCGCGATCTGGGTGCAAACGTTGCATCAGACGCTTATGGGCCTTGACGATCTCTTCTTTGGAAGCATTGGCCTCAACGCCGAGAATTTTATGGGCTTCGTCGTTGGAGATATCTGAGAAATTACCTGCTTGATAATTATCGTTGGTCTGTTCACCGGCGCCATTACGCATTAAATAGGCCTGCAGCAACACAAAGGATTCTCGGTCAGCAGCCCGAAATTCTTCAGACAGTGCTTTGAGCTGCTCGGGGTTTAATTCAGACAGGCGCTTGCCGGTAAATTCACCCTTGAGCACTTCGCCATCCATTTTCTTGCTGGCAAAATTAATCTCTACCTTTAATGAGCTGGTGCCAAATTGGGATGGACTGGTTTTAAATCGACTGAGAATTCGCAAGATTGGAAGAGCACGCAGACCAAAACCCAGCACCAGCTTGCCGACGGGTATCAGAGCAGCTAGTCCAGCACCCAACCAGTGCATACGCCCAGTTGCTACTAAGATTATCGATGCCCCCAGAACACCCCAGAACGCCGTGCGCCAAAAAAAGGGTCGTCGCTCTTCTGGCGTTAAACGCTTAACCGTTGACCACCAGTACCACAGTGAGAATACGATGGCGACGAGGAGGAGTAATCTAGGCATAGTGAGTAGCTGCGGTTGGGAATCAGAATCCCTAACAATACCTTTTTATTGGCTCTGGGGCGAGTCAATCGGCTGAGTAATCGGTGATTAACTGACCTGAGTGTGACATTTTGACTATTATAAAATCTTGACGCTAAGCTGCTCCATTTGCGGAACTTTAGTCATGTCTTTCACTGGCAGAATCAGGCTCCTCGCAGGGAGCGCATGAGATGAATATAGTCGGACCCACAGTTAAACAAATTCGTGAAAAACAACGGTTAACCCAGGAAGCCTTGGCTGCCCGCTGTAATCTTTTAGGCTGGGATATCAGTCGCAGCACATTGGCTAAGATCGAGGTTCAATTGAGACGGGTCAAGGATACCGAGGCCGCCATGCTTGCCAGAGCCCTTAAGGTAGATATCGGCGAAATGTATCGCGATACTAAAAGTTTCAATAAAGAAAGTATCAGCTAAAAAAGCGGCTATCGATAAGACAGTAGAGGTAACCAGAAAAGCAAAAAAAAGCCCCCGCTAAATCAGCGGGGGCTTTCTATAATTGCTAGGTTATTACACTTAGTCGCGTTACTAATTTACTACCGCTACTAATTCAAGCGCGGGTTAGCGCGTCTTAAGAACATCCCGCAACTTATCAGCCATAGACACCAATGCTGCCTCTGTGGTCTCCCAGTCGACACAGGCGTCGGTTACTGAAACGCCGTATTCCATCTCATCTGGGTTGCTTGAAAGTTTCTGATTACCACCGTTTAGGTGGCTCTCCATCATCACACCAATAATAGACCTGTTACCTTCAACAATCTGGTTGGCGACATTGTCTAGCACCAGAGGCTGCAACATATGATCTTTGTTGGAGTTGGCATGACTGCAATCCACCATGATGTTCGGTGCAATACCGGCAGCAACTAGTTCTTGCTCACAGATAGAAACACTGACGGAATCATAATTGGGCTTACCATTGCCACCACGGAGAACGACGTGGGCATACTGATTTCCCTTGGTGGTAATAATAGACACATTGCCATCTGAGTTAATACCCAGAAAACGGTGGGGGCTGGCTACTGATTGCAATGCGTTAATCGCCACTGTCAGGCTGCCATCTGTGCCGTTTTTAAATCCGATAGAAGAAGAAAGACCTGAGGCCATCTCTCGGTGAGTCTGAGATTCTGTCGTACGTGCGCCAATAGCAGACCAGGCAATTAGGTCTTGCATATATTGTGGTGAAATAGGATCCAGGGCTTCGGTTGCCGTTGGCAGGCCGACTTCTAAAATATCATGTAAAAGCTGACGACCAATATGCAGGCCGTCGGTGATCTTGAACGAGTCGTTCATAAACGGATCGTTGATCAAACCTTTCCAGCCAGTCGTGGTACGTGGCTTTTCGAAATAGACGCGCATAACTATAAGCAATGTGTCACTGACTTTTTCGGCCAGGACTTTTAAACGTTGGGCATATTCATGAGCGGCTTTTAAATCGTGAATTGAGCAGGGCCCAACCACAACAACGACGCGGTGGTCTTTGCGCTCAAGAATATTTTCAATGTCTTTACGACCCTTTGAAATAGTCTCTCGAGCTTTGTCTGACAGCGGTATTGTGCGCTTCAGTTCGGCCGGAGTAATGAGTATCTCAGGCACTTCAATATTGATGTTTTCTACAGCATGGCTGTCCATGTGAAAATTCCTAACTAGTCGCTTTAAATAAAGAGGCACTATTGTACTTAAATATCAACGGTTTTGAAGATTATTCGGCTTCAACCTCAATAAACAAGGGCATTTGCGGGAAATAGAGCGCGCAGCGCACGGGATTTTCTTCCAGAGCGAGGTAGAGATTGGCGTAATGTTTTAGCTGTGCCTGATAGCTGCTGATCTGTCTGGCGATAAATTGCTGTTCAGGCTCTCCCTCGGCGGGCATAGAAAATTTGTAATCAATGATCCAGCGAATTCCCTGATCCACAAAAGTCCTATCGAGTACGGAGGTACCTGCATGATTACTCTCTCGATGATGGTAGCCCAGAGCCTGTTCGCACTGGGCCTGCTCATGGTTGTGCAGTATCCATTGGCCGCGAGAGTCTTCAAGCATGGTGGTCAGTGCGCGGCTTAGACGATTGAGCTCTTCGCTGGTTGCGAGTATGCCTAGCTCCTTAAGCTGTGCCGACCAAGCAGGGGGCAACTGTTGCAACCGTTGCTCGGGCCATCTGTCGATGCCCTCATTGGCTATTTGTTTCAGGGTTCTATGCATAACCGTCCCCAGTAAACGTGCTCGGAGAGACAGGTCTGCATCAACTTGAGTGCCAGCCGCAGACTGAGTTTCCTCTGTACCCAGGGTCATGGCATCGGCCTCTCGGGCTGGTGCCTCAAAGGCAGCGGGCAGGCGTCGAAGACTGTTTAGGCGAGGTCTAGATTCAAAGCTGTCATCGGTCTCTGTTTGATCAATAGGGTATTGCCCATCATCAATACCGGCTTCGATTGTTTTCCAAATCGGTGCTAGTAAGGTGGTTTTACTCGGTGCCTGCCAGCCTTCTTTTTTAGCCGCTTTAAGGTTGGCAAACAGATAGAGATTACGTATAGCTCTGGTTGCAGCCACATAGAGTACTCGCGTATTTTCCAGTCGCGTCTTACCCGCATCTTCATGTTTTAGGTACTGGTAGACGCTATCATCTTCCTCATCATGCGCTCCCAGTGGCGCCATAATTAACGATATCTGATTGTATTCATCGATATGTTCACGCCAGCGCAGCAATGGTTTTTTGTCAGAGCCAGAACCACGGGTCAAGCCGGGTAGCAGCACATGATCAAACTCGAGGCCTTTAGACTTGTGGATGGTCATAATCTGAATAACATGGCGACCTTTGGGTCCAACCTCCGGCGCAGGGGACGCATAGAGTTTGTCCACCGCCTGTTGAAAGCCGTTCCAGTCGGGGAGAGTTCCGGCTACTTGCCAGTTTTCCAATAGGTCCAGATAGGCTCGCACATCATCGAGATCGCTGCTGGCCATCAAACTATCTGGGCCGCCTAGGTCTATCCACAGCTGCTCGAGACTATCGCGTATATTTTTACGGCCACGGTTTGTCCAAGCGTCTAAAATAAGTGGGATGACACGGCATAGGATTTGTCGGCCCTCCGTTGAGAGCTCATTAAATGGTTCAGAGTCAGGTTCGGGTTCGGGTTCAGGCTCGGATTGAGATCTTGAGAACCTTATAAGCTGAGCAAGAATGGCATCCCCCTGTTTGGGGTTATTGCTGGTGCTATTTGAAACCACTAAAAGATCGGCCAATGACAGACCACAAAAAGGGGCCCTCAATACTGCCAACCAAGAAATTTTATCGGCGGGAGACAGTAGGGCACGTGTCAGCGATAGCATATCGACCACGGGCATTCTGCTGGCCAATGGTGTGATATCAATTGCCTGCCAGTTAAGGTTGGCGGCTCTAAGGGCTGGCACTATGGTTTTAAGATGGCTGCGGCCACGGACTAAAATAGCCACTGACTGGTCGGGTTTTTGTACGGCCAACTGAGCACAGATAGTGGCAATATGCACAGCTTCGGCTTTATCGCCCTCGTCTCCGGCAAAGCCTTGGAAGCTGACTGCAGGGCGCACACCAGGGCCTTTAAATGCATCCGAAGGCGAGTAGGGAATGGCGCCCCGACTGATATCAGCCTGAGCCGGAAAGGCTTGGCTAAAGGCCTCGTTAACCCATTCGATAATGCCCTGCTCGGAACGGAAGTTAGCGGTCAGGGTCAGTGGGTGGCACTGCACTGGGCCGACCGGATGGCGCTGGGCATTAATAAACAGACCCACATTGGCATTGCGAAACCCGTAAAGAGACTGCATGGCATCGCCCACTAGAAACAAGGTTCTGCCATCATCTGGTTGCCAGCCAGCGATTAAATGTTCGAGTAATTTTACTTGGGATCCAGAGGTATCTTGAAACTCATCAACTAAAATATGGCGTAACTGATAATCCAGACGCAATGTAATATCGGAGATCGCCTCATCCTCAGGCGAAGGCTCTATAGCTTCCAATGCCGTGAGAGTAATCGCGGGATAGTCACATTGATCCTGCTGCTTAAACGCTAGCTCTAGTTCGGCGGCTAGGCGCGGCAACAGGTGCCCCAGAGCATCGAGAATTAAATGCTGCGCACTGTTAATTTCTGCTTCGGGAAGACACAGGGCATTGGCTATCAGTTCCTTAATCTCAGGGCGCTCACGACACCATTCGAGTAGTACCTGCATGCGCGCTTTGGCGTCTTTTTGATCTGCCGGAAAGCCTTCGTTTTTGGTGAGCTTCTTGCGGATGTCATGATCTTTGGTTACCAGCAGACTGAGTAAAACCTTCCACTGCACTATGCCATCAAGGCTACTGTCTGGCAGTTCAATCATGCCACTCAGCTCACGGAGTCTAGGATTCTTTTCCATATCGCCATAGTTGGCAGCAAAGTCAGCTAATTCAGCTAGCTCTCCAGCAATAGGCATAAGAGCCTCATGGAGTTGCATAAGACTTTCGCCGATTACCTGATCGATTACCTGCTGAAAATACTCTTGATTGCCCGCCGCATTAAAGATTAAAGGTAGCCACTGTTCCCGTTTGCTGAGCAGTTCCGAGAGCAGCCGTTCGCAGCGCGCCAGATCATTGCCGGTATGTTCCAGTAATACCGCTAATTGCGTGGCCGTTTCGCTATCCTGCTCAATCTTGTCGAGCAGAGCTCGGGCGGCAACTTCGTAAAGTGCCTGGGGGTTATCGCTGGGTTCAGGCAGCGCGCCAAGTTTGGTTTCCAGAGCAAACTGACTGGCGATATAGCGGCAGAACCCATCAATAGTTTGAATGCGTAAACGTCCAGGCATGTCCAGCAGGTTCCATCCCAGTGCAACGCTGCGTTCAACGGCCAGTGCGGCCAGATCCCAGGTTTGCGCCTCGTAGTCATCCGCAGGTCTAGGTTCGTAAGCGGCGGCATGGAGGGCTCTGTGGATACGGCTGGCCATTTCTCCCGCAGCTTTGCGGGTAAAGGTAATGCTTAGAATTTCTTCAGGGTTTTCTACGGTACACAGCAGGCGTAAAACTCGCTGGGTAATCAGACCGGTTTTACCCGACCCCGCCGGTGCCGAAACAATAAAACTCTGCTTGGGATCGAGAGCTAGTTTGCGCTGTGGCTGATCACTCACGGGACTCATAGGCCGGCCCCCGGATTAGCCATGGCCGTTATTTCGGGTTCTTCTAACCAGCGATTTAACGGCAACAGGTGACTTTGATAAGTAAACGAAGCGTTATCAAATATTTCTACTGGGGCATAACCAGACGTAAATTCATCAGCCAGCCTAGTCAGGGCAGCCTGCCATTGATCAATCTGTGCTGGCCAGTCTTCAACCACTTTTTCAGCCGGAATTAACTGGCTATCGCTGGTACCTATAAATTTGATCAGGCCGCCTTTTATTTGGGCAAAGGCACAGCCATTGGCCACTGGATTGCTGGCCAATACATACAGTGGTAATTGCGGATCTGAAGGCCGATCGCCGGCCCAGCTCGATGGTTTAACGGTGCCAGACTTGTAGTCGATGATCAGCAGCTTGTCACCGATGCGGTCCACCCGATCAATACGCAGCGAAATTTCCAAGTCACCAAAGCGTATGCTGGCTTTGCTCTCTAAATTAATCACCTCAAAGGCCGATCGCTGTTTCTCCTGCTCGAGCCACTGGCCGATTAATTTTTCCAAGCGTCGCTGCTCCAGCGCTCGGTAATTAGTGCCGAGCAATATTGGATACTTCGGCGCCCATTCATGCAAGGTATCAGCAATAACGGCGCCGAGCTGATCGCTGACTTGCTGCTCAGACAGCGCCAACAAAACCATGGAGGTTTTCCATTGATCCCAGAGGCGATAAAGAATTTCATGCAGTAACATACCGCGATCCATGGCCGACAAACCCTGGCTGGGTTCTTCCAGTGGCTCGGCTTTTAGGCGATGAATGGCAAAGGCATTAAAGGGACACACAGACTGGTTTTTTAACAGACCACTGCCACCACGAATACGTTCGATCTGGGGGTTATATGCAGGAGCCTGATCTTCGATTAGCTGGCACTGATCGGGCCGCGACAACCACTGGGGATGAGTTTGCGGCTGTTGCAGTAACGCTGAACTATCCGCCGTCGCGATGCTGCGAATCAAAGGGCTGGCTTCAAGCTGCTCTTCGCCACGCATCAGGGGGTAACTCAGGATTAGTCGTCCAGCATTGTTTTTGTAATCGGCTAATAATTCTTCGGCTATCTGTAATTCTCGCTCGGGCAGGCTGTGGGGCATTCTGTGTTGACGTTGAAACTCTGAGGGTAATAAGGGGTTAATGGCCAATGAGGCTGGAAAGTTCTGACTGTGCATGCCCACAATCCACAGCTGGTCAAAACGCAGTCCCGCGCCCTCGAGTAAACCTAGGATCTGTAATGGAGCATCGGCAGTTTGCGGATGAAACACCGACTCTCGAGCCAGCTGTTGCAGATGTTTGAGTGCTGTGGATAGCGCCACTTCAATGCCCAAATTATCGAGGCTGCAGAACTGTTCGATCAGGCTATTCCAGTGCTGCCTCTGCTGGTACTCAATACTATTGAGTTGCCGCTTGCCCGGCCAAGCCATGGCTTCGAGAAACTGATTAAAAAATGCCGCCCAGCCTGAGAAGCTTTTTTGGCTGCCAGTTTTTAGGCGAGCAAAGGTTTTTAGTTCTATTAATGGCTGCAAAATAAGTAGGGCGGCTTCGCGCTGTTCCGACTCCTGATGGGGAATGATCCCAGATAGAAATTGCTCCAGAGTAAAGTCAAAACGTCTAGTTTTGCGCAGAGCCAGTTCGGCATCCGTACGAAATTGCACAGACAGCTGATTAAAGGCGCAGTAGGGTGAGTAGAGTAACTGTAACCATTCTTGCAATGACCTTTTGTGCTGCAAAATACCAATCAGCCCAAGGGCGGCATTGACTAATGCGGTATCCGCCATGGCCGTGCCGGCACTGATATTGACTACGGTTTCAGTGCCCTGAGTTTTAAGCGCTTCCCCCACTAATCGTGAAACCTGATGGAGACAGTTATTGAGGTCCGGCACCACTATGCCAATGCGCTGGTCTGGCTTGATGGCTAACTGTTGGGCAGCCCAGCTGGAGGCTAGGCGCAGCTCTTGATGTCGATCCTGGGTTTCGAGCCGAAAGGTATTGTCATTGCCTTTAGTGACTGATTGCACTGTCTTAACGGAATTGCTGGCGCTATTGATAATATTGGCGGGCAGTGGCGGAGTGGACTGGAAACCGTAGAGCAGGATTTCACTGTCTTGCTGTAGTGCACCGCTCTTAAAGCCCCGCTCAGTAAGCTGCCAGGCATATTGTTGGGTGACTAAATGGTTACGTTCAAGCAGCTCATTAAAGTTGTGGAGCCAGCGTTTAAAAAACTCAACAGCAGGGGTCTCGTCTGGGACCTGATCTATAGAAAGATTCCAATTCTGCAGAGTTTTTAAGGTGTCACCGGCTATTTTGGCATAGCTGGTACTGTGCTCGGCATCCTCTTTAGCGATAGCCTTTTCCCAGTAGTAGCGACTTTGCTGGCTACCGACTACCGACAGGCCTCGAACTAGCGCATGATTTTGGTCCTGTAGCTCATCCCAGCAATGTTTTAGCCAGTGATCCATAGAGTAAACCCTGGGCGCTAACCACACAGAGTCCTGGGTATACATCGCCCAAGCATCAGTTATTTTGGCTGCCAGACGATGGTTTGGCGTCAAAATCAGATGGTCCCTTTGAATAGCTTCGCGAAAGGGGGCTATATCTATAAGTGGTGGCAACATTCCTGGATAGGCAACTTTTATTATAAATTAAAGAGGGCAGTATAATCGCAAAACAGCGGTGCAATTGACAGTAGGCTGATACAATAAACACATGCAATTATCCAATGATATCAATTTACTTTTCTGGGCCCTTGGTGGGCTTCTTATCGGTCTAGCACTCGGCCTGTTTATCAGCCAATGGCTGGGTCGCGGAAGCCGCTTAAAAGCCGATGCCGAACTCGAGGAACTAGGTGCCATTCGCCTTGAACTCACCACCACCAACGGTGTGCTTGAGCAGCGCCTTATTGGCCAGCAAAATCAATATGAGGCGCAGCTGAAGCTATTGCAGGATGCTAAGCAGACTTTGGGTCAGGAGTTCGAGAATCTTGCTAACCGCATCTTTGATGACAAACAGGCTAAGTTTTCACTGCAAAATAAAGAGGCCTTGGAGGTTACCTTAAGTCCATTGCGCCGTGATATTGGTGATTTTCGTAAGCAGGTAGAAAGTGCCTACGACAAAGAGAATGCCGACCGCAATAAGTTGGCGGGACAGATTAGCGAGCTTCAGAAGCAGACCTTGCAGATTTCTGCAGACGCCGTCAGTCTGGCCAATGCTCTGCGGGGCGACAACAAGGCCCAGGGTAACTGGGGCGAATTTGTATTAGAGAAGTTGCTCGAAGATTCTGGCCTGACCAATGGTCGCGAATACGATACCCAGGTTGCCCTGAAAGATGATACGGGTAAACGTCGCAACCCAGACGTGGTTGTGCATCTGCCAGAAGGGCGAGATATTGTTATCGACGCCAAAGTCAGTCTGGTGGATTATGAACGTTACTTCCATGCAGAAGACGAAGAGACCAAAGCTCAGTGTCTGGGTCAGCATCTCGCATCACTGCGCGCTCATATTAAAGGTCTTAGCGGCAAAGATTATGAAAATCTCGAGGGGGTTAACAGTCTCGACTTTGTGCTGATTTTTGTGCCTGTCGAAGCCGCCTTTGTGTTGGCGCTGGACCAGGATCCAGAGATGATGCGCGATGCCTATGATCGCGGTATTATTCTGGTGAGCCCCACAACCTTGATGGTGACATTACGAACCATTAAAAACCTGTGGCGCTATGCCGACCAAAACCGCAACGCTCAGCTTATTGCCGACAAAGCGGGCGCGCTCTATGACCAGTTTGTTATGTATGTTGAAGCGCTAGATGATGTGGGCAAGCATTTGGATAAGAGCAAAGACGCTTGGGACATAGCGCGTAAACGTTTAACCAGTGGCCGTGGCAACCTAGTTCGGCGTACCGAAGAGCTGAAAAAGCTCGGCGCCAAAACGAAGAAAAGTTTGCCTGATGATTT
>Ga0115559_1002352_pt1 | contig 12065 bp, 10 predicted proteins | sample COGITO_mtgs_1105_3_FD_87281 | JGI IMG/M metagenome (GOLD analysis project Ga0115559, IMG submission 87281) | Pelagic marine microbial communities from North Sea - COGITO_mtgs_110506 | ecosystem: Environmental > Aquatic > Marine > Epipelagic | place: Germany:Helgoland, sampling site Kabeltonne... | reverse complement strand
CCATTAGCGCCGATGGTACTACACTTGTGGAAGAGTAGGTCACCGCCTTTTTTGAAAATCCCTCACAGAAATGTCAGGGATTTTTTGTTTTATAGAAACTCGTTGTTTATCCATAAAATTAAGATGCTTCCCAACGCGATAACAAGTGTTGTCGTGTAAAAAAAGGCCATTATAAATAATCTAAAAAGAGTCGAAAAATAACCTTTCTTATAGTAGTGTAAATATCCTAAGTACATATAAACAGCGATTGCCATAATTAAAAAATATTCGGGATAATATGTTCTTGTAGGAACTATTAATCTAGCCAAAAGAATTACGATTCCTAATAGAAACACGTATGTATGCTGATTGATTGCAAAAATGAGATGATTAAAGTAGTAGGCTCTACTTTTTCTAAAAAACAGCCAAAGAAAACAAGCATATACTGGCATCAATAAAAAGAGTGCCCACGAGATGAATTTGATATATCGGTTTAGATATGTACTCGGATTATGAACAACTTCCTTTGCTGTTTTTGCCAATTTTTTGTAATTCGGCATCAATTTAACATTCTGTATTTGTATTGAATCGGGTTTTGTTTTATTGTTTTTTATTTGATCATTAATTGCCGAAAACATTTCCAGTTGATCATTCTCATGGATGGTTACATTTTGTTTTACATAAATAGAGAGTAGTAAAAAAAAGATAAAACTTGTAAAAATATAAAGCCTAAAGGGCGGTGTATAACTCGCACGGTGCCCTTTTACATAGTTAGCCGTATAGTTTCCAGGACGAAGGATTAGGGACACCAACGATTTCCAAAATCGGGTGTCAAAAGCGAAGATGTTCCCTGCGAAATCAACAATCAAAAATTTAAAGGGTCTATCAAATTCATAAACGGACTGTCCGCAATTTGGGCAGAATTTACCTTTAAATTGAGTTTCGCAGTTTTTACAATGTATCATGGATGGTTTTGGTTACTGTTTTAAGAGTAATCCAATTGCCTACTTTAAATTTCATTGGTTATGAAGAATCAGATTTGGGGTCTAAAACTTTAAGTAAATGTAATAAAAATAAATAAATTCGACCTTTACTTTTGTAAAGAAGGATGCTCTCTTTCATTTTTAAGTTTAAAAAAAGTTAGAATTCTTTTAAAAATTAATCACCAATCAATCGTTATTTCAATTAATGCCGATATAGATTTCCCTTAAAATTAAGTTTTATTGAACTCCACGAATAAATAAATTACTTCGTTCCAAAAAGGCTGTCCATAATGGTGCGGATGCCTTTAAATCCAAAGTAAATGGCGAGACCACAAATCACAATCCCTGCAATCACCAAAGGAATGTATAGCGGTTTTTCGGGATTTGAAAATCCTGCATGTAATATAAAAGGGCCTAAAAATGACAAAAATAATGTGATTCCCATTGTTTTGAGTCCATCGACCAAAAGGTCTTTATCAGTTTTTGGAGTTTTCATTGGTGTAATTATTTAGTGCGTTACGTACGTTTTTATATTTATTTAATAGTGTTTTGGCGTCGGCTTCAGAAACCTGTAGTTGGTCTCTAAGCATGTTTATGGCGCGTGCTACCAATTTATGATTACTGAGTTGCATATCCACCATTTTGTTCCCTTTGACGCGTCCTAACTGGATCATAGTGGTGGTGGTCAACATATTTAAAACCAGTTTTTGTGCAGTTCCAGCTTTCATCCGAGAACTCCCTGTGAGGACTTCTGGACCGACGACGACTTCAATTGGGTATTGGGCGACATGGGCGAGGGGACTACCTTCATTACAAGTGATACAACCCGTTGTAATAGAGACCTTTTGACAAGCTTCAAGTGCAGCGATCACATAAGGGGTTGTTCCAGATGCGGCGATACCAACCACCACATCAGCGTCTGAAATTTGATGGGCTTGTAAATCGATCCAACCTTGTTGGGTGTCATCTTCTGCAAATTCAACGGCGCTTCTAATGGCAGAATCGCCACCAGCAATCAGCCCGATAACCATTTCTGCTGGGACACCAAAAGTGGGTGGACATTCTGATGCATCTAAAATACCTAAGCGACCACTTGTACCTGCGCCTATATAAAACAAGCGCCCTCCGTTTTGAAGTTTTGGGACAATTTGAGCCACTAACGCTTCAATTTGAGGCATTGCTTTTTCCACTGCCATCGGAACGTTTTTATCTTCTTTGTTAATCGTTTTTAAAACGTCTTTAATAGATAGCGTTTCCAAATGGTTGTAATGCGAATCTTGTTCGGTAGTTTTTGTAAAAGTCATACACAAAAATAGAATTTTTGTAACACTTTTAGACTATTCCAAGACTAAACTCGCAGTGTAAGTTTCAGAAAGTCTAAAATAGCCCATTGGGTAATGGCTTGGATTGGTTATATTCGACAGGTTTCCCCGTACCGTTGAGGGTGTTGTGTCAAATGGGCTGCCGCCATCTTGGGTTTGGTTGATTAGAATCGTCATGAAATTAAAATGCCGTTCGTCAATCCCCATGATTTTAATATTTACTTCATCACCCGCTTCTAAATCATCAAAGAAATAAGAAAAGGTAAATACATTGCCTTGGTAAAATTCGTCTTTGGTTGCTAAGTACAGTTGATATCCAAAATCAAATAAATAAAAATCATCTCGCTCTACAGCATCGGTATAAGTGATTAATACTTCTTTTTCATCACCGCCAAATGAAGTATTGTTTCCTTGTTCTAAGTTGTCAATCGGTACGGCATGCATCAATTGTTCGGTCGTAGATTCATAAGTTTCATTAGCATATACGATGCTAAGTTTATAATCGGTATCAAAACTAGGAGTGAAGAGTAAATGATAATCGCCTTCAAGTGCAGCGTTATGCACAAAGTCATAGGTTTGGTTATTGGTAAGGTCGATTAGTTGCACTACGGCATCGGTCACTGCTGGGTTCACTTCTTGATAAAACCCACCAGTTAAACTCAGTTTTACCACTTGGACTAGGGGTTCATTTGGGGTCATCTCTATAGAAGCTTCAATGGCCAACCGCGGAGTTTCAGTCGGTAAATCGAGTTGAATTACTTCTTCACAAGCCGTATTTAGGCATCCAATAACGATTAATAATAATAGTTTTTTCATGGCTCTAAAATTTAAAGTTATATGACACAGATCCCACAGCGCCAAACAGCGATAATTTAACCGCTTCATTTTGACCAGTATCTTGATTTTCTCTGAAGTTTAACGATTGGGTATTTTTTCTATTATAAAGGTTATAAATACTGAAAACCCATTCCCCTTGCCAGCGTCTATCTTTATTTGATTTTGGTGTATAGGTTCCAGAAACATCAAATCGATGATAAGCGTGTAAACGACTCGAGTTCCGAGCTTCGTAGGTTGGAACAATAATGTCATTATAGGCATATTGCCCGTTGGGGTAGGTAGTTGGTTGTCCTGTTTGAAAGATGAAATTGGCATTTAAATTCCATCGTTCCGAAAGCTCATAACTCGAAGTGATAGAGATATCGTGAGTTTTATCATAAGGGGTATTGTACCAGTTTCCGTTATTAATACCCGGTTCTAAATCGGTTCGGCCTTTGGTCTGTTGTTCGGATTTTGATAAGGTATATGCAAACCAGCCTTTGAAACGTCCTTTGTTTTTTCGGAATAATAATTCCAACCCGTAGGCCCTCGATCGACCATTCAACACTATTTGTTCAATGGCTTTATTTGCAATTAAATTAGCCCCATCGATATAGTCAATTCGGTTTTTGGTAATTTTATAAAAACTTTCTACTTCTAAGGAGTAACGTTCATAATTTTTAAAATATCCGATTGCCAATTGATCCAGAATTTGAGGTTGAATGTAGGTACCACTTGGCGCCCATACATCCAAAGGGGTCGGTGAACTTGTATTCGATAACAAGTGTAAATATTGAGCCATTCGGTTGTAGCTCGTTTTTAGAGACGTGTTGTCATCCAACTGGTAGGAAAGTGCGACACGTGGTTCCAGATTCATAAATGATTTGATCACTTTTCCATGGCCGTCACTTTGAGACCCAATAGGATCAATTTTTTCATATAAATTTAAATCGGCATTATATCCGATGGCTAGACCGTTTTCGTACACATTAAGCTCTTTTTGACCAAGACGTAAAAACGTACTGAGTCGAGCGCCATAACTTATGGCTAAACGATCTGTGACTTGCTGATTTACATCGATATAAACCGCATTTTCAAAAGCAAATTTATTGGTAAGTTCTTCTTTATTAATTCCAGATTCTGGACCATTAGGACTGATGATACCGGGGTTGAATCGGTAGTAAGTACTGTGCACTCCATATTCGAGTTTGTATCGATCACTGATGTATTGTTTAAAGTCGTATTTGATATTCATATTTTGAATTCCAGAATTCCATTCAAACCCTACGAAATTCAAATTCAACCCATAATAATAGTCAGAATAAATCAGCGATAAGTTTGAGAAAAGGCGATCTGAGAATAAATGATTCCAACGAAAATTTACAACGGTATTTCCGTAGGTGTTTTCAAAACTTTCTGAGACATTAAACACATCGCGTCCAAAATACCCTGATAAATAAATCTTGTTTTTTGGATCAAGTTTATAACTTAATTTGGTGTTTAAGTCATAAAAATATGCAATATTATCGATATCAAATAAAGGTAAAAACAAATGCGCATAAGTCGCGCGACCGCCCAAAAGAAACGATCCAGAACCTTTTTTGAGGGGGCCTTCTAGTAACATACGACTCGCAACTAATCCAATGCCTCCGTTGGCATGAAATTCATTTTTATTACCTTCTTTTTGATAAATATCTAAGACAGAAGCCACTCGACCCCCGTATTTTGCAGGAATTCCACCTTTGTATAGTTTTAAACTTTTAATCGCATCGGGGTTAAATACCGAAAATAGTCCAAAGAGATGGGATGAGTTAAAAATGGTTGCCTCATCTAATAAAATCAAATTTTGATCGGCAGCTCCTCCACGAACGTTAAAGCCAGCCGCGCCTTCGCCAGCACTCGAAACGCCTGGTAAAAGGGTGATCGCTTTAATCACATCCGATTCTCCAAACACCACAGGTATTTGTTTGATACTTGATGCCGATAAGGAGTTGACACTCATTTGGGGCGTTTTGATGTTTAAGCTTTCAATATTACTTTCAATCACAACTTCGTCTAAACTTTGTAAAGCCTCCGTGAGAGTGAAGTTTTGAGTAATATTTCGATCGAGAGTGATGGTTTCTTGTAAATTAGTATAGCCCATCATACTCACGGTTATTTGGTAAATACCTTTTTTTAGCGTTAGAGAATAGAAACCGTATTCATTCGAAATGGTTCCTGTTTTGAGGTTAAGAATCAACACATTTGCACCGATCAGAGTTTCTTGTCCTTCTGCTTCAAAGATTGATCCACTAAGTGTGAATTTTTCTTGTGCGTATCCTATTAAATTAAGTCCTACTAATAAGAAAAAGAATAGACGTTTCATTGGTTAAATTTTAGATTACAAAATTAAAATAAAAAGCACCTCAAAGAGGTGCTTTTAACAAATTATTTTGATAGAATTTTAGGATCCTATAATTTTATTTAATGTGGTACTTGGTCGCATTGCTTGATCTGTTTTATCAGAATTTGGCAAGTAATACCCTCCTATACTGACAGGGTTTCCTTGTACTTTAATTAATTCTTCGACAATCGTTTTTTCGTTTTCTAACAGTGATGCCGCGATAATTTTAAACTCGGCCCTCAATTCAGGATCTTTTGTTTGCGTCGCCAAAGCTTGTGCCCAATAGAGGGTTAAATAAAAATGACTTCCTCTGTTATCGAGTTCATTGACATGTCGCGAAGGTGATTTCATTTCATCTAAAAGTTTTTCGGTTGCATCATCTAAAGCCGCTCCAAGAACAGATGCCTTAGGGTTCGAATTGACTAGACTAAAGTGTTCTAAAGAGACCGCTAGCGCTAAAAACTCCCCTAATGAATCCCAACGTAAATGGTTTTCATTTAGAAATTGTTCCACATGTTTTGGTGCAGACCCACCTGCACCTGTTTCAAATAAGCCACCACCATTCATTAAGGGAACAATAGAAAGCATTTTGGCGCTAGTTCCAACTTCAAGTATAGGAAATAAATCGGTGAGGTAATCTCTCAGTACATTCCCGGAAACTGAAATAGTGTCCAGTCCTTGTTTTAATCGTGAAAGTGTATAATGTGTGGCCTCTACAGGGGCTAAGATCTGAAGGTCTAACCCATTCGTATCATGATCTTTCAAGTAAGTATTCACTTTTTTGATAAGTTCTGCATCGTGTGCTCTTTTAGCATCTAGCCAAAAAACAGCAGGCAATTGTGAAGCCTTCGCTCGCGATACGGCTAGCTTTACCCAATCTTGTATTGGAGCGTCTTTCACCTGACACATACGCCAGAGATCGCCTGTTTCTACAGGGTGTGAAAGTAAAACAGTTCCATCAGAATCTATTACATCCACACGACCGTTTGATTGAATTTCAAAGGTTTTATCATGAGAGCCGTATTCTTCTGCTTTTTGTGCCATCAAACCTATATTAGGAACCGTTCCCATAGTTCTAGGATCAAACGCCCCATTTGCTTTACAAAAATCGATAGTGGCGGTATAAATTCCAGCATAACTACTATCTGGAATGATGGCTTTGGTATCTTGTGCTTTGCCGTTTGCGTTCCACATTTGTCCTGAATTACGGATCATGGCAGGCATCGACGCATCGATAATCACATGGCTAGGCACGTGTAAGTTGGTAATCCCTTTATCAGAATTTACCATCGCTAAATCAGGGCCATTTGATAGGGCAGCAGCAAAATCAGCTTCAATTTCTTGACGCTTTTCAGTGGGAAGTCCAGCGACTTTTTCTAAAACATTTCCATAACCGTTATTAGCATCGACCCCAATTTCATCGAAAATAGCTTGGTGTTTTTCAAAAACATCTGCAAAAAAGATACGAACTGCATGTCCAAAAATAATTGGATCACTCACCTTCATCATCGTCGCTTTCATATGAAGAGATAGCAAGACCCCTTGTGCTTTAGCATTTTGTATTTCGGCTGCTAAAAAAGATTTTAACGCTTGAAGACTCATCACTGTGGCATCAATAATTTCACCTTCTAAAAGGGGAATAGATGATTTTAATGTTGTAGTTTGATGGTTGATATCGGTATGAACAATGTGAACGTCGGTCGCTTTAGCAACCGTAAGAGATTTTTCGTTATGAGCAAAATCACCAGCAGTCATTGTGGCTACATGAGTTTTTGATTCTGCCGACCAAGCGCCCATACTGTGCGGGTTTTTCTTGGCGTAATTTTTAATTGCTTTTGGCGCTCTACGATCGGAATTCCCTTCTCTTAGAACAGGATTTACTGCGCTCCCTTTAATTTTGTCATAACGTAATTTTATAGCCTTATCAGCCTCGTTTTTTGGGGTATCTGGATAGTTAGGAATTGCAAATCCATGCGATTGCAGTTCACTGATAGCCGCTTTTAATTGAGGAATAGAAGCACTGATATTTGGAAGTTTAACAATATTTGCTTCTGGTTTGGTGACCAGTTTACCGAGTTCAGCTAACGCATCTTCTACTTGTTGGTCCTCAGATAAAAACTCTGGAAAGGTGGATAGGATCCGGGCTGCTAATGAAATGTCCTTTGTTTCAATTTCAATGCCTGAGCTTTCTACAAAAGTTTTAACAATAGGTAAAAACGAACGAGTTGCTAACGCAGGTGCTTCGTCGGTGATGGTGTAAATGATGTTTGCCATGATGGGCGAATAAAGTTTAGTTTATCTTCAGTAAAAATAGGTCTGACCTTACGTAAATAAAGGCGTGCAAATATATGAAATTGCAATGATTTTATAGAGTAATTTATTTCGAAAAATAATCAAAAAACGCACTATTGATATTTTAATAATTTATAGGGTATTTCGCTGCAATATAAAGCTAAAAAAAAAGCTCTAAATGATTAGAGCTTTTTTGAGAGTTTAAATTGAAAATCGGACTAACGTCTTCTTTCTTTGATTCTGGCTTTTTTACCAGTAAGTTCTCTAAAGTAAAAGATACGAGCTCTTCTTACTTTACCACGTTTGTTGACTTCAATTTTCTGTAAGGCTGGTAAGTTGACTGGAAAAATACGTTCCACTCCTATGGTGCCAGACATTTTTCTGATCGTAAATGTTTCAGAACTTCCTGAGCCTCTTCTTTGAAGAACCACGCCTCGGTAGAACTGTGTACGTACTTTTTCGCCTTCTCTAATTTCGTAATAAACAGTGATGGTGTCACCAGCTGCAAATTCAGGAAAGTCTTTTTTTGCTACAAATTCGTCTTGAACAAATTTAATTAAGGATTCCATGTTATAATTTTTATATGAATTCGAAACAACATTCACGATTCTCGCCAGAGGTTAACTCGAAATTGGCTGCAAATATAAGTAAAAAGAAAAAGGTAGTAACTTTATTATGCAAAAAGTTTTTTAACAGATATATTATTAATCTTCCAACAAATCTGGTCGTCGATTTTTGGTGCGTTCAAGTGCTTGTTCCTCGCGCCATTTTTCAATTTTAGGGAAATTCCCACTGACTAAGAGTTCTGGAACTTTCCATCCTTTGTAATCTCTTGGCTTTGTGTAAATAGGAGGCGCTAGTAACCCATCCTGAAACGAATCGGTAAGGGCCGATGTTTCATTCCCTAAAACGCCTGGAATCAGTCGGATAATTGCATCACATAAAACAGCAGCTCCTAACTCACCCCCAGAAAGCACATAGTCTCCAATAGAGATTTCTTTGGTGATAAATTGATCACGAACGCGCTGATCAACTCCTTTGTAGTGTCCGCATAGGATGATTAAGTTTCCTTTCATCGACAGTTGGTTGGCAATACTTTGATTGAGTGTTTCTCCATCAGGAGTCATATAAATCACTTCATCATAGTCACGCTCCGATTTTAATTTAGTGATACATTTATCAATAGGTTCTATCATCATTACCATCCCAGCACCTCCTCCAAATTGGGTATCGTCAATGGATTTATAAGCATCTGAAGTGTAATCACGTAAGTTGTGAAAATGAACACTCACCAAACCAGCTTCAATAGCGCGCTTTAGTATGGACGCTTCAAAAGGGCTTTTGATCAATTCGGGTAAAACGGTAATGATGTCTATACGCATCTGCTAAATTTAAAGCACAAAGATAACGAATTGAAAAAATCTAATAGTACGTGAAGCGTCTTACTTTGGCAATGTATTTAGCCAAACGAATCACTTGATGGCTATAGCCAAATTCATTGTCGTACCATATGTATAGAATTATATTTTTCCCATTGGGGCTAATGATAGTGGCTTTACTGTCATAAATAGCAGGCGCCGTACATCCCACAATATCTCTAGAAACAAGTTCATCATTTAACTCATATTTGATTTGTTCAACCAAATCCCCAGTGAGTGCAGCGGTTTTAATATAATTTTTTACAGCATCTATTGTTGTTGATTTTTTAATTTCAAGATTTAAAATGGCTAAACTTCCATTGGGTACGGGCACTCGAATGGCATTGGAAGTGAGTTTGTTTTCTAAACTAGGCAGTGCTTTGCTTACCGCTTTGCCTGCGCCTGTTTCGGTAATCACCATATTAAGGGCGGCCGCACGACCTCGCCTGTATTTCGAATGCATATTATCTACCAAATTTTGGTCATTTGTATAGGCATGGATGGTTTCTAAATGGCCATGGACAATTCCTAAAGCATCTTCAATCACTTTTAAAATAGGGGTGATGGCATTGGTAGTACAAGATGCTGCAGAGAAAATATCGACCGAATCTGGCGAGTGTTCTAAATGGTTTACCCCGTGCACAATATTTGGAATGTGTTTACCAGGAGCTGTTAATAAGACTTTTTTAGCTCCCTTTGCACTCAGATGTCTTTGTAGGGCTTCTTGATCCCGAAACGCCCCTGTGTTGTCAATCACCAAAGCATCATTTATCCCGTAAATGGTGTAATCAATTGCTTCGGGTTTGGATGCCGATATGATATAAACGGTCATGCCGTTAATGATTAATGCGTTCAATTTTGTATCGATCCGAACGGTTCCTTGAAAATCGCCATGAACAGAATCGCTTCGTAACAAGGCGGCTCGTTTTTCTAAAACAGAAGGTGTTATTTGACCACGAGTCACAATGGCTCGAAGTCGTAATTGACTTCCGCTTCCTGATTTCTCCATCAGTTCGCGTGCGACCAATCGTCCAATCCGTCCAAATCCATAGAGCACCACGTCTTTGGGCTGCATTTCAGGTTGATGTTTTGCCGCTTTTAATTTTTGTGATAGAAAGGTTTAAGTACTGTTTAGGGAGACTTCTTCTGTGTGGTATTCAAAGGTTAGTTTACCGATGTCTAACTTTGAGGCAGGTAGCTTTAATAATTTAATGCCTTGCGCCATTTCTACCGAATCAAAAATAGAAATGGGTTTATTGACAAATTCGCCGGCATATTCGTGAAGCTTTAGAATTTCACTCACATTCCGATCCATTAACTGATTTTTAAATAAAACCAATTCAATAGAAGAGTCATACCATAAATCGCTCACAATTTTAATGAATTCGACCGCCGCTTTTCGACGGTCAGACTGAAATGAAATTTCGGAATCGTAGGTAGGTTTTGTTGACATTTATTTTGGGTTTAAAATGTTTGTTGCAAAAATAAGAGATTTCAAACGTTTTCGTCATTTATTTTAAATAAAAAAGTCCACCATTCATTTTCGAAAGGTGGACTTTAAAACGCAATAATCGAACGCCTTATCTGAATCTGTAAACGACGGTTTCCCCATTATTTTTGATGATAGACATTCGTAACACTTTATTTGAATAGTTGTCTATTGCTCTCTGAGCATCAGTAATTGATTTAATTTTTATATTATTGATCGCAGTGACAATACTTCCTTCTGAAATTCCATCAGATTCCCAATCTTCACGATGCAAATCGGACAAAGTTAATAGTTCTAATCCGTAGTCAGCATCAAGACGTTCAAGTTCTTTTTTAGTCGGTTCTCTAAGTGTTCCAATAATAGGAATCTCAATAGTCGTCAATTTTTCTAGAGTGACTAGTATTGTTTTTTGTTCATTATCTCTAAGAATGACAACTTCCACTTGATCCTCAGGACTTTTGGTGTTTAGAAACCCCTTTAAATCTGAAAATTTAGAAATTTTCACGCCGTCTAGTTGTTGAATGATGTCCCCTTTTTTGATGCCTGCTTTGTCGGCTCCCGTTCCTTTTTGAACATCACTTACAAAAAATCCTTCGGTTTGCTCGACGCCAAATTCTTCGGAGTTTTTACTATTTAATTCGCCTCCAATAACCCCCAAGATTCCATTTTGGACATTTCCATACTCCATTAAATCTTCAACCACCTTTCGTGCAATATTACTCGGAACAGCAAATGAGTATCCAATATAGGACCCTGTTTGGGAAGAGATTGCGGTATTAATTCCGATTAATTCTCCATTAATATTTACCAAGGCACCGCCAGAATTTCCAGGGTTTACCGCAGCGTCCGTTTGGATAAACGATTGGGTGTTTTGTCCAGACAAATCTCTAGATTTTGCACTAATGATGCCTGCAGTCACGGTAGAAGTCAGGTTAAACGGATTGCCAACTGCTAACACCCATTCTCCAATTCTTGCGGTATTACTATCGCCAAAAGTGGTGTAATTTAAGGGTTCATCGGCCTCAATTTTTAATAAAGCAATATCGGTATTGGGGTCAGTACCAATAAGTTTGGCATCGTAGGTTTTATTGTCATTTGTAGTGATTTCCATAGATTCGGCACCTTCTATCACATGATTATTTGTAATGATGTACCCGTCAGGTGAAATAATAACACCAGAGCCTGTACCAATTTGCTGGCGTTGTTGAGGTCTTCCAAAAAATAAATCTTCAAAGCTAGTATAGCTTTGACTTACGGTTGTGTTTTTTACATGTACAACCGAATGGACTGTTTCTTCAGCGGCGGTTGTGAAATCTACATTGGTACCTCCTTTTAAATTAGAATTTAAATTTACAGGGATCGCCATGTTAGATTTTTGATGTT
>Ga0115559_1002341_pt1 | contig 12122 bp, 14 predicted proteins | sample COGITO_mtgs_1105_3_FD_87281 | JGI IMG/M metagenome (GOLD analysis project Ga0115559, IMG submission 87281) | Pelagic marine microbial communities from North Sea - COGITO_mtgs_110506 | ecosystem: Environmental > Aquatic > Marine > Epipelagic | place: Germany:Helgoland, sampling site Kabeltonne... | reverse complement strand
TTATCTAATTTCACATGTTCTTTGAGCATTTTTGTTCGCCCAGTAATCCTATTCAAAAGTTTATTTACGTTTAATCCTAATCCCGTGTATAAAACACCATGATCGGCATCATAAATTGGCAATAATCTGGCCTGAAAGTTCAATTTGCTGCGCTTGTAGGTTTAATAACGTGATTAAATTTAGGAGAAATAAAGAAAAAAATAATTTCATTAAAATAAGTGAACTTTAATTAGATACCAGTTCATAATATTAATAAATTTACAAAAACTGACGCTGTCAATACGTTAAATATACTATAAGAAATGAAAAAGCTCTTAATTGCAAGCACCTCAACAGTGCACGGTAGTGGCTATTTAGAATACCTGTTGGACGCTTTAATAACCCACTTCAAATCTGTTGAAACAATTCTCTTTGTGCCCTACGCGCGGCCTGGTGGAATGACTCATGAAGCCTATACCGAAAATGTAAAACTAGCATTTTCTAAAATTGGAAAAAAAGTCATTGGACTCCACGAATTTGACAATCCAAAAGACGTCATAAAAACAGCTAAGGCGCTATTTGTTGGCGGCGGAAATACCTTTATTTTAGTGGATCAACTCTATAAACAAGATTTAATGGGCGAATTAAAAGCCGCAATAGAATCAGGCACGCCTTATTTAGGAACAAGTGCCGGTAGTAACATTTGTGGGCTCACCATTGGAAGTTCTAATGACATGCCGATTGCCTATCCACCAAGCTTCCAAACACTGGGTGTTTTTCCATTTAATATCAACCCGCATTATTTAGATCCTGAACCCGACAGTACACATATGGGTGAAACCAGAGAAACTCGGATTCAAGAATTTCACCACTTTAATTCGCAACCCATCATGGGGCTAAGAGAAGGAAGTTATTTAGAAATTTCAGGCTCAAAAATAACCTTAAAAGGGCCTTTATCAGCGCGTGTATTTGAAAAAAACAAACCGCCATATGAGCTTCATTCAGGAGCAGATGTATCTGATTTGAATTAAATTATAAAGGTTTTATAAGATGAAATCCAGGTTTAATAAACCCGTCTTTTTCATAGAAATTTTGTGAAGGCACATTTTCTATATAAGCATTAAGTTCTATCATTTCACAGCCTTTGGCTTTGACATAGTTTTGAATCCAAGTTAAAAACTGAGTCCCTAATCCATTATTTCTGTACGATTCCTCAATAAATACATGATCCAATTCGACACTGCGTCCTGAGTAATGCCGTGTACAAAACCAAAGCCCGGATAGCCCAATAAGTAGGTCGCCGTCGTACACGCCAACACATTCATAATTTTGAGTAACCATTTCCTTAAAACGTTCTAACAGCAGAACTTCTGTAATGAAAGGCTTTGACATTTTTTTAACCAATGGAACTACAATTTCTATGGATTCGGAAGGGATAGGTTTGAATATAAACTGCATTATTTAAAGTATAAGAACTCAAAAATACAACTATTTTTTAGCATCTAAATAGGTTTTGAAAACTGAATTTTGTATAAATCTTCTTATCTTTGAAGGCGTTTTAACAGCGAACACATGAACAAGAAAGTTATTTTAATGATTTTAGATGGATGGGGGAAATCTCCTGATCCTAAAGTATCTGCTATTGATAATGCAAATACGGAATTTATCGATTCTTTATACACGAAATATGCCCATGCCAGCCTTCGAACCGATGGCTTACATGTGGGACTTCCTGAAGGCCAAATGGGCAACAGTGAAGTTGGTCACATTAATCTTGGAGCCGGACGAATAGTGTATCAAGATCTTGCTAAAATCAATCTAGCAGTCACTAATAAAACGCTCAAAGACGAAGCTGTTTTAAAAGAGGCTTTGCAATATGCTAAAACCAATCAAAAGGCAATTCACCTTTTGGGATTGGTAAGTGATGGCGGCGTACATTCGCATTTAAATCATTTATATGGTTTACTCGATGTAATTGACGATCATGGGATTGAAAAATCTTATATTCATGCCTTTACCGATGGACGCGATGTAGATCCAAAATCGGGATATGGATTTATTTCGGAACTTGAGACACGTCTAGAAACTTCCTCTGCACAACTTGTAACCATCACAGGGCGCTATTATGCGATGGATCGGGATCATCGTTGGGAGCGCATAAAAATTGCTTACGATGCCTTGGTAAACAGTGAAGGAATTCATTCAAAAAATGCGACAAGCACTATTGAATCCAATTATAAAGAAGGCTTCACCGATGAGTTTTTGAAACCGATCATTATGGTGGATGCAAATCAAACACCTGTGGCTAAAATTGAAGACGGAGATGTTGTCTTATTTTTCAACTTTAGAACCGATCGTGGTAGAGAACTTACCGAAGTCCTAAGTCAAAATGACAAGCATGAGTTTAACATGCATAAGCTAAACTTGCATTATGTCACCTTGACAAATTACGATGATAACTTTAAAAATATTCAAGTTGTTTTTAATAAAGATAATGTTTCAAATACGCTAGGCGAAGTCCTAGAGTCTCATGGAAAAACACAATTAAGAATAGCGGAAACAGAGAAATATCCACATGTGACTTTTTTCTTTTCTGGAGGACGTGAAAAGCCCTTTAAGGGCGAAGAACGTATTATGAAAAATTCGCCAAAAGTAGCCACCTATGATCTTCAACCCGAAATGAGTGCATTTGAACTTAAAGATGCCCTTGTGGATGCCCTAGAAAAAGAAACACTAGATTTTGTGTGTTTAAATTTTGCCAATGGAGATATGGTTGGGCATACTGGAGATATGAATGCCGCTATCAAAGCGTGTGAAGCGGTTGACACTTGTGTGGAAGCTGTGATCACAACAGCATTAGAGCACAACTATACAACCTTGCTGATTGCGGATCATGGAAACTGTGAAACCATGATAAACCCAGATGGCTCCCCAAATACAGCGCATACAACCAATCCCGTTCCAATTATTTTAATTGACCCCGAATTAACAACAATAAAGGACGGCGTTCTTGGCGATATTGCGCCCACTATTTTAAAACTTATTGGGATTGAAAAACCTGATGTGATGACTCAAAATAGCTTGATCTAAATTAATAATATATGGACTTAACCAAATCACTCACACTGGCAATTGACTTCGACGGTACAATCGTCGAAGATGCTTATCCAAAAATTGGAAAGCCGAAAACATTTGCGTTCGACACTTTAAAAAGCTTACAAAGGGACGGCCATCGTTTGATTCTTTGGACCTATCGTTATGGAAAAACGCTGAAAGAGGCTGTTGAATTTTGTAAAAAAAATGGCATTGAATTCTATGCGGTTAACAGTAGCTTTCCAAACGAGGAGTACAACCTCAAAAAAAGCAGAAAAATAAATGCCGACCTTTTTATCGATGATAGAAACATTGGCGGCTTTTATGGTTGGGGCGAAATTTATCAGTTTTTATCTGAAAACGACAACCCATTATCGCTCCCTAAGAAAAAAAGATTTTTTGGATTATTTAAGTCTTAAAATTTTAGGATAACTCTAACAAAATCAAGGCTGTAAAATCAATCAAAAAACGCTTTAATTAAGTACCTTTGGGCATAATTTTATAGTTATGCTCACGCTTAAATCAAAAGAAGAAATTGAACTCATTCGCGAAAGTGCACTCATTGTTTCTAAAACATTAGGGATGCTTGCCAGTGAAGTCAAACCCGGCGTTACAACGCTACATCTAGACGCGCTCGCCGAAACCTTTATTAGAGATCATGGTGCCATCCCTGGATTCCTAGGCATGTACGATTTTCCAAACACACTTTGTATGAGTCCAAACGATCAAGTCGTGCATGGGATTCCAAACAACACTCCTTTAGAAGAAGGCGATATCATTTCGATTGATTGTGGTGCCTTGAAAAATGAATTTTATGGCGATCATGCTTACACTTTTGCTGTAGGTGAGATTGATGCTGAAACTCAAAAATTACTCGACGTATCTAAAGCTTCACTTTATGAAGGCATTCGAGCGTTTAAGCACAACAATCGTACTGGAGACGTTGGGTATGCCATTCAAAACTACTGTGAATCTCATGGTTATGGTGTGGTCAGAGAACTGATTGGACACGGCATTGGTCGCATCATGCATGAAGAACCCGAAATGCCAAATTATGGAAAACGAGGCCGTGGAAAAAAATTCCTTGAAGGTATGGTCGTTGCGATTGAACCCATGATTAATATGGGAACACATCGCATCCACCACCATAATGATGGTTGGACCATTACAACTAAAGACAACAAGCCTAGTGCGCATTTTGAACACAATGTCGCACTTGTTGATGGCCAACCTGAATTGTTATCAACCTTTGCGTATGTGTACGAAGCGCTCGGCATAAAAAGCAATGAAGAAGACGGGCTAAGAATCGATCCTTTAAACATCTAATTAACCAATAAATGAGTCGCATACAAGAAATTGAATTACAACTAGATCCCCTTCGGAATGAACTAAAATCACATCCACTATATAGTACACTTTCAAACCTAGAAGATGTCGCTGTGTTTATGGAAAAACACGTGTTTGCCGTCTGGGATTTTATGTCGTTATTAAAAGCACTACAAAATCATTTGACGAATGTCAGTGTTCCATGGACCCCAAAAGGGAACGGCGCAACTGCTCGGTTTATCAATGAGATCGTGATGGCCGAAGAAAGTGATGTCAATGAATTGGGAGAGGCCATGAGTCACTACGAAATGTATATTGATGCCATGCATCAAGTAAAAGCAGACACCCATACAATTGGAACATTTGTTACGGCTATTAGAGCTGGTGACAACATTCAAACCGCTGCTAAAAAAATTAATTTAGAGACGCCTATTTTAGAGTTTATACAATTCACGATGGACGTCATAAACACCCACAAACCACATTGTATAGCATCGGCATTTACATTTGGTAGAGAAGATGTGATTCCAGATATGTTTTTAGAAATTGTGAGTCAGTCAGAAACCAAAGAAAATGACAAAACCTATGGTAAATTGCTCTACTATTTAAATCGTCATATCGAATTAGATGGCGATGAGCACGGTCCAATTTCATTAAAAATGGTACAAGAATTATGTGGAGATGACTCTGTTAAATGGGCTGAAGTTTTAGAAACTGCAAAAGCAGCCTTAGAATGCCGTCTTAAATTGTGGGATCATATTACGGACTCTATTTTAAAAATGAATACCTTAGAAGTGTAAAACGCTTAAATTTTGAAAACTCTTTTCAAGTTCATCTTAAAGTTTATTCCACGTCCAGTGCTCATTAAATTGAGTTATTTGGCACAACCTTTTCTCGTTTTATTTTTAAAAGGAACGGCTTATACAGATCCAATTGACGGTAAGAGTTTTCGAAAATTTTTACCTTATGGTTATGGGAAACAACGTGAAAATGTGCTATCTCCTTCTACCCTTTCATTGGAGCGTCACCGGTTGTTGTGGTTGTATCTAAAAAATGAGACTGACTTTTTTATGACCGCAAAAAAGATACTTCATTTTGCTCCCGAGCAGGCCTTTCATAAACGCTTCAAAAAAATAGAACATTTTGATTATGTCACTACCGATTTAAATTCCCCCATTGCAATGGTGAAAGCCGATATTTGCAAACTCCCTTTTGAGTCTGATAGTTTTGATGTGATTCTATGTAATCATGTATTGGAACATATTTTGGACGACACCAAAGCCATGCAAGAACTTTTTCGCGTGATGCGTCCTGGAGGAATGGGCGTGTTTCAAATTCCACAAGACTTAAATCGCGATAAAACTTATGAAGACCACAGCATTACCGATAAAAAAGAACGTGCTAAAATTTTTGGACAATATGACCACGTACGAATCTATGGACGAGATTACTTTGATAAATTAAGGTCTGTTGGTTTTAAAGTGCATGAAGTTGATTATACCGCGACCTTATCAAATCAAGAAATTGACCAATACCGATTGGCTAAAGGCGAAATTATTCCTGTGGTGTATAAACCTTAAGTTGATGGAAACCCATTCAATACTTCGGTTTGCAGCTCATTTGCATCGTTCACAAAAACAATAAATACTTTTAGTTCTGGATGCGTTTTTAGAAACACTCTAACGCCTTCTACGCCCATCGCTTGAAGCGCCGTCGCATAGGCATCGGCAGTCATGCAATCGTGCGTGATCACAGAAACACTTAAAATATTAGTGCGACTTGGATAGCCCGTTTTGGTGTCAATAATATGCGTATATCGATTTCCGTTGGAGTCAATTTTAAACTTGCGATACGTGCCCGAGGTTGCCATGGACTCATTTTGAAGTGTTAATGTATTGATGTAAGGTTGATCGCCACTTAAATCTGGATGTTGAATACCAACTTTCCATGCTGCTTTTTTAGATGAATTAAATCCGCTCGCACGAATTTCGCCCCCTATTTCGATTAAATAATTTTGAATGTTTTGAGATTCTAAAAATTGACCAATCACGTCCACACCATAGCCTTTGGCAATGGCATTAAAATCCAATCGAGTTGGAAGTGGTTTAGAAATATGACCGTTATTCAAATTCACTTTATCTAGTCCAACAGATTGCATTAATGCATAAATTTTAAGACTGTCTAAGGACTCTATGTTTCCTTCTGGCCCAAAATCCCACGCATTGACTACAGCGCCTATTGTAGGGTCAAACTTACCTTCTGTTGCGGCGTAAATAGCTTTCGACGTGTTAAAAACATTTTCAAAATGAGAATCTACTGTCACATCAATATTTGAATTGACTTTAGAAATGTCTGAATTCGAAATATAAGTGGACATTGATTGATTGATTTCAAGAAACAAACTGTCAAATGCAGGTTCTAAATTTTCACTACTATCATAAATTACAGAAAAGGTGGTGCCAAATATAGGCCCCGAAGCACGTAACTGTTTGGGTGCATTTGAACACGACACAATCGTAAAACTAATTATAAAAATTAGGTTTCTAATCATTATATTTCTAATTAAGATTCGTTTCAATCACCTGAATACCATTGTATTCAATAAGATATTCTTCGTTCAGATAAACGGGAAGATCTTCTCCTTTGGGGTTCGAAATTCCAACCCCAGCATACAAGACTTTGGCGTCTTTTTCTTGTGCATGATTTTTAAACGTTTCCATCCAAACCACATCATAGTTATTGGGGTTTTCGGGGAGTTTGACCACTCGAACAATCACAAAAAAGTACTGACTGTTTTTATCGATGCACACAAATTGAGGGTGTTTTTTGAGTTTGCTATTGATGGCTACAAATTCAAATCCACGGGACTCTAAATCCTTTCCGACATGGTTCATTGCCAGATTGTGCATCTCTTGTTTTGAAAGCGGTTTACTCATGCTACAAAAATACAAAAAGCCCAACACAAGTGCTGGGCTTCCTTATAAAAAATTTAGAATTGATTAGCCTCCAAAGTCATCAAATCGGATGTGCTCATCTGGAATTCCATAATCTTCACCCATTTTCTGAACCGCTTGGTTCATTAATGGAGGTCCACAGAAATAAAGTTCGATATCTTCTGGGGACTCATGATGACTTAAATAATTATCGATCACACAGTTGTGAATAAATCCAACAAATCCGTCGCCTTCTCCGTCGATGCCATCTTTTACTTTCCAGTTATCTTCTTCCATAGGTTCGGATAATGCTAAATAAAATTTGAAGTTTGAAAATTCTTTTTCTAATTGTTCAAAATGGTCTAGGTAGAATAATTCTCTTTTAGAACGTCCGCCATACCAATAAGTGACTTTACGACCCGTTTTAAGGGTTTTGAACAAATGATATAAATGAGAACGCATTGGCGCCATTCCTGCACCTCCACCAACATATAACATTTCTGACTCACTTTCATTGATAAAGAACTCACCGTAAGGTCCGGAGATGGTTACTTTATCCCCTGGTTTTTGAGCAAAAATATACGACGATGCAATCCCTGGATTTACATCCATCCAACCGTTATTTACGCGGTCCCATGGTGGTGTTGCTATACGCACATTTAACATGATTTCGCGACCTTCTGCAGGATAGGATGCCATTGAATAGGCACGTTCTACAGTTTCATTGTTTTTCATGGTTAGTGGCCAAAGCCCAAACTTATCCCATTCTGCTTGAAACTTGTCTGGCGTTTCGTGTTCTTCTGGGTGTGCTGTAATATCAATATCTTTAAACTTGATTTCACATTCAGGAATTTCAATCTGGATATATCCCCCCGCTTTGTAGCCCATATCTTCAGGGATTTCTACTACAAATTCTTTAATAAATGAGGCAACATTATAGTTACGCACCACAGTCGCTTCCCATTTTTTAATTCCAAACACTTCTTCTGGAATGGTGATTTCCATATCTTGTTTCACCTTCACCTGACACGATAAACGGGCGCCATGTTTTAGCTCTTTTCTTGAGAAGTGAGGTGTTTCTGTTGGCAAGGCTTCCCCACCTCCAGAAAGGACGTGACACTCACATTGAATACAGGTTCCACCACCACCACAGGCAGATGGCAAAAATATTTTGTTTCCACTTAATGTAGATAATAGAGTAGCGCCTGAGGCCACTTCAATTTCGCGTTCACCATTGATCAGAATCTTTACAGGGCCTGAAGGTGAGAGTTTTTGTTTTACAAAAAGGAGTACACTAATGAGTAGTAACGAGGTCACTAAAAATGCTACAACGGTAGCTAAAATGGTTCCGGTTGTTCCAGCGGCTAAAATCATCATATTAGTTAACTATTTGTGTTTGGTTTGATACTTCTTCTTCTTTTTCAATTTCGATCGTTTCTACAACGACTTCTTTTGGTGCTTCTTTTACTTCTTCATCGCCGCCAGTTAGCATGCCTCCAAAGCTCAAGAATCCAATGCCCATGAGTCCAGTGACAATAAATGTAATTCCTAAACCTCTTAGGGGTGCAGGCACGTTTGAATATCGAATTTTTTCGCGAATGGCTGCAATGGCCAAAATAGCTAAAAACCAACCTATTCCAGATGAAATTCCATAATTCACAGCTAAACCTAGAGTTTCGATCTCACGCGATTGCATAAACAAAGACCCTCCAAGAATCGCACAGTTTACCGCAATTAAGGGTAGGAAAATTCCTAATGAATTGTATAAGGATGGTGAAAATTTTTCAACCACAATTTCTACAAGTTGAACCATGGTTGCAATCGTTGCAATAAACATGATGAACGATAAGAAACTAAGGTCGTACTCAGCATATTCTGAACCTAACCATACGAGTGCACCGGGTTGTAATAAATATTGGTCTAACAACCAGTTTAAAGGCACGGTGATGGCCAATACAAAAATAACGGCGGCGCCTAATCCTACAGCAGTTGCTACTTTTTTAGAGACGGCTAAATATGAGCACATGCCCAAGAAAACCGCAAACACCATATTATCAATAAAAATGGACTTAAAAAATAATTCGATATGTTCTATCATTGTCTGTTATTTTAAATTCTTACTAGAGAAATTAATGTTCAATTAGAGATGTGTTTCTACTACGTTGTACCCAAATAATGAGGCCTACAATAATCAAAGCCATTGGAGGCATGAGCATAAATCCATTGTTTTCATAGCCAGTAGAGTAAAGTCCAGTTTTTTCGATTGGATCACCAAGAACTGGAATTCCAAAAAGAGTTCCTGATCCTAAAAGTTCTCTAAAAAACCCAACAATAATCAGGATCACTGCATATCCAAGAGCATTTCCAATCCCATCTAAAAAGGCTTTCCATGGGCCATTTCCAAGTGCAAAAGCTTCAAATCGTCCCATAATAATACAGTTGGTAATAATCAATCCAACAAATACAGAAAGTGTTTTACTGAGTTCATAAGCATAGGCTTTAAGGACTTGATCGACAATAATTACTAAGGACGCCACCACAATGAGTTGTACGATAATTCTAATTTTAGAAGGAATGATATTTCGCATCAACGAAATGACCACGTTTCCAATTCCTAAAACAAACAGTACTGCAATCCCCATCACTAGAGAGGCTTTGAGTTCGGCCGTGATCGCTAAGGCAGAACAAATGCCCAAGACTTGAATGGTAATTGGGTTATTATCGGCTAACGGATCCGTTATTAATTTGGTGTCTTTTTTTGAAAGTAGTCCCATGTTAGTTCAATTGATTTTTTAAATTTTTAAAGTATGGTAAATACAATTTTAAATCGGTCTTTATCATTGCAGACACGCCGTCTCCTGTAATTGTAGCCCCAGCTAAAGCATCGACTTCATAATCATCTTTGGTTAGGTTCTTAGGGTCATTATTTCCTTTGGCAACTGTAATTCCTTTGAAAGTTCCATTTTCTGACAGTAATTTTTCACCAACAAAATCATCCATAAAGTAACGTTGTTTGATATTCGCTCCCAGGCCTGGTGTTTCAGCTGCGTGATCAAAGAACGCGCCTTGAACCACCATGTTTTCATCTAGAGACACATAGCCCCAGATGGCATCCCAAAGTCCTTTTCCTCGAATCGGAACAATATAAAATGATTCTCCTTCTTTTTCTCCTACAAACAAAGGCAATAATCTGGTACCTCCATTTTTTGCTTTGGCTTGCTCTTTTTTGACATCAATTAGATAGGCTTCTAAATTTTCTTCAGAAGTTCCGTCAACATTAATAATCAGTTGTTTTGAGATGTATTTAGAAAATTCACCTGCAACTCTATCAGTTCCAATAAACTTGATGTCTGTCGCACCGTTTTCGTTAATTCCCATCGCATACAAAATATTTTGTTGCTTTTCCATACGTTCATTTTCTTGAATGTTTGGTTTTAGAGAAGAGGCTGTAAACGCTAATAAGGATCCTACGATCACTACCATTCCTATGGCAAAGAGAATCGTATATTTGTTTGTGTCTGTATTGGTACTCATAATTATGAAGTTTTAACTTTAAGACGATTCAATCGTTTTTTGACATTTCCTTGAACCACGTAATGATCAATGGTTGGTGCAAACACATTCATTAGAAGGATGGCTAAAAAGACTCCTTCTGGATAGGCAGGATTAAACACACGAATCATAATGGAGATAAATCCAATCAAAAATCCATAAATCCATTTTCCTTTGTTGGTTTGAGCGGCAGTCACTGGATCGGTTGCCATAAACACGGCACCAAACAAGATGCTTCCGATAATTAAGTGTTGCCAGAACGGCACACTCATTAAGCCGAAAAATTTACTAGAACTTGAAATCCATCCAGCATCCACGACGCCATTAAAAATAAGTCCCATTGCTAGGGCTCCAATAAGCGTACTAACAATAATTCTCCAGCTTCCTATTTTTGTAAATATCAAGAACAATGCGCCAAGAATAATTAATAGTTTTGAGGTTTCTCCGATAGATCCGGGGATAATTCCAAAGAACATATCTGCATAACTATAGACCACTTCTTGGCTTTGAGCATAGCTTCCTAAAATCGTTTCTCCAGAGATGGCATCTGCTGTCCCAGCACGTTCTACAGCGCCATGAACCCATACTTTGTCGCCACTCATCCATGTTGGATAGGCAAAGAATAAGAAAGCACGAATGGTGAGTGCAGGATTTAAAATATTCATTCCTGTTCCTCCAAACACTTCTTTTCCAATAACAACGCCAAATGCAACTGCAACGGCGAGCATCCAAAGTGGTAAATCAACGGGTACAATTAGTGGCACCAACATTCCTGTTACTAGGTAGCCTTCTTCCACTTCATGACCTTTGATCACTGCAAATAGAAATTCAATCGCCAATCCAACACCGTAAGATACGACCACTAATGGCAATACTTTCCACAGTCCGATGACTAAATTGCTCCATGTCCAAAACGATGCGCCCAAAAACCCTTGAGCAGATTCAATAGTTCCTAAGGCCAAATGATGTTGATAGCCAGCGTTAAACATTCCAAAAATCAAACACGGAACCATGGCCATAATGACTGTATTCATCGTTCGTTTTAAATCATCGGCTGCTTTAATGTGCGTACCATTATGCGTGATTTCGTTTGGTAAATATAAAAAGGTATGCAAGGCATTAAAGGCCGGAGCCATTTTAGTGCCTTTGTACTTTTCTTTAAGATTGTGTAAATTACTTTTTAAACTCATTTTTATCCTATTTCTTTAAGCATTAAGTCTAGTCCTTCTCTTATTATTT
>Ga0115559_1002331_pt1 | contig 12153 bp, 6 predicted proteins | sample COGITO_mtgs_1105_3_FD_87281 | JGI IMG/M metagenome (GOLD analysis project Ga0115559, IMG submission 87281) | Pelagic marine microbial communities from North Sea - COGITO_mtgs_110506 | ecosystem: Environmental > Aquatic > Marine > Epipelagic | place: Germany:Helgoland, sampling site Kabeltonne... | reverse complement strand
AAAATTAGTGTTTAAAGATATACAGGGAAAAGAAAAATTGTATATAAATGAATATCATCCATTAAAGTCTTTGCGTATTTTAGCTAAACGGAATGATTTAGGTAATAAGAATTTATGGGGTAATTTTTCCAATAATGATTATGAAAACCAAGATACTAGGTATCTTCAAAATTATTTTACCCGTCTTGCTAAAACGGAAGCTTTAGCTGGGGGAAATAGTGATTTTATTAAAAATTTAGGTGTCTTTTTAAAAAAGAGTTCACAGAATTATACTTGTTTAATAGAAAACACCCAATTTAATATAATTTCGGGCTACTTTAATTTATTAAAAGGGTTAGATTTTTTAACTTCTAAACCAAAAATTAGTCTTAAAAATAATGCTGGTAATTCATACGAAATTATTTACGATTTAATGTTGAGATTTATATTTGTCACCAACGGTGGTAGAAATTATATAGAGAAACCTATATTATTAGATGAAAATGACGTGGAAATACCGTCCAGAATAAATATTAATAAAGGTGAAATTATATCAGTTGAACTTGATAAGCAAATCTATAAAAATTTTAAGAATTTCAGAATACAATCGCAATTATACTGTAACGAAGTTCGAATAAATAACGGGGGTTTCGGCTATATTTCGCTGCCATACGCGTATATGTTTTCAGGAAATAAATATGAAAGATTGATATATACAGGAAAGATAGAAAACGGTAAATTAATTGAATGCAAAATTCGACAGAAAAAGGTAATTAAAAATCCAGGTCAAATTATTATCGGTGGGTCGCTAAATAGTATTTCATCTAAAAATTCCAATATTATGGATGACACATCTTATAAATTCCATGACCCACACAATAAAATTATCGAACCGGTAATAAGCTTCGAAGACAAACAAATTCAAATATTAGATGCGGGAGCAGGACTATCAAAGGATACTAAATTATGCGTGGGAAGAATAATTTCAGAAATTAAAGTACCTGGCAATTTAATAATTACAGAAAATATATCAGATTTTACGATAGTACCCCGATTCTATAATAAAAAAAAAACAATTGACTTGATACACACTACAAAACCAGAATTAGATATTACCTATAAACAAATTGCCTATTCTGATTTAAATTATAAAATTCAGTTTAACGACGTAGAAACAAATATTGATAATTTTAAATTAAGTAACGATATTGTAGACAGTAAAATACTGTTAGAGTTAGATATTTTACCAAATGAATGTAATAAAAATATGTTTATAACGTTTAAGTCTTTACATGGGAATAAAACTATAAGTATAGGGAAATCACATAATATTATTAAAGTTCCTATTAAAATTATTAAAAATTTTGAATATGATATAACCGATACATTCGATAATGTAGAACTTATACATATTAAAGAGTTTGAAAATTATATACTTTTCTCGAGTAAAAATAAAATAAACAATATAAAATTAGGCGATAGTATAAGTCTTTTTATCAAAGATACGGAAATATCGAGCGTTCGTTTTGAAGAAATTGACAATTATACAGTTGGTCTTGGGTCATATTGTCCTAATTATGTTGATATCGGTAAATACAATAATAAATTATTATTTGGAAATTTTACCAAGGGGGTATTCGAGTTAGAAGTTGGAAAATCAATTAAAAGTGTAGAGATACCAGTAGAGCATTTTAGCAATAAACTGACATTTACGAATTGTTTAAATAAATTTTCTAAAATTGAAAAATATGTAGCGAAAAAACCCATTAAGGAAACGGTCAATTTTATAAAAGACACGATTGAATTTGATTTTGGTGGCGACACCAGACCTCTCCATGATTATGTCGCTATTGAACTTAATCAGGGGGTTTTAAGTGGTATATCATTTAACCAAAAATATAAATTTACTAATTACACTTGGCATGGATTTAAAAATTCACCAATATTTATATTGAAAAATAATTCAATTAATATGGACGCTATGAGGAAAACGCGTTCAGAAAGAGTTAATGAGCAATTAAGATTGGAATTGGAAGAAAGTTATATTGAAAACAATTCACAGGATGCTTTGGTAAAGGGTATTATAGATTATAACGGACAAGGGATAATAACACAGATTATTAATAAAAATTCCGGATTTGGTGGGGAAATAGAGTTAGTTAAACAGTCGGGCAATTTATATCAGGTCCGTATAAATGATAAGGGATTTAACTATGATGAGGATTTGTTATGCTCCCTGATATCCTATAAAATTTTTAACAATAAGCTATTAGAAGTTGATATTATTGAACAATTTGAAATTAATATAAATGATATCGGCCAAATTGATACGAAGGAGGGTATTTTATGGAAAAACGGCCAACCTATAACTGAATTTAAAATAGTTTGGGATAAATCACACAATTCAGACAATCATAATATATTAAACCCAAATCACAATAGAGACACCTGTTATAAATTAATTTTAGGCAATATTCCTGCGAAAGAAAGTATTATTATTAACCAGGGTGGTGGATATCTAGGAGGTTCCGATAAGCTTAAATATAAATTACTTAATAAAAAACCTCTTTTATTTACGCCAGAAATAGACTACTATTCAAATATAGAAGCGGGTTGTTTAAAAAGTTTAAGCTTAACTGTTTACAAAACCAATAATTATAAAACCCCTCTTATAAGTTACCGTATAAATAATGGACAGCTTATTTTAGTAAAAGATGACTACATTTTAGAACCTATAAGACAGTTAACCGGGTTTCATATATTAGACAAAGGGCTTAATATAACTAAAAACAGTTATTTATATAATGGATTTATAACAAAATTCCCAAAACCCAAAAAAAATATTAAAAATGTTTTTATAGAATATAACAATACTAAAATACCATTAATAATAAGAGAAAATGAATTCACGGTCCCAAATAAAAGTAAATTCAACGTTTATACTTCTAGTAATAGCTATATATTTTCTAATTACAAAAATATAAATACCCAAACAAGCTATACTAAATATAAGATGCAAGAGAATTATATAGGTTCCCAATTAATATTAGGATATATAGACCGATGTGATAATATTTTATTAGAATTTAATGAAATAAACAATTATACTAAATATAGTAAAATAACCCCATATACCATTATAGATAAAATAGACATTATATACCCGGGAAATGAGTTAGATGCCAGTTTTAGTGAATATAAATTAGTATTTACAAACAATAACCAGGATATAATCGAAACATCAGAGTATTTGCCTATCGGATTCTCGGGTAAGAATAATATTACTAAAGGGAATATATATGATATTACTATTAATGGGTGTGGTATGGGTTATGGAGCGGCTGTTTCTCCTATATTTGTTGAAGCTGGGGGATGTGAGCTTTTACCAATTACAAAATTTAATGAATGTTTTAATGAAAATTGTGGGAGTGAATATGCTGGAAAAGATACGACTCTTACAATCGAAAATAGTGTAGGAGACCACCTGTGCTCAAATGCCTATGGTTGGAGTGTAGTTAATGAATCACAGTTGATAGATAAAACAGAGTCTTTTGATTTAGACGAAATAAAAAACTTTATAAATATTTGGCGATATAGAGACCAAATGAAAATTCCTATTCTCGATAAAAACAATTACCAGTTTTATTTAAAATCAAATCCTATTACCGAATTAGGACTAAGTATCGATTTTAAAGTTAGAGAATCAATCAGAGACGCGGAATACTATAGACTTTTAGAAAAACATTTTAAAACATCCAATTCTGTTAATAGTAATATTTTACTCTATAGTTTTTGCTTAAATAACGATAAATTCCAACCAACCGGAAGTTTAAACTTAAGTAGTATCGATAATTTGTGCTTGAATATAAATACCTTAAAACCGTTTGAAGATACACAAGGGGGTGAAACTTATAAATATGATATCTGTGTCTTCCTTAGTTATTATAATGCTATAGATTATATTAATGGACAAGGTGGATTACGATATGGTAACTAAAATTATTATATAAAACTATTATATAATGTTTTTTTGCAATAGTAATATATGCTTATTGGGTTTAGCCATTTTAGTAGCAAAATTTATAATGTTATTCACGATGACATTTAATTATGGAGAAATACATAAGGACTTTATGACTTCGCTTGATGATGGGCAAAAAAAAATATATATTGGAATCATTGACGAGCGGCGAAAAATATATCTAAAAGGTTATATTTTTGGGATAATTTTATCAGTGTCGATTGTTTTACTGAATAAATTTTTATTGAAAAATAAAATATCCAATATTTTATGCTGGGTTGTGGTAATTTCATGTATGACTACTTATTTTTATTATATACTTTCTCCTAAATCTAAATATATGTTAGAAGTTTTAAATAAGGATACTCAGATAAAAAATTGGTTAAAAGTATACAAATCTATGCAGTCGAGATTCCATTTTAGTTATTTATTAGGAGTAGTGGCAGTACTAGTATTAAACTATTCTATATGTTAAACATAAATGTATTATTGTGTATTAAAAATAATAAATACTTATTATTATATGAATGATTTATCTATATCAATTATAATTGATCAAGGATTAAAAAAAAATTCATCTAATAATAAAAAGGCTGCTATGTTAAAAGAAAAGAAGCTACATTATTGGGTGGATGACGCGGCTTGTATAATGTGTTCCAAATGTAATAAAAATTTTACCCTCACTATAAGAAAGCATCATTGTCGAAATTGTGGAAAAGTATTTTGTTATAAATGTTCAGATTATCAGATAAATATACCGAACACCATCGATGTACCTATTCAAAATAGGTATTTAAATTATACTTATTTTAGTGGAACTGATAAGCAAAGGGTATGTGTCGATTGTTATGACGATGTAAGGGAAATTAATAATTTAAATGAAATAATAGAATTTTTTTATTTATTACCAATCACTATAACGGAATATGTAAACATATCTTTGGTTTGCGCTACTTGGAATAAAATAGCTAATAATTACTTTAATAAATACCATTCGTTACATTATAAATTCCCTGATTATGTTTTTAACGCTCGGCAAAAAAATATTTTATATTTAAACCGATTCCATTTTTCAGGGCATTCTAAATGGATAACGCAACTTATTATAAGCTTTGATTGGAAATTTAGTGATATAAAAGACAAATTAAAATTACTTACTATCTTAGATTTAACAAAGTCACATACCTGCAGTAGTTTACTATGTACAAGAAATTGTTCGGAAAAACTAATGATAGAAGATATTATAATGATTTTATCGAGAAAAATTATATTTAAGCCTCTTATACAAAAATTATTGGTTATTTTAAAAAATATAATAATTAAAGACGATAAATTTTTAGAAATAAGCTGTTATTTATACGCAATTATAAATTTCCTCCATTTTTATAAAAACTATACATGTATTAGCACTACAATTCAAAATTTCTTATTATATTTAAGTGTTAGAAATACAAATATAGCTAATCAGCTTTTTTGGCTACTGACTCAATTTATCGAAAACCCAGATTCTGGATTTTACTTTAGGAGTTTTCGCCTCAAGTTGGTAAATCAATTAGACGAAAAAATTTATAAACTGTTTCAAAATGGATATGATTTTACACAAAATATTATAAAAATTGTAAATAAAGATCCGACGAATGCTGTAATAAATCTAAAAAAATATCTGCACGACTATGCTATTTTGGATAAAGAATTCACTTTACCTATAGACGTTTTGAAAGAAATATCATATATCGATTATAATAAAATCAGAGATGTTGATTCCAAAACTAAACCAATTATATTACCATGTATAGACAAGGGGGGTGAAACTTACAATATTATGCTCAAAAATGAAGATATAAGAAAGGAAGCTATAATAATGAATATTATAAAATTAATTAATTTATTTCTAATAAATGAAGAAGGACTGGATTTAAATATAATTTCTTATAATATTCTACCTATTTCGAGTAAATATGGATATATAGAGTTTGTCCCTAATTCCAAAACATTATACCATATTAAAGAAGATTTAAATTTTTCAATACAAAATTGGATAATTGAAAATAATCCCGATATCAGTATTGCTGAATTTAGAGAAAATATATGCCGGTCATGCGCGGCATATTGTATTATAACGTATTTATTAGGAATCGGCGATAGACATTTAGATAATATAATGATAACAAAAGATGGTATATTATTTCATATAGATTTCGGTTTTATATTGGGACAAGACCCTAAATTAATGAGCCCAGAGATTCGTCTTACGCCGGAAATTATAGATGCCATGGGTGGAATTCATTCCAAATATTACAAGAATTTCAAAAATTATTGCAATAAAGCCTTTTGTTGTATACGAAGACATTGTCGAATTTTTTATATATTACTGTTAGATTTAACTAAAATTTACCCACAACCACCTAATTTCACCAAAGAATATATTAAAGATTATATATTTAATCGATTTAGACCAGGTGGGACAAAACAATACGCTCTTCAGCAAATCGAAGATAAAATTGATTTTCATAGCGCAAAAAACTCTTATGCGGAAACTATCATAGACTATTTTCATAAAAAAAATAAACTCTCTAGCACAAATAGTTCTGAAAATTCAAATGTATTTGATAAGGTGGCAGAGTATGGAGCTAAAACAAAAAAATCTTTATTTGGTAGTATATCCAATTGGTTTTACTAATCCCATTGAGGTATTAATTCGGCCAATAATATTAATATTTTTTCGTTTGCTAAGTCTATATTAATATCATTTTCTTCGTATTTATTAGGTGTTAGTTTTTTATATATATATTTTTCTACTATATCACATCTTTTAATACTTTCTTCTATTTCTTGAAAATCGACAGCGTTTCGTTTCGAATTATTATTACTCATTCTTATTATTATTAATATGTTGTTTTTTTTTAAATTATTATTTATCCGTATATGTTTTTTTACTATAAATACTATATCATGAATGCCTTTTCATTCTCTGTTATTGCCTGTGCTTTTAGTAATATTTTATTTTTAGTAGCAAGTATATATTTAAATTTATCCTATAGTGTGTTTATTCGTTTAATATTATTTATTTTATAATATTAATGAATAAGTTAATAGATAAAAAATATAGGATTTCTTATAATATAGAGGATTTACCAAGAACAGTAACTGTCTTAGATAACCCAAAATCAACATGTTTATCTAAATTAACAAAAGCCCTAAATGCCAGAAATACAGAAGATGCGATTGATTTAGCGATTGAGTTAAGTTTTTCAGGTTATTATGGGCAAATAATAACAAAAATTGTAGACTTTTATATTAAAAATATTAACTTAGCGCAACCAAGAGGGATTTTATATATTTCTGAGTTTTATACATATTATAATCAAAAATATGAAAAAAATAATATAAAAAAACATAAACTAATTATTATTAACGATCAAGTAGTTAGAAATTTTATAAGTAATTTAATTACATTAATATGCGGAAGTAATCAAAGAAAATTATTGAGTTTGGTTAAAATAACAAATAAGGACTTTGATTTAAACAAGAAAAAAGATATACTAGTAAGTAAAAATTTAAAACTAGTAGCTAAATTTCTAGGTTCTGGGGATAATAAAAACATAATAATACCCCTGTCTGAAATAATTACGTTATTTACTTGTCATTATATAAAAAACCGTGAGCAAAAAATAATTTTTTGGTTGAGTTGGCTACTAGAATATGAAAAAATATTCCACGAAGGAGCTTTAGAAGTAAATAATAGAAATGTGCCCGGTGTAGAGAGTAAATTTACAAAAGATTATTTATGGATAATTTGGGAAATGCTAAATAAATCTATAAATGACCGCCATGTCAAGAAGATCGTTTCTAGTTTAGAAGCTATTTATAAACAAAATTTTACAATGAGTAATAGAAAAAAGAAGATATCCCTGTTAATATTTGCTATATTAATACACATTAATCCTATGCCTAAATTATTATTCCCACCAAAGCCAATTGAGCCACTATTATTTTATAATATGCAGTATGAAACCATTTTAGTAAATCTTAAATATTTTGAAATAAAAAAACAATTAATGATAGAAAATTTATAAGCATTTAAACCGAAAGGGTAATTAGTAGGATATAACATGAACTTTTTGTTTTTTTATTTATGGCCATTGTTAAATATTATATTTTCGATGGTATATAAGCCACCAACGTCTATGGCTGCTAATAAGCCCAAAATTATTAGAAACTTTTTATCAGGTGTTAATGTATGTTCCATTTCTTTATTGGGTATTTTGTATTATCTTACTAATTATAAATTTTTGTTCGATTTATCAATCATAATACCACAGACTTATTATATATGGGATTCTTTTTTTATAATACTTCATAAAAAGAAGAATGAGCTAGGATATGTTTACCACCATTTTATTTCTATGATTTTATTAAATCACGCAACAATTAATAGTCTTACTTCTGGTCATGTATATGCGGCTCTAATAGTAGGGGAATTATCTAATTTAAGTATAATAACCGTTTATCATTTAACTAAAACATTAAATTTAGAAGATATTGAAGATAAAAAACGGTTACACTATTGGAAAAAGATACAATTATGTTGGTATGGATTTTTTAGAATTCCAGTACTGGGAGTAATATTTTTTAAGGCATTAGAGACCCTTTCGTATTTTTACTATATACCATATATTAGTATATATGTAATGGGAGTGATATGGTCTAAAAAACAGTTCGATAAATATTTAATTGATAAAAAAGAATTACTAAAAGAAGAGTGAATCAGAATTTCTCATATAACCCATTATTATGGCTTCGCCTCGTTTTGAGTTTGACTTAATACTTTTCTTTGTTTTAGGATCTATTATAAAATTATAATCCCTTTTTAATTTTGTTGTAGATTGGAGAGCGGCTCCGCCTATTTGGGCGCGTCCTTCTTCTTCGCGGCCCTCCTCATCGGATGAAAAATCATCTATGGGAGGCGGAAAGGCGGCCGTCTTAGCGTAGAGGTCCGCATACAACGCCTCTTGGCGTGCCGCAATAGACTCAAATGCTGTCGAACTTGGTGGGCACGGTGAGCTGTCCAAAGGCCAGTCAGGGTTGGGTGTATTTAATATTGTGGGCCAAATTCGTTGTAACTCAGTTAACCTACAGACTATATATTTTTTAACGTCGTCGCCGACTGTAAATAAACCTGTTCCTAATATCGGGTAGGGTGTCGCTGTACTTGCCGCCGCGGTTGCAGAATATGCTATTTCTGTGTACTGATATGTTTGCAAGAGATTAACTAATTCCTTTAACTCAGTATTAATTCTATTTTGTGCTTTTTCATTATTTTGTGTGTCACTGAGGCTGTTAAATCCATTGTCGGCCCACCCGGTGCTTATACCAAAACTAGCAGGTTTTGTTAATTTAAAGTATGTGTCAGGTAGTACTACATTGTTATAGCCAGCAACCAGCTTCAGCGTTTTCTGGTCGACTACTGTATTATTAAAAATCCTACATTGTCCATTACCACCTCCCTTGGTATTGGTGTGATGGTCGTTAACATTATCATTAAAAATAAATAATCTATCAGGTTTCTTCCTCTTAATTATGTCAATGACGCAATTATTAGTTTGGGACTCTGTGGGGTCGAAATATAAAGGTATTAACTCGAAATTTTGTGTTCGAGCTTTAAGTGGTAATATCGCGGCTGATACCGCTTTAGTTGCTTCCGGTGCTACTACTGATGCTACTGCTGATGTGGGTTTTTGGGGTGGTTCTACTTTTGCCACTGGTTCTATTTTTGATTGCTCTTCTCCATCCACATCACTTTCATCGTCTTCCTCAGGACAATAATCTATATGTTCAAATGATGTAGAGTTAATTACTTTATGATTTAACTTATTATATTTTTTTAAATATATATACTTTATAAAGGGATTTTTTACTCTGTCATCCATTTTTTTTGCACCGTCCAAATTAAATTTTGTTAATAAAAAATTTATTCTAATAAAGATATTCGAGTATTTTTTAAATTTATACGAATTATCTCCAGTCGATTCTCCAACTTTTTTCATGAACAGTTTATTTAGAATTTTGATATATCCACATTCATCATTACCCTGAGTATTTTTAATAATAGATATTTTATTATTTATTCTAATACATCGTTTAATCGAACATTTAGTATATCTTTCAATTAATTTTTCAGTTTGAGATATTTGTTCATCAATAGGAAGCGGGTCTGAAATAGATGAATAATTTATTATATCGGTATTGTATTTAATATTTATATTTTTTAAATTTTTTATTAGTCCAGGTGAATATGGTATTTTATAGTTGCCAAAATTAGGCAAATATATATCCTTTTCAAATTGAGCTGAAGAAGAAAAACCAGCATTTTTTAAATAACCTTCGTTTTCAATAACACTATCAGGAGAATTAGCATCTTTAATACCAGAATCATTTGATAATGATTGAGAATTAAAAACTTCTAATACATTAGAACGGACACCACTTATTTCCCTAAAATATAACGGCTGCGCTACAATACTATTAAAATCTTTATCGATATCACTTAATTTAATATTAGTATCATATTTTATTCTATAAATATCTTTTACTGAATTATTAAATCTATCGGTGGAAGGATTATAATTATATTCATTATATGTATAAGGTATTGTAGATATTGGGTTGTATTTCACTTTTAAACCTTCTGGTAAGTATATATCTTTTTGGTGGCAATATTTTTTATAAAAATAAAAATTAGCGCTGTTAGCCAAGGAAAATATATGTGAGAGTGGAGTAATAGTTGCTGTATCATTTAAATCTATAAAATAATCTTTCATTAATTCATTTAATTCTTCAAAGGATTCAAGTGTCTTATCTATTTTTTTTTTTTCATCTATAGGAGTTGTTTCCCAATAACCAGCATCGGCCAATAATTCTAAAAAATTAGACAAAATTTCTGTTAAATAAAAATATATTTGCGCATTTATACATAGTCTTTCTATTATTTGATAATAAATAGTCTTTACATAATCCGCATTTTCCATAATTTTAAATTTTGTTATATTGTCCTTAAAATCATTCTTCGCTATCGTATGTGATATGGGTAATTCTGGACGTGAAACCCAAGGTAGTTTATATAAAGGAGTCGTTGCAATACTTTTTTTTTTGAAAGGTTTTAAAATTGATAAAAAATCTTTATTACGTGCTGTATTGGAAACCCCACTAATATCGTTAACTGAACTTTTTAAATTCTTATGTGGTTTTCCAAATACATTACTATTTAAATTTTTGAGTAATTTAAAATCTCTATCGAAATTACCCATATCATGATTAGATAATTCCTTTAAAGTATCGTTTTTAATACGGGTGCCATTCACCAATTTATTTTCGGTCATACTAATATATAATCAATATTTTTTTGATTATATATAAGCTCTTTAAATAACAGTTATTTTATTTTGACTAACCCAGTTTTTTTGTCGGTGTTGCCAGCTGCATAATTTTCTAAAAACTTAGTCTTATGTTTGTTATAATTTTCTAAATTTCCTATAAGAGTTGGATCGTAAGTCAAGGGCTGTTCATCCATAGCTCTAGATAATTCAGCGGGTAATATATCTAAAACCTTAATCTTTTTCTTTACGTCCCTCATTCGTGATTTATCACCAAATTCAAATATATTTTTACCATCCCCATCGATTGCTTTAAATATTCTACTTACAGGTAGAGTTACTGTTGTTTGTACAGCTGAATCGTGAGAGCGTTTGAGTTCATCGGGAATTTCAATACCAAGTAATTTAAAATGATTCATTAGTTTGTGATCTGGAGAAATTTTACTTGGTTCTGGAACGAATTTTTTAGAATCTAATATACCGAACGTTGAATAATTAGAAATTTCTAATTCTAATAATAATTGTTCAGACGTTTTTTTGTGGACCACTTCGGGACGTTTGTCGTTAAAGTGCATCAATCGATACATCTTCCCCCGCATCGAGTTGTCCTTCATCTCATATTTTAAAATCTTTTTTGTCTCCGACGTCAGTTGTTCATCTTCCTTAATTCTCTTTCCAATCGCCGTTTCGGATTTATCAGCGATATTGTTTAATTTGCGTAAGGCTTTCTTCTTCTCATACTTCAAATCCGACTTTAATTTATCCCATAATTTACTTTTT
>Ga0115559_1002330_pt1 | contig 12155 bp, 14 predicted proteins | sample COGITO_mtgs_1105_3_FD_87281 | JGI IMG/M metagenome (GOLD analysis project Ga0115559, IMG submission 87281) | Pelagic marine microbial communities from North Sea - COGITO_mtgs_110506 | ecosystem: Environmental > Aquatic > Marine > Epipelagic | place: Germany:Helgoland, sampling site Kabeltonne... | reverse complement strand
TGAGGCGGTGGGGAAATCTAAAATACATTGCTTCAGGTTACGCCGGTTCACTTAAAAAACTGTTAATCAGAAGTAAAGCAAAACTCTGCCGTAAATAAACTGCTCTGAAACCTTATCAGTTGAGAGGTCGTACTCCGCCTGATAGCTCAGCTGAGCCGACATATTAGAGGCAATGATATGTTGCCACCCACCTCCGATACGCAGCTTGCGGTTCGCACTATCAAGGCTGATATCTTGCGGAGATGAAGACCCCATAAGCCCCGATACAATAATACGCCCCGCCTCCAGATGAAGCGGCTGAAACAGACTAATGGTTAGCCTATCTTTAGGCGTTACTTTATGATGAACTGACGTACCAACAGAGGATAGAACAGCTGATGCCTCTGTGATAATCGACCTATCTGATGACATGTGGGATGTTGCGATAAGCGCTTCTATCTGTAGTTCAATTTGCCGGAACTTCCTCAATAGTCCACCAAAGATCCAGACATCATCTGATGTACCGAGTATCAGCCCGCCTGCCCCTTGACTATCGAGCCAGCGGTTTTCTGCGCGGGCCGCCCCAAGACCAATCCAGTGCTGGCCCTGTCTGGAGGAAACACGTTTTAGAAGCGAGGCAGACTGACGCGATGCATCAAGATTAAAGCGGGCCAGAAAACCTGCCGGAGCCGAAACAGACGCGTGTATTTGTGATGGCAGAACAGACATCTCCGTTAGTTGTTCTGGATAGCTATGTAGCGCGTTTGTGAGCTGTCGTTTATGCCAAGGATTTACCGCCTCATCGCGCAAAGAGGCACTAGCAAGCTGTCTGGCAGGCGCAAAGCTATTCTGTGCTGCCAAAGACGCTGTTCGCATATCAAGCCGCGCTTGCGAACTCTCTATCAAGCTTTGCACTGGTACCGAAAAATGAGCGCCATCGAAGGTATCATAAAGACGCAAGTTCCGACCCTGCAGGCTGCGCGGCACCGCATCAAATAAAACAGGTCCTAACGCAAGACGCGACGCAGAAAGCAGCGAGCGTCCGCGGGCTGTTTGAATCTGAAGCCCGGAAACGGGGCGCAAGGCAGCTTCAATATTCATCATGCCTTGTCCAAACACAGCCCGCATCTGGCTGACCGAACAATTAGATATAGTACAGCCATCTGCTGTACGAAGTCCGGTGTAAGTGGCTGTTTCAAGAAGACGCGCCGCTGCTGTTTGTGTTGTCAGAGACGGAAACGCACCCATCAGCAGGGCAAGGCCGCCAGCAACATGCGGCGCTGCCATGGATGTGCCTGATTTTCGGGTGAAGCCGCCGCCTGTCTGCGCCGCCAAGATACCCTCTGATGCTGAATTATCGCCGCCGCCAGGCGCTGTAACACACCACTCAGATGAGACGCCGCACCGGTTCGTATAGGATGGCTCAGAGCCATCAGGGCCAACAGCAACAACAGCGAGCCAGCCCGGCTTTAGATTTTCAAAATAAGCCGGTAATCCTGCTCTAATCGAAACATTATTATCGCGGTCATTCCCTGCCGCCCAAACGATCACCATGCCATCAGCCACCGCTTCCTGCCATGCCGCTAGCTCTTGTGCGAGCCGTGTTTCAATTTGTGCTTTTGATAAATCATTGATTTCAGTATGAGACCCCCAGCTATTATTGAGAATGGTAACATTGTGACGCTGGGATGCTTGCACAACATCTGGCACCATCTGGTTTCCTGTCTTGCCACCAAAATACCCTAGCGCGTTTAGGATTCTGTATGAGTAAAGCGACGCGTTCGGCGCAACACCATGCATGCCTGCACCATCGCGGGCACCGCCCAGAATACTCGCAACATGCGTTCCATGTCCAAAGGGATCGAAAAGACCATTCGAAGCGCTTTGCCAATCTCCGCCGCCAGTGGCATGGCCCGCTAATTCGCTATGACTGGCATCAATGCCCGAATCAACAACACCAACCTTCAATGCCCTCCATGGTAAGCACTAGCTGCCGAGACCAACGCTAAGCCTGATTGCGCCCTAAATTCCGACACAGCGCCGACACCAGAAATACCAGTATTGCCGCCGCCCGTGATACTACTGCCGCCGCCACCGCACGCTGTCAAAGTGATACAGAAACTGACCAGCAAACAGGCACAAAACGCAAAAGCATAATCGCCACAAGAATAACCAAACAAGCTCACATAAGAAATGATTTGATTAGCCTTTTGGGTTTTCATGACATATTCCTGACAGGTTGTTATGCCATCAGGAATATTAGAATTAACTCAATTATGTCATTGAACTTAAGGTGAATGACCAACTCTTTTGAATTATCCTTCTGCCTCATTTTAGCTGGCGCTATTCAAAGGAACTAATACTCAGTAGAAATTATGCCGCACCTTTTTTAGCCCTCAATATGCGGGCTGATATTGTCATTTTGAGCATGTGGGATTACAGTGCGGTCGGAAAGAATAGGAGTTGGTCGTATAAAGACGCGCTAACTCACGCCGCAAAAATGTGGCATTTCACCTGACAACGCCGGGCGGTCAACATGAATGCAGTCATAATTCTTATTAATAGCATTATTGATATCTATATTTTCTCACTGCTTGCTTATGTCATTGCAAGCTGGCTGGTATCGTTCAAAATCATTAATCCGTGGCAGCCTTTTGTGCGTGTGATTCTCCAGTCGCTGAGCCGCTTTCATGAGCCTTTGCTGTCTCGCATTCGGTCTGTGCTTCCTGAATTAGGGGGCATCGATTTAAGCCCCATTATTGTTTTTTTAGCGGTCCAGTTTCTGCGCAATCTTATGCTCGAATACACACAGTAAAATATCCATTATTATACCGGGTAATATGGCCCATAGTTTTTTCGTTTTGGTCCCCAAGAAGAAGGATGAATTATGACAGCAGCGCGCATTGATGGAAAAGCCTTTTCAGAGAAACTAGTCGCAAGCATCACAGTAAGAGTTGCTCAACTGAAAGAGGCTCATGATATTGTACCGGGGCTTGCTGTTATCCTTGTTGGAGAAGATGCCGCTTCAGAAGTTTATGTGCGGAACAAGGGTGAGCGTACGACCCAGTCTGGTATGCGGTCTATCGAGCACCGGCTGCCCGCAGAAACAACCCAAGCCGACCTGCTCTCCTTGATAGAGGAGATGAATGCTGATGATGCCATTGACGGTATTCTGGTTCAGCTTCCCCTACCGAAGCAAATTGATTCGCACGCTGTCATTCAAGCCATTAACCCGGCAAAGGATGTTGATGGCTTTCATGTTGTAAATGCAGGTCTCCTAGCAACGGGTCAGGATGCCCTTATCCCCTGCACACCTTATGGCTGTCTGATGCTGCTGATTGACCATATTGGCGATCTGGCCGGCAAACATGCTGTTATTCTTGGCCGGTCTAATATTGTTGGCAAACCAATGGCCCAACTTCTGCTAGCCGCCAATGCAACAGTGACTATCGCACATTCACGCACCCCCGACATCCCGGCCATCTGCCGTGAAGCTGATATTATTATTGCCGCGGTGGGGCGTCCAGAAATGGTGCGTGGTGACTGGATCAAAAAAGGCGCTATCGTCATTGATGTTGGCATTAACCGCATTCCGGCTCCTGAGCGCGGTGAGGGAAAATTTAGATTAACAGGCGATGTTCATTATGCTGAAGCAGAGCAGGTTGCCAGCGCGATAACGCCTGTACCAGGCGGCGTTGGGCCAATGACAATTGCCTGTCTTTTGCGCAACACGCTAGTTGCTGCCTGCCGCAGACGTGGTCTTTCATCTGACGTTTAAGGAAAGTAGCAACAGAGCCCCCCCTTGAGAATAAACACGGCTAGGCCATGTTAAGAGGGGAGAGTATATTTCAGATCAGTTTTTTTACAGGATTTTTTCATCATGACAGTTCTTTCAAGCGGATGGCAGGATGTCATAATGGGCATCGCCCTGCTAAGCGTCGCAGGCATTTTATTTTGGGGCGTGATTACAATGGGCCGCGGCGGCGCCTACAATAAAAGTAAATCAAATACGATTATGCGCTACCGGATTGTCGTCCAAGCTCTTGCCCTCCTCGTATTTGTTGTACTTTTGTGGCTGCGTCGATCTTAGGCCATAACCAGCCAAAGCAGACACGCCGGTGAAAGAGTTTAACGACAGAAAGCCGGACATAGACCAGGGATAAAACAATGGTAAAACTAAATAAAATCTACACCCGGACAGGTGATGATGGCAAAACCAGCCTTGTTGGTGGTGCCCGTGTATCAAAACATGGGTTACGGCCCTCAGCCTTTGGTGAAGTAGATGAGCTTAACTCTGTTATGGGCCTAGCCCGCCGATTTTGCACCGGTCAGATGGATGACATTCTTGGCCGCATTCAAAATGACCTTTTTGACCTTGGCGCTGACCTTGCAACACCTGAAACTGATGCCGAAAAGCGCAAAGATGGTGAGCTGAGGATCACAGCTAGTCAGGTCACACGCCTCGAATCAGAGATTGATGCAATCAATGCTGATCTTAATCCTCTGACATCCTTTATCCTGCCGGGGGGAAGCGAGTTATCGGCTTGGCTTCATCTGGCACGGACTGTGGCACGCAGAGCCGAGCGCCACATGACGGAATTAGCTGTCGAAGAGTCTGTTAATGAACATGCAATGCGGTTTATTAATAGAGTATCTGATTTGCTGTTTGTGCTTGCACGTGCAGCAAATGATAAGGGGAAAGCTGATATATTATGGGTGCCGGGCGGTAATATTTAAGGCAAAATATTCTCAGCAGGACGCGTCTAATGGCTTGAATAATAGCCATGTTCATGTTCCTGTCTGCCAATAAGATAAAAAAGAGGAAGACTATAATGAAAATTCTTGTCCCTGTGAAACGCGTCATCGACTATAATGTCAAAGTGCGTGTGAAGCCTGACCAGTCAGGTGTTGAGCTGGCAAACGTCAAAATGGCGATGAACCCGTTTGACGAAATCGCGGTTGAGCAAGCCTTGCGGATCAAAGAAGCCGGGCAGGCAGATGAAATCATTCTTGTCTCGGTTGGCCCAACACAATCCCAAGAAACCATTCGGACAGGTCTGGCAATGGGCGCCGATCGCGGCATCCATATCGAAGCCGATCAGGAAACCGAGCCCCTGTCAGTGGCAAAATGCCTGAAAGCGGTTGTTGATAAAGAACAGCCTGGTCTCGTGCTATGCGGCAAGCAGGCGATTGATGATGACAGCAATCAAACCGGTCAGATGCTGTCTGCGTTGCTTGGCTGGGCGCAAGCCACGTTTGCCTCCGGTGTTGAGCTGGCAGGTGATAATGCTGCAATCATCCGTGAAGTTGATGGCGGGCTTGAGCATATTTCGGTGAAGATGCCAGCGGTGATAACCGTTGATTTGCGTCTGAATGAGCCGCGCTATGCCTCACTCCCAAATATCATGAAAGCGAAGAAAAAGCCGATTGACCAGATGAGTGCTGCTGATTTAGGCGTTGATACAACACCCCGCCTTACAACAGTAAAGGTTGAAGAACCTGCTGCTCGTCAGGCTGGCATAAAAGTCGGCTCTGTATCCGAACTCGTCGATAAACTCAAAAACGAAGCAAAGGTGATATAATGAGTATCCTTGTCATTGCTGATCATAATAATGAAACAATTCTGCCTGCCACGCTAAATGCAGTTGCTGCTGCTGGTGAAATTGGTGGCGATATCTCAGTTCTTATTGCTGGTTCAGGCTGCGATGCTGCTGCGAATGCAGCTGCTGAGATTGCTGGTGTTTCAACTGTCCTCGTCGCTGATGCAGATGAATATACATATGGGCTTGCTGAAAATGTTGCGCCGCTTATTTCTGGCATTGCCAGCAACTATAGCCATATTCTGGCGCCGGCAACGACTTACGGTAAAAATATTATGCCGCGCGTTGCAGCCCTGATTGATACAGTTCAGATTTCTGACATTATCAAAGTTGTTGATGTTGCTACATTTCAGCGCCCTATTTACGCCGGTAACGCACTGGCAACAGTGTCATCTAACGAAGCTGTGAAAATTATCACAGTGCGCAGTACAGCCTTTGAGCCTGCCGCTGCATCAGGGGGAACGGCAAAGATTGAAGCTGTTCCTGTAACGGGTGAAGCTGGCCTTTCCCGCTTTGAGAAATCCGAGCTGTCAAAGTCTGAGCGCCCTGAGCTTACATCAGCTGGTATTGTTGTGTCAGGTGGACGCGGTATGCAGGATGGTGCGAATTTTGTCATGCTGGAAAAAGTAGCTGATAAACTAGGCGCTGCTGTTGGCGCATCACGCGCCGCCGTTGATGCTGGGTTTGTGCCAAATGATTATCAAGTTGGCCAGACAGGCAAGGTGGTTGCACCAGACCTCTATATGGCTGTTGGTATTTCCGGTGCTATCCAGCATCTAGCCGGCATGAAAGATAGTAAAGTTATCGTTGCTATCAATAAAGATGATGAAGCACCAATATTTCAGGTTGCTGATTATGGTCTTGTTGCCGATTTGTTTGATGCGGTCCCAGAACTAGATAAAGAACTCGGCTAATAGCCGCTTCGTTCATCCGAATATCAAGAGGCCAGATAGCTTTTTATCTGGCCTTTTATTTTGTCATCATCCCAGTCTGCCGGACCTGTATGAACCTGATAGGATTCGCTATTTTTCTTGATAAGAAGCGTTGTTGGCAAACCCTTTAGCGCCAAGGCGCGCGCCCAGCTAGCAGACGGATCATACAAAGACAGAGGCGCTGTAATATTCCGCTCACTCAGAAATGGACCTGCCATAGCCGCCCCGCCTCTATCCATACTAACAAGAATAACTTTGATTCCGTCGGCACTCAGCTCAGTAGCTATCGTATTTAACTGCGGTAATTCATGAACGCATGGCGGACACCATGTCGCCCAGAAATTAATGATAAGGTCAAATTCGCGAACCTCAGATAGAACAAAGTCAGCACCTGATGCCGTGCTGATTGGCGCCTCAGGAAGCGGTTTTTCACCAGCTTCGAGCGACAGAGAAAGAGGGGCGGCACACAGGGGTGATGCGAGCAAAGACGCAAAACCAGTTGCACAAGACAGCTGCGTGAACCGCCGACGCGTGATTTCATGCTGATTCTTTTGTATTTCTGTCTTATAACTCACCACAGGACATCCTTTTTAAAGCGTTAATAGAGTAACAGCAGAATTAACCATGACGGACAAGACAACCCCACCTTCACAAAATTCAGCTTCTTCAATATGGGGCGGGCGGTTCGCCGGTGGCCCCTCACAGCTTATGCTCGATATAAATGCCTCTATCTCTTATGACAAGGCGTTGTTCCGGCAAGATATCGCAGGCTCACGCGCACATGCAACCATGCTGCAAGCAGCCGGCATCCTCACAGCTGATGATTTAGCGGCCATCACGACAGGCCTTGCTCAGATAGAGACCGAAATTGCTGATGGCATTTTTACCTTCTCTGAGGCATTAGAAGATATTCATATGAATGTCGAGGCGCGGCTCGCAGAGCTTATTGGCGACCCGGCCCGCAGATTACATACAGCACGCTCACGTAATGATCAGGTTGCTACAGACATCAGACTATGGCTCCGCGATGCTATTGATGGTCTGGACGACCAATTGCGGGCGCTTCAGTCGGCCTTGCTAACACAAGCAGATGCGCATGCTGAAACCGTAATGCCAGGCTATACCCATCTGCAGACAGCTCAGCCAATTACCTTTGGGTTTCATCTCATGGCCTATGTCCAGATGATGGGCCGCGATCGCAGCCGGCTTGCTGATTGCCGCAAACGGATGAACGAATCACCTCTGGGCGCCGCAGCCCTTGCCGGCACATCCCATCCGATTGACCGGCATCAGACAGCTACGTTGCTTGGCTTTGATCGGCCTATGGAAAATGCGATGGATGCTGTCTCGGCGCGTGATTTTGCTGTTGAATTCATGGCAGCTGCCGCAATTTGTGCAACCCATCTCTCACGATTGGCAGAAGAAATTGTTATCTGGTCAACAGACAGGTTCACCTTTATCAGCCTGTCAGATGCCTTCACAACCGGCTCATCCATTATGCCGCAGAAACGCAATCCGGATGCTGCTGAGCTTATTCGTGCAAAGCCGGGAAGAATCATTGGTGACCTTGTTTCCTTGCTAACCGTTCTGAAAGGTCTGCCGCTTGCCTATGGCAAGGATATGCAGGAAGACAAGGAGCCCGTCTTTGATGCTGAAGCATCCTTAGCAGTCTGTCTTGCGGCTATGACAGGTATGATTGATGATATGAGCGTTAATCAGCAGGCAATGCGGGCAGCGCTAGCCTCTGGTCATCCAGCAGCAACAGACCTTGCAGACTATCTGGTCAGCGCTCTTAAAATGCCGTTCCGTGATGCGCATCATATTACAGGCCGTATTGTATCACTGGCCGATACGCATCACTGTGCGCTTGATGAATTACCACTTAGCGCTATGCAGGAAATTGAACCACGCCTTGATGAAGCGGTGCAGACGGTGTTGTCGATTGACCATTGTGTGGCCGCCCGGAACAGTTTTGGCGGGACAGCACCAGATGAAGTGCGGGCGCGGATTGCAGCTGCACGAAAAGCCTTCCTTGAAGGCTAGCCTCCTATAATATGACGTTAAGAAAAAGGGCACGAGACATGACGATATCGCATAATGTGAAAAGTTTTTTATCACGGCTGATTATATCAGGAATACTTGTTATGGGTCTTGGTATCAGTCTGTCTGCCTGCGGCAAGCGCGGAGAGCCACTGCGCCCCTCAGAGGTAGCAGCAGAACAGGCAAATAGCTAAGCCCTCCCTTACGTAAGACAGAAGTGATAATATGATGAATGATATCCTAAGAGATGCATCAGGCCACCTTACCATTTCAGGCATGCGGGCTGATGAGCTTGCTGCACAGTATGGAACCCCGCTTTATGTTTATTCTGGTGAGGGGTTTGTAAGGTCATTCACAACCTTCACAAAGTCGCTGTCAGAAGTTGATGCGCGCGTTCATTATGCTGTCAAAGCAAATTCTGCTATTGGCATTCTCTCGCTGCTGGCATCGTGCGGTGCGGGCGCTGATATTGTGTCTGGCGGCGAGATGCGGCGCGCTCTTGCTGCGGGCATTCCAGCTGATAAGATTGTATTTTCCGGTGTTGGTAAGACAGATGATGAAATTCGCGCCGCCCTTGGTGAAGGTGTCGGTCAGATTAATGCTGAATCAGCAGCTGAAATTGCCCATATCTCTGCCATTGCTAACGCTATGAACTTACAAGCGCCTGTTGCGTTGCGGGTCAATGTGAATGTTGATCCCGGGAGCCACAAGAAAATTTCGACAGGTCAGCGTTCTACAAAATTTGGTATTCCTGTAGAGGATGGCGAAGCAGCCCATCTCTATCGTGAGATTTGCGCCAACCCCCATATTATACCACGCGGCCTTGCGGTTCATATTGGCTCGCAATTGCGTAACCTTGCCCCCTTCGAGATGGCCTATCAGGCGCTACTGGAAATTGCCGACAGCTTGCGCGCCGAAGGATTGGATGTGCCCATTCTTGATCTGGGTGGCGGGCTTGGAATTGACTATGAGGGCGATAGTGATCCTGATTTTGCGGCCTATGGTGCGTTGGTTACACGTATTTTTGCGAATCGTGGATATCAGCTCGGGTTTGAACCAGGCCGATGCATTGCTGCTGATAATGGTGTCCTGCTTGTCACCAATCTTTATACAAAGCAGGGCGAAGATAAACGCTTCATCATCACAGATGGTGCGATGAATGACCTTATCCGCCCAACTTTGTATGAATCCTATCACCGTATTGAGCCAGTTGGCCCGCAGCAGACAGCAACTGGTATTGCAGATATCGTTGGTCCCGTCTGCGAAACAGGTGACTATCTTGGCACTGACCGGATGATGCCTGATGTTCCGGAAGGAAGCTGTCTTGCTGTCATGTCAGCTGGCGCTTATGGGGCTGTTATGATGTCTAATTACAATACCCGCCCCGAAGCAGCTGAAATCATTATCTATCAGGGACAAGCGCATATATTGCGCCCCCGCAGAACGGTTGATGACCTTATTGCACTTGAAGATAATCCATTCTGATAGGAACCGGGCTGATAGGAACCGGGCTGATAGAAATCTGGCTGTTAGAAAAAGGAGCGTTGCAGACGCTCTGCTACCGGGACGACACGCACATCAGCGGCGGCGGCGTTCTCAACCTCGACTTGTAGAAAAAACTCTGTCATCCCGCCAGCATCAATGAACCTGTCATCGGGCAGGATCCGTTGTGTTGCCAGCATTATTTTATCCTCGCCAATAACAGTGACCTGAAGCGGGGCGGCATGCGCACGAAAACTAGCTGTATTTATAACAGAGCCCCGAATACGCAGCAGATTACCGCGATAGTCCGCTTTTAAATTCTGCACTGACAATGATGAGATATCAGGCCCGACATCCAGACCAAAAAATTCGAACGGTGCAATCAATTCTGGCACCTGTGCTGTTACCGTCCCCCGGAACATGTAAAGACCGGACGTAAAAAGCATCATCACAATAAGAATAAGGGTTGGCGTTCGCAACCGAGAGGCTGTTTCGGTAATAAGTTCATTATCGGATATTATCGGCTTATTACGCGGTGGCTCCCATACATGAGAACAAACCGAACATCGCACACGCTGCTGTTCTTCTGTAAGCACCGTCTCTTCAATTCTGAAAATAGTCTCACACTTTTCACACGTCAGCAGCATATTACTGGACACCCTTCTTTAGCTTGACCATATCATAACGAAATCACGGCATCAGTGGCTAGTTGTTTTATGAAATCTGAGATAAGCTTTCTTTAACATAACACTTCACGTTAGCCGGCGATGGCTCTGCCTTTTGCCAAACCAGTATCCTCGCCTTACGAGCCCTATTATGACAACAGATAACCTATCTATGCTGAAAGCCCTGCTTCGCTCGACAGCTGTGTTGTGTGTTTTTCTTACATTATCGCTTATTGCCATGCTGCAGCATTTTATTCTGACACTGCCAAAACCAGCACCAGATGATATCAGCATAACAGACGGCATTGTTGTTGCGACGGGCGGGCAGGCGCGCATTGAAGAAGGGTTGCGTCTTTTGTCTGAGGGACGGGCATCCCAAATGCTAGTCACCGGTGTTGGCGAGGGTATTTCGCGAACAAGTCTGAAGCGCACACTTAGCTTGAGCGCGCCGCAGATACGCGCCCTTGAATGCTGTGTTGATTTGGATGCAGCCGCACGTGACACTATTGGAAATGCGCATTCTGCAGCTCTTTGGGCTGAGGCTAATGGAGTAACCAGTCTACGCCTTGTGACTGCGAATTATCATCTACCGCGGGCAAAAAAAGAATTTCAGCGGGCTCTTCGCGCAACATCGTTGCACGTGTTCGCGGTTATTCCCCCTGATCTAAAGCTCAACACATGGTATCGCCATTGGCCGTCTGCAAAATTACTAGCCCGGGAATATGGTAAATACCTTGTCTCGCTTGTTCGGATTTAGGTGCCTAGCTATCCTGTCCGGCGTCAATAATAGAGCGTCTTATATCGCGGGTTCGGCTAAATAATTCAAACAGCTTATCACCCTCTTTCCAGCGAATCGCCCGCTGCAAATAGCTTAAATCTTCATTGAAGCGCTGAAGCATCTCAAGGATAGCTTCATCATTATTGATAAAGACATCACGCCACATCACGGGGTCAGAGGCAGCAATACGGGTAAAATCGCGAAACCCTGACGCAGAAAACCGAATCACATCATTTTTTAAATCCTGCTCAAGGTCAGTTGCTGTGCCAACAATTGTATAAGCAATGAGGTGGGGAAGGTGCGATGTAAGCGCGAGAACCCTGTCATGATACTCTGCATCCATTTGCTCTGTCATAGCGCCGAGGGCGCTCAGGAATTGCTCAAGCTGGGATACTTTTTCCTGCGGCGCCTCACCTGGAATAATCAGCCAGTACCGGCCCTCAAACAGACTTGGAAACCCAGCTTCTGGTCCTGAAAATTCTGTTCCGGCAAGAGGATGTCCGGCAATCAGATGACAATTATCAGGAATAAGCGGCCCAATATCACGAATAACAGACCGTTTGGTTGATCCTGTATCAGTGATAATAGCGCCCTGTTTGAGATGAGACTTAATCTTGCTCATCACAGCTTTCATCGCGCCAACCGGCACCGCAAGAATAATAAGGTCAGCATCAGCAAC
>Ga0115559_1002329_pt1 | contig 12159 bp, 10 predicted proteins | sample COGITO_mtgs_1105_3_FD_87281 | JGI IMG/M metagenome (GOLD analysis project Ga0115559, IMG submission 87281) | Pelagic marine microbial communities from North Sea - COGITO_mtgs_110506 | ecosystem: Environmental > Aquatic > Marine > Epipelagic | place: Germany:Helgoland, sampling site Kabeltonne... | reverse complement strand
GAAAGATTAATATTCACTAATATAGTATGTTAATGTATAGAATTTTTAAAAGCAAGGAATTAGGTTTTTGTTTCTGTAACGATTTGTAATTTGGATCGTCAGTTATAAAAACCAACCTTGGATCTCATACTCATAAAGGATATATCTTTACTTGTAAACGCTATAGGAGCAGGCAATTGCTTTCTATTATCCTATGTTTATCTACGAAGGAAAAAAAAGTACTTACAAAAATCAAGTCATATACTTTCCTTATTGTTCTTCATTATAGGAACAATTATTCTCAATACAATTTTTACCTTTACTGAATACAGCAAATTATTTCATGGATTTGAACCGATGATTAATGCTCTTACTTTTGCTATTGCTCCGCTCTTGTTTCTATATGTGAAATCACATAGTCATGTATTACAGCATTCCTGTGTCAAATCTAAACACTTGATTCTTTTTCACGTTATCTTAATGTTTACCATTGTTGCCGTTTGGATTCCTAAGAGTAATTTTGGAACTATAGGAAATATACTCATAAAAAGTGAGTTAATGCGAGTACTCTGGAATGTACACTTCCTTGGTTATTTAATTATGATAATGAGGGACTCTCGAAAACAAAATATAAGTCAATGGCAAACTCAGCGAATTCTAGTGTGGGGAATAGCTTCGATATGGTTTTTAAATCTATTATTTTATTTATATTCTATATTGATAAAACCATTACCCAATCTGGTTTATTTGAACATTACCCTGATGTTTTCTGGGATGACATTTTTACTATTTTATCAAAAATTAAGAGTTCCGGAGACTAAGGGCAATAAGAGAATCAAAAAAGAGAAAACTAAGAAGCAGTCTTCCTTGAATCTAAAAAACAATTCTATTAGAATTACTATCCAAGAAAACAAATATTATAGAGACCCTAATCTAGATATTAGAACCCTATCTGAAAAATTAAAACTTCCATATCATGAGCTAAGTGCTAGGATTAATAAGGAGTATAACCAAAATTTTAATAAGTTCATCAATAGTTTTCGTATTCAGGAGGTGGTCTATGCACTAGAAACAAATCAGCAGCAGTCATATACCATTATGGGATTGGCGCATAGGGCTGGGTTTAAGTCGGCTTCTGTATTTTATGCTGCCTTTAAAAAAGAAAAAGGAACAACACCAACTAAATATATAGAACGTAAAAGCTAAAACCTTAAAAGTGTTCTGATTTGTAATTACGAACAATGTAAGCGTCGAAACCTTTGTTGAGTTTCATAATATTGTACTTTAAAATTAAATCAAAAACAATTATGAAATCAATTGGAAGCCTTTTGGTACTAACTTTTTTATTAGTTTCTTGTAAAAACACTACGACATCCATTAAAGAGAATATTAGTAAGAAAACACAGAAAAATAAAATCACTTACACTATAACCATTGATAAAGCCAATCAAAAAAGGGCAACTGTAAGTATGTCTTTTATACCTCAAAACGATATACTATATATGGCCCCAGGTGCTAATAAATTATCTAAAAGATGGGCTACTTTTGTTCAAAACCTGAAGGCAACTAATAGTAAAGGAAATCCAATTTCCGTTGAAGAATTACATAATGCTAGATGGAAGTTACAGTCATCTTATAATGAAAAAATAACTGTGAGTTATGAAGTAATATTAGACCACCAAGATTATGAATGGGGCGGCGGTATTGATGGAGTAGCATATACCACAGATTGGGGTGTTTTTTATACTGGAAGATCATTACTAATTTTTAATGGTGATCAACGGAAAAATATTATAGTCAATTTTAATTTGGCATCTGATTGGCATGTTACCACACCATGGGATTTAGTTGAGGGCACTAAAAACTCTTTTGTAGTAAATAATCAAACCGCATTGAAGGAATCAATGTTCTTTGCAGGAACACATGAAAATTTCTCACTAAAAAGAGGTGATTTTGAATTGGTGTTTTCCCTTGGAGGAGATGAGGTTATTGCTCAGAAAGAGGACTTTAAAAAACTGGCAGGAGGGGTCATGGATTATTATATTGAATTGATGGGAGGTATTCCAAATCCATCACCAGACAACAAATTTAAAAAATCTATTGTCATTATTAATAGTAATACTGTTCTTACAGATGGAGACGTGATTGGTAATAACATTAGTATGTTAATTAAAAAAGGTGGAGATAAAATGTCTACGATGATTTCTAGATTTATGTTTGCCCATGAATTTTTCCATCTATGGAATGGAAAATCGATTAGACCTATAAATGATGATACAGAGTGGTTTAAGGAAGGTTTTACAAATTACTATACCCTTAAATCATTATATCATGTGGGCTTTTTGAATGACGCTGCATATTTTGATATTTTAAACAACCTCTTTTTTCAGCGTTATAATGCAGATAATGGAATTGGCAATATTTCTATGACGAATGGAGCAGAAAAGCATAAACACTGGGGGTTGATTTATGGAGGTGGGCTTTTTGTAGCTATATCACAGGACATGATTATCCGTAAGGCGACCAACAATGAAAAAAATGTGGATCATTTAATGAAAAGCTTATTTCAAAAGTATGGAGGAACAAATGATGGTTATTCTTTGGAAGAGCTTCGTCAGTTACTTTCAAAATTAAGTGGAAAAAATCAATCAGAGTTTTTCAAGACTTATGTTAATGGAACTACTAGAATACCTATTGAGAGCTATTTATCTATGGCAGGGTTGAATGCTGAAATTAAGAAAGGTGACCTAAAGGTAAAAAAGAAAAAAACTGCTAATAAACTTGAGAGAAACATGATCAAAGGGTTATTCGGAATAAAGAGTCAAAACTAAATTTTCAAAATTTTATTTCCTTCCATTCGTTAAGTACAAACGATTTCCTAAAGTGAATTGAAGGATCATATTATAGAGGGCGAGAACAACATTTTGTTGTTCTCATTTTTTGGTTGAAACTTTGTTTTATCCAAGAGTTTATTTATATAAGTCAATGATCAAACTTGTATCATAAAGACAGTTAAACCTTTTCGAAAACCAATCTGTAATGGTCCATGACCTCTTTTTCAAAACAGATTTTGTTAGGGCTTACTTTAAAAATAGCAACTAGATGTCTGAATTCCTTATCCACAAAATACCTTGGAATAAGTGATAAGTATAGCCAATATTTTTTTAAATGGAATTTTCTAAACTTCTTTCGCCATTGAGCAATGGTTTCAATATAATCTAGTCTTCCGCTACTTTTGGAAATGAGTTTAAATCCAGGTTCAGCACATTCAATTACCATTTCTGGGCCATAAGGAAGCCAAGAACCAGGAAACTGTTTTACCATGAGTGCCATTATATAGGCTGTAGATCCTTTTGGGGCATTCACATCTAAATCTTCAAATTCTATCATGTTTTTACTAAAGGTCATGGTTTGCATATAAAACCGTCCGCCAACTGGTAACAAATCGTAGAGTGTTTTAAAAAAATCGCTATATACTTGTTTCTGTTTTCCTGCTTGCCATTCTTCTACGGAACAAAAGTGTTCTAATCCGCCAATGCAGGTAATGGCATCAAAAGTTCCGTAATCCGTCGGTTTTACATAACGACAATCATTCACTATTACATTATATCCATTTTTTTGGCAAGCATCTGCCTGTCCTTGAGAGAGTGTTAAACCCAGGCTTTCTGCATTTCTTTCATCTACCACATATTGTGTAAAAGGAGCCCAACCGCAGGCCATGTCCAATACCTTACTTCCTTTAGAAATATTTAGGCTATCCGCAATGAATTTATGTTTTTCCCTTTGTGCTTCTTCCAATGACATCGAAAAATCACCATCGTATTTTGCGCCACTATAATCTCCTGTTTCCCCCATGCTCAAACGAAATATCTCGTCGATAGTGGTGTATGTAAAATCCAAATCTTTTTGTTCTGCCATGATATTTTATGAATTAATTAGCTAGTAATCGCGTATTTTTTTGAAGGTAGTGAAATTTGTCTCAGATTATGGTTTCACAAGTAGCTATTTTATCTAATTCATGAGAACTGTATCCTTACCTTTGCCAAAATTATTTTTTATGTCAAAACGTTTTTCCGATTTAGGAATTCAAGATCAACTACAACAAGGTTTAGCTGATTTGCAAATTTTTACACCTACTGATATTCAAGAAAAAACAATTCCGGTTGTATTATTTCAGAAAGAAGATGTGGTTGCTTTGGCAAAGACAGGAACAGGGAAAACAGCGGCATTTGGATTACCTTTATTACAATCAATAGACGTAGAGAACACCAACGTACAAGCGGTAATCTTAGCACCTACAAGAGAACTTGGACAACAGATTTACACGAATTTAGTTTCTTTTTCCACACATATTCCTTCCATTTCTATTGCTGCCGTTTGTGGCGGAATTCCTATCAAACCTCAAATAGAACGTTTAGAAAGCACAACTCATATTGTAGTAGCAACACCAGGTCGTCTGGCTGATTTAATTGAAAAAAATGTTATTGATATTAAAAACATCTCTTACTTTATTTTAGATGAAGCAGATGAAATGGTTAGTGCTTTAAAAGAAGGGTTGGATGCTATTATCAAAGAAATTCCAAAAACTCGAAGAACATTATTGTTTACCGCTACAATGCTGGGAACTATCAAACAATTGGTTCAAAATTACATGTCGAAACATGTTGTACACATAGAAGCAGACATGTCAACTTTAGGGCATCAAGGAATAGATCATCAATATGTAGTGGTAGAACCCATAGAAAAATTGGAGGTATTACTCCATTTCTTAAGTTCTAAAGAAGGGCAACGAGGAATTATTTTTTGTAAAACCAAAGCTGCAGTTAATAAATTAGCCAAGAACTTAACAATCAATAAATTCTCATCTGGAGCTGTTCATGGTAGTTTAACGCAAGGAATTAGAGATCGGGTTATGGGACAGTTTAGAGAAGGTCATATTGATATTCTAGTCGCTACTGATTTGGCTGCTCGTGGAATTGACGTTAAAGAAATTTCATACGTTATAAATTATCATTTACCAGACACTTATGATACGTATGTACACAGAAGTGGTCGTACGGCAAGGGCAGGGGCAAAGGGACTTTCTCTAACCATCCTGCAACAAGAAGAAGTTGTAGATATTGCTGATTTTGAAGCAGCACTGGGTATTGTTTTTAAACAATTTGAAAAGGCCGACATACAAAGTATTGAAGAAAATAATGGCTTGCTATGGGCTAAGAAAATATTCAAGACCAAACCCAATCGCACTATTTCCGATGACTTTAGAAAACAAGTGAGAACGATATTTCATCATTTAACGAAAGAAGAATTGATTGAAAAAATATTGGCAAATCATTTAGCACAAACAAGTTTAGGAGATTCTAAAAAGAAAAACAACAAGAAGTAGTTATGGCTAATAACATCAAAGAGCAACAAGATATTCTTGAGAAGTTAAAGATTTATGAATTAAATCCAATGCAAGAAGAAGCTTTGGATGCCATCAAGAACAATTCCAACACCATTCTGTTGTCTCCTACAGGAACAGGTAAGACCTTAGCTTTTCTATTGCCATTACTAGCGCAATTAGATCCAGAATCTCCCGAAGTACAAGCATTAATTGTAGTACCTTCAAGAGAATTGGCTATTCAAATAGAACAAGTGATTAGAAACATGGGCTCTGGTTATAAAGCCAATGCAATTTATGGAGGAAGATCTATTTCAAAAGACAAAATAGAACTAAAACATACACCTACTATTTTAATAGGAACGCCAGGAAGATTGTCTGATCATTTCGAACAGGCTCGTTTTACCACAAAAGAAATCAAAACCTTGGTTATTGATGAATATGATATTTCATTTGAAGTAGGTGCTGATGGTGATCTGAGAAATATTATCAATCATTTGCCAAACATTACAAAGCGTATTCTGACTTCTGCTACTCAGGGAATTTCGATTCCAAGCTATTTTAACATGGATGGAGCAGTAACACTGAATTGGATTAAAGAAAAGCCAAGTACTAAACTGGCAGTAAAGACCATTCTTTCCCCTTCTAAGAATAAGCATAATACCTTAGTAGATTTATTAAACTATCTAGGAAATGAACCTGGAATTGTTTTTTGTAATAGAAAAGAGAGTATTATCGATATAAGTCTCTTTTTAGAGAAAAAGAATGTAGAACATACCTGTTTTCATGCGGGTATGGAACAAAGAGATCGAGAACGCGCTTTGATAAAATTAAGAAACGGAAGTGTATCTGTATTAATTGCAAGCGATTTAGCGGCAAGAGGACTTGATATTCCTGAAATGAAGTATATCATACATTATGAAATTCCGGATGCTTATAAAGAGTATACGCATAGAAATGGTAGAACTGCTAGAGTAAATTCAAAAGGAACTGCATATTTAATCAAAGGAGACAGAGAGATTTTTCCAGAGTTTATAGAAAAATCAAAAGTAGAGACCTTTTCTAACGTCAAAAACCGAAAACCTCAATTTTGGACCACCTTATTTATTTCTGGAGGTCGTAAGGATAAAATCTCTAAAGGAGATATTGCAGGACTTTTCTTTAAGCAAGGTGAAATTAATAGAGATCAATTAGGAACTATTGAGTTGAAACAAGATTGTGCTTTTATAGCCGTTCCTGTGACTATTGCTGAAGCTTTGGTGAAAAAACTAAACAATACCCGATTGAAAAAGAAAAAAGTAAGAGTTAGTATTATTTAAGAGCCTTAAAACAAAAAGATTACTTTATTGTTAATCTTCTGAAATCAAAGTAATTTTACATAATAAAATTATGAATAGCTACATATATTATTTTGTTTAATTTTGAATAATTACAGATTTTAGCATTTTAATATACGGTTTTCTATTACTTATATTAATCTTTAAATAATTTATATTATGTTAAAAAACATTTCAACACTAGGAAAAATCCTAAATAAAACCGAAAAAAATTTAATTAAAGGTGGTGTTTGGGGGTATACTTACACATGTATTGGTACTGATACTGGCTTTAGTACTATAGGACCAATCATTAATTATACAGAAGCATTTAAAAGGTGTCCAAATGGTTTTACAGCTAATCCTATTCATTAATCTAATAAAGCGGATTTCTGTTCACTTTTCTTTTGCTTCTTAATACTTTCTTCACATAAGTGAAAAATTATTGTTTGTTTGTAATTTTACATAACGGCAAATTATAATTACATATTAAGTTAAAGTAAGAATAGCTACTAAAGCTTATTTTAATTATAAATCTTCCCTGAATCTGTTTCAGTCTTAATTTTAGTTAATCAGTTGTAATTATTTGTTAATTTATATACTACTCTGTAACACTACTGCTAAAGAGTAGTCTACTTAGTATAAACAATTAAAAATATTTTAAAATGATAACAGATAATAAAGCAACAAGAAAATTAAAAATTTCAACCTTACAAACCAAAAGTTTGACTTGGAATTCAAAAAGAAATTATAGCAATAGATCTAGAATAGCATTCTATAGTTAATTAGCATTTAAATACATCTTCTTAATAGAGCTACAAAACATAGATGTTTACAGCTCTTTAAGGAAATCTACGGGTTTCCTTAAAATTTCTTCTCTAATAAACTTTTATTACTAGAATTAATGAAATCAAAGATTTGCTGAATACAAATACCTTTGATTCGCTAATTTTTTATTTCTCAAAAATAGGAGTGGATCGAGCTAAACACTTTTTTATATGGCGACGTAGGAGGGAAAACTATAATGTGTGTTATGTAGAATGAAAACAGGTAAAAATACCCTATAATAATTACAAAAAAACTACTACGTTTATTGACAGCTTTTTATACACAAAAAAGCTGTTTATTATGTAGCACAAATATTTTAATTTTCATTTAAAACTAAATAATTATGAAAAAATTAGGCATAATTTTTATTATAAGTTTACTTTTTTTAACTGCTTTTATGAGTTGCTCTGAATCTAATGATAATGAAGGTTTGGATATAGAAGGTAATGAGGTTCTAAAATATGCACCTCAATTGCCTATAGAATTATCAAATAAAGAGGTTACTTTTGATCAGTGGAAGCTAGATAACCCAAAAACTCTTTATGCTGAATTTCAAAACGAAAATGAGTTTAAAATTACCGTGCGATATGATGTAAGTGATGAAACCAAAAGTTCAATAAACAATTTTGCAGCTACTATACCAGAATTAACTTTGATTTCTTCCACTACAGAAAAAGGTTTAGCAACTGACATTTACCAATACCACAAAGAAGTCGATTTGGATGGTCCAAAACAAATCTTAGATTTTACTGGAAGAATTATTAAATATGAAGAGGGAGGAAAAGTAATCAATTCTGATAGAACTCCTATTTTTTATTCGAAAGGAGATTTTGATGACAAACCTAAAATATTAAATAGCTCATCATATAATCGGTTGATAAATCAATTTGGTGGTAATGCACTCTCATTTGTACGTGCTAAATATTCTGAATGGATTGTAGAAAAGCTTTTAACCAGTAGTTTACCTTCTGCACTTATGAAGTCTATGTCGTTTCCACCTATAGCTGTTTATACATGGGAATATACTGGAGGAAATTGTTCTACATATCCTTTAGGGATGTGCGTTACTATTATCTTTCTTGTAGAACGTGAGCAAATTAATTATTACTATGATCCATTAATGGATTATTTACTTCCAAGAACAGCTAATAAAAATCGTAGGGTAATCACTGATTTATAGTCAATGTTTTCATAAATATAGATACATCACTTAAATTAGTAATAATAAGGTTCTTCAAAAATTTCTTTTCTAAAAAGCTTTTCTTACTTGAGTTAATGAAATGCATAACATTGATGAGCTCCAACTTATCAAAATAGGAGAGAGGCGAGTAAACATTTTTTTATGCGATAAGTTTACACTTAGCTTGTCGAAGTGTAGGAGTGAATCATAATGTGTGTGAAATGAATCATTAGAAATCATATATTTGAAATTATTGCGCTTGTATTTATTTATAAGAATATTAATTAATCTTATTAGTACAAATTAATGATTCATAAAATGGAAATTTCGTTTAATTTATTTAATATAATCATTGCGTTTGGAATGCTACAAAGTTTTATTTTTGGCATTTACCTATGTGTTAAAAGTAAATTTAAAGGTTTGCAGTTCTATTTAGGAACAACGATTTTGTTCTTATCTTTTTATTTGCTTTGGGTATTGAAGTATGATTTTGGAATTCAAAAGTTAGTTGATGAAAGGAAATTTAAAATGTAGACATACTCTATGAAATTTAAAAGAAGTCACTCTATATTCAAAATAGCTAAAAATCAAAAAAGAGTTTTATTACTTTATTTCTTTTTTGCTTTTTTTAGTGGACCAATAGCGATCCTTCTTCATGAAGGAGGTCATTATATCGGTGCTAAAATTTCTGGCTACACGAATTGTGTTTTACATTACGCTTCTTTCAGCAGAGGAGATCCTCCAGTTGGTGTTGTAGACTACAAAAGAAATGTTATTATTACTGGATTAGGACCATTAGTTACTTTAATTATTTCTTTAATTTGCTGTATTGGAGCATATTTCTATCGAAAAAAAATATTTTTTATTGCGATGGGCTTATTAACATCCATCCGTAATTTATCAGGTTTTATAATAATTATTTTACATGCTTTTGGTGGAAAAATAGGGAAAAGAAATGATGAAGTGAAATTAGCCGCTTTTCTAGACATTCCTACTTTAGTTCCATTAATTATTAGCTTTTTGATATTTATTGGAACATGGATGTTTTTAATCCGTCAAATAGATCAATTAAATCGCAAGAGGATACTACTTAGTATCATTTTGGGTGGACTTACAGGACTATTTTTATGGATGAGTATTATAGGTCCGTGGATATTGCCTTAAGAGGATAAAATTAAATATTTGAGTTGAGTTTAACAAATGCCACAAAAAAACCGTGTGTAAAATAATTATAAGAAATCATATATTTGAAATTACTGCGTTTATGATTAAAAGAATATCGATTTAGACTAATGAATGGTTCATAAAATGGAAGTTTCGTTTAATTTATTTAATATAATCATAGCGTTTGGAATGCTGCAAAGTTTTATTTTTGGCATTTACCTATGTGTTAAAAGTAAATTTAAAGGTTCGCAGTTCTATTTAGGAACAACGATTTTGTTTTTATCTTTTTATTTACTTTGGGTATTAAAGTATGATTTTGGAATTCAAAAGTATATTCCTCTATTACAGTTTTTACCAATATTGTTTATTAGCGGAATTGGGCCTTCTTTTTATATTTATTTAAGATTTCTTTTTAAAAAACCACTTTCTAGATCTAAAATTAGATTATTTTTCATCCCATTACTAATTGAATTTATTTGGTATAATTCGACTACTTTAATTTTCTGGTTAAACGATTGGGATTATACTTTATTTAATAAGTTCGAAAGAGTATGGTTTTTCTATTCAGTATCGGCAGAACATGTATTTGGACTTATAATTTTAGGAATATTTTTATTTAAAAGTTATAAATTAACATTAGACGCTTATGCGTTATTTGCTCCCAACAAAATTAGAAGTATCCTTATATGTTTTATAATACTTTGGGGCATTTGGTGTATTTATGTATTATTTGATATAATATATTACAGCTTAACATTTCCTCCATCTGGATTTTATCTTTTTTACCTTTTATTTACTGCATTAACTTATACCATTGGTTTTTTTGGATTAAGAATTAATGATGACACGTTTTCAAAAATTAGTTTTATAGAAAAACCTAAATCAGAAAAGGATTTGGTAAATGATGAAATAAAAAAAATTTTTCAAGAAATAAAGGAGTTAATGAATACAGATAAACTCTACTTAAATCCTGATATTGATATTACAAGTTTGGCAAAACAGCTAGATTTACATCCAAATAAAGTTTCAGCTGCTATAAATACCATTAGTAACTAATCTTTTAGAGATTTTATAAATTATTATAGAATCAGTGAATTTAAATCTAGTATTAAAACATATGATTTTGAAACAAAAACAATTTTAGGATTAGCTTACGAAGTCGGTTTTAACTCTAAATCTTCTTTCAATAGAGCATTTAAAAAATTTAATAATATTTCTCCTTCAGAATATCTACAAAAAATAAAGGAGTAATAAACAGGTGCCAAATTACAAAATGCAACTTCTAAAACACTTTGAATAGTTAGTTTAGCGAAAAATTTTAATCAAAATAAATAGAATAACTTTAGATGAAAAAACTAAATATTTTAACACTTTCTTTTCTTTGCTTTGTGTGTTTAACTTCATGCACTAAAAGAAATGTAACTAACAAAACTGAATCAAAAATAGATGCTGTTTTAAATGTTTTACATCAAAATGAGCAATTTAACGGTGGTGTATTAATAGCAAAAGGAGATAAAGTAATTTTTAAGAAAACATATGGGTATGCAAGTTTTGAAAAAAACACGCTACTTAATGAAAATACTGTTTTCCAAACTGCGTCAATTTCAAAAACATTTACTGCTGTTGCTGTACTTCAGCTAATAGAGCAAGGAAAATTAAGCTTAGATAGTAAATTAGTAGATTTCTTTCCAAAATTGCCTTATCTGGATATTACCATATATCACTTATTATCTCACACTACAGGACTTTATCCATACAATCCGTTATTTGTTAAAAATTGGGATCATAAAAAAATAGCAACTAACAAAGATATTTTAGAAATGTATATATCTGAAAAACCTAAGCAATTACACGCTACAGGCGCAGAGTCTGGTTATGCTAATATTGGGTATGTATTCTTATCCTTAATTGTAGAAAAAATAAGTGGAGTAAGTTTTGATGAATATTTAAAAAAGGAAGTGTTACTGCCATCTAAAATGAATAACACACAAGTATACACTTTGCTGAGTAAACAACGTATTGATAATTTTGCGGAAGAACACGTGCTAGATCCATTTACCGGAAATTATAAAACCCCTTTAAATTTAGAGTATCACAAAGAAGTTTATTATTTAAATGGTAAAGTAGGTGATGACAAAGTAGCCTCGACTCTTGATGATTTGTGGAAATGGAATAGAGCATTATTTACCTATAAAATTTTACCTAAAGCTACACTAGATAAAGCATTTACTTCTTCAATAACTAATATTCCAGATTCTCTTAGACGTGCTCCTTTTGATTATGGTTTAGGATTTCAATTAGAAGACAAT
>Ga0115559_1002327_pt1 | contig 12165 bp, 9 predicted proteins | sample COGITO_mtgs_1105_3_FD_87281 | JGI IMG/M metagenome (GOLD analysis project Ga0115559, IMG submission 87281) | Pelagic marine microbial communities from North Sea - COGITO_mtgs_110506 | ecosystem: Environmental > Aquatic > Marine > Epipelagic | place: Germany:Helgoland, sampling site Kabeltonne... | reverse complement strand
CACTTACATGGCTACAAATTGATTGAAAAGAATCACTTTGTTTACGTAAATCACTGTTCATCTGGCACTTCTGGGATTTTTTACGTTCTAACTTCCGCCTAATATAAAAAGAGTGGTACGGAGTCGGAGAGGCATGTTCGGGGTAATCAATGCTGATGTTTTGGAAGGATTCAGGTGGATTCGCTTATTGACCTGATGGGGTTCAATTGATTGATTTTGTTCCTATGGTTAATGACGTTGGTTTTGTTTCTGAGATTGAGGGTCTTTATGGGCCGATCTCTGTTTCAGAGTTGGTCATCCAGAAGATTTGGTTGCGGGGAGAGTTTCGACGTAATGGACTGAAAACGCTTTGTGGGAAGTCGATAGAGGTGGTTTATGCGGGAACCTGGAATCGATTGGGTGGGCCTGACTTTTTGAAAGCGGAGTTGATCATCGGGGGGAAGCGAGTGGTTGGTGATGTTGAGGTCCATTTTTATTTACGGGATTGGTTGGCCCATGGGCATGATGAGAATCGAGCTTTTGATGAGGTTAGTTTGCATGTCGTGGTTTTCGATCCGCAGGGCGGTGAAAAGGAGATTAAGCGAATCAATGGTCAGGTGATTCCGACGCTGGTTCTTTTACCACATTTATTTGAAGGTATTGAGGAATATGCGCTTGCCGATGCGTTACGTTGTTTGACCCAGCGCGATCCCTATGATTTGGCTGAGGGTTGTTTGTCGATGTCCCAAGTCGACCGTCGGGAGGCTTTCATCGAACGGGCTGGAAAGCGTTGGGCTGTGAAATGCAATCATGCCCGCCGTTTGTTGGCTGGTTCAGGATGGGAAACCGCGTGTCATCTCAGTGTGCTCGGGGTGCTTGGATATCGACGGAATCGCGGCACTATGGTTGAACTTGGAGATACCTTCCCGGTGAGTCATTGGATGGCGGATACAGAGGCGACGCTAACGCGTGCACTCGAGGTGTTTGGGGAGAAGTGGCAATTGGGAGGGATACGCCCGGCGAATGCACCGGAGTTAAGGCTGCGGCAATATGGGGCGCTCTTTGAGCATAATGTTCATTGGATGGCGCGATTGGCAGGCTGTTTGGAGTCGATTGACTTTAAGGGTGCAGGCAAAGAATCGACGCGCGCGTATCGCAAACGAAGCCATTTAGGACAGTGGCGGAGTTGGATTCGGGATGAGATTTTGGGTAAAGCGATTCCAGTGCCCCGGATGGACACGGTGATGATCGATGCGGTCCTGCCATTGTTGGCGGTAAGCAATCCGGATACGGATTTGTTTCCCCTGTGGTATCATTGGAATGGAGGGGATTTACCTGCGGGATTGCGTAGATTGCTTAGTGTCCTTGAATTAGTCAACGCGGAGAACCCGTTATCCAATGGCTTGCAGCAAGGTGCCTTACAGCGATTGATTGAAGAGCGGCAAACGGTGCAGGTACTTGATTAGGAAAAAAGGGGAGTCTTACCAGACGTTTTTGTCCTCATCGCTTAAACTGCGGACGAAAGCGACGAGTAGTTGAACAACTTTTTCGACATCCTCGAGATCCACAACTTCGCTGGCGGTGTGCATGTAACGTAGTGGAATACTTACGACGCCGGTAGCGATGCCCCCGGAGCCCATTTGAAGCTCGCGACCATCGGTTCCGGTTGGACGGGGATCGGCCTCGACTTGATAGGGAATGTTGTTTTCTTCAGCGCATTTTACGAGACGCTCAAAAACGATTGGGCTGACATTGGCGCCTCGGGTGATGATGGGCCCTCCGCCGAGAGTGAATTCGCCGAATTTTTTGTTATCGCATTCGGGGTGATCGGTGGCGTGGCCTACATCGACGGCGATGGCGAAATCAGGGCCTTTGCGATTGGCAATGGTTCGAGCGCCCCGGCAGCCAATTTCCTCTTGGGCGGTGGCGACGGAGATGAGCTTTGCGGCGAAGGGCTGATCGCTTTGGGCGAGACGGCGAAGGGTTTCGTGGACGGTATAGCACCCCGACTTGTTATCAAAAGCGCGGGCAAAACCGATCGAACCCTTAAAAAGTTCAAAGCTTTGGTCATAGACGGCAACATCGCCGATGCGAACCATGGAAAGGGCTTCCTCTTTATCCTTGGCCCCGATGTCGATCCAGAGGTTTTCTTTTTCCGGTGTTTTTTTACGTTCATCGGGACTGAGCAGGTGAATGGCGCGTTTTCCCGTGACGCCCTTGATGACACCCTTTTTGGTGAGGATTTCGACCCGACGCCCCGAGATCGTATTGAGATCAATGCCGCCGATGGTATCAAAGTAGAGGAAGCCATTGGGATCGACGTAGGTGATGATGAACCCAAGCTCATCCATGTGGCCAGCAAGGAGCACGCTGGTTTTGCCGTTTGGATTGAGGGTGGCGATCCGTTGGCCAAGAGGATCTTTTTCGTAGAGATCGGCAACGGGTTCGATATAGTGATCGACGACAGCTTGGGCTTCGGTTTCGTAGCCAGAAGGGGATCGGGCGTTGAGGAGATCGACGAGAAAATCGGGAGCTTGGTAGGTTTGATTGTCCATTATCTTCGGTTTAAGCTTTTCAGATTGAGCAGAGAGCCTTTTCTTGGGCACTGAGCATTATTGAATTATGATCGTTTATCCAGCAATTGATTTAAGAAAAGGGCGAGTTGTCCGGTTATTGCAAGGCCGGGCTGATGCCGAGACTGTTTATTTTACCGATCCGTCGGTTCCTGCGAAGGAATGGAAGGCTGCGGGATCTGAATGGGTGCATGTAGTTGACTTGGATGGGGCCTTTGCTGGGGCTGCTGAGAATCGGGATGCGGTTAAGTCGATCATCGCGGCGGGCATGAAAGTGCAACTCGGGGGCGGGATGCGCTCGGTCGAGGCCGTTGCCAGTGCGTTGGCGGCGGGAGTGACCCGGGTGGTTATTGGCACGAGTGCGGCGGAGAATCCCGATTTTGTCGGGGAATTAGTGCAACGATTCGGTTCGGCTGCGATTGCCGTGGGTATTGATGCGCGGGATGGAAAAGTGGCGATTAAGGGTTGGGTCGATGTGCTGCCATTGGATGCGTTGGAATTGGCGAAGGAAGTGGAGCAACAGGGTGCGAGCACGATTATTTACACGGATATTAGCCGCGATGGTATGCTCACGGGGCCGAATTTTGAGGCGCAAGAGATTATGCTTCGGACGGTGAAATGCGGCGTGATTGCCTCGGGAGGTGTTGCCCGAATGAGTGATATGGATCAATTTTGGGTTTTATCCAAAACCTATCAGAACCTCGATGGGGTGATTACGGGCAAGGCGCTTTACGAAGGCACGATTGATTTGGTGGAGACGTTGAAGGGCCCGGTTTCGATTTAGGGCGTATTCACTCAGTCGAAGAATCGGTATTTGTATGATTTGACTGATCTTCAGCGCTTGAAGGTCCCGAGCCCTGCATGGTTTCCGGGGACTATCCAAGAAGGGTGCCACCAGCTTTGGGTCGAACCGTCGGCATCAATATCCATCTGGCCCACATTGAATTGAAGGGATTTCCAATCGGGACCTTGGCGTTTGATCACATAGTCGATGGGAATGGCGAATTCGACGTTGTAACCCACTTCGGTCAATTGGCTGATGCCGATCGCACCTTCCGGGAAATCGAGGCGGGAATTTTGGGGATGAATACCGAGAACGAGCCGATCGGTTAGTTTTGTCGGATCTTTGGTTGCATTGAACCAAACATCGATCCCGTCGTTGAGCCAATAGGTCTTCGTGAGGTCGTTATCGACTTGATCATCGAGGACTTGGATCGCGACATAGATAAAGGCATCGTCATACGCGGCCCCAAATGTGAATGAGCTATCTTGGGGGCCGGACCAGGCTTCGGAATACTCTGCCAGTGGGGTATCCCCTTCGTAGGGAAGTTCATTCCATTCGTCGAGTTTTCCATCTACGGTGATGGGCGTGTCCCGTTTGACCAAGGGTCGGGAATAGAGAATGGGGAGCGGAGAGGTGCCCTGTAGTTTGAGGTCGGAGCGTTCATCAAATGCGAATACGGCGTTCCATTCGAGGAGAACGGAAGGTAATTGGTCTTGGTTCAGGGGATTGATGAAATCGAGATCGAGCTCGATAATTTCGACGCTATTGGGAGGCATTTCTAAGCTGATTTGTTCGGGCTCAATGCGGGTTGTATCCGAAGTGGTGAAGTGGCCTTGAACGGAGAGCGGAACATCGGCGTCATTGGTTACTCGTAGTGATGTTTTGAATACGGTTGCTTCAGTTTCATCGATCGGAATCGGGAGGATCGACAGGCTGCGGCCTGAAGTGAAATTTTTGACCAGATTTCCAGTCGCTTCGGTGACGACATCTTCATCCCAAATACCATTAAGGAGGAGATTTGCGAGGATAGGGCCATTATCGGTCATCGTGATCCAAGCGACGTGGTCGAATTCGCCGTAAACGGGACCGCGAAGGGAGCTGATTCCACCGGTTGTCGCCAGCACGATGTAGCGCTGATCTTTGCGTTCGTATTTGGTGTAGTTGTGATAATGACCGGCGAAGACGGTGTAAGAGCGGCCTTCGAGTAGGGTCTCTATCTTTTCAAAACCGTGCGGTTCCGCATAAGTCCACAGCGGTTTATGGAGGAAAACGAGCGTCCAGCGCACTTCGGGATTATCGGCCAAGGCATGTTTGAAATAGTCAATTTGGTCGTCACTGATATTTGTTGGTTGGCCGTCTTCTGTATTCAGGCAGAGAAACAAAACATCGCGGTAGACAAAATGGTAATAGGAACGGCCCAAGCGTTCTTCCCAGACTTCGGCTTGGACGGGATTGGTGATGTCATGGTTTCCGGGGAGATAGAAGAAAGGCATCTCCAATTGGTTGACGAAGCCGTCGATCTGATCCCATTGGTGATGGAGCTCGACCTTGTCTTGGATATAACCTTCGATCAGGTCGCCAACGCTCATGACAAACTCGGGCTGAAGCAAATTTAGTTTGTGGATCGCTTCCTCGAAGACGCCATCGCGGTGTCCTCCGGTCCGATCAGTGACAATGGCGAACTGGAAACGGTTGGGGTCGTTGTTGGGCTCAAGATGCGTCCAAGGATGTACCGGTGCGTCACTCGCGACTTGGATATGCCCCTTGTCGTGGCCCCATACGGATAGGGGTAGGTTCGAAAACAATGACAACGCACAGGTGAGGAGAAGCAGCTGGTTCGACATGATTAGCAGAGAATTGGTTATCCTGAAAAGAGGCGTTGACTTTGTCAGGTTTGAGCGGAAAGCGTCAAGTCGTTTGGTTGAGCCGGCAGGAAGACGGGTGGTAATTGAAGTCGCGGGAATAAGGAGGTGAGTGGTCATGGTGACCTTGTTGTGTACAGCAATGAGGAAAAGATCTTTGAAGGGGACCCACTCTGTTGGTCTGTAGCGGATATTGTGGCTTTGCGTGTTGTTAATCTTTTAGTTACGAGGACTAACCCTCTTTTTACGGCGAATGGCTGTAAATAGGGTCGCGGTTAGGCCGATAAACAGCACCAGATGTGAAGCTTCCGGAACGGAAGCGGTATCGTGCACGCTGATGGCTCGAAGGTCTGCTGTAATGTGTATTCCTCCCTCTAGATTCCAGGTAAGCCCACCATCGCTTGTCTTGTAAGCGGCCCCATCATCACCGACTACCCAGCCTTTGGTGTCGGAAACGAATCCAAGCCCCCTAAAGGTATGCAATGTTTCAAACTGGACAATGCTCCATGTGGTTCCTCCATCATTGGTCCAGCCGGTGGTGCCACCGCTACCAGCGATCCATCCATCGTTGGCATTGGCAAAAAAGACAGCTCTGAGGATTTCATTATTGTCGTTTGTAATATTGGTCTGCTCTGTCCAAGTGGTTCCACCGTTGGTTGTTTTGAGGATGATATTTAGGTCATCCTTTCCGCCGACTGCCCATCCGGTAGTGTCACTGACAAAATAGACACTGTTCAGGTTTTTGTCGGTTCCACTTGTCTGGGCCGCCCAATTACTGCCGCCGTCGAGGGTGGAGAGGATGGTTCCCGCTTGTCCTACGGCCCAACCGGTCTGATCATCATAAAACTTGATCGAACGCAAGGTGAGGGCCGAGGTGCTGTCTTGTAGGGTAAAGGAATTGCCCCCGTTGCTTGTCTTCCAGATTTCTCCTGAAGTTCCAGAGACCCATCCTGTATTACTATTTACAAAATCAACGGAATTAAAGTTTCCTCCACCTGAAATCGTTTGGTTTGTCCAGGAACTCCCGGCGGTTGATGAGTAATATACGCTACCATCTTTGCCCGCGAGCCAGCCTTCTGTTCTGCTGATAAAATCAACGCCTAAGAAATTGCTTGCTCCAGATATAGCAGTTTGTGAATAAGGCAGTGTGGTTGGTCTATTGATGAAGTAGCCGTCGAGCCCGAATTGACCGCCGATAAACAAATCGGTTCCGGCAAAACTGATATGGGTGAGGATACTTCCGATCAGGAGTGATAATCCTGTGCGGAGATGCTTCGTGAAGACAACGAGGAAATACATACATGCTTGAGTATGGGAAGATGATTTATAGAACAAGACCTTTATGATTAAATAGATTTATCTGTCGTTATGAAGAGTCGGATCGGATAAGGAAAAGAACTGCATCAATAGAGCGTTTCCCGATCGAGGGAACGGTATTGAATGGCCTCAAGGAGATGAGGTGTTTCAATCTTTTCAGCGGTAGCGAGGTCGGCGATGGTCCGAGCGACCTTGAGGATGCGGTCGTAAGCCCGGGCGCTGAGGTTGAGTTGCTCCATGGCCTGTTGGAGGAGATCGCCTTGGGCTTTATCAATGGAGCAGTGGCGGCGAATGAGTCGAGGCGTCATCTGGGCATTGGTTTTGGTTGAGTCCTTGCGGAAGCGTTGCCATTGGCGTTCCCGAGCGTCCTGAATGCGGGTTCGAATCGTTGCCGAGGATTCACCGGGTTGAGCGGTTCTTAATTCATCGATGGAGAGAGCGGGGGCTTCGACATGGAGGTCAATCCGATCGAGTAAGGGACCGCTGAGACGAGAACGGTAGCGTTGGATTTGAGCCGGGCTGGAGCGGGTTTTGTCATTGCTGAAGCCATCGGGCGACGGGTTCATTGCGGCGACTAACATGAAGCGAGCGGGAAAGGTGATTTTTCCGGCACTGCGGGAAATCGTGACCTGACCATCTTCGAGGGGTTGACGAAGGACTTCGAGGGCATTGCGTTTGAATTCGGGGAGTTCATCGAGGAAGAGGACGCCGTTGTGGGACAGGCTGATTTCACCAGGACCGGGAATGCTTCCGCCGCCAATTAGTCCAACATCGGAGATGGTGTGATGGGGAGCGCGGAAAGGCCTCCGGGGGGAAAGGGCGGTTCCCTCGAGGGTGAGCCCAGCAGAGGAATAGATCCGAAGGATTTCGAGAAATTCTTCACGACGGAGTTCAGGCATGATGGAAGGAAGCCGTTTGGCGATCATTGATTTGCCGGAGCCCGGCGGTCCGATCATGAGGAGATTATGGTTTCCGGCAACGGCGACTTCAACGGCTCGGCGGAGATTGTGTTGCCCTTTGACTTCGGCAAAATCGACCTCATAGGCGAGGGGCTGTTCTTGGGTAATGATGGATTCTGAACGGGCATTGACGAGCGGGGCAATTTGAGTGCGGCCTTCGAGAAAAGCCCAAGCATGACTCAAGGAATCGATTGAATAGACATCGATTCCATCGACGAGGGCGGCTTCTTCGGCTGTTCTCGGAGGGAGTAAAACGCCTTTTTTGCCGAGATCTTTGGCTAGGGTGGCGAAGGCGAGACCGCCTTTGATTGGACGGGTTTTTCCGCTCAGGCTGAGTTCGCCAGCAATGAGATAAGGCTCGGTCGAATGTTTGAGCTTTCCGATGCCAGCCAATAGAGCCACCGCAATAGGCAGGTCATAAAGGGGCCCTTCTTTGCGAATGTGGCCTGGAGCCAAGTTGATCGTCGTTTTTCCGTGGGGCGGTTCGACGCCACTATTACTGAGTGCTGAATAGACGCGATCCCAAGACTCCTTGACTGCGGTTGAGGGGAGCCCGACAATAATGGGTTTGGCTTCTCCGGCGAGACCCGTGTTACATTCGATTTCCACTGGAAGTGCATCGATTCCGTGGAGGGCTCCTGAACTGACGAGCGATAGCATAAGTTGTAAACCTTGCTCCTGAGCGACATCATGTCACGTAAATAACGCTTTATTATTAAGGTATATTTGGGCGATCCTAAATAATAAAGCATGAAAATGATGCCTCTTCGGAAAAATTAAGCCCCTTTAGCTGAGAGCCATTTATACTAATTCTAGGGCACACTCAGGAAACTCGGCCCTGCCTCGACACGAGGAACGCTGCTGCTTGCCATTCGAACCGTAATCTCGGCGAAGGTGGGTTTCCAGAGGTGCCCTAGAATGAATTCTGATAAGTTTAGCAGCCAGAACTCCAATTTCTCCTGTCTCCAGGGAGATATGCGGAATGGAATCCGTCCGCGGCGTTGAGTGGACAGTCAGCACCTCGGGTGGCGCCTTGCGAGACGATTTAATCCGGAAGCATTCAAGTATCCCGATATTTTCGAAGCGGTATGAGTTCTCCCACAGAGATCATATGCTGAGTTGTCGGTGGACAAGAGCACAACGATTTAGGCTTAGTGAGTCGGATGGAGTCTCCGCATTGTGGGAAAGACATACGTCGAGAGAGAAAACTAATCAGTTCCCATATCAATGGCAGCTTATCCTAGGATTTGAGGCACTCTTCAATAATCGTGATATTCGTTTCAACCTGCTTGATATACGGATTATTGCCCCCAGGAAAGGGTGAGGCTAGATAGCGAAAAAGTCCGGAACAATCGTGGGTGAGTTTAGGTAAAACTACATTACGCCAAAATCCGGGAGTTTTTTCGAGTAAATCTTCGTAACTGGAAAATAAGCGTCGATGCTTTGAGACGCCGCGATAGTTGTCTGATTCTTCGAACTCCTTGTAGAGCACGGGTAATTTGCCGACGTATTGAGGATCGCTCATTTGACCGAGATAGTCGGCGGTGGCAACCATTTGGCCGAGGAGTTTTTCGGATCGATGGCGAAAGGGAATGGCGTCAATCAGGGCTCGTGGTCCAGTGCAACTAATAATGTGTTGAACGGCAAAGGTGTCTCTTGGACTCCAGCCGCTTGCGCTCAGGCAGATTTGAGCCATTTCGCAACTACGGCGTTCGTGAACAAAAGTGAATTTTGCCCCGGTTCCCACATCATCCTGTTCTTCTTTGAGATAGCCGAGGTCATGCATGAGGATAGAGACGAGGCCAATTCGAAAATATTCCTGATTGATTAACGTTGTTCCATTTTGTTCGATGTAGCAATTAACCATCCGCGCCCAACACAAGGTGGCTTGGAGGGTGTGCTCCAAGTTGTGATAGAGGGTATCCATGGCCTGAAAGTAAGCGAATCGACCATTAAACATATCGGCCACCTGTTGGAATACTGCCAAGATGTAATCACCATCGGAAGTGTCGGGAAAGGCACTTTGCTCTATTTGAGCCACCATACGGGCGACGGCAAGGGGATCTTGGGTATTGACATCAGCCAGTGTATAGGTGGAATTCATTTTTCAATACGGGGTGTTTGGTGTCCTCTTATTAGGGTATTTATCCGGCCAATCGTGAGGTTTTGCAACCTTCTAGATAGAATATTGGCCTTTTCATAGATGATTTACGAGCTGAAATTATGATAAGTTCGAAAAAAATAAGACCATCGGTGTTGCCAACGCCAGCGAATAAAGTGTTAAGAAAGAAATGAACATTGGATTGACAGGAGGGATGGGGTGCGGGAAGTCAACCGCGTTGGGGTGTTTTCGTAATCGGGGGATTACTGTCTTTGAATCGGATCGTTTTGTTCGGGATGCATTTAATCGGAATCAAGGGCTTATTGATGGGCTCATCGAGGTGTTTGGAATGGATGTGATTGATGATGAGGGAAGAGTTGACAGAGCGAGGCTGGCATCTATCGTTTTCAGTGATACTTCGAAACTGGACGCGCTGGAAGCGTTGGTGCACCCGTTGGTGCGAGCAGCATGGCAAGAAGAGGTTAGAAGTCATCAATCCTGTCTAGTGGTGGAAATTCCATTGCTATTTGAAAAATCTCTCGAACATAGTTTCGATACCACTATTTGTGTAGCCCTTTCCGCTTCGGTTCAACGACAACGTTTGCTGGAGCGGGGAATGACTGAAGATGACATTCAACGCCGATTAGCTCGGCAATGGACTCTTGAAGAAAAAATGCAAAAAGCGGATATTGTTTTGATGAACGATGGATCGATCGAGCACTTACAAGCTCAAGTGGACATGGTTTTGAGCCGCCTGGCAGTCTGCTAGGGATGCGTGTTTTTTGAACAGGCTGAAGCGAACAATTTAATCAAATTTCTGATCAATAATCAGTATGGATAAAGATAATACACGAGATGCCGAAGGCACAGAGCCGAAGGCCGTTAAAAAGAAAACTGCCGTTAAACGTGTGGCCAAAAAGGCGACTAAAAAAGTGGCTCGCAAGCGCGTTGTGAACAAAAAGGTTGAAGATGCTCAGGTAGAGTTGAGCTTAACCGATGCGAGTGAAGGTGTTGTGGCGATTGGAGTCCCGAGTATTTCGGCCCCTCGATTGAGCCGGGTTCCAGTTCCAAAGGATATTCCCACCGTGTTCTCGGCCGACCCTAAGGATGAGAGTCCTCGTGAAACGGTTGCTGATGATACGGATTCGTCACAGAATGAGAAGGCTTCGTCATCGGCTGAAAGTGGTCGGGAAACGCCAGCAAGTTCCGAGAGTGGCGGGCGTCAGGGTCATCATCAGAACAACCATAACCGGCAGGGGGATGGCCGTGGTCGTAATGACGGACGCAATGGTAATGATGACCGTTCGAGGCGCCGAGGTAATTTGCCCCCGAACCGTCGAGGTGGCCCTCCGCCAGCATCGCAACAGGGAGGCAAAGGCGGGCGCAATGAGGGCAGAGGTAAATCCCGTTTTAATAATGACAATCGGAACAATAATCCGAAGACGAAGCTTCGCAAAGGGCCGCCCAAAAAGAGGCGGGAGAATGCAGGCTCATTTTATGGATCAAGCGACTCCTTCAGCGTCGATGTTGGCGATCTGCTCCAATTGAACTGTTTCAAGGATACGGCCAAGTTGACCGACATGGCTAAGGATTTGCGTTCGGGGACGAACGAGACATTGGAATTGGTTCCTTTGTTTACCATGCCGATCAAAGAGTTGACGGAATTGGCACAAGGGGAATTTGGGGTTCAATTGGAGAATGCGCCGATTCGTTCGGAACTGATCTATTTGATTCTTGAAGCCGCTGCGGCACAAAAGCGGGGCATTTATGCGCATGGGATTATCGAAACCACGCAGGATGGTTATGGGCTGGTTGTTTATGAAGCGGATTCTTATCGTATCAGGCAATGGAATGCCTTTGTTGCGGGTTCGTTGATGAAGAAATTTGGATTGAAGCGAGGCACGATTGTGCGGGTTCAGCTCCATCCAAAACGGAAACCATTGCCCGAAGACGCCTTGGATCAAATTCGAGGAACGGCTTCAAATGCGGACACGGGTGGGGACAATGCGGATGCTATTTCCGCTCGTTTGGCTGAAGAAGCTTTGGCGGCATTGTTTCCCGAGACGATTTACATGTCGGATGCGGATGCTGAGGACGAAACAACCCCTTATGTGGTTGAAATTGATAAAGTGATGGACCGGGCTCCTGAGGAAAATCTGAACGTAACTCCTTTTGAAGACCTTATTCCGTACTATCCAACCGAGCGCATTTTGTTGGAAACGGATCCGGAAGTGAAGTGGGATAATCTGGCCATGCGGGTCGTTGATCTGCTCACGCCGGTGGGCCGGGGACAACGTGGGCTTATCGTTGCCCCGCCTCGGACCGGTAAGACCGTTTTACAACAAGCGATTGCCAACGCGGTTACTCGGAATGCACCGGATGCCCATTTGATCGTTTTATTGATCGATGAGCGTCCTGAGGAAGTGACCGATTTTCGTCGTCAAATAACGAGTGGAGAAGTGATTGCATCAACCTTCGATGAGACGCCTGAGAATCATGTTCACTGTGCTGAAATGGTCATTGAGAAATCACGACGGATGGTCGAAGACGGACGACATGTCATCATTTTACTCGACTCAATTACCCGATT
>Ga0115559_1002314_pt1 | contig 12196 bp, 5 predicted proteins | sample COGITO_mtgs_1105_3_FD_87281 | JGI IMG/M metagenome (GOLD analysis project Ga0115559, IMG submission 87281) | Pelagic marine microbial communities from North Sea - COGITO_mtgs_110506 | ecosystem: Environmental > Aquatic > Marine > Epipelagic | place: Germany:Helgoland, sampling site Kabeltonne... | reverse complement strand
TCCCGAAAATTCTCTATCCAAGACATTCATTTTATCTCTTAATAGATAAACTGCTTTAGTAAGCTCTTCTTTATTTGTTTTAACTTGATTTAAATTTCTCTCATAAGTAGCAACACGTGACATAGCTTTCATAAAAACATGAGATGATTTATTAATTGATGTTGTTAATTCAGCTAAGTCAGTATTATATTGTTTGTGTTTATCAGCATTAGGGTTTTTAAGAACATTTTCTCTAATACGTTCTACTGTAATTGAAACTGGATCAGACAGTTTTGTTAAATCACCACCCACTCTTTTATAAAGAGTTACAGAATAAGTACCAGGGTCAACATTAGTCATAATCCCCCCTGATCTACCCCATCTTTGACGATTTGATGAACCTGAAGAAACATTGACTGTTGTTGATTTAGAAGTTCTTAAACCCCATGTTACTCTGTGTGTTCCTTTTCTAAGCGGTCCTGAAATCTGATCAACAATATTACCATTATTATCTTTTATCATTAAAATAGCTTCAGCTTTAGCTTCACTTAGTTCTTTATCTAAAGCTTCCCAGCCAGGAAATGGAATATCAGAATTTTTTAATTTTCTTTCCATTTTTTGACGTTTATCTTTAAGTGAAACATGAGGGGTTTCTGAAAGATGATAAGTTATAGTAGCTCCGTAGTTAGGGTTTTTAGCTACATAAGTAGATCCTCCTGAACTTCCTGAACCACCCATTATTTGGTTATATTGAAGTGCTTTTCTTGTAAGGAATAAAAATGCCTCTTTATTAAGATTATCGTCTGTCATTTCCCTTAATGGACTATAATCATCTAACACATAAAAACTTCTTCCAAAAGTAGCTAAGACTAAATCATTTTCACGTTTTTGAATAGCTAGATCTCTAATAGAGATAGTAGGTAAGCCATTCGAAAATTTATGCCATTTATCACCTTGATTTAAACTCACATAAACACCATATTCAGTACCCAAGAATAGTAAATTAGGGTTTATATGATCTTGAACTAAACGCCATACTAAAGTGCCATCTGGAATACCATTGACTATTGACTTCCATTTTTTTCCTCCGTTTGTAGTTTTGTATAAATAAGGACTATAATCACCAAACTTGTGGTTATCCAACGCTACATATGCAACATTATCGTCATGTAAATCTACTTTAATATCATTAACAAATGCTGAAGCTGGAACATCGGGTAATTCATCGACAGTCATTTTTGACCAGTTATCACCTCCATCTCTTGTATATTGAATAATACCATCATCTGTTCCAGCATAAAGAACATTTTCGTTAGTTTTAGATTCTGATAGAGACGTTATGGTATTGTAGGTTGACATTGCATAAACATCTAATGCATTGTCAAAACTTTGAACTCTACCCATAATTGGCAGACTAAGTCTTTCTTCATTTTTTGTTAAATCACTCGAAATAGTAGACCAACTATCTCCTCTATTTTCAGATCTCCAAACTCTTTGAGTACCAAAATAAAGTCGTTTAGGGTCATGTTGACTAACAAGAATTGGAGCATCCCAGTTAAATCTTTCATAAGGCTCATCAATTCCTTCGTGAGGTCTGATATTTACTGCCTCTCCTGTTGTTCTATCAATTCTATTAATATATCCTTGCTGGGATTGAGCATACATAATATCAGGATTACCTGGCTCTGTTGCAGGTTGATGTCCGTCACCTCCTAAAACAACATACCAATCATCATTACTAATTCCGTTTCTTTTGAAAGTTCTTGAAGGCCCACCTTGTGTATTGTTGTCTTGAGTTCCACCATATATATTATAAAAAGGTTTAGCATCATCAACTGCTAATTTGTAAAATTGAGTCAAAGGTAAATTGGAAACATACTTCCAGTTTTTAGAATTATCAAAAGATTCATAAATACCACCATCAGTTCCAATTAACATGTAATTAGGATCATTTGCTTTGAATGTAAGAGAATGATTATCAGAATGTTTTTGAGACTCTTTCATTTGATAGAAATTCTTACCACCATCATCAGAAACTAGAACACGAACATTCATTAGATATATTTTATCAAATTCATGAGGTGAAGCTACTAACTCTTGGTAGTAATGAGGTCCTGTACCACCTGAAACAGTATTAGACATCTTACTCCAACTACCTCCACTATTTGATGTACGATATACTGCGCCTTGACGTCTATCTAACTCAATTGCAGCATATAAAACTGTAGGATTTATTGGTGAAATAGCTAATCCTATTTTACCCATATTTGATCTTGGTAATCCTTTGTTAATTTTAAACCAACTATCTCCCCCGTCAGTACTTTTGTAAAGCGCAGTACCTGGGCCACCATCAATTAATCCTGCTACATTACGATGTCTTTGCCAACTAGCAGCATACAGAATATCTGGATTAGTTGGATCAATAACTAGATCAGTAACTCCAGTCCATTCATTAATTTCTAAATTATTCTTCCAAGTTTTACCTCCATCTGTAGATTTAAATAAACCTCTTTCACCTCCAGAGCTCCATAATGGGCCTTGAGATGCAACCCAAATTATATCAGAGTTGTCTGGGTGGATTATTATTTTAGAGAGATGTTCTGATTTTTTAAGGCCCATGTCTTTCCATGATTTACCTCCATCTAAACTATGATAAATACCATGTCCGATTCCAATATGTCTACCAGCAACATTTTCTCCTGTTCCAAGCCATATAGATGCTGAATTATTAGGGTCTATAGTTATGCAACCTGTAGCAAAAAAAGGCTGATTATCTGTTAATGGTTGCCATGTAGTTCCGGCATTTTCTGTTTTCCATGTGCCTCCAGATGATACAGCTACATACCATATATTTTCGTTATTTGGATCTATTGCAATATCAGAAATTCTACCAGACATAAATGCTGGTCCTATGCTTCTAAATTGAAACCCATTTAATGCTGTATCAATTGGGGATTTTTGTTTATTGTCTTCTTTTCCTTGACCCATAATTGAAAAATATGAGAACAAGATTACAAGAGAAACTAAGTGAAGTTTCAAGTTTTTCATAATAAATATATAATTTTAGTTTGTTGTTAAATTAAAGAAAAAAATAAATATTATCAATTAATAATGGTCTAAATTTTATTATTTAATCTGTGTACATAATTTCCATACTTTTACAATATGATTAAAGAAATTCAGCTAAGGGTAAATCTTATTGAAGAAAGAAAAGAAGATATTCTCAAATTTAAGGCTTCTAAAAAACTAGAGATTAACATTAAGGAAATATCAGCAATCAAAGTATTACGAAAATCTATAGATGCTCGTAAAAAAGAAACTATTTTTAATTATAAGGTTGCCGTTTATGTGAATGAATCAATTTCTGAGAAGCAGCTCTACAAGTTTGATTACAAAGATGTTTCAAAATCTAAGGAAATTCATATCATAGGTTTTGGACCAGCTGGAATGTATGCAGCATTAAGATGTTTAGAATTAGGTTATAAACCAGTTGTTTTAGAACGAGGTAAAAATGTTCAAGATAGAAGAAGAGATATTCGTGCTATTAATCAAGATCATATTGTAAATAAGGACTCCAATTATTGTTTTGGAGAAGGTGGTGCCGGTACATATTCTGATGGTAAATTATATACACGCTCTTTGAAAAGAGGAGATGTTAAAAGGATTTTTGAGAGTTTAGTTTACCATGGTGCAACAGAACAAATTTTAATTGATGCCCACCCTCATATAGGAACTAATAAACTACCTAAAATAATTAAGAAAATCAGAGAAACAATTATAAAATTTGGAGGTGAAATTCATTTTAATTCTCGAGTTATAGATTTTGTTATTTCTGAAAATAGATTAAAAGCTATTAGATTAGAAAATAATGAAGAATTAAATGTAAATAGTGTAATACTTGCTACTGGACACTCAGCCAGAGATATATATAATTTACTTTATAAAAAAAATATATCAATTAAAGCAAAATCATTTGCAATGGGAGTTAGAATAGAACATCCTCAGCGAATTATAGATCAAATTCAATACAACTGTAATGGAGAAAGAGATTCGCTACTCCCTGCAGCAGCGTATAGCTTGGTAAAGCAAGTAAATCAAAGAGGTGTGTATTCTTTTTGCATGTGCCCTGGAGGGTTTATCGTACCAGCTGCAACAGAAAATGGAGAAGTAGTTGTAAATGGAATGTCGCCTTCTAGAAGAAATAATAAATTTGCTAATTCAGGCATTGTAGTAGAATTGGACATTAATAAAGATTTTAAAAAATATGAAAGTTATGGACCATTAAGAGGTTTAGAATTTCAAAAAGACTTGGAGAAAATTTCATATTATGCAGGCGGGAGAACTCAAACTGCACCTGCACAAAGAGTAACTGATTTTGTTGAAGGTAGGTTATCAACAAATCTAAACGACAGCTCTTATCAACCAGGTTTAAAATCAGCACCACTTCATTCTTTATTACCAAAAATAATTGGAAGTAGATTAAGAAAAGGATTTAAATCATTTGGAAAAAAAATGAATGGATATTATACAGATCAAGCTAATGTAGTTGGAGTAGAATCTAGAACTTCATCACCAATTAATATCCCAAGAAATATTAATTTAGAACATATTAGTATTAAGGGATTATTTCCTTGTGGAGAAGGTGGTGGTTATGCTGGCGGAATTGTTTCTGCAGCTATGGACGGGGAAAGGTGTGCAGAAGCAGCAATTAATACATTAAAATAGATAACATATAAATTAATAAAAGGTTGAAAGTTATTCTAAAAGAAAAACTAACAACCAATTATTCGGGTTTGGCAATCCGAATTACAAATATATAATAAAAATGTAATTATACTTAATAACTTTTTTAAAATATCATGAGTTCAAAATCAGGAAACACACACGAAAAATCAAAGAAAAACAGCAAAACAATTAAAGGAGGTTCTTATAAATTTAAAATAGCTGTTAAGTACAAAAAAACTAAAACTCGTGGAGATAAAAATTTTAACAAAAGAAATAAAAAATAGTTTATTTGTTAATAGATTCTAGGTCAAATATAAAAGTATAAACTGATGCGATTTCTTTTAAAGATTCAAAACGACCTGAAGATCCCCCATGTCCAGCATCCATATTAGTATTTAAATATAACTTGGAAGTATTATTTGATAAATTTCTTAAACGAGCTACCCATTTCGCCGGCTCCCAATATTGTACTTGTGAATCATAAAGACCAGTAGTAACTAATAGATTAGGATACTTTTTATTTTTTATATTATCGTAGGGAGAATAAGACAACATGTATTCATAATAATCTTTATCATTAGGATTACCCCACTCATCGTACTCCCCTGTTGTTAATGGAATATCTTCATCCAACATAGTGGTAACAACATCAACGAAAGGTACTTGAGCAACTACTCCATTATAAATATCAGGTGCCATATTTATTACAGCTCCCATCAATAATCCACCTGCACTTCCACCCATTGCATATAAATGTTTAGGACTTGTATAGTTGTTTTCAATTAAAAATTTAGAACTATCTATGAAATCTGAAAATGAATTTTTCTTTTTTAATAGTTTACCATTCTCATACCATTGACGTCCCATATACTCTCCACCCCTTATGTGTGCAATAGCATAAATAAAACCTCTGTCTAGCAAACTTAATCGTACTGTTGAAAAATAAGGATCTATTGTTGACCCATAAGAACCATAAGCATATTGTAATAATGGCGTATTAGAACTTATTTTAGTGTCTTTATGATATACTAATGATATTGGTATTTTAGCACCATCAGATGCAGTGGCCCATAATCGTTTTGAAATATAATTTTCCTTTTTAAAGTCATCATTTAAAACTTCTTGTTCTTTTAAAATCTTATTTTCTTTAGTTAGCATATCAAACTCTATAACAGATGAAGGTGTTGTTAAAGATTGGTAGCTATATCGAAGTTTTGAAGTTTCAAAGTCAACATTTGTTGTTGTATAAGCTGTATAAGTTTCACTATTAAATGGAAGATAATAACTAGATGATTTATCCCATTTGGAAATTTTAATTTTATTTAAACCATTTTCTCTCTCAGATATTACTAAAAAATCTTTAAATATATCAATACCCTCTAGCAGTACATTTTCTCTGTGTGGAATAATGTCAATCCAATTATTTATTTCTGTACTTTTTTCAGAAGTTTTTGACAACTTAAAATTTTGTGCATTATCAATATTTGAAACTATATAAAAAGAATCTTCAAAGTGGGATATACTATACTCCAATCCTCTTATCCTTGATTGAAAAACTTTAAAAGTTCCATCTGGGTTATCAGCATTTAAAATCTTATGTTCAGAGGTTAAAGTACTGTAACTAGAAATGACTATATATTTTTGAGATTTTGTTTTATATACTCCAACTCCAAAAGTTTCATCTTTTTCTTCGTAGACTAGCTCATCCATTTCTGGATCAGTATTTAATTTATGCTTATATACAGCTTCGGATCTTAGAGTTGTTTCATCTTTTAGTACATAAAACAATGTTTTATTATCATTAGCCCAGGTACTTCCACCAGTAGTATTCCGTACTTCTTCTTTAAAAACTTTATTGGATTTAAGATCTTTTATTAAAAGTTTATATTGTCTTCTTCCTGTTGTATCAACTCCGTAAGAAACATACTGATTATTTGGACTAACACTAAGGCCTACAAGTCTAAAATAAGAATGATCTTTTGCCATTGTGTTACAGTCAAATAGAAGTTCCTCCTTAGAATCTAAGCTTTCTTTTTTTCTAGTATAGATAGGGTAATCTTTACCTTTTTCGTATCTAGTTATGTACCAATAACCATTAAATTTATATGGGACAGAACTATCATCTTTTTTTATTCTTGATTTGATTTCCTCAAACAAATCGTTTTGAAAGCTTTTTGTGTGTAGAGTTTCTTGATTATAATAATCATTTTCTTTATTAAGGTAATCAATAACCTCAGGGTTTTCTCTGTCATTTAGCCAATAATACTCGTCTATCCTAACATCTCCATGAATTTCTAATTCCTTTGGAATCTGTTTTACTTTAGGTGGTTGATTAAACTCAGACATATTATTAATAGTTGTAGATTTATTGTTACAAGAAAATATTATAACGGATGCCAAAGATAAAATTAAAGATTTCATAATCTGTCTATATTATAGTTAAATTTAAAAAAAATATTCTAAACAATCCCAGAAATTGATTTCGATGCAACATATGCTCCAGTCCAAGCATTCTGAAAGTTATAGCCCCCCGTAATTGCATCAATATTTAAAACCTCACCTGCGAAAAATAAATTATTATGAATTTTACTTTCAAATGTCTTAAAGTTAATTTCTTTCAAATCTATTCCCCCTGCTGTCACAAACTCTTCTTTAAAAGTACTCTTGCCGTTAACTTTAAAAATTGATGATGTTAACTGAGTAGAAAGTAGATTTAACTGATTTTTATTTAATTCAGCCCATATTAACTTACTATCTATTTGTGAATAATTTACTAGTTCTTTCCAAAGTCTTTTAGGAATTCCAAAGTTAGGAGTGTTAACTACCATTTTTTTTGACATTTTGTTCTTGATAAATTTTAGTTTAGAAAGACAATCTAGATAAGATAACTTAATAAAATTAATAGAAATATCAAACTGATAGTTTAGTGATTCAAATTCTAATGCACCGATTGCAGATAGTTTTAAAATTGACGGAGCGCTCATTCCTTTGTGAGTAATTAATAGTGGACCATCAGAGGATAATTTAGAATTAACCACGTTAATAATTACATCTTCTACTACAACTCCAGGAATGGATTTGATTCTACTGTCTTTGATATCAAAACTAAATAGAGAAGCTACTGGTTTCACAATAGTATGATTCAGTTGATTCATTAGATTCCATATCTTTTGATTGCTTCCAGTTGCTACTAAAATCTTAGGAGAATTGAAGTCTTGTTTGTGGGTATTTATTAGCCACTCATTATTTTCTAATGAAATATGTTTAACTGAGTGATTATATAACACTTTTATATTTAATCTTTTTACTTCATTTAAAAAACAATCAATAATTGATTGTGAATTATTTGAAACTGGAAATACTCTTCCATCTTCTTCAATTTTTAGTTTAACTCCTCTTTCTTCAAACCATTGCATTGTATCGCCAGTCATAAACTGATGAAAAGGACCAAGAAGTTCTTTTTCTCCTCTCGGATAGTTAAGTGTAAGTTCATTTGGTATAAACTGGCCATGAGTTACATTACATCGTCCACCACCTGAAATTTTAACTTTTTGTAGACCTTCTTTTCCTCTTTCTAAAATAAGAATATTTAGTTTTGGGTTAAGAATTGCAATGTTAATTGCTGAAAAAAAACCTGCAGCTCCTCCTCCAATAACTATTACATCATTTTTCATATTGCAAATAAACCACAATTATATTAATAAAAAGATACAATTAACAATGTCATAACATTAAGTTAAAAAAAATTAGTGCGTTAATTTATTTTATACTTTTGGTTTAGATAATATAATTAGATATTGATGAAATTTGAATTTACTGAAGTTGAGTTAGATAGAATAATTGAAATGGCTTGGGAAGATAGAACTCCTTTTGAAGCAATTTTATTTCAATTTAATCTAGCTGAAAAAGATGTGATTAAATTAATGCGAGCTAATCTTAAAGAGTCGAGCTTTAAAAGATGGAGAAAAAGAGTAAATAGTGGAGTAAGCCAAAAGCACCTAAAAAAGAGAAACCCTGAAATTAACAGATTCAAATGTACTCGACAAAAAGCTATTAGTGGAAATAGAATTAGTAAACGATAAATAAAAATATTTTAACCAGCCTGTTAAAAATTAAATTATAAAAAAAGCCGCTCTAAATTATTAGAGCGGCTTTTATTATTAGTTAAAGTTGAATTATCTAATGATTAGTTTAGATACTTTACTTTGTCCTTCAACTGTTACTTTCACTAAGTACATTCCTGTACTCATTGAACTAACATCTAAAGTATCTGCACTTAATGATGTATTGATTAATCTCTTTCCAGTGATATCAAATACCTCAACATACTTCACACCACTTACTGGTGTTTGTATTGTTACATAACTTCCGTTAGAAGGGTTTGGATAGATCCTCATGTCTAACATCATAGCATCCACAGTTGATAATGCATCTGCAGTTGATAACTTGTTATACCATGCGTTTGTTTCAGATCCAACATTTCTTACATACATAGTAGTTTCTGTTCTTTCTAATACCTGGAACTCTTGTCCAGCTATAGAAGTATAGAAACCAATATTTCCGTTTGTAGCAAATGTGATTGTCTCTACTTCTGCACCTAGATCACTTACAGTAAATGTATCTGTATAGTCATCTTGTGCATAATATAAATACTCATTATCACTGTTGTCAGCATCGTAAGGAGTATTGTCTGGGAATGCAGCATCAAGCTCTGGTTTCTTACCAAATATTGCTCCGTCATCTCCAGTATCAACAGTTACTACACCGCCAGCGAACGACCATCTGTCATCATAAAGACCAGTTTCCCACTTATCCCATGGATTAGCATTCCACCATTCAGCTGCAAATGAGCCGTTTGGTCCTACACCAATATGACCTTGCGTTTCCGCTTCAGATCTCCATGATCCAGACTCTAATAAAGCAATTAATTCAGTATTAGGATTAGGACAAGATATAGAGAAGTATATTGGATCAGCAAAAGATGAACCATCTACTGAACTATCACTTGTTACAAAAACAACTACCGTTCCATCATCCGAAGTAATTGGATCAAGTTCGATAATATCTGTTGCAGTATCAGCAGGAGTATAAGCATCAACTAAAACATTACCTGCACCATCTTGAACAGTAATTGAATCGTAATTACCTTCAATTTGACCTGTAATTGTTAATACAATTGGGCCATCAGGATTAGTTGCAGTAAATAAAGCGTCTGCTCCTTCATTGTTACCATAGTCATAATAGAACTCATCTCCACAACCTGCTTCTGAAGAAGGAACAGTAAATGTAACTGTACTTTCAGCAGCTGGATCTAATGGCTGATGATTGTCATCCACTAACCAAGCTAAGATTGTATGAGTTGCTCCAGCTGTAACATCAATTGTTACATCATTTAGATCGTAAACCATCACAGTAGCACCTCCATCAATAGAGTAATGCCAGTGACCATCACCACCTGCTCCAGCTTCAGATACACTAAAGCCTTCAATAGCAACACCAAAAGTAGCTGTAGTAGCTCCAAAACCTAAAGTAGAACCGTCTTCTATCCCTGTAATAGCTATTCCTGGTTCAGGAATAATACAAGTAGCTGTAATTGACTCAGGACTCATAGCAGCACCATCAAATGATGATCCAACTTCAAGACCTTCAATGTTATAAATAAAGTATTGTGTCTCAGTTACGTAAGATCCTTCATTATAAGAAGTCGTAGTAATAACATCTCCTTCATTCACATTAATATCATATACTGCGAAGTCTCCACCGTTATCGTCATTAGATACAGTAATTCCGTCAAGAACAACCTCACCATTAACCATTACGTCCATAGTGTTTCCGTTCCAAGAATCTCCATAAGTATCTTCTAATCTAATAGTGTATACACAACTATCACCAGTATCTCCTTCAGATAGTCTAATGTTATCAAAGTAGTATGCAGTACCATCTCCAGCTACGTTAAAATCAAAGAATAATACAAGCTTATTGTATTCCACTGATAAATCTTCAGCACTTAAGTCATAGTAAAGAGTTTCCCAACCAGAAGCTACAGTAGTAGGCTGATTTTGTTCGATAGCATAACTTTCTGTATCTTTTTCAACTTTCAAGTTAACTAGTTCTCCTCCGTCTGGAGTCCAAACGTCAACTGCTAAAGTAGTTAATGTAGAAAAATCTAATAACTCGTCTAATACTATAAATGTACCAGCCCAAGTTTCAGATCCTGCATTTTTAACACTTTGTGCTACAGTAGCACTAGTATTTGCACCAGAAGCATCTGGATTAGCAATAATTGTAGTTGATGCACCTCCAAAATCATTCCAAGCATATACCACGCTTTCATTTTCATGATCTACAGGCATAGTTATTGGTTCAGCTGGACCACCACATGTTCCGTCAGTCTCACAACTTCCATAACAATGTAATAATGTAGTATCCGCTGTAACAGCTTCTAAAGTTCTGTCGTTATATGCATTAGGATCTCCACACTCTTGACCAGCTAAATCTTCTTTAGCCCCCCAGTCTCCACCATCGTTAGGACTGTTTAAGTATGTAAAGTTTCCTGCTTGTCCTTCTAATACTTCTAGAGTAGCAGTCCATGTTCCGTCTCCGTCATCATCTGACATAGCAAGACCTTGAGCATCGCCTACAAAACCTCCACCTACATACATACCATTTGGTCCAACACCACCATCAATATTTGCAGTGTTAACATTAAATGTTACTGTATAATAGTTACTAGGACATGTTCCGTCAGTCTCACAACTTCCAAAACAATGTAATAATGTAGTATCTCCTGTTACAGGAGCTAATAATCTGTCATCGTATTGACCATCAGCACATGATTGACCATTTAAATTTTCTTTAGCCCCCCAGTCTCCACCATCGTTAGGACTGTTTAAGAAAATATAGTTTCCAGTTGTACCAGCAGCCATTGATAAGGTAACTTCCCAAGTTCCATCTGCATCTGCATCTGTCATTGCGTAAGCATTAGCACCACCAATGATACCACCACCTATATACATACCATTTGGCCCTACACCATCAGTAATAGTTGCAGTGTTAACAGAGAATGTTACATCAAACATCTCTAAACATGTAGCAGTAAAATCTGCAAAAGCTGCAGCAGCACTAGAAACAACTACGTTACCGTAAGAATCCGATAAAGAATAAGTAATCTCTGAATCGTATGAACCAGAAGTCCAAACACTAGTGATAACTTGACCTTCAGAAAGAGCTACAGTAACTGTTTGCGCTTCACCAGCACCAGCAGCAGAAGTGTTAGAATAAGTTCCAACAGAAACTCCATCTGCTAAAATCTCTAAACTAGCTCCGTTCCAACCGTCTCCATATGAATCAACCATGGATAAAGTGTAATCACAACCAGTAGATTCATAAAGGTAAGGATATGGACAGTCTGAGGTTGCAGATGTAGATGATCCATCAGTACAATTTGGTGTAGCTGTATTCCATGTTCCATCCGCATTTTTGTATGCCCAAG
>Ga0115559_1002308_pt1 | contig 12225 bp, 23 predicted proteins | sample COGITO_mtgs_1105_3_FD_87281 | JGI IMG/M metagenome (GOLD analysis project Ga0115559, IMG submission 87281) | Pelagic marine microbial communities from North Sea - COGITO_mtgs_110506 | ecosystem: Environmental > Aquatic > Marine > Epipelagic | place: Germany:Helgoland, sampling site Kabeltonne... | reverse complement strand
GGCATTAGACTCCACACAGAATATCTGTATTCTCCATATAGACTATAAATGTCTATAAGGTCTTAAGGCCCCCTTCGTACCTTAAGCTACAATGTTCAGTGGGTACCTTAAGGGTACCAGTCTACACCAATAGGTGTTGTCGGGTAAGCTTTACCGTTAGGTATAACTTCCTACGTATTCTCTCTCTCTATAAGGTACTATAATAGGATTTAAAGGGTCTTTAGGGAGTACATAGATAAGCCCTGGTTATATGGGTACCCTGTTTGTAGTCTCTACCCCCCTCAGATCCCTCAAGACTCTCCCAGATTCCCCTGCTATCCTGTAGGTCCCTCTCAGCTGAAGCTTCGTTAGGAGTCTTACAGGGTAGTCCCTAGAGATCCCTGAGAATCCTGCTAGTGGTGAGGGTCTCGGGGGTACCTTAGGGTAGCTCCCTAAAGCTCCCTTAGAGCTCCGTAAGAACCTATCCGGTACCATCAGGTATCACACATTAATCAGGGCTCAATGAGTCCTATAAGACCCTTAGGGGTATGGAGTATCGTTATGCAAGTGTTTGATCTGAAGAAGACCGAGGGTAACTTTGTCAAGTATGCAAAGATATCCGAGACCAACGGTACTTACCAAGTACGGTGGGTAACTCAAGATCTTATGGGTGAGGGAGACCAAGAGGTAAAACTCTCTTCTAACCTATCCAAAGAGGAAGTGCTAGATCTGGGCTTTGACTTAATTGATCAAGGCTGGGAGAAGCAGTTCGAGCAAGGCACTTACGCCTTCTAATATAGTTGTAGAGTCGTAGTCTTTCCCCCGAGAGACTACTATCGTTACAATTAGGTAGCGCATATAGTATGGAGTATCGTCATGGATAATGTAGTCACTGGACTAATGGTAGCTATGCTTTTAACAATGGGCGTAGCAGTTGTTATAATTAGAATGGGAGCAGTAGTATAATGGAACAGTTGTTATCTGACCCTTATGGGTTACTGGTAGTGTGTATGATTGGTGGTTGGGTAGCTGTAATATGTGCGTTCGCTACTACAGAGTTCATGGTTAAGTTGTTCCCACCATGTCCGAATCATAGTGTTAAACGTGGTGCATCTCGTATGTCTAGTGATGAACTACGTAGGAGGTTACGAGGATGAAGCACTTCGCATCTACCCGTAGGTATCAAGTTGGAGAGTGTGTACGTGTTGCTGACCTTGGGCTATGTCGTATAGTTCGTGGTGTGTATGTACGTGGCATGTACCATTATTCCGCACATGGCCTGTAGGTTGCTTGCTCGCCTGCGGCTCGTTAGGAGTGCCTTAGTGGCACTATTCTATTTATTTATTAAATCTAATCCAAAAGGAAAATATGTTATGGCTAAATTAACTAAGCCCGTAGTAACTCAGGTTGTACTTAAAGATGTTTCGATCTCTGCATGTAAGCTTCGCAGATCTTATCAAGGTCGTTACGGTAAGCAGTTCGGTGCTGTACTCACTGGTGATGGTGTTGCTGACTTAGGTCTCAAGGCTGCTAGTGATGGTGGTCACTGGTACTCTACTTCTGCTGAATACAATGGTGTTGAGTCTAGTGTTGCTGAAGACTTCGTAGCTGATATGGATGGTAATCCTATCATCGATGACCTAGCAGATGGTTCTAAAGCTCACATGCTGTTCAATGTGACTGAATACCCTGCTGGTACTCGTAAGGATGGTACTCCGTATGAAGCTGGTAAGAACGTCAAGCTTGTTGCTGTTCGTGCTACTACGTTCAACGTCAAGAAGTCAGCTCAAGATGCACTATCTGCTATGCTGTTAGGTGATAGTATGGTGGTTGCTGCTGATTCCCCGTTCTAACTGTACCCCTTGGCTCGGTAGGACTCTTCGGAGTTCTATCGGGCCTCTTTTATTACAGTTCACCGACATAATGTGTGGGCAAACCAAGTGGAGAAAGCAAATGCCAAGCATCAAAATGTATCGTAATGAATCAAGCCATGAACGTCTAATACATGGTGCCCTGTATGCCCTTAGTGAGCTAGCGCTCATCACTGGTATCAATCGTAGTACCCTTAGCAATCGTCTTCAACATGTACAAGTTCTGCAAGACAGGCATGTACGTGACATTGATAAGACTCAGTCAGCAGATCATAGACTCGAAGCTATCGTAATAGAACGTTGTGAGTCAGCAGCTGATAAGTTATCCCAGAAACACTTACGTATGAGGTTAATCTAATGTGGAAATACTCTAAAGTAATTGACTCTATCCTTGCTACCCTTGTAATCTGTGGTAGTCTAACCTTAGTAGCTGCTGTATTCTTGGAGGGTATCAATGGACCAATGGCATGACTACGTCTTAATCTTTAACACAGCTGCACTCTTTGTAGTGTGGCTGATCCTAAAACATCCAGACCAAGGGGAATAACAAATGGGATGTTCATTTGAAGTAGAAAAATCTGACATGACTATTGTTCGTATGATGAGCAAGCCATGCTTTGCTGCAGTTAACTCTGTAGTAAACCGTAGAGATAAAGAAGATGGGGTACGTATCAGAAACATACGGTACTTACCTTTCCTTGAGAGGCAATGGGACTACGATGCTAACGCTCAGATAGACCAGATCATTATGAATGGTAACATAACATGGGATGACTGTTACAAGTGGTGGGACTATCTAATGACCCTTCGCTTTGTGACAGATGTTCTTTACGTGACACCAACAACCCATCAGGCAATGAAAGATGGGTTTAAAGTATCAGCAAACTTCCCAGCAGATAGAGTTATGTCTGTGTTGTTTCTCCTCAGAGCCCCGCAGTTTCAAGTGGGTATCGTAAGAGACTGGGTTGATCTGGTTGAAGATGAAGAGATACATCCAGACACTGCTTTCGTAATGGCATTCACATTGAATAGATACAGTGACCATGAGAACGAAGGTTCATACAAGATGTCAATGCATTCTTCAAGCGAAAGTACAATCGTATACCCTGAACACTTCACCCTTAAATCCGCTAAGCTTATGCTTAACAGGTTGTTGTGTGATGATTACGATGAAAAACTGTACAGTGGTGTCCAACCTTTAATGTCTAAGGTATCTAAATACAGCAGACATGGTCTGTCCTCTGATAAAGCATTGGGTAGGTTCTTCTGTAAGAGACCTGCAAGAGCTGGTAAGCAAGGTAACCTTCAAGTAATTGTGTATAACAATGAAGTTGATGATGATCGTAAGGTATCTACTCATCATAATATCTATCAATCACTGTTCGCCTATAGGCGGCATGGTATCGAGGTAGACGTACAGGAATTAGCTAAACTACTAGAGGCATAATGCAATGCAACTATCCAAGTTGGAAAACGTAACTGTCGGTGCAGACCCTGAGGTCTTTGTGGCTGACATGAGTGGTACTATCACATCTGCAATTGGCAGAGTTGGTGGTAGTAAAGAGTACCCTCGTCCTGTTACAGACGGTGGTGTTCAAGAAGATAACGTACTCGCTGAGTTCAACATCAACCCAGCTAAAAGTAAGATAGAGTTTGTATGCAACATTACTAATGTTATGCATGAACTTAAAAACATCTTACAAAACAATGACTTACAACCTGTCATCATACCAAGCCACAAGTTCACAACTCAAGAACTAGATAGCTTTGGTCCTGATGCCATGGAGTTTGGTTGTAGTTCCGAGTGGAATGCTTGGGACAATAAGGTTATGCCTCGCCCTAAAGGTGACAAGGTTAACCTACGTACAGCTGGTGGTCATGTTCATGTAGGTTATCAAGACCCTGATCACTTTACTAATGTAAGTCTTATCAAGATGATGGACTATGCTATCGGCATACCTTCTGTCCTTATTGATAGTGATAAGCAGAGACGTAGGCTGTACGGTAAGGCAGGTTCAATGCGACATAAAGACTACGGTGTTGAGTACCGTACCCTTAGTAACTTCTGGCTTAACTCTGATGAGCTTACGTCATGGGTATACGACAGGACTTTATGGTGTACTTCAAACTTACATAGGTTACCTGAGTTCATGGAAGCTTATGATTCTAAGGAAGTCAAGCGTATCATTAATCGAAGCGATGCTTCATCAGCTACTGATGTAGTATACGAACTGGGTCTGGAGGTTGTATGATTAGAGAACCAACCTTAGCAGCAATGACTCTTTCAGATATAAGCTCCACGTATACTGGGACTTATCTAAGATTCAAAACTGTTGATGATGATGGGTGGTATACTGGGTACGTTGAGTCTGTTAATAGGGGCCAAAATGATAAAGCTTATTTACTAATACGAAGGAGTAATGGTGAGCTACGATATATAAACCTTGAAGATAAACAAACTGAAGTATGTCTTGATTTCCCTACGCTAGGTAATGTGAACTACAAAAAGCATTCATGGTTTGTATCACGCAGAGCTGTACGCCAATGGAAGAAAGGCTTAAGGTTATCGTTGCTTGATACGAGAGCTCATAGTATCTGCGTATTTGAAATGCTAAAGCCATACGGTTTGCAAATAACTGATTCAGTTGTTGATGCTATCTATGAACCTACCTTTACAGATTACTTCGAAGCCGTTGAAACTGTAGGGTCTGGTGAGTTTATATCACGAGCTGTGTCACCTTACTTTGCTGTATGTAATACATGTGATGTGGATAAGCCAGTACTTATGTACAAAACAAACATCGTAGGTGTGTACGATGGCACTGCCCTTACAATCCCTGAAGACTTATCACATATTGTTCCAATGATACGGAGGATTATTCCAAGTGGAAACTATTCAATCTTTGTTCAACCTTAGACAACCTAACGCACCTCAAGTTAGACTAGGTGACCTAATAAGTAATACCAAGATAGGTGTTGAGGTTGAGGTAGAAAACCTACCAAACCCACCATCAATCAACGGATGGAAGTGTACCAGAGATGGGTCACTACGTAACAGCGGTGTAGAGTACGTATTCAAGGGGCCTATTGGTGGCTTGTCTGCATGCAATAGGCTAGCATCCCTTGAGGATACCCTATCTAATACCGAGTGTGTCCACACCCTACGTACATCTGTTCATGTCCACGTAGATGCAAGGGATATGACTTGGCATCAAGTAAAAGAACTACTGATCTTGTATGCTATCGTAGAGCCTTACCTCTTCAGTATATGTGGTACCGAAAGAGCAGACAACATCTATGCTCTCTCGTTATACCGTGGACAGCATCAAGTAAGTCAGCTGTGTGATATACTTGAGGGTGGACATGAGCTTATCAACAGAAGATGGACTAAGTATACTGCACTAAACCTTACTGCATTGTCTACCTTCGGGTCCCTTGAGTTCCGAGGTCACCGTGGTACTTGTAGTAAAGATGTGCTAGTTAACTGGATAAACCACTTGCTCAAGCTAAAAGAGTATGTGATAAACCCCAGAACTTCAGTCACTCACTTCCCTAATATGATGAGCAGTCAAGGTCCTCATGCTGTATTGTCGGCTATCTTCGGTGAAGATCTGGTAAATGCTAACATCTCCCAGTTTGTAGGGATAGAAGATGTAATGTATGAAAGCATCTGGATTGCAGAGAATCTAATTCATAACTCCCCGATGCTCTATCATCACAATGAAATCAAAAGAAACAACAACGGTCATTCCCAATTGGAAAAAGTAAAGGATAAATTATGTGCGGTTTAGTAGGTGTAATAGGTACTGGTATCAACTTTGTAGATGCCAAAGTGTTTAAACAATTGTTATTTGTGGATGCACTTCGTGGTCCTCACAGTACTGGTGTCTCTATCAATGGGGCTGATAATGTAGTTCAGACATACAAAAAGTCTGTAAATTCAACAGACTTCCTTCAGCTAAAGGCAGGTGAGAAGATCTCTGGTACAATTGTAACTGACTTCTTGCTTGGTCATAATAGATACGCTACCCAAGGTGCTATCAATGATCAGAATGCTCACCCATTTACATACGGTAATGTAACTCTAGCTCACAATGGTACGCTAACAACCCAGAATAATCTTCCTGATTACAAGAACTTTGCTGTGGATAGTGAGAACATTGCGTATGCTATGGGGTTAGCTGAAGACCCTGAAGATGTTATCAGTAAACTCAAGGGAGCTTTCGCTCTTACTTGGTGGAATGATTTCGAATGTAAGTTTTATATTGTACGTAACGATGAGCGTCCTATGTATGTAGCTCACAATACTTCACGTGATGTATACTACTACTCGTCAGAAGAATTACTGTTGGAAGCTATACTTAGTCGTAACAACATTGACTATACTATAACAGAACTTAAGGCAGGTAACCTCCAGTCTTTTGACTTTGATGTAGAAGGTGAATGTCAAGTAGCATTTCGTAAAGTTAAGTTACAACCAAAGCCTGCACCGAAAGTTGCAAAGGCTACTTGCAATAGTTGGGAATACCCTAGTGCAAGTAACTACAAAACTTACCCAGTACTGAGCAACTATAAACTAAAAGTAGGTGAGATCATAGAGTTCTATAGTCACGGACTACCTGATACCTTTGAATCTAAAACTAAAGGTACGCTTTATGGTTGTATGACTGAAGGTACTAAAGTATCTGTTAAATCCTATGCTCAACCAAACGATTCTCTTGCTGGTTATTATACTGGTCTTGTTCAAAGTATGGTAAGAGATAACGGAATAGATACTATTGTAGTAAGAGACCCTTGGCTTATTGAAGTGATAGATAAAGATAAGAATAACAAGGGCAAGGAAGACCTAGTAAACAAAGCACTAGGTACTAATCATGTAAACATTATATCGGAGCAAGCGCATGTCTAATACATTAATACTACCTTACAATACTGGTAGTCAATCGGCTGCAACCTTAGCAACATCCCTTAATTTCAAACGTATGAAACTTGAGGGCTCAAACGTAAGAGACAACAGTGAGCGTACCATTATTAACTGGGGTAACTCTACTACAAGCTTGTCTCACTTACCTTCTACTCGGGTGATTAACAAGACTGCAAGTGTACGTAAGGCATCCCATAAGGGTGAGTTCTTTCAAGCTATAAGCGAATACAACGTAGCTAACCCTGATGATCCTGTTAGTATCCCAGAGTGGACTATAAAGAAGTCTGAAGCTTCTAAGTGGTACCGTGATGGTAACGATGTGGTATGTCGTGATGTACTACAAGGTCACTCAGGTGACGGGCTAACTGTTGTAAACTATGACGATGAAGTTATAGCTTCGCAAGCTTTACCTAGCTCTTTACTGTACACTAAGTACGTTAAGAAGCGTGATGAGTATCGTGTTCATGTAATGGATGGAGTAGCTTTCTTTGTACAAAAGAAATGTGTACCCCTATCTCGAACAGGAGAAGTAAACTATCAAGTTCGTAACCACAGTAATGGTTTTATATTTACTATTGAAGACCTAGACCCGGATGAATCAATCCTACTTGAGGCTATTAAATCAGTCAAAGTGTTGGGCTTAGACTTCGGTGCAGCAGATGTTATCTGGAACGAGAGACGACAGAAAGCTACCGTAATAGAAGTCAACACCGCATGCTCTGTCAGTGGCGATACTACATTGCAACGCTACAAAGCTGCACTTAAAGCTTTGCTTGCTGGTGATCAGGTTACTCCTTGGGATAAAAGAATATCTAACGATACATCTACTTCCCTTGATTCTATAGGTAGCGAAGGGTACGTCTCTATTAATGTTGAAGGTTGCTGTGAAGATGGCACTATGTTAAGCTTAGATGTAGAAGCTATAACCGAACTATCTAATAACTGGTTAAATGATAGATCAGCTAATGAAGCTTTGAAGTACTTATTCCTTGAGTCAACTGGCGCTGAAAGACGACAAAGAATATTTACAATTGAAGCGATGCACCCAACTACAGACTGGGTTCAAATATCTACTTGGAGAAATGGTGATGAACTTCCCTTGCCTTTCTGGGTTCACCCTTCACACCTAGCGAGGTACGAACGTGGCGATGAATAAAGTAGCAGTGTACGGTTCACTCCGAGAGGGGTTCGGTAACCACCGAATCCTTGAGGGATCTGAAAAGCTTGGGACCCATTGGGTTCCGGGCTATGAGATGTTCTCACTCGGAGCATTCCCCGGTGTACGTAAAGGTCATACCCATGTGTTTACTGAAGTGTATGAAGTTGACGATAAAACTATGGAACGTCTTGATAGGCTTGAAGGTTATAGTGGTAAGAGTGAGACTAACTTCTATGATAGAACAACAGTATCTACCCCGCATGGTGATGCATATATGTACACCCTTGAAAACTATCGTTATGCGGATAGTGATATGGTAGAGTCTGGTAACTGGAAAGGTTACAAGCTCAAGCTAAAAGATTTACTCTAAACCAAGCGGACATAAACATACCTAGAGCAAGAGCATCAACGTAACTTAATCTAAATTAAAAGGTAATAATTATGACTGCAATTCTTGGAACTTCAATCATCCGTGACGTAACTCTTAACTACGTAAAAGTAGATCCTGAAAACCCTACTGATCCATTTGGTACTCTCCAATGGGAGTGTCAGATCGTAGCTCCTGCTGATCGTGCAGCAGAGTTAGAGGCATATGGTTCTGTTAAGCCTGTCAAAGATGATCCAAGTCGTGTAGCTGTCAACCTAAAGCGTAAAGCTTTGCGTAAAGATGGTACAGAAAATGACCCGGTAGTATTAGTTGATGGTCAGAAACAACCAATCAATTCTAAGATCAAGATTGGTAACGGTTCTAAAGGTAACGTCAAAGTATATCGTAGAGAGTACGATGTAGCTGGTCGTCAAGGTATCTCAACTATTATGACTGCAATTCAAGTCACTGATCTAATTGAGTACACTGGTTCAGTTGACTTTGATATTGAAGGTACAGAGGCTGATGACTCTGAGTTCTAAAAGTAATGGTTTACTATTTTAATATGTAAACTAATTACCCAAAGGGAATAGGTTGGAGAAAGTATCATCATCATACTTCTACTACCGTTTGCAATACTAGCATTACTTCTACTCGATATATGGGATAGAAGCTAATACATTCCCGTCTAAGAGACTCTATGTGTAAAGTAATACCAATGCATAGGGTCTCTTTATCTTTGCTCTTAGAGCCTGTGAGCTATCCTTAAGAACCTTCTAGGTAATATAGTACCTTATAGAGGATTACCTAGATGGAGAACTTAATGGAAAAGACTTACACTCAAGATGATATAGCTTCTGGTAAGAAGAAGATACATCCCAACTCATTAGCAAATCTTAAACCACGGCATGATAAAGAACACATGGCGATGATGAAAGAGAAAGCAGATGAGGCACGTATACGTAACAATGAAATGAAAGAGAACATGAAAGATGTCCTCGCTCTGGTAAATAACTTATCGGATAGTCTCGTTGACTCTATACCTAAGGGCTTAACTGTAATGAAACTTGCTATGATTAAAGCTATATCAGCTGACGATATGGTAGAGGCATCTCGACTTGCTTCTATTGTTGCTGAATACGAACAGCCTAAACTACAGAGAACTGAGAACGTCAATACAAACTTTGACTATACAGATCTAACAGATGAAGAACTGGCTGAAGAAATGAAAAGGTTATCGCAATGAAAGACTTAATAAATAAAGTACGTGACAAAGTAAATGAATACAGAGCTTACGAATTAGCTGCTCTATTCTTTCAGGGTTTCCTGATAGGTTCATTGATAATGTACACTGTACTATATATTGTAAGAATGTAACACACGAGGGCCCTCCGGGGTCCTCTTTTTAATTGCGAAACCGACAACACTCTCAGGCATTTTTATGCCAACCGACAACGCAAGGAGTCACATGCAAACCATGCTACTATTTACAGGCCCAAATTGTCCAGCCTGTAGCCAATTGAAAAACAGAATCAAACACCTTGAGCTAACCGACAAAGTAACTGAGGTTGACACAAGCACAGAAGAAGGCATGCAACAAGCCAAAGAGTATGACATCAGGGCAATCCCTGCTATCCTTGTACTCAAAGATAATGCAGTACAAGACGTACTACGTGGTGCTATGCACAGCGATGGTGCGATCAAAGGTTTTATTAACGCTGGAGGAAATAAATAATGAGTGAGTATACTGTTAAACTTAAAGATGTTATCAACGAAGAAGGTGAACCCAACGTAGCCGTAAGCTTTTCATCCGACAACATGGAGATGGTCAACGAAGAAAGCAAGGCATACCAACTAGCAGCTTATGTGTTAGATTGTATCCAAAGTTTAGAAGGAGCAGCTGATGAACCTAGTAACTAATAAAACCCTAAAGGAAAGAGGCAGTAGGTACGGTAGCTTCGAAGGGCAAAGTACTTTATGCCAGTCACTTAAAGCTGTAATGCAAGCAACACCCGGATGGAAAAGATTATCTGCAGCACAGAAAGAATCTCTTGAAATGATACAACATAAGACAGCCCGTATCCTTAACGGTGATCCTAACTATGCTGATAGCTGGCATGACATTGCAGGTTACGCAACTCTAATTGATAATATGTTAGGAGAATAATATGAACGGTAAAGGTTCAAAGCCAAGGCCAATGTCTGATCGTGGTACCTTTGAGAATAACTTTGATAATATATTTAGAAAGCCTAAGCCGGAAGATGCCTCCTCGCCTTCGGCTCGCCAAGAGAAAGGAGATAAGAATGGCAAGTCTAAAGATAGTAAAATGTGATGATGAAAAGAAATGGTACAGCTCCCTAGTCGGGGAGTTAGTACCCTTTGCTGGTGATACAGGGGCAGAGTACGAATCCAGAGAGCCTGAAGGTTACATCAACTTCATATCTAAAGGAGACTGCATTCTAATAGAGGACTAATAATGGAATACAAAACATGTAACAAGTGCAACGTAAAGAAAGACGTAGAGGAGTTCTCAATGGAGAGCGGTCGTGGGTATCGTAAGACAACCTGTAAGTTATGTGTTAGGTCTGTAGCTAAAGTACGTCAAGAGCTACGAGTAGAAGTGGACTACCCTGATGACGACTACCAATGCCCTATATGTTTGCGTAATGCAGAAGAAGCTGCGGGATGTGGTGGCACTAACAAATCCCCATGGGCACTAGACCATGACCACTTAACTAGTAAATTTAGAGGGTGGCTCTGTCACTCTTGCAACCGTACTCTCGGTGGACTGAAGGATGACTTCGGTGCGCTTGATAGAATCAGAACTTATTTAAAGAAAGGTAGAGAATGAATACATCAAATAAAATCTTATCAGACATCACAGTATTTTCTAAGTACGCTAAGTATGTACCAGAGCTAGAGCGTAGGGAAACATGGGATGAACTAGTAACACGTAACAAAGAGATGCACCAACGTAAGTATCCTAAGTTCAAGAAAGAGATTGAGAAAGCATACAAGTATGTGTACGATAAGAAGATCCTACCATCCATGAGATCCCTTCAGTTCGGTGGTGCTCCTATTGAGCTAGCCCCTAACCGTATCTACAACTGTGCATACTTACCTATCGAAAGCCCTGAAGCTTTCGCTGAGTCTATGTTCCTGTTGCTTGGTGGTACAGGTGTGGGCTACTCAGTACAACGTCACCATGTACGTAAGCTACCAGAAGTTGCAGGCCCTAAGGTCCGTAAGCGTAGGTTCTTAGTGTCAGATAACATCGAAGGGTGGGCTGATGCAATCAAGGTGCTGTGTGAATCATACTTCAACAACACTATGGATGTAGACTTTGACTTCCGTGACATCCGACCTAAGGGTGCAATGCTTATCACTACTGGTGGTAAAGCTCCAGGTCCACAGCCCCTTAAGGATTGCTTACATAAGCTACGGTCTGTACTGGACCAAGCCATTGGACGTAACCTAGGGACGTTAGAAGTGCATGACATGATGTGCTACATTGCAGATGCAGTACTGACTGGTGGTATCCGTCGAGCTGCTATGATCTCTTTGTTCTCTATGGATGACAATGATATGCTGGCATGTAAGGCTGGCTCATGGTGGGAAGAGAATCCACAACGTGCAAGATCTAACAACTCAGCTGTGATGCTGCGTAATAAGATTACCAAGGATGCCTTTGATAAACTATGGGAACGTGTGGAACTCTCGGGCTCTGGGGAGCCAGGGCTTTACTTTACCAACGACAAAGACTGGGGAACTAACCCTTGCTGTGAGATTGGTCTACGTCCATACCAGATGTGTAACCTTACAGAACTTAATGCATCTAACATTGAATCACAGAAGGACTTGAATGAGCGAGCACGAGCTGCCTCATTGATTGGTACACTGCAAGCAGGTTACACTGACTTCCAT
>Ga0115559_1002305_pt1 | contig 12261 bp, 10 predicted proteins | sample COGITO_mtgs_1105_3_FD_87281 | JGI IMG/M metagenome (GOLD analysis project Ga0115559, IMG submission 87281) | Pelagic marine microbial communities from North Sea - COGITO_mtgs_110506 | ecosystem: Environmental > Aquatic > Marine > Epipelagic | place: Germany:Helgoland, sampling site Kabeltonne... | reverse complement strand
CCCGGGGCTACGGTTTTTTCTGGAACCAGTAGCGAAAACCGTCAAGCCACCTGCTGGGCATTCGATACCGATGAACTGGGAGCGGGTGACTGCGCTCAGGATTTGATCGCGCAGGCGGCGGAAGGTGACGCCGTCTCGGTCGTTTCGGTGGTCCCCGGCGAAACTGTCGGAATCAGCGTGGATCCCGCCGTGGCAGAAACAGGCTGGTACGTAGTGCTCGGCAACCAGCGAATGACAACTAGCCCGATCCAGAGCTTCTACTACCGCTTTACTTTCCCAGAGACCCAAGAGATTCCAGCCGAAGGAATTTTGCTGCAGATAGTGGCGAGCACCGGCGTTGGTGCACGGGGCATCTGGGTGTTCAAGTTGGAGCAAGCAGCCTAAAGGGGATACATGATTGCGGCATTTGCGAATTCGATTAATCCGGAAAACCCGCTCGATGCGCTAAGCGTGGGTGAAATCGGCGAACCCCACACCCCACCGGACTGGGTTACCGTATCCGTGAAGAGCGCGAGCTTGAACCATCACGATATTTGGTCGCTGAGAGGCCAAGCCCTCAAAGCAGATCGGGTCCCCATGATCCTTGGCAGCGATGCCGCGGGGGTCACCCAAGACGGACGCGAGGTGGTTGTGCACGCCGTGATCAGCCCGATGCAGAACATCGAAAATCAGGCACTCGATGAAACGCTCGACACCCAGCGCACTCTTTTGAGTGAACTATATCCGGGAACGTTGGCACAACAGGTGCGCGTTCCAGCGCACAACTTATTGGACAAACCCGATTCACTTAGTTTTGAGGAAGCAGCCTGCCTTCCCACCGCGTACCTAACGGCCTACCGCATGTTGGCCAAGCGTTCCAACGCACAACCGGGTGACACTGTTTTGATTCAAGGTGCTGGCGGTGGTGTGGCCACCGCTGCAATCGTGTTGGCTAATGCCCTCGGCCTGAAAGTGTGGGCAACCTCCCGTGATGCAAGAAAACGCGAGACCGCGAGCGCGCTCGGAGCCGAGCAAGTTTTCGAGTCGAATGCAAAACTTCCTGGCAAAGTTGACACTGTGATTGAGACCGTGGGTGCAGCAACCTGGTCACATTCGCTTCGAGCGTTGCGCCCAGGCGGCACGATTGTTGTTTCCGGAGCAACAAGTGGCGCCATGCCACCGGCTGATCTCAACCGCGTGTTCTTCCTTCAATTGTCCATTAACGGATCAACCATGGGATCTCGAGCGGACTTTGTTGAGCTCCTTGAACTACTAGACCGCACTGGCACAAAACCCGTAATCGACCGGGTCATGCCCCTACATGAAGCTAAGGTCGCATTCGAAGCAATGCTAAGCGGTGACGTGCGCGGAAAATTAGTCCTGAATCCCTAACCTAGGCAGTGCACAATTACACATCTAAGTCGTCAGCAACGGCACGCAACACCATGGCCGTTTTTTGTGCGACAGCATCGGTCGGGTACTTGCCGCGACGAAGTTGGTTGCCAACATTGTCCAGTAACTTGATCAGGTCTTCCATGATCACTGATAGGTCGTCCGCTTTCTTGCGGTTGCCCTTAACAACGGAGGCAGGCTCACTGAGGATCGACACCGTGAGTGCTTGCTTACCGCGACGACCGTCAACGATTCCGAAATCAAGTTTGGTTCCAGGCTTGAGAGCGGTTACTCCGGCTGGCAGAGTCGACACGTGCACAAAGACATCTTCGCCTTCATCGCTTGAAATAAAGCCGAAGCCCTTTTCAGCGTCGTACCATTTAACTGTTCCTGTAGGCACGGCTCGCCTCACTCTCTCCAACTCATACCGCCCCCCAACGGAGCGTCCTCAAGGTTAGCGCAAGCGTGGATTTGAGCAGGCCCTAGGCTAGGCCAATGCCCGAAACCTCCGAAAGTGCACAAGTTGTACGAGCACAGCGGGTAATTCGAGCCGGGGCGATCCTCACAATTCTCGGGCTGGTCGCCACACTAATCGCGATCTTGCCACTCGTCACCGACCTTGAACTCTCCAGTGCGTGGTGGTTTTTATCGATGATCACCGGGGTTGGCCTCGCCACAGTAATTGCCGGTCTCACCATGTCAGCCCGCTCGCGGTCATCTCGTTCGACGGTGACGCGTTCCACCGGAAATAACAGCGGGTTACCCGCATGAGCATGAGTCGTCCACGCAGCCTTGCTGACTCCCTTCGCGGTCGCACTGAGGTTGAACTCACCGAACTCTTCCTGGGGCGTCCTGATCTTGCGCACCCGGCGCCTGCAGACATTTCGAGTTTGGCTCGCCGGGCAACCGCGACGCCGTCCGTGAGTCGGACCCTTGACATTTTGTCGGCTCCGCAATTGCACGTGTTATTTACTCTCCGCGAGAACGCCATGAGTAGCAGCGTTCTCTCTGAGTCCGTTGATCCAATTGTTGCTCCGAACCTCGATACTGAGGTCACAGTTTTGCTCCAGCTTGGACTTATTTGGGGGCTGGCCGACTCACTCAGTGCTGTCACCTCAGTGCGCGACACATTGAATGAGGGTTACCCCGACGCACTCGCGGTGCCGTCGATTCCTGAATCAAAGACCACAAAGCCCAAGCAGGACTTGCAACGTCAAGCTGGCTTAGCAGCGCATACGTTTATGTCGCTGGCGCACGATGCACTTTATATTTTTCGAACTGCGCCACTCACCGCCCTGCGTTCTGGTGGGATCGCAACAAAAGACGTTGATCAACTGGCAAAGTTTCTTGCGGTCCCACTCAATGAAGCCTGTCTGCTCATTGAAGTTTTGTACCATGCAGGACTAATCGCTCTGACTGCCTCACTGCAATGGGAAGTCACAACGAAATATGAAACTTGGCGCAATAAGTCCAAGGAAGCCCAGTGGGTTGTGCTTGCACAAGCTTGGCTCGACCTTCCCCTCATGGGCAGCGAGGGAAATAAGCCACTTTCTGGAGCTGGCGAGTCCCCAACCGTGGGCGTTATGCGTTGGCAGACTCTGCGCACCCTGCAATGGTGGAATGCAAACACCAGCGCAACACCAACCAAAAATTGGAAACTATTTGTTAAAGCACTCGATCACTTCTACCCGCGCCGTCGTGGCAACCGGCGCGAGGAAGTTGCAAAAGTCACCTTGCGGGAGGCTGAGTGGGTTGGCGTCTCTCACGGCGAGATCCTTTCCGAAGCAGGTACCGGCATCACTGCAGACAACGCTCCTGCCGCGAGCTCAGGCCTAAAACTGCCGACCGAAGTCACAGACTTTCTGATCCAGGGCGATTTAACCGTGATTGCGGCCGGTCCGCTGCCACTCGACGTTGGAGAGAAACTTCACGCAATCGCCGACATCGAAAGCCGCGGCGCCGCGAGCGTGTATCGATTCAGCGCCGAAACAATCGATCGCGGAATGCAGGTCGGCTGGAAAAAACCAGACTTCGCCGAGTTTTTCGAGCAATGGTTGAAGGGCTCAATCCCGCAGCCGCTCACTTACTTAATTGATAACGCCAGTGAAGTCGAACTAGACGAATCGGTGAGTAAACCCAAAGCCGCCACACCTGCCCGCCTCGGTCGCCACTCCCGTCGAATCACCGAACGCGAAGCCCAGCGGATTGCAAGTGCACTCCTGAAGGGCGAGGTCACCGAAGCGAACTTGGCCGAGCCAGAAGAAGTGTTCACCCTAAACACTTCGGCGCTGATTGCACTCCTTAAGAGTGCCCAAGAGCACCACTCCGGCGTATGGATCGGTTACGCCGAAGCAGATGGCAGTACCAGCACCCAAATTGTCGAACCTATTCGAATGGGCGACGGCACCATGACCGCATTTGATCACGGCAGCGCCAATGTTCGCACTTTCGCAATCTCACGAATCAGCGGAATCGCACCCGCCCAGCTGAACGAGATCAACAACTAAACGTCAACACGTTCAGTCGCCGTTGACATCTCGGCAAGATTCGCAGCTATTGGTTCGATTCCGATTCCAGGCCCGGTGGGAACCGCCAGTTGGCCGTTATCAAGAACGAAAGGCTCGGTGACATCTTCCTTGTAGTACCGGCTTGACGCGCTGGTATCTCCGGGCAATGTGAATCCGGGCAACGCGGCCAGCGCAATATTTGCCGCTCGACCAACTCCCGTTTCCAACATTCCTCCGCACCACACGGGGATTTCCTTCTCAACACACAGGTCATGAATATCGCGTGCGGTAAGGAACCCACCGACCCGGCCGGGTTTAATATTCACAATCGTTGTTGCGCCGAATTCGATGGCGCCTTCAGCCGAGTCAACGGAAAGAATTGATTCATCCAAACAAATTGGCGTTGACACCACTGAAGAAATCAGCTTGTGACCCAAAATGTCGTCTTCCGGTAACGGCTGTTCGATTAGTAGCAAATCGAATTCGTCAAATCTTGCTAGGTGCTCAGCATCACTGCGACGATACGCCTGATTCGCATCCACCTGCAATGGGACTCCCGGCCATTCATTGCGAACCGCGCGCAATGCATCTAAGTCCCAGCCGGGCTCCACCTTGAGCTTGATTCGACGGTAACCCTGTTCTACATACTGGCCGACCTCTTGGATTAAGTCCTCAATCGAGCTAGGAATCCCAACGCTCACACCGCAATCAACCCGGTCACGCACGGCTCCCAAAAACTCACCGAGCGAAAGATTTCGTTCCTTTAACCACAGATCTAGTAAAGCTGTTTCAACTGCACTCTTGGCCATCGGGTTTCCCTGCATGACGGCAAGAGCTGCGCGCACTGAATCCGGAGCCGGCGTTGAGTCAGCCGCACTTTCACCAACAAGCGGCGCCAATGTTGGGATCAAAAAATCGCGCATGACATTTACCGCACCGCGCGTGTATTCCGCGCTGTAACCAGGCCATGCCATGGTCACGCATTCACCCCATCCACTTACCCCGTTGTCGCTGACAGCTTCAACCAGCACGACGTCACGGACACTCTGTGAACCAAAACTAGTTCGAAACGGTCGAACCAGCGGAATCTCAAGACTATGAATTACAAATGAAATACTCATGTGCACACCCTTTCACTAATCACGAACCACGAACCACGAACCACGAACCACGAACCAACTATTCGTTTTCAGTTATGTCGAGCACATAGTCACCATGTGGCGTGACTCCGATAATTTCCCGCCCTGCCGCAAACTCTCGCAGCAGGTTTTCTCGCATGACAAAGCGCCATTCGCGTGCAGCATCCGGATCACTTGCTCGCAAGGACACAATGTCTTCTGGTGCTTCCACCACGATCTGCGTGTCGGTCAGCTCAGTGACTGGGCCCAACTCGCCGCGAGCTGCCGCACGCGCTCGATCTCCTGTTAAATCCCACCATGCAAAAACTCGATCAGACTCTTCCCCTGCATTTATGGCATCTGTCATTGAGCCATAAAAATTCACTTCGTAGTCACGAACACTCACACCAAGGTTCACCAAGTTCAAGCGTGCATTTCGCGCAACGAGCGGGTCAAACGTCCACACAATCGTGTCGATCCCGCGGCTCAACGCCCACCAACGTTGGTGCGCCTTTATCAAGGTACCTATCCGCTTATTTCGATACGGCTCCAACACGCCGGCCATATGCGAATGCAAATGCAAATGATCTGGAACTCCTACCAAGCTTTCATGCACGCCGACAACTGCCAGTGCGGCGGCGACCGGTTCACCCTTGATATAAGCGGCTGAGCAATACCCACCAGAATGTGTGATCGCGCGCAGAAGATTCGGTGGTACCTGCGTCCCACCATTGAGTGGTGGCCAAACCAGATCAAATATTTCCTGGGCATCGCTAATTTCTGTTGCAACTTCAAGGGATCGAATTTCGATCCCCGAATCGGCACATGCGTTCTTCCACATCTGCGCTGCCTCACTCACAATTCCAGCAACTTCCTTGTCACTGAGGCCGTTAAAGTGCATCGCACTACCGTAGCGTCTATGGCAATTGAACCAATGCTCCCCGCGATGCTCGACACACTCAAAGAACTCGTGGAGTGCGAGTCCCCCACCAGCGACTTGGCATCCGCGCATGCGGTCACCCGAATAGCACAGCGACTTGGAAACGACTGGCTACCCACCCCCGCAAGAATTGAAGAACACGACGGACGCCCGGTGTGGCGCTGGGGACCAGATGCGCCAAGTGTCCTGCTACTTGGTCACCTTGACACCGTGTGGCCGGTCGGGACCCTTGTCAATATTCCCTTCGGTATCAACGGTGATCGCCTGACAGGCCCAGGCGTTTTTGACATGAAGGCCGGAGTTGTTCAAGGCTGGGCGGCAATTAAAGAATCCGGACTTACTGAGATAAGTGGTATCGGAATGCTGCTCACCACCGACGAGGAAACCGGATCACAGGCATCTCGCAGGTTGATAGCGCAGGCAATCACGAACGCGAAAGCCGTCATCGTTCTCGAGCCTTCACTTGGGGGCGCACTCAAAACGCGTCGCAAGGGCACCTCCAACTACCTCCTGCGATTTCACGGGGTGGCATCCCACGCAGGCCTGGATCCAGATCGCGGAGTTAATTCACTTGTTGCCGCAGCCGAATTCATCCTTGCAACTAAACAATGGGGCAGCCAGGAACACGAAACTTCGGTGACTCCGACCGTGAGCAAATCCGGCACCACCACCAACACTGTTCCAGATCTCGCAGAAGTCCACGTCGATGTTCGCGCATGGAACCGTGGCGAACAGGAACGCGTCGACGCGACAATCCGTGCATTCACTTCAATCTTGCCCGTGACTATTGAAATCGTTGGTGGCATTGACCGACCCGCCATGGAAGCCGTCATGAGTGTCGATCTATTCACTTTGGCCAAGCAGCTCAACGGTGAACTTAGCTACCCAGACCTCACTGAATGTGCGGTCGGCGGCGCAAGCGACGGGAACCTCACCGCCGCTGCCGGCATTCCCACGATCGACGGCATGGGCGCGGTCGGGGACGGTGCTCACGCAGATTTCGAGTGGGCGTCAATCAGTGCGATGCCCCACAGGGCCGAACTACTCGCCGCAATGCTTACGAAGTTACTCGAAGATTAAGCAATTACACGCACGTTCAACGCCAGCCACGGCCCCTGAACCCACTCCGCGGTAAGGTTGCCTGTTCGCCAGAAATAAGAGCCCGAAGGATCTAACCCCCAAGCACGAACGACATGAGAGCAGGACATGACCGACGGCCCCCTAATTGTTCAAAGTGACAAGACCATGCTCCTCGAGGTCGATCACGCGGATTCTGCGGCCTGCCGCAAGGCAATTGCACCATTTGCCGAACTTGAACGAGCCCCCGAGCACATTCACACCTACCGACTGACCCCCCTTGGTTTATGGAATGCACGAGCCGCCGGGCACGATGCCGAGAGTGTGATCGACACACTCATTCGATACTCCCGCTACCCCGTATCGAATTCACTACTTATTGACATTGCCGAAACTATGTCGCGCTATGGCCGTTTACAGATTAATAGTGATCCCGCTAACGGACTGATCCTGCAAGCACTTGACGTTGCCGTCCTTGAAGAGGTACTCAAGAGCAAGAAAGTCGCGCCACTTCTCGGAGTTCGGATCGACGACACCACGGTTGTCGTGCACCCCAGCGAACGCGGACACCTCAAGCAAGCGCTCGTCAAACTTGGTTGGCCCGCTGAGGACGTCGCCGGTTATGTTGATGGCGAACGTCACTCGATCTCCCTCAAAACTGACTGGCAAGCAAGGGAATATCAAATCCACGCCGCTGACGGTTTCTGGCACGGCGGCTCAGGTGTTGTCGTTCTTCCATGCGGTGCAGGTAAAACACTCGTTGGCGCTCTGGCCATGTACCGCGCGCAAGCGACCACGCTGATCCTGGTGACAAACACAGTGAGTGCCCGTCAATGGAGGGATGAACTACTCAAGCGCACCAACCTCACGGCAGACGAAATCGGCGAGTACTCGGGCGCGAAAAAGGAAATTCGCCCAGTAACAATTGCCACCTATCAAGTCATGACCACCAAACGCCAAGGCATTTATCCGCACTTAGAAGTCTTTGATTCCCGCGACTGGGGCTTAATAATTTACGATGAGGTTCATCTACTTCCCGCTCCAATCTTCCGCTTCACCGCCGACATCCAATCCCGCCGGCGCCTAGGTTTAACAGCCACCCTCGTCCGCGAGGACGGTCGCGAGTCCGACGTCTTTTCATTGATCGGGCCCAAGCGCTACGACGCTCCTTGGAAGGAAATCGAAAACCAGGGTTATATTGCACCAGCGGACTGTGTCGAGGTTCGAGTCACAATGCCCGAACCTGATCGCATGGCGTACGCCGTCGCCGAACAAGAAGACAAGTACCGCATGGCTGCAAGTGCTGCGGAAAAGATTGAGATTGTTGAGGCACTCGTCCACCAGCATGAAGGTGAGCAGATCCTGGTGATCGGTCAATTCCTTGACCAACTTGCCGAGCTTGGTGAACACTTAGATGCGCCCGTAATCACCGGTGCAACGAGCGTGAAGGAACGTGAGCGTCTCTACAACCAGTTTCGCACTGGCGAGGTCAAACTCCTCGTTGTAAGCAAGGTCGCGAACTTTTCAATCGACCTCCCGGAAGCAACGGTCGCGATCCAAGTCAGCGGTTCCTTCGGTTCCCGACAAGAAGAAGCCCAACGTCTTGGCCGGATCCTTCGACCAAAGTTCGACGGCCGCACCGCGCACTTCTACTCGGTTGTAACCCGCGACACCCTCGACGCTGACTTCGCGCAACACAGGCAGCGCTTTCTTGCCGAGCAGGGTTACTCCTACCGGATCATCGACTCCGCTGATTTGGCATCAGGAAGTTAGGCGCACCGAACAGTGACGAAGCCATGACCAACCCAACAAGCACCGATGTCGTGTTGACCCCGAAAGTAATTGGCCTCTCGATCGCAATTGGTGTTGTCGGTAGTTTCTTCGGTTTCACGTTCCTTGAAATCGCAACAAGTGGGCAACGAATCCTGTTTACCGAGTTGCCCGAGCACTTCGGATTCGACCAAGCGCCCTGGTGGTGGATCACTGCCGTCCTACTTCTCGGGGCAACCGTCGTGTTCCTCGCCCACAAATTGCCAGGCAAAGCAGGTGAAGGCCCTCTTAACGGTTTCCACTTCGACGAGCCACCCTCCAAAGCACCCGGAATTCTCCTCGCCGCGTTCGGCACGCTGCTCTTTGGTTTCGTCCTTGGGCCTGAAGCACCAATCATTATTTTGGGAACCACCGTCGGCGCGCTCATGGTGCGCAAACAGCAACCAAGTGTTGTCACACTTGCCATGTTTCTCGGTGGACTGGCAGCTATCGGCACCGTGTTTGGAAATCCGTTCATTACGATTTTCATGGTTCTCGAGTTCGTCGCTGTCGGCGCAGCCCCCGCAGCAATCCTCCTCCCCGGACTGATCGCCCTTGGCGCGGGCTTTCTAGTTCAAACTGGACTCGCAAACGTCCCAGGCCTTGGTGTTCACAGCCTCTCGGTCCCTGGGATGCCCGAATACACGTCAATCACAGTGTGGGATCTCGTCCTTGGCGTTGCTGTCGCGGTCATTACCGCAATTCTCGTTGGCGCATTCAGACTTCTCGCCCTTACAATCGCAACCCATGCCAGCAGGCGTCCCACAGTTTTGATCTTCGGCTCCGCAATCGTCACGGCGGCCCTCGCAATCTTCCTTACCGAAGTTTTCGGCCTCAACCCCAACCTGTTGCTCTTCTCTGGCCAGACCGGCATGCCCGATCTGATCACACAAACGTCCCTCGGGACGGTCATTGCGATCTTCGTCGCTAAAGCATTCGCCTACTCATTTGCCCTCGGTGGCGGATTCCGCGGTGGTCCAATTTTCCCCGCAACTTTCCTTGGCGTCGCAGTCGGTGTGTTGGCAATTTTGTTCTTCCCCGAAACTAATCTCAGCCCAATGACCGCAGCCGGTATCGCAGCCGCAGCCGCCGTCATGCTCCGCCTGCCATTTACCTCCGCGATCCTGGCGCTACTTCTAGTCAGCGCGGGTGGAGCCTACGTCGCACCCTTCGCAATAATCGGTGCCATTGCCGGCTACCTCGTGCGCGTGCAAATGGATCAGCGAATTACTCAACCGAATAGCAACGCTCCTACTGACGGTCTCACTCCCAGGTAACTCGCCCTCTCGCATTTACTCAAAACTTGGGTTCATCTGGTGGGTCGGTCGTACTGGTGTTCACAGCGTTGGTGTTCACAGCGTTGGTGTTCACAGCGTTGGTGTTCACAGTGTCGGTTGCTACCAGCGGTGGCGGGTGGTGTCGGTAGATGAGCCCGTCGGGGCTGATCCAGGTGCAGGTCCCGTCGGGTTTGCTGTCGGTGATTTCCCACCGGCCGTGGGTTTTGAGTTGATGGTGGCGCACGCATAAGGCGCCGAGGTTGCCCACATCGCTGCCCCCGCCTTCATCCCAGGGTTGCACATGATCGATCTGACACTTTGTCGCGTTGCGATGACACCCGGGGAAGCGACACACACCGTCGCGCGTGGTGATCAGCCGGCGCAGCACCCCGGTGATTTGGTAGCGCCTACGTCCCACGTCAAGAACGTGTCCGGTATCACTGATGGCTACGGGTCGGGCAAATACTCGCACCGCCGGGTCGCTGAGTAGCTGAGCAAAATCACACCCCAGGGAGTTGGTGCTAGCACTGGCTTGGGCTTGAAGTTCGGTGATGGGCACGGTCAGATCCAGGGTCATATTGACAACGATCGGCATCAGATCAGTTGCACCACTGGGCGGATTCGTGCCCGGCGTGCCCGGGAGTATTGGCGTGCCGAAGATTAGGGCTGCCAGGGCGTGGCCGCGGCGTTCCCCGATCTTTTCATCACAGCTCCCAGCCTCACAAGGGCTGGTGATTGCGGGGTTGGTAACGGCGGCGTTGATCGCTGCCATGATCGCGTTCGCGGTGATGGAATCGAGCCGGGCGATCAGCGTGGAGATCCCGTCAGTATCAGGTGTGACATACACATCTCGGTGTCGGCGGGCTGCTTCCCTGCGGCGGGCCTGGCCGGCAGCATCAATGACACTAATTTCCCGGTTCGCTTTGGATTTAGTTGCCGAATACCCCTGTCGGCGTGCGGTGGGCAGGACTTTACCTTGAAACACACCACAATCTGTGTTGAATGCTGACTGGGCTGCAATCAGCGCCAAAGCCACGTCCTGCGCGTTCTCGCCAGTGCTCTCCCCTTCAATTCCTTCCAGTCCTTCAGCGCGTTCACCAGCAATGATCGCGTTCTCAAGGGCCTCCCAACTGGATAGGCGCTCCACCGACTCACTCACCACTCGGACGTGCCCTGGAGTGATCTCACCCAACGCCAAAGCTTTCTGCGTGGGGGCTAAAGGACCTGCCAGAAGGCGTGCTTGATCAATACGAGCCTGGGTTGTCACCGGACCCCAACGCAGGGCGGACGCGATTTCCTCCCGGGGGAGTTCACGAATACGAATCTCACGCTCACTATCGGTTAAACGATCCAACAGAATGAACTCCTCCACCGTAGGGGTCAACCCCGCCGCGGCAACCAAAGCAAGATTCGCCCGGCTGGCCCACCAAGAAGCCACCCGTTCATGGATTTGCAGATACCGCACCGCATCACGCGGGCTCAACGCCGCCGGGTCCACCATTTCCAACACCGACGCAACAAACAACCCCGGAGCAAGATCACACACATGATCCAACAACACCGACGGTGAATCCGTGAACGGATCAAAACCCAGACCGGCAACATTGCCCGCTGCGTTACCGGATGCGTTGCCGGATGCGTTGCCGGATGCATTGCCCGATGCATTGCCGGATGCTCCATCGAATTCCATAAAACAAACCTATGACAGGGGTCTGACATTCAAGGACATCGAAAAAAATCTTGAAATTGGGCGATGCCGCGAGGCTATGAACAAGAGGACTTCACTACACCGCATTTGCGCGGCATTGACTCGCGAGCACTGTGCCTATGGTTTCGATGAGTAAAGATCGGCTACCCAAATCTAGAAGCAAAGCGTGAGCGATCCTTGAAGCTCGAGGCAAAGAGACTAAAGGTTGAGATCGATTCTGCTCAACGCGCTTAATCGGTCAGTGCGATTGTCGACAATGAAGACTTTGCGGATACATGGCAAGGTGGGGCCGCGGCATCAGGCTTTGCCAGCATCAGTGACTGCTTCATCTTGCCGGTGAACCCTGCGGGGAACTGGTTTTTGAGATTAACCTGTCCTGTCGCATGGCGAAACCGATTAATGAAGGTGGCTAGCTTTGTGCGACGCTCAAACGGGCATCAATATCGACCGACAT
>Ga0115559_1002302_pt1 | contig 12265 bp, 10 predicted proteins | sample COGITO_mtgs_1105_3_FD_87281 | JGI IMG/M metagenome (GOLD analysis project Ga0115559, IMG submission 87281) | Pelagic marine microbial communities from North Sea - COGITO_mtgs_110506 | ecosystem: Environmental > Aquatic > Marine > Epipelagic | place: Germany:Helgoland, sampling site Kabeltonne... | reverse complement strand
TAGGATAAATCAATCGCCCCCCAGTCAGTATTCAAAAGCCGTAATCGGAAATCATAGTCATTCCACTCGGGAATCGCGGAACCCTCGATCAGAATCCGAGTCGATTCGCTCAACTGATCACTCCAATAAAAATGATCAATCCCTGTATAAAAGCCTTCCAAACGATTCGTCCGGGCAGAATAAGCTGCAGCATTCCCGGAAACGCCAATATACCCCGAAACCACCTCTACCCTATTTTCATCCTGAGCCACCAACACTGAAAAACCTGAAAAGATGAGACTGGCAACGCAACGGCCCCAACACACCAAATAACTTTTCTGTGCGAACTTCATTCGATTAAAACCTCAGTTTAGGGCTAACATTCGATCCATGAACCGCTTCATGACAACCAGCCGTCCAACAAGTCCCCATCTGCATCAACCCACTGTGAGACGCCCCCCCTATTTGAATCGTCGTATCACTCAACTCCGTTAAATGGCATTGTAAACAAAGGTTCGCATTACGCGTTACCAACATCTTGTCATTCGGGCTCCCGTGAGGATCATGACAAAACTGACACCCTTCACGCATCGCCTCATGCTCGAATACAAATGGCCCCGACTGTTGCTCATGACATCCATAACAGGCCTGATCCTGCACCGTCATTCCGTGTCCCCTATCCGGAATCGCCTGCCCTGTATGCACTTCGTGACAATGCGTACAGCTCATTTTCCCTTCGATCAATGGGTGCGCCCCAGGCAGATTAAAGGCCATTTTTTTATCCAAATGGCATTCCATGCAAATAGACGGATCTTTTCCCGGATTTTTAATAAATGCGATATTCCCGCCCGTTGCGAAATGCATACTTCCCGCTCCATGGCAGGATTCACAGCGATGATCCATCCCCGTATCCTGATTAAAAAAACCTACGTTCGCATGAACTGCAGTTTCAAGTTCACCATGCACAGAGGGATGGCATAGCTGACATTGGGCAGAGCCGATCAACTCAGCTCCTTCGATCTCAGGCCCAATCAAACCCACGTCAATCACTGAGGTCACACATGAAACCGAAAAAAAGGCGCAACCCAAACCGGAAAACAATAAGAGCAAAAAAGAAAATAAATTCCAATTTTTCCGGGAAATATCGACTGAGGGTAACATCATTTTAAGGAGAGTAAGTAGAGCAACAAAACTGCGGAGGAAACAGAAGCACAATCCCTAATTAACCAAAGTAACGTGACTTACTTGGCGGTTGGATAAAAAAAGAGCTGGTTCATTAAAACCAGCCCTTTTCAATTCAAAATAAAACCGTATTCCTACTTGAGCGCGTAGCCCCAAGCCCCCGAAGCGGTTACCTGATCTTCACGCATGTATATCCATGAATCCAAGGAAGCGGCATAGATCCAACCAGTCCCAGCTTGGCTGACTTCAACCCAGCCTAACCAACCGCTCGTATCCGCCCAAAGCTGCCCTTCAATATTTTTGATAGGGAAACCAGCCCAAGTGTCCGTAACCGTATCATTCGCCGCCTTAACCATTTTGCGAACCCAACGATCCCGCTTACTCATCACATAAATCTCACCCGAGAGATCTTGGCCAAACCGCAAATCAGCACGCGATTGAGGTCCGGAATCTTTAATCATATCCAGATAAGACCTCTTGCTATCGTTGTCATCATAAAGATTCAAATACTCAATCGCAGCAGGTGCTTGTCCTAAAACCAGATTATTGACCGGAACAACATACACGAGGCCATCAAAAATATCACCAAAGATATACTGCCCGCTCATACTCGGAATAGCCGATCCACGATAAACATATCCACCACAAATCGCCGTCCATTCATGAACACCCCGAGATGTGTAGTGATCATACTGCGCAACCGGATAAGTGTAACCAAAACTGGCGTCATTCGCTGGCAAGGTGTAAACCCAACTACGATTTTGACGCCCATTGTTCGACCCCGTTGGATTTTGTTCATGCTGAAAGAGAAAGGTTCCTTCTCGATTGCCCCAACCATAATCAAGTCCAGCTTCAATCAGTTCGACTTCTTCGATGTTATCTTCTCCGATATTTCCAAGCAACATCGCGTGATTTCCGCCCAAATCCCAGCTAAACCGATGCGGGTTACGAAATCCCCATGCATAGATTTCATCATAGGTCGCTGAATTTCCATCAACCAATGGATTACTTGCCGGGATCCCATATTTCCCATTACGTCCATTCGTTCCCATCGGATCTATCCGCATAACGGTTCCCAGCAATCCGTCCAAGCGATACGCCTGATTGATCTTCTTGTCATTGTAAGCTCCGCCATCGCCCAAAGCGATATAGAGCATACCATAATCATCATCACCTTGCTTGGCCGACTTATTGAATGATATTTCCTGCATCCCATGGAGGGTCCCAACAATCTCAACTCGAAGGAGCTCACGGCGTGTGCCCGACCATGTATTCGCAGAGGGGTTGTTCACGGTCCATTCGGTAACAACCCCTTGAAGCTTCTCCGTTCCTCCCGCAGGCAGGGGAACATCGGCAGTCTTCGAATTCGCGGCGTCACTATGCGCGGTGTAAAACTTACCATTCGTCGCAAAATCCGGATGAAAGTCAAAAGAAGCAAATCCCGTTCCCAACCCAGGACTGTCAACGAAATCAGAAAATTCTGAACTCAGATCGACAAACAGGGTCGGGGTACTCATTCCGTCTACAGAAACCCATAATTCACCTCGCTGATCAGCAACGAATAATCGCCCGGTGCCATCATCCGGCTCACGTAAACTAATAATTCGCGTATTTGGATTACTGCCACTGGAAGGCACCCGAAATTGCTTTTCAAGCTTCACCCCAAGGGAAGACGTGGGTATTTCGTTCGAAAGAGGATCCGCAACTTGCGTCTGCGCAATGGCAACCGAAGCTGTCAGGACTAAAAATGACAGAGTTTTCAACATAAGTAGGTGATTTTGGGATTAATTATATGGTCAAGGTCAAATCACGACCAAAGAGGTGTACATAGGGGACTCCGAATGATAGCAAGTTACCTCACCACCATCCAAACTCCTCCAAGTTGTTACCAGTATTATAGCTTGTCAAAGCAAAGTGATAAATAAACAGCGACTTTACTTTCGTCCTGCCAAGACATAAGCTAATGATTATCAATATATTTGTAAAGCCATCAAAACTCACCGTGACGCCAAACACGGAATAAAACTAATGTATCCCACTAACCAGTCTCTGAAAAACAGCCAATACGATGCGGTATTACTAAATCCACATCAACAATCGATAAAGCATTTTCCCGCTCTACTTTTGGACATACACCCATCCCCCGGAAGCGGTTACCGCACTCTCCTGCATATAAAACCAACCTGCTAAGCTATAAGAATAATTCCACGGAGTCTTCAACACGTTAATCCAACCCATCCAATCGCCTGTATCAACATCACCTTGGCCGTTCACGATTACATAACCTCCCCATGTTTGAGCAGCTGAAGCACCTTCAATTTGCACCGCTAATTCATGCGAGGTGGCATCGATAACCTGCGCCCCCGGAAACGTCGCTGAATTCCCTGCCGAATCATAACGATAAAACCGAATCCAGACATCATACAAATTATAAGCATTGCCCTGTAAAGTCCCTCCCGGAATCGTAATTGAGGTCGCTGACGGATCAACAAACTCATCCTCAAACAGCTGGACCGAATTCTTGGTTTGATCGTCCCAACTACTGATCTCCACTTCAATTTGGCCACCTCCGGTCATTGCTTCCCAACGAATTGTGATCGGTTGACTCAAATCAGCCTGCTTCAACTCGGTGTAATTCGTTACTTTCAAGACCGGGATCGGATTAAAGACACCCACGGAAATAGGTATTGAAAAAGCCCCCACTGAAGAACCCGTTCCCGTTATCGTGTACGTCCCCGAACTTCCTGCTTGAGCCAAAAACTCACTCTCAACTTGCGTTTCAAACTCATAGAGCAATTCCCCGTCATCTTCGACCAAATCGACATCCAAGGTCGATCCATTCGAAACATGAGCTCCCGTAATCCCATCAGCAGGCTCCATTCCTACTTCAAAAACATAAGGGGTATCCCAAGAGCTTAGTGCCACTGAGTTCGGCCCAGTTTGAAGATACTTAACAACACGATCAACGAAGATATAATCAACCGTTTGCCCTTCAACACTCGTATACGCAACGATAACGAAAAACAAGGCCCGGATTCTGCATAAAATTTTCATCCGAACAGAAAGTCCTCATTTTTCCCTTTCGGCAAGGCTTAATCACCTTCCAACCGCTTAGCTCCTTATCCGCTCACCATCGGATATATTCACCAATATTTCTGGTTGAGATGACCCCCTCTATCTGAACGGACACCTCCTGAGATCTTATAGATCTTGAGGATTTAATGAACCATATGGCTGGATGGCTGCCTAGAGTCATGCTTTTCCTCTTCATTTCATCCTTTTTCTCCTTTTTTCGTGACCTTTGCCCACATCCCCGTTTCCTATTAACCGATTTGCCATGTTAAATATTAGAGAGCTCACCCTTCGCTATGGTCCCAAAGAGATATTCAACAATATCTCCACCATTATTCATCCTCGTGATCGCATCGCCCTCGTCGGTGCCAACGGTTCGGGGAAATCCACCTTGCTCAAAATCCTTATCGGAGAGGCTGAATATGACGGGGGACATTTCGAAAAACCCGATTACTTCACCATCGGCTATCTCCCACAGGATGGTATTTCTGCCAAAGGAAGAACCCTCTACGAAGAGGTCGAATCCGCCTTTGATGATGTCCTCTCCCTCCAGTCGAAAATCGATGAGGCCAGCGAAGAAATGTATAATTTCGAGGACACCGCTTCGGAAGAATACTTTGAACTGCTCGACACCATCGGTGCTCTCGAACAACAGCTCGAAGACCATGAACCCGAAAAAATGAAATCCCGCATTGAGCGGATTCTTCTCGGCCTTGGCTTCAAAAAAGAACACCTCAATCGCGATGTCGGCGAATACTCCGGCGGTTGGCAAATGCGTATCGCCCTTGCCAAACTCATCCTTAAAAATCCTTCCCTGCTCCTCCTCGACGAGCCCACCAATCACTTGGATATCATCTCCCAACACTGGCTCGAAAACTACCTGCGCCATTATCAGGGTGCCCTCTGTATCATCTCTCACGACCGCGCTTTTCTCGACGCCGTCACCGACCGTACCATTGAGCTCAAATTCGGAGCCCTTCACTCCTATGCCGGTAATTACTCGTTCTACGTAACCCAGTCTGCGGATCGAATCGCACAACAGCGCAAAGCCTACGAAACCCAACAGAAGGAAATCACTCGCCAAAAAGAATTCATTAATCGCTTTCGATCGAACCAAAAGAAGGCATCCATGGTTCAATCGCGAATCAAAGCCCTCGATAAAATTGAGGTCATCAAAGTGGAACGCGAAGAAAAGAAAATGTTCTTTCGCTTTCCCAATCCTCCCGTCTCCAGCCAAAAGGTGGTCGATCTTCATAACATCTACAAATCCTATGGCGACATTAAGGTATTTAACGACTTCACCCTCCACATTGATCGCGGTGACCGCATTGCAATCGTCGGCGTCAACGGCGCCGGTAAATCCACTTTAGCCCGTATCCTCGCCGGTATCGAACCGATTCAATCCGGCGTTCGCGATGTCGGGCTCAATACAGTCATCGCCTACTTCGCTCAACAACAAGCCGAAGAGCTCGACCCCAACAACTCCGTCCTCGCCGAAGTCGAAAACTCAGCCCAAGGGAATCCTGAGGCCAATCCTCGCGGTGCCCTCGGTGCACTGCTCTTCTCCGGCGACGAAGCACTCAAAGATATTCGTGTTCTTTCCGGTGGTGAACGCAATCGCGTTGCTTTGGCTAAAATGCTCATGAAACCCGCTAACTGCATCGTTCTCGATGAGCCAACCAATCACTTGGATATCAAATCCAAAGAGGTCCTTCAGGATGCCATCAAACTGTTCGACGGGACCGTCATTCTCGTCTCCCACGACCGGGCTTTCCTCGATCCCGTCGTCAACAAGGTCCTCGAAGTTCGACCCGATGGCTCACGCCTTCTTTCCTGCAATGTCTCCGAATACATCAAACGGATCGAAAAAGAAGCGGAAGAAAACGGAACCAAACTATCCTAATATTGACTTCCGTCTAAGCCTAACTAAATTAACGTTTGGTGAAGCTTAAAAAGAAAGAGCGTCCAGTCGAAGATTTCCAAATGGCACCCATGATCGACATGGTGTTCCTCTTGCTTGTCTTCTTCATGACCGTCTCCACCCTCGCGCAAGAAGAACGTATTCCGCTCGAATTACCGGAGTCGGAGCAAGCCGATGTTCCTGATGACCGCACCGACCGAGGAACCATCTCGCTCCAGTATTCAGACAACAACACGGTCGAAATTTTCGTCGGCTCCTCCCCGCTTTCCCTAAAAGAAATGCAAGCCGTGATCAAAGCATCGATCCTCGAAAATCCCGACCTCAAAATCAATCTTCGAACGACTCCAGATATGCCTTTCAAGGAAATCAAACGCGTGCTCATCGCCTGCGCAGAAGTCGGAGCCCACGACATCGTCTATGCCACCTACCAAGCCCTTTGACCCCCTTTTTAACATGCCCCAACTGAAGCAAAAACCGTCATCCCGCCCGGCCATCCCCATAGCTCCGATGATCGACTGCGTCTTTCTCATGCTCATCTATTTCATGGTCACCAGTTCCCTTGAAAAACAGGAAGCAGATATCCGTTTTCAACTCCCCGGCCTCGCCGAACAATCCGAGCCCCTCGATCTTCCCGATGAACAAATCATCGAACTCAACGCTCAAGGTCAGCCCAGCGTCAACGAATATCCCTACGACCACCCTGCCGATCGGCGTTATCAAGAACTCGCGAGGATGCTTTCTCGTTTCAAACAAGCCAGCGACGCCAATAGAGTCGAATCGATTGTTACCATTGCCCCAGACGACGAAACACCACACCAAAACATCGTTAAAGTCATGGATGCGATTAATTGGGCCCAAATCAAAAATGTTAATTTCGCCATCTCAGACCATTAACCCCTTCTCATTCAAGACTCACCCTCCCGTAATATAGCGCTCCAAATGATCGATATTCGCCTGCTGGGTCGCAATCACATGCTTGACCACGTCGCCCACACTCACCAGCCCAACCAGACGAGCTCCATCCATCGCCGCCACATAACGAAAACGCTGATTCGTCATTAACTGCATGCAATAATCAATCGTATCCGACAGTGAAACCGTCGGAAAATCCGTCCGCATCGTCTCACGAACAGCCGTATGCCGGGAGGTCTTGCCGCAAAGGACTATTTTTCGAGCATAATCCCGCTCCGTCAAAATACCAATCAATCGATCACCTTCCTGCACCGGAATCGCCCCGACATCCATCTTCTCCATCAATTCAAGGGCCGCATAAGTGGATTGTTCAGGGCTCACAAAAAATAATTCGCGGTTAGGTTTCTGCTTAAGAAGTAGTTCTACTGTAGTCATCGGACTGACGATCTTCAGTGAAATCAAGGAGGCTGTCAACTACCTGATAGCCCTCGAAAGGATACCTTTTTCAAAAATAAGGATACAGCAGGTCCCCCCAACAATTCCAGAATCCCACGTCAAAAATGAGCGCCCTAGACGCCTACATTTTCGAATAAACGTTCGCAATCTTCAGCTTCCTAGGATGCCGCGAATCAGAATTGATCAAAAATCCATCAATCGAAACTTGCTGACCACCACTCGATTCCCCACCTTTTCGCTATGTCTACAGGTAAACAAGCCACTTGGGGCGGACGCTTTAGCGAGGGCCCAGCAGAAAGAATGATCCGTTTCAGCGAATCCGTCTCGTTCGATCAGCGTCTCGCTCCTTTCGACATCGCCGGTAGTAAAGCCCAAGCCAAGATGCTCGCTCACGTCGGACTCATCTCCGATCAAGAAGCCCAAGCCATTGTCGATGGCCTCGATCAACTGCTTCAGGAAATCGAAGCCGGTCAATTCCAATGGGATATTGCGCTCGAAGATGTTCATATGAATATCGAGCAAGCCCTCACGTCACGCGTCCCTGCAGCTGCTAAGCTCCATACCGCACGCTCGCGTAATGACCAAGTTGCAACCGATATGCGCCTCTGGTTTAAATGGGCCTGCGCCCAAATCAGCCTGTCCCTTCGCGAAACCATCGCCGCCCTGCTCACCCTCGCCGAAGCAACCCAAACCATTTACATCCCCGGCTACACTCACCTCCAACGAGCTCAGCCCGTTTCCATGGCCCACCACATTCTCGCCTATGTCGAAATGCTGGGTCGCGATCAAAAACGCTTTGCCCGTATTCTTGATGATGCCAACTTCTGCCCTCTCGGATCCGGAGCCATCGCAGGGACAACCCTTCCCATTGATCGTGAATTCACCGCTCGGGAACTCGGATTCGTCGACTCACAGGGCAACCCTCAAGTCACCCAAAACAGTATGGATGCCGTCGCCGATCGCGATCTTTTCATGGACTTCACTCATGCAGGAGCTGTCTGCGGGGCTCACCTTTCTCGCATCGCCGAAGATATGATCCTTTGGAGCAGTCGAGAATTCAGCTTCATTCAGCTACCAGACGCCTATACGACAGGCTCCAGTCTCATGCCTCAAAAGAAAAACCCCGACGCCCTCGAACTCATTCGGGGAAAATCGGGGCGCCTCCATGGCAACGCCACCTCTCTCTTTGTCATGGTCAAAGGGCTTCCGCTCACCTACAATCGCGATCTCCAGGAAGATAAACCGCCTGTTTTCGATACTTTCGACACGATTGCTGATTGCCTCGCGATCCTTGCTGGGACGGTCCAAGGTGCTCAGGCAAACACCACTGGTTGCCTCAATGCTGTCGGCGATGCCGCCTTGCTCGCCACCGATGTCGTCGATTATCTCGTCCGTAAAGAGGTTCCTTTCCGCGATGCGCATCACGTCGTCGGTGCGCTCGTTGCTGCCGCCGAAAAAGCCGATTGCCAACTGCCGCATCTACCGCTTGAAACCGTTCAATCCATCCATCCCGCATTAAAAGCCGACTGGGTCGATTGTTTCTCGGTTTCCAATGCCCTCAAAGCCCGTGAAAACATCGGGATGCCGGGGCCCCGCCAAGTCGCTTCACGTATTGCTTTCTGGAAGGACCAAATCAAGTAAGCACCCAGTCTCAGCACATGCCTTCTCTCCCCGCGTTTTCTTTAACCAAACCACCTGCCCGGACGTTCCTTGCCTTTGCCTTCGCCAACGCAATGTCCTGGATGATTGTATTAGGCACGCCCATGGTTCTCCTCGCCGGAGAACTCGGAGCCTCTGCACTCCAAATCGGAATTGCCTCCGCCGCCGTCTTTCTCGTCCTGCCCATTCAAATTCTCGCGACATCGACACTCCCTAAATTTGGCTATAAAGCACAAATGATCTTCGGATGGAGTCTCCGCTCTATTTTCATCCTCATTCCCCTTGCCCTCGCTTTTTATGCACCAACGGACCCCAAACAATGGATGGTCCTGTCCCTTGTCCTCAGTGTCCTCCTCTTTTCCATTTTCCGGTCGATGGGAAGTTGCGCCGTCATGCCTTGGCTTTATTCACATATTCCCGATTCCGTCCGGGGACGCTATTTTGCCACCGACCAAATGATCACCGGCATCTCAGGTGTCCTTACCCTCCTCCTTTGCTCCCTTTTATTTGCCATTCTCCCTATTTATCAAGCCTTCACTCTCCAATATCTCTTTGCCATTATCGGCTCAATTGCCTCCATCCTCCTACTCACCCGTATTCCCGATGGGCCAAGACCTCAACCCACTTCGGTTCTCCATATTTTCAAGGAAACTCCTAAATTCTGCTACCAACCCTCCGGCTTCCGGCAATATCTCGGCTTTGTCCTCGCGGTGAACTTATTTATCACTTCATTTGGCCCTTTTATCGCCTATTTTTTAAAAATAGAACTAGCGATCAGCTCGGATCAAATCATGCTCTATGCCGCCCTTCAATTCTTCGGCTATATCCTTGGTTCGTCCATGCTCCGAAATCGTATTGACCGGGTGGGCGTTAAACCGATTTTCAGAATCGCATTTTGCCTAAAATCAATCGTAATGGTTTTTTGGATACTTGTCGTAAACGGAAATATCCATTTCCTTCATCTACTACCCTTGGGCTATTTCACCTTCGGAATCGCTACCGCGCATTGGAATGCCGCCAACTTAAAATACCTACCCCGCGTCTGCCCCGAAAATGATCCAGCATTAGCCGTTTCCATCCATAGCTCAATCACAGGAGTTACTGGAGGCATTACTCCGATCTTATGGGGACTCTTTCTCCGTGAGCCGGGAGCCGCTCCCGGAATCCAGCACAATCACATGATTATCTACCTTGCGTTAACCAGCTGCGTTTTTATCTGTCTCTTTTTTTATATCCCAAAACTAACTTCGGAAAAAAAACATCGGGCCGCCTTAAATCCCCCGGGAATGCTCACCTAGTTTTCAGCGATTAAAAAGGGCCTAAAATCGACCTTTAAATTGTTCAAATGCGTCCTTCAATCCAGCCAGCTCCACTTTCAAACTGGCAACCTCCGCCTGCAACATTTCGAGGTCTGAAGGACCTTCTGGACCCGGCAAATGGGACTCTAATTCCTTTTCCTTAACTGGCTCCTCGACAAGCCTGACCATTTCCCCGCCAAGCGTATGCCTATAGCGAACTTCTTTATTTCCAGGCCGGATCGGGACAGGTTTCACCAAGACAATCGGGTCCAACGCACGATATTCCAACCCTCTGAGAATTTCATACAACACATCTAAACTCGGGAATGCGTATAAACGATCCGTCCGACTTCTAATCTGCCCCAGCGTTTGATCCCCTCTCAAAATGAGTATCGTCAACACGGCAAATTCTGCAGCATTCAACTCAAATTGAGCCCCGATGTTCTGACGAAATTTGGCGACTCGAGATCCCGCAACATCCACTCGGATCACTAAACGGTGATCCCGCAACACGTCCAAAGCTCCGAGCACCTCGTCCTCATCCAATTCCATAATCGGCTCACGACTCGTTTTTTGATTCGTTGCCGCGATCAAACTATTTAGGGTCAATGGATAATATTCCGGCGTCGTCACCGATTTCTCCATTAATGCTCCTAGCACGCGCAATTGCACCGGGGTAAGCTCAATCTCAGCATTCATATAACCCTTTCTCGGATTTTTTCAAAAAAAAATCAAGCTTACCCTCGCTTCCATCCCTAAGTTTTCTATAGCCACTCGCTAATCTGCCTCAAATCAGCCGTCGGCTCCATACAATGCGTCCCGACACACAACTGATAACCCTCAGGTTGATTCGGATCATCCGTAACTTGGATAAAAACCCGCCGCCAAGGCTTTGAGACAATCACTTCCCGCAAGGGATCTACGGGAGCCTCTTTCACCTTAATCACGGCGACTCCAATCGCCTGACTCACAAAACCGGACAACGCATAACTAATCGCCTGTGGAGCCCGATCCGCCAACCCCGGATAAGCCGCACGCAATCGCTCAAAACGCTCTGCCCACTTCGCTTCTCCCGTTAATACGAAGAGATCCTTGAATACATGGACCGCACTGCTGTTCCCCGCAGGAATCGCATTATCAAACCACTCCTTCTTTCGATGAATCAACACTTCCCCGTCCGATGGATTAAAAAAATACCCAACCGCTTTCGAATCCACAAACAAGGCCTCCACTGAATCCAAAAGGAATCCGGCTCGGGCGACATAGGTCGTTGCCGAGCCCGGATCAATCCAATCGACCACCGATGCCAAGGCAAGGCTCGCTTCGGCCAAAAAGACATAACCATCAATCGGCGATATCCCCTGCGCCTCCACCCCGGCGTAGGAAACCGCCTTCAATCGAACCTTCCCGTTCTCCATGGTCGTAAAGGTGGTCCACAGCCATTCAAAGGCCCTCATCGCCTGCTCCACCCATGCGCGCTCGCCAAAAGTAAAACCAGCCTCAGTCAACCCTTTCACGACTAAACAATTCCAAGTCAATAACTGCTTGGCATCGATCCCCGGAGCCGTTCGCTCATTCCGGACCGACAACAATTGTCTCCGCGCTTCTTTCAGCCCTGCTCGTTCTTCATAGGTGCCTAAGAGTAAAATCGGATTACTCGTTCCATCCTCAAAATTCCCTTCATCCGTAATCCCATAAGCCGCGCAAAATGAAGCACCTTCCTCCGCCCCCAAAATCGCTTTGACCGCATCCGGCGTCCAAACGTAATAGGTCCCTTCTTCACCGG
>Ga0115559_1002289_pt1 | contig 12317 bp, 9 predicted proteins | sample COGITO_mtgs_1105_3_FD_87281 | JGI IMG/M metagenome (GOLD analysis project Ga0115559, IMG submission 87281) | Pelagic marine microbial communities from North Sea - COGITO_mtgs_110506 | ecosystem: Environmental > Aquatic > Marine > Epipelagic | place: Germany:Helgoland, sampling site Kabeltonne... | reverse complement strand
TTTTTGTAAGCGATCCAGCAATGCGAGTAACCACGTTGTTTTACCGCTGTTGCTGGGCCCGGCAACTCGAAAAATGTAAGGGCGTAGATTGGTCATGGGTTATCGAAAACGGACAGACATGTCCCAGCCGGCAATTTCTTGAACCAGTTGCTGATGGACGCGTTCTTCTTCTGCCCAGATGTGGTTCTCTTTCCGGTATTGTTTGTATTTTCGAGTAGATCCAAGCAACACCAAAAGGGCTACCAATGCCAACAATGTCCCATCTACACTGATCGATTGAAGCCACAAAGGCATCGAGAACGTACGTCCGCGCCATGCCACATCCAATTCTTGTGGTGTCATCCCAGTAGCCCTAACGAGAGCCACATCCAACTCACGTCCTTGAGACATTTCGTTGATTAAGATTTGTAGACTTTCTGTACCGTGTTCTTGAAACAAGTATGAAACCACACTTGCGGATTGTGCATAGGCCATTTGGGCACGCAGTCGATCAGCGGGAAATCCTCTAGCCAAGTCCAAAAAAGACATTGGTTCAGCAAAGGAGCCGAGTTGTTCGACTTTTTGCATGGTGTATTCACCGGCGACTACTTGGGCTACACCTTCTTGTAGCCAGCGAGGCACAGGATAATGGGCAAAAGCTCTACCCAACAAAATGTGGACAATCTCATGATCCAACACTTGATTTAGGGGTTCGGCCAAGCCGGATCGGATTCTGGGAGAACGGAGGAAAATCCATCCATTCTTCGGCCAAGCTGTACCATCAGCCCAGTCTGGTGGAGCGTATGGCTGCATGGCTTGAAACTCATCTTGGGTGTGTGCCAAATATATTTGCATTGAGCCACCGGTAGACACTCCGAGTTGTTTTGCAATTCGAGGAATGGCGGTGTGTGCATGGCGCATCAAGTCATGTGCGACAGTTTCATCTTCTGCGGAAGCATATACATCTGCATATGGACTTGAAGAACGCAACCAGTCTGCTTTGGTTTCTAGGGGTACTGTCCAATGAGGAATGTGCGTGAGGTCGGGTGTAGATATCCATTGGGCTTCGGCTTGTACGGTGTTGGGAGATGCTAGGGCACCGAATAAGACGAGGATTCCCATGATTTTTAAAAGCCAACTTCGAAAAGGAGGCAGGGACGAGTTTGTAGAAGACATTTAAAATCCAGAAGTGAACAGTCAGAGTAGAAAAGTAGAGAATAAAGTACAGTTAGCCAGAAAAATATAGAGTAAAGGGCTAATTTTAGTATAGACACAAATTTATGGTTGCCCAGTGATCCTTTATAGATCGAGATGAAAAAAACTGGTTTGTCGGTTAATACGGACACAATGAAAATGCGTAATTGGTTTCAAAATGCAGTATTGCTGCGACAATTTGAAGAAGGTGCATCTGTTCGAAAGGCGATGCTTATAGGCTTTCTATTGCGTATTGTTCCAGTGATGGTTTGGCTGTCTTGGCCTTGTGTACGAGACGAGTGCACATATTTACGCTTGTCAGAACGTATCCTGGATGGAGATGGAATGACTGCCTCTAACGGTTGGATCTGGGCTCCAGGGTATCCAGTGTTGGTGTCAATCCATGAATGGTTTACGGGCTATGGTGCTGGCATAAAGACCACTCAATGTATTGCTTCGGTTGGTGTGATGGTACTGTTGTTTCATCTCAGTCGCCGGTTTGCCAATGCAAAGGTCGGAAGGGTCGCTGTGTGGATGTATGCGTTGAGTCCCACGCAAATATTTTTTGCCCAATCTCTTTGGTCTGAGTGTTTGTATGGAGGCTTGTTGTTGCTTGGCGTTTGGTTTTTTGAACAGGCTACGACGGTCAGTTCTGGTGAACAAGAAACATCTGGATTGAAGAAGGCATTGCTCACAGGCGTTTTGGTTGGAATCTGTGTATTGTTTCGGGGTGTGGCGACGTATATGTTGCCCATTTTCTGTGTTGCCTTGATTTGGAGACGCTGGACCTCTCGTATCGCATGGAAACAGAGTGTGGTGTTGATTTTTGGAACGGTGTTAATGGTTGGTCCCTATTCTACATATGCGTCAAAAAAGTTTGGTTCCTTTATGATTTCGGATCGCACGTTGGGACAAATGATGTGGTTGGGCAACAATGACTTTGAGCCGATTGCTTTTGATTGGGGAAATGGCCCTCTGAGCAACTTGGCCTTTGAGCGTCACACCAAATCGGGTAGAGAACCCTGTGCAAAGAAAAAACAACCCGTTGCCCGTGACAAGTGTCAAACCAAAGCCGGGATCGATTGGATTAAAAGCAATCCACAGACTTTTATAGAACGTGTACCACTCCGAATCGCTCAGATGATGAATCCCCATTCCTTTTTGACGCGTCATCTACGATGGGGGAATATGCAAGGGATTCCTCGTTGGGTCGATGAAGCAATTATTGCTGTCAATGTTGCTTGGAACCTTATGATTCTGTGGTTGGGTACAATCGGACTTGTACTCTATGGTCATCGAGGTAAAGGGTTGCTTGTCAGTGGCATTTGGCTGTATCATGTGGCAGCGATCAGTTTGTTGGCAGGTTTGACCAGATATCGCGTACCATTGGAGCCATTGTTGATGATTTATGCAGGTTGGTTTATGGTGAATTGGGGTTCCAACTGGCAAAATGCCTCCACTCCTAGAAAGGTAAGTGCGGTGATATTCGGTGCCTTGGTTGTATTTTTTACGATGTGGTTCTTTCCAACCGGTTGGGTGCAATGGCGTCATTGGTAAGGGATCTATCCACGAAGGCTGTGTAGATGTATCTAGAAGTTTCAACAGAAGATGAACGATGAGAATAGTGAGGGTCAAGCAATGAATGTATATGGATTGTGGTTGTGGAATTTGGTAATGGGCTGTACAACAGAAGCCCCAGTGAGTGAACAGCCAATGGTTGTCTTGGTGAGTATTGATACTCTTCGAGCAGATCACTTGTCTTCTTATGGGTATGAAAGACAGACATCGCCATTTTTAGATTCACTGGCAGATGTGGGGGTTCGATTTGAGTATGCACGTTCAGCATCTCCTTGGACATTGCCTGCGCATGCTACAATGCTGACAGGACAATTGCCATCAACCCATCACATTGTTGACGATTCGGTTTCTTTGTCTGCAAAGACTCCAATCTTGGCTGAAGAATTGCAAAAGAAAGGATGGGGTACTGGTGGTGTGGTTTCCACGATGTATGTTTCTAGTCTGTTTGGGTTTGATAGGGGGTTCGACTTTTTTGAAGACTTTGATTTGTTGTCTGAAAAGAAAAATCTATCTGGCACTGTAGACGCAGAAAAGATCATTGATACCGCGTTGTCTTGGTTTTCAAAGCAATCTGCTGAAAAGCCATTGTTTCTATTTCTACATTTTTACGATGTTCACTATGCTTATGAAGCGCCTGCGCCATATGATACAAAATTTGATCGCGCTTCTCAAAAGGGGGATCTACGATACAAAAATTATTTTCATTTTAAAAAGAAAAAAGTGGCTCAAACTCAACGCGATCATCAAATCGCACAGTATGACGAAGAGATCTTGTACGTGGATGCTCAGTTAAAACGCTTGTCGGATATTTTGACCTCAAAGCGAACCAACGTGAAGTGGGTCGTTACTGCAGATCATGGAGAGGAGTTTTGGGAACGGGGTTCATGGGGACATGCCCACACACTATACAGTGAGCAATTACACATACCGTTGATCGTATCCGGAGCTGAGATACCAACACAGGTTGTTGATTCTGGTTGGGTGGGAAATCATGATGTTGCACCAATGATTGCTGCATGGGGAGAGGTTTCTTTAGAAGCCGATGGCATTGATTTAACCAAATATTTTTCTGGAAAGGAAGTCCTTCCGGAAAGGCCAATGTTGGCTGAAACGACACGGTTTAAAACCAATAGAGTGTCGTTGTTTGAGGGGGGATATCGGTTGGAATGGGATCTCAACACTGGAAAATCAGAGCTGTTTCATACCCAGGACGATTTAAAAGAGACGAAAGATCTTTCCAATACAGAACCTGAGATTGCATTTGCGTTTAAGAAACGTACGGAAGAATTATTGGGTAAGCCTTGGACTGCAAATAGTGGTGGTACGGTGGTTTTATCGAGGGCTGTAGCGCTTAAGGAAGGTCGTCACAAAGTTACAATGGATGTTGAAAAAGGGGATTCTTTTCAGGTTTTGCCCTACGATGCCCCCATTTCTTTTCAGGATTCGACCGGAATCAAACAAGGGCCATGGTACTTGGTAGGAGGAGAATCTGTGGGGCAAGGATCTCTACAGATAGAAGAGCAAACAGCGACACGTGTAGAATTGGATGATGCGGCCAAGAAGAAATTGGAGCAGTTGGGCTACATTCAAAACGATTAGTGTTCTATAGAAAACTGTTGAAATTACTTGAAATACAAGATAATTAAGTGCATATTGAGGTGTCATGTATTCTATATTGCATTCGAGTAAGATTACTCGAGTAATACTTGGGGAACATCAAAGACCGAATCTTTGTCGTACAATACTCGATCGTGACAGTTATAGTTTAAAAATTACAATACAAACTTGTCTTTTCAATTTTTGAATCGAACATTTAGAAACAATGAGGACACACCATGGGATTTGAAATGGTTGAAGAAAAACGAGAGCCACTAGCCAAGATTCGCGTCGTTGGAGTAGGTGGTGGTGGTGGAAATGCCATCAACAACATGATTGTACAAGGTATGGAAGGCGTTGAATTTATCGTCGTCAATACCGATGCTCAAGACTTACAACGGTCTCGTGCAGTACAGAAATTCCAACTGGGGCCAGATGGTTTGGGTGCTGGTGGTGATCCGGACAAAGGTCGTGAGTGTGCGTTGGAAGAAAGGGAACGATTGACCGAACTTGTTGAAGGTTGCGATATGGTCTTTATTGCTGCTGGTATGGGTGGCGGTACTGGAACTGGAGCCGCTCCAATCGTAGCTCAAATCGCCAAAGAATGTGGTGCATTGACGGTTGCTGTGGTTACCCGTCCGTTTTCCTTTGAAGGAAGCAAGCGTCGCAAGCAAGCAGATTTGGGAATTGAGAACTTGCGTCAGTGTGTCGATACATTGATTACAATTCCAAACCAGCGCCTCTTGGCGATTACCAATGAAAAAACGACAGTTCGCGAAGCGTTTGAAAAGGCTGATCGTGTGCTGTATCAAGCGGTTAAAGGTGTCAGCGATTTGATCAATATTAGTGGTCAGGTAAATGTCGATTTTGCAGATGTGAAGTCGATTATGCAAGACAAAGGCATTGCATTGATGGGGGTTGGGCAGGCCGCCAACGAAGATCGTGTAATGTTGGCTGCGCAGATGGCGATCAACTCACCGTTGTTGTCTGAAGTGAGTTTGTCTGGTGCACGTTCGGTATTGGTTAATATTACGTCTTCTTCTAATATTGGTCTGATGGAAATGTCAGAAGCTTCTCAAATGATTGAAGAGGAAGCCCACGAAGAAGTCAATCTCATTTGGGGTTGGATTGTAGATGAAGATATGGGTGATGAAGTTCGTGTAACTGTGATTGCTACAGACTTTCAAGAAGGCTGGCAACCCAGTACACCTGTTCCAGGATCTGCAACAAAGAAACCAACGGGTGGGATCAATCGTCCAAAACCAGGAATGTTTGGTGGTTCAAAGCCTCAGGGTGGAAACTCTACCGGTGGAAGTATTCCTCCGTTCTTCAACAAAGACCGCCATTGATTCAATAAAGGTTCAACAAAGATTCAACAAAGCAACAGACGTTCATTTACAGCGAATGCGTAGAGTAGAAGAACAATCTTAGATTTGTAAACAATCACAATGTAGAGGGAGGATATCATAGAGGTATTCTCCCTTTTATGTTGTTCATGCAGAGACACGATTGATCATTGTAATACTGAGATCTAGATTCGATAAATCAGTTCAGTCTCATATGCATAGGTGTGATGGTAGACTATGATTGTAAGCGTTTAGCCATTTCAAAAGCAGCATACGTTAAAATACCGTCGGCTCCCGCACGTTTAAATGCAATCAAACTTTCAGCAATACAACTGTCCCAATCCAGCCAACCTTGTTGAGACGCGGCTTTCATCATTGCATATTCTCCACTGACTTGGTAGACAAACGTTGGTTTTCCAAAATGGTTTTTGACTTGATGGAGTATGTCCAAATAAGGCATTCCTGGTTTAACCATTACCATATCGGCTCCTTCCTCAATATCCAGTTCTACTTCATGTAAGGCTTCGAGTTGGTTTGCTGGATTCATTTGATATGTACGCTTGTCTCCCTGTCCCAAAGAGCCTTTAGAACCAACGGCATCTCGAAAGGGGCCATAAAATGCAGAGGCATATTTCGCAGAATAAGCCATAATCGCAACATCTTGAAATCCTTCTTCATCCAAGGCGTCTCGAATTGCCCCAATACGTCCATCCATCATGTCAGAAGGTGCAATTATATGACATCCAGCATGTGCTTGATTGACTGCTTGTTTGCATAGAGCCTCAAGCGTTTCGTCATTGACGACGACGCCATCTTCTAACAGTCCATCTTGTCCATGAGTGGTGTAGGGATCCAATGCAACATCAGCAATAATTCCGATATTGTTTGTACACGATCGAATGGCTCTCATGGCTCGACAGACTAAGTTGTCAGGGTTGTAGGATTCTTCACCACGGAAGGTTTTTTTATGAGCGGGTGTCGCGGGAAACAAAGCGATTGCAGGGATTCCAAGTGATTCAGCTTCTTGGGCTCGTTTGCATAAACTCTCTATGCTCCAGCGAGATTGGCTTGGTAGAGATGAAATCGGATGGTTGTCAGATTCTTCATGGACAAACAAAGGCCAAATTAAATCATCAACGGATAACGTATTTTCTGTGGTAAGTCTTCGGGTCCAATCGGTTTGTCGATTTCGTCTCATACGAGTTAATGGGAATGTGGGCACGACATATACTCCAGTGTGTTCGGTGGTATTTTTTAATGAGAGGTATCAAAAAAGATACTCGTTGAATGGTCTTTCTATGTTATGTATAACCTCCAATGTTTGAACAATAAACGGTATAACTAGGTGAAAAACTGACTATGGGAATGATTTTGCTCAAATATGGATTGCGTGTCAAGAGATTGCCTTTGTTGGAGAGTAATGGATTTGGCAGAAGTCCAGAATTTGGCATGAGATCAATTCCAGTCAAAAATCTACCGTTATTTTGGTTAGAGGTACGGTGGATATCTGGTCAATGGGCATGGCGAGCGTTGAATTTGGAAGATGAAACCAGAGGAAAAGGGGCTTTGTTACCACACGGATGGAAAACCTTTCACGATAGAATCTATTTTAGAAATCCGAATGTTGTTTTACTGGAATTGTTTGATGATGGCCCACCGGAAGTCATGATCGAGTCATTGAGTGCCAACACACTGATACCGGTTTCTGAATTTCAAGGACTGCACATTGGGGATGCTGGCTACAGAGTGGACAGGAGTATGCCATTGTTGTCCAATGGAGATTCTTTTGTTTGGAATGGAGGTGCGTATCGACTGTGGATACCTCAAAATTACGCTCCATCCATAGAGACAACCGTCTTATTATCAGATCCTCTGTGTCGATTGGATATCTATCCCAATTTGTTAAAAGCGACATTTTCTCTTGGTCGAAACAGTATCAGTTTACAAGGGGAATTGGTGCGTATGTTGCTTGTGTATGCTCGTGAAAGATTGAATGGAGAGGGCTGGGTAGAATCAACCACGGCTCTGGATGCTTGGGTTGCAGCCGGAGGAAACGCCAACAGTGATGTGGCAAGAGTTTCATGGGAGAGAAACAAGATTCGAAAACAGTTGTTGGATCAATCTGTATTGGGTGTGGATCATTTGTTTGATCGATTTCGTCAAGGTACAGTTTGGAGCCATCGTTTAAACTTACACCCTAAGCAAGTTTCGATCATTGAATCTTGAAGTGTTAAACCTTGAATTCTTGAATAATGGTTCTTGAATAAAATAAGAAAAGGGATGATTGTTTCCAATCACCCCCGTAGCGAACACCATTTTACTCACTACAAAAACAGTTTATCATGGTAAATTTTCGAACTAGACCCAACTAGACTGAACACTAAAATGAGTGTAAAGTTTTGTAAAGGAGATTGTCTTTCAATCCAAAAGTGATAGATAGTAAGTAAGCACTCACTTACTTAAAGGTTTCCATGCGGCCCAAGAAGATTTCAAATCAAGATATTTTGGATGTTGTTCGTATTTGTATCGTTGAACAAGGCGGTAATGTGTCTACCCAATATATTTCTGACAGACTCGGTGTTTCTCAGGCTACTTTGTTTAAACGGTTTGGTTCAAAGAGCAACTTACTGAAGACTGCTATTCTCTTACCTCCGAAAGCCAAAAAGGCAAGAGAAATGATGGAAAGATTGGAAGCAGGTCCTACAGATGAACCCGTTCGGTTACAAATGAAACGACTTTGTCTTCAGATGCTCCGATTTTTTGATGATGTTTTGCCTTGCTTTGCAAGCTTACACGCTTCGGGTTTTCATTTTGATACTTCTTTACCGGAAGATGCTCCTCCGATTGTGGCTCGAAAAAATCTTACACGGTGGGTACAGACTTTACAAGAGCAAGGTCGAATACGAAATGACGTTCACCCAGAATCAATAGCCTTAACGTTACTTGGAACGATGCAGCATCGACCATTACGAGTGCACTTAATGCGTGACAATCAATTGACCCAAACCGATGAAGAATATGTGACTTCGGTCCTCGAAGTGTTGTGGCAAGGACTTGCCACAGACGTATCTCTGAAAAAATCACAGGAGAATCCATGATTGGAATCTTGTCATTGTTCCTATCTTCTATTGCACTTGCAGAAGTCGACAGTACCATTGTGGATTCTGATCTACAGTGGTGGACAACGTGGGAAGATTCTCATGTTGTTCAGTTGATTGAAGAAGGATTGGAAACCTCACCAGATGTTTCTATTTCTTTGGCCCGTGTTCAACAAGCAGAGGCTTTGTCTAAGCAGCTGCGTTCTGCATTTTTACCTTCGATATCAATAGCAGGTTCTATGAATACTCAACCAGCAGATGCGTTGGGATTTGGTTTTGGCCTTTCGAACTTGGATGATTTGTTCCCAACAGATCCCAATGCTCCAGTAGAAGAAGAGGATGAGGAGTCTTCTTTGTTTACTTCTGGAAATGTAGCATTACAAGTAGGGTTGCCATTGGATGTTTGGGGAACTGGTCTTGCAAATCAGAAAGCTGCGACTTTGGATGCTGAAGCTTCTGAGTTGGAGCGTTTGAATTCGATGAGGGTATTGTCGACGTCTATTGCCAACGCTTACTATGATGCACTGGCCATTCACAGGCAATATGCAATTGTTGTTGAGCAACAACAATCCTCTGAGGCGATGTTGGAAATATCCACGATGCGTCAAAAGCGGGATGATGCAACAATCTTAGATGTATTGCAACAACGTCAACAGTTGCACGCATTGCAGATTCAATCTATCCGTACAGAACAACAACTTCAGGTGGCTGAACAACGTTTGGCTGTTTTGTTGGGTCGTGTACCAAGCCAAACGGATGGTTTGATTGTGGACAATGATTTCCCCACATTTTCTGTCGAGTATGATGAAGTGGACATCAATGGAATTCTCAATGAACGATTGGATGTACAGTCTGCGGAAAGACGGGTCTCTTCTGCAGAAAAACGTCGATATGCAGCATACACTCAAATGTTACCCACATTGGCTCTCAATGGGCAACTCTCTAGACAAGCAAATTATCGTGGTGATGAAGGTGCAGAATGGAATACGCTTGATGCATGGTCTGCCGGTGGGTCAGTGAATCTAGTAGTGTTTCAGGGTGGCAATAAGTGGGCTGCATTAGAATCCGCTGAAGCAGCTTTGGTTATTGCCGAAGAAAATGTTCAAAAGGTTCGTTTACAGGCTGAGCAAGAAGTTCGTCAGACACTTCTTGCTGAGACGCAACAGCAGAAGATTCAATCTTTGGTAGGTGCTCAAATGACTTCTGCTCAATCTGCACATCAAGAAGCCATGAATCGTTATCAAAAGGGGCTGACGCCCTATATTACGGTCTTGTCGACGCAACAAGCACATCAGCAGGCATCTTTGACACAAGTTCAAAGCAGTCGCGATACGGTGCGTATTCGTTTGCAAACCATTCAATCTCTTAATATTTCTTCTCAGTAATCGCTTTCCCTGTTTTCAGGAGGTATCATGAAAAAAATCTTATTGCCCTTAGTCATTGTACTGATCGGTGGTGCTTCAATGGTTGGTCTTATCCAGTCGGGTGAAGCCGAACAACGTATCGACGTCGTACCACCTCCTTTACAGGTTGAAGTCATTCAGGCGGAAGAATCTGAGCAAATGGTGAAGGTGTATGCTTCTGGCGTTGTGCAACCGAGTCATCAAGTCAATTTGGTTCCTCAAGTTCAAGGTAAAGTAGTGTATACTGCTGGAGACTTACGGGCAGGAAGACGATTTGATAAGGGCGATGTGATCGCCAAAATAGAACAAGCAGACTACAAACTGGCTGTGTCTCAAGAACGAAGTCGTGTAGAGCAAGCCAAGTTGGCACTCACTATGGAAAAAGAGCGTGAGTTGGATGCCCAACGAGAATGGGAGCTGCTTGGGAATACCGGTGATGCTCCTGAATTGGCCTCAAGAAAACCTCAGTTGCGCTTGGCTGAGTTGGGTGTGGAAGCGGCAGAAGCAGGTCTTGAACGAGCACAACTGGCACTGTCACGTACGGTTTTGAAAGCGCCATTTGATTGTATGATCAAAAATGAGCAACTTGAAAAAGGGCAAGTGGTTGGCGGAAATCCTGTTGCAACTCTTCAAGGAACCGAACAATTTCAAGTGCGTGTTTCTGTACCAACATCAACGTTGTCGACGTTGTTGATTCCTGGAATAACCGGAAAAGAGGGCTCTAAGGTCGATGTGTCATTTATGATTTCCAATCAAGTGACAGTGCACAAACAAGGTCATGTATTGGGGCTCGAGTCAGAGTTGGATGCTCAAGCTCGAACCATTAATTTATTGGTTGCGATTGATGATCCAATGGATGGAGAAGGGCTTCCTTTGCTAATCGGATCCTATGTTGATGTGGAATTAGAAGGGCAATCGATTGCTGATACAGTCCGTATTCCATCGTCTGCTTTGAGAGAAGGGCAGTATGTATTGATTGCCGATGCAGAAAACAAATTGGCTCGAAAGGATGTGACGATCGGTTGGTTTGACAAAGCAGATGTCGTTTTGACTTCCGGATTGGCATCAGGAGAACGGATCGTAACTACCGGTTTGTCATACCCAATTTATGGGGCTCCCTTGGATATTCTAAACGACTAAACCAGATATTTTTATTTCGATTTACTTTGTATCGTACATGGGGTCATCATGGACAAAAAAACTTCTAAAACCTCTGATGTGACTGGCACAATTGCTTGGATGACACGAAACTCTGTGGCATCAAACTTGCTTATGGGTATTTTGTTGTTGGCTGGGTTTTTCAGCGTACTTCAAACCAAACAAGAGGTGTTTCCTGAGTTTAGTATTGATATCATTTCTGTTGCGGTTCCCTATCCAGGTGCTTCTCCAGAAGAGGTAGAGCAGGGTATCATTTTGGCTGTGGAAGAAGAGTTGCGGGGGATTGATGGTATCAAACGCCTCAATTCCAATTCTTCTGAGAATGTAGGATCCGTGATTGTTGAATTGTTAACAGATGCCAAGCCCGACAAGGTGCTGAATGATGTAAAAGCGGCAGTGGATAGGATTACGACTTTTCCAGAAAATGCTGAGAAACCACAAGTGTCAGAACTCTCTTTACGTCGCGAAGTGATAACCCTTATTTTGAGTGGTGATCAAGAATTGGCAACGTTGCATCAGTTGGCAGAAAATGCTCGTTCTGAGATTCGAAAAGATCCCAATGTTACACAAGTCGAAGTGGTAGACGTTCCAGAACTTGAAATGAGCATTGAAGTTCCCAAAGCGACATTGGAGTCTCATGGATTGACGTTGGATGATATAGCCACACAAATTCGCATTGCATCGTTGGAACTTCCCAGTGGTGGAATCAAAACAGACAACGGTGAGATTTTGGTTCGGGTTGCGGATCGCAAAAAAAGCGTGGCAGATTTTAAAGATATTATTGTACGCTCCTCTTTTCAAGGGGCCGAATTGCGCTTGGGCGATATTGCAACCATCACCGATGGATACACCGATACGGATGAAGAGTCTTACTACAATGGTGAACGGGCTGTTCGGTTGGTTATTTATCGCGTGGGTGCGCAAACACCAACGGATGTTGCTGATGCCGTTAAACAATACAAGTC